>Ga0308164_10000448_pt1 | contig 72060 bp, 61 predicted proteins | sample PhyTR2_FD_201031 | JGI IMG/M metagenome (GOLD analysis project Ga0308164, IMG submission 201031) | Phyllosphere microbial communities from UC Gill Tract Community Farm, Albany, California, United States - DLSLT.R2 | ecosystem: Host-associated > Plants > Phyllosphere > Unclassified | place: USA... | reverse complement strand
TATATTCGGCGTTTTCGCCACTAAGATATGATAAACTACCCATTATTTACTGTTTACTATAAGCATTACAAAATTAGAATTTTACCTTATATAAATGGTAAAAAACTCTATTAAAATGAGATTTATTAATTAAAGATTTATTCTTGCGGGATGAATGAATTTTGAATCAGATAATAAAAGACGTTAAGCTGATTCCATCACTCAAAACTTAACCATTTTGTTATCAATTATGATGCCCAGGTTAAGGCATAGTTTCCCTTTGGGTCTAAATTTTTGATATTTTTATTTAAATCGAAAACACTTTTGGTTTTTTGATCGTTACCAACCCCGGCCATATTTGCCCAGTTACCCCAGTTGCTTGCAGGATTATAATCTATCAATTTTTCTTCAAAGTATGCAGCGCCTAAAACCCAACTCACTTCTAAATTATTGATTAAATATAGCGCAGCTGTTTGCCTTGCAATGTTTGAAATGTAACCTGTTTGATTAAGCTCATTCATAACTGCATCAACGATGGCAAAACCGGTTTGTCCGTTTTTCCAGCTGTTAAAATTTTCTTCCGTATTAGCCTCGTCGGTTATGCCTTGGCTACCAAAACCATCAGGTTTAAAAAATGTGTTTCCGTATTTTTTAAACATAAAGCGGAAATAATCTCTCCAAAGCAAACCCAGTAAAACGTGGTTAAACATTGCCTTGGTATTCGGCATGCCTTCCATTTTTTTTATTTCCCAATACACTTTCCGTGGCGATAAACAACCCATAGCCAACCAGGCAGAAAGTTTAGAAGCTAAAATTAAATTCTTTGTTGTTGCAGCTTGTTGCATAGCCATGGTTACTTTCTGCAAAGTGCTTATCCCTTCGGTTTCGCCGCCGATAAATTCGAAATCGGAACGAGTGTCTTTCTCTTGAGCAGTAAGTTGTAAATCGCCTAACGCAGGGATATTTCCCCAATCAATAACTTCAGCAACATTAATTCGATCAGGCGCTAAAAAGCATGGCTTGATGATTGCATCGCGTTCAATCTTCTTTTTAAATTGATTAAATGCATCAGGTATATCTTTTATCGGAAAGGGCAAATCCTCTTTATTATAGAGCGTATGGCCAATAAAGTGCTTTAAGTTTACTCGTAGTTTCCAAAGTCCGTTTTCTACTAAAGTTGAAATCTGTGTTTCTTCTTCGGCAACTTCACGATGATGATAAACTTCGTTTATTTCATATTCCTGAACTAAAGCAGGAATAATTTCCTCAGGCTTTCCTTCTGCTACCAAAAGGTTACCCCCTATTTGTTTTAACGAATTTCTTAAGGCTGCTACGCTTTCTAAAGTGAACTGCGCTCTGATACTTCCTGTTTTTAATGTGCCATATTTAGTCGGACCGAAAAGACGTGGTTCAATAATATAAACAGGCAAAATAGAATCCGATTTAGCAATCGCCTCAACCAGCATTTCATTATCATGCAAACGAAGGTCGTTTCTAAACCAAACAAGAATTTTTTTTGACATCTTTTATCGGAAAAGGGTATTAAGAACGCAATGACAAATTTATCTTATTTTTCGCTCACGAGCAAAAAGAGGGCTAATATTTACACACCGCCAACAATTTCTAAACTTATTATGGAAAATGATTGAATACAACATCTCTTCATAAATAAATCGATACACATAATAAGAAAAAATAATGAAAAAACTGCTAATTAGTTTGCTATTTCCGCTGAGCGTATTTGCACAACAACAAATTAAAACAAAAGCCATTTTGGAAAGTGTAACGGTTTATAATAATGGCGCACAATTGAGCCACAAAGGAAAGGTAAATTTACCATCAGGAACTTCAGAAATCGTAATCAATAACATTTCGGGCAGAGTTAATGAAAACTCAATTCAGGTTGGCGTATCTGCGGGTGTTACTATTCTGGCAGTACAATTCAACAGAGATTTCCTAAACACCGACGCAGCCAACCCCAGTATTAAACTTCTGAATGATAGCATAAAAATGGTTAGTAATGAGTTAATTAAAACTAAAAATGCAAAAACTATCGAAGAACAAACTTTAGTTTTATTAGATGAAAATCGAAAATCGGGTGGTACGAGTAACGGTACAAACGTAGCAGAGCTTATAAAGTTGGCTGAATATTATCGCGCTAAAAATGCGGAAGTTAGAAACGCAATTGCCGCTTTAAATTTAACCGAAGCAAAACAAAATGCAAGTTTGAACGCATTGCAGCAGCAAATTGCAGAGTTAAGGAATAACCCGAACCAGCAATTAGGCCAGCTGGTTTTACAACTAATGGCAAAGGAAAATACTGAGGCTAACTATAATGTTTCTTACGTTACCCCAAACGCAAATTGGTTAGCGAGTTACGATATTAAGTCGATGAGCACAGCAAAACCACTCGGCATAGTCTACAAGGCGGCGATTACGCAAAGTACAGGTTTGGACTGGAAGAAAGTAAAGCTTTCCTTATCGACAGGAAATCCGAATTATAATATTACGGCACCAAATCTAAGTCCGTGGTTTGTCTCTACTAATCAACCAAAAATACGCATTAGAGGGATCGCCTCCCCAATTATGAGAGACGAAAAAAGCCTTGATAAAGTGATGGTAACTGGAGATTGGAATGCAAAAACGTCAGAAGCAGCTGTATCAACTATCAACAACTACACATCGGTTAACGAAACTCAACTTGGGGTTACCTTTGATATTGATATTCCATATGATGTAAATAGTGACAACAAGCCACATACGGTTTCATTTAAAGAGTATGAGGTGCCTGCCAAATACAAATATTACGCAGCACCAAAATTAAGTACCGATGCTTTTTTGCTGGCTGATGTTATTAATTGGGAGAAATTAAACCTTCAGGAAGGGGAAGCAAATATAATTTTCGAAGGCACTTACACAGGGAAATCTTATATAAACCCTGCAAGCATTCAGGATACTTTGAGCTTAAGCATGGGAAAGGATAAAAAAATAATTATCACCAAAGAAAAGCAAGAAGATTTCAGCAGTACAAAATTTATCGGAAGCTATAAAAAGCAATTGTTTACTTACCTGATAAAAATTAGAAGTACAAAAAAAGAAGCAATAGAACTATCACTTAAAGATCAATATCCATTATCAACTGAAAGTGAAATCGAAATCGAACTATTAGAAAGCAGCGGTGCCGAAGTGAATAAAGAAACAGGAATGCTTTCATGGCAATTGAAAATTGCGCCGAATGAAACTAAAACCATTAAATTCAGTTATTCGGTTAAGGCTCCAAAGAATAGAATAATTGCGGGGTTGTAGATTTATTTTCAGCTTTAAGATCCCCGCATACGCGAGGATGACGGACATAACGAAAATAGCGAGGTTCCGTCATTCCCAATTTAATAGGGAATCTTAAAGCGTGAGAGTAGTGCTCGATTGTTGTAAGATCCCCGCATACGCGAGGATGACGGACATAACGAAGATAGCTCGGCTCCGTCATTCCCAATCCAATTGGGAATCTTAAACGGTAACATCATTATAAGTTTTCATTAAACAGATCTATCCATTTAGGGTTTTGGTCAACTATTAGCTTTATTTTCCAATCTCTGTTCCACTTCTTTAGTCTTTTTTCTTCTCCTATTGCCTCTTCAATTGTTGGATAAAACATGAAATAGACAAGCTTAATACAATTATACTTAGAAGTGAATGAATTTGGATACCGTTTTGCCTTGTGTTCTAGTACTCTAGAATATAAGTCTGAAGTAACTCCTATGTAATAAACATTATTAAATGTGTTTGTCATTATATAAGTGCAGCCGCCTCTTTCCATATCATAAACTTAAAATATTTTTGGAGTTTGTTAAGCATTTTAATAGGACTTTCTAAAGACGAAAATAGCATTAGTAGCCTTAAGATCCCCGCATACGCGAGGATGACGGGATTAACGAAAATAGCTCGGTTCCGCCATTCCCATTTTAAATTGGGAATCTTAAAGCGTGAGAGTAGTGTTCGATCGTTGTAAGATCCCCGCATACGCGAGGATGACGGGATTAACGAAAATAGCTAGGCTCCGTCATTCCCAATTTAATTGGGAATCTTAAAGCGTGAGAGTAGTGTTCATTATTGTAAGATCCCCGCATACGCGAGGATGACGGAGTTAACGAAAATAGTGAGGTTCCGTCAGTCCCAATTAAATCGGGAATCTTAAAGCGGTGGGGATTTTCTTTCACTTTAGCATTCCCGGATACACGAGAATGACGATAACACTAAAACCGTTTTGTATCTTTAGTGTTTGTAAATCATGGCTAAAAAAATTCTTATTACAGGCGCAACGGGTTTAGTGGGTTCAGCACTTAAGAAAAAACTTTTAAGCATCGGCTATCAGGTGAATACGCTGTCCCGAAAACCTGAAGGTGAGAATGCGTTTAGTTGGGATGTGTATAACCAACAAATAGATGCTGCCGCGATAGATGGCGTTGATGCAGTCGTTCATTTGGCAGGTGAGCCTGTGGCCGATAAAAAGTGGACCAACGAACGGAAAAAACAAATTATTGATAGCCGGGTTAAATCGACCGAACTGCTCTTTAAAACCATCAGAGAATCAAAAAATCATCAGATTAAATCTTTCATTTCTGCATCGGCAGTTGGTTATTATGGCGATTGCGGCGACGAAATTCTGACTGAAGAAAGTTCGAACGGGTTTGGCTTTTTAGCAGAATGCTGCAAACTTTGGGAGCAAGCCGTTGATGAGGGACGAAAATTGAGTATGAGAATCGTGAAACTTCGTACAGGAATAGTATTAAGCAAAAATGGTGGCGCATTACCGCAGTTAGATTTACCTGTTCGCCTTTTTGCCGGCTCGGCGATTGGAAGCGGAAAACAATGGACACCGTGGCTGCATAATGACGACATGGTTGACATGTATATTGAAGCCATAGAAAATATAAAAATGGAAGGTTGCTACAATGCTTGTGCGCCTTTTCCCGTAACCAATAAAGCACTCACGAAAGCTATTGCCAAGCAACTGCACCGACCGTTTTGGCCAATTAAAGTGCCTAAAGCAGCACTTGAATTATTATTGGGCGAAAGAGTGGAGGCTGTTCTAATGAGTAATAACACGTCTGCACAAAAGCTTCTTGATGCGGGTTTTAAGTTTAAATTTACGCGTTTAGAAGAAGCTTTGAAAAATATTTACGCCCCTCAATCCCCGAAGAGGAGTTAGAGGCAAATCAAAAAAAAAATTTATGCAAAATCATTCAAGCGACAAAAAATCGAAGTCCCCTTCTGAAGGGTTAGGGTTTAGTATTTTTTGGTTTCGCCGCGATTTGCGTTTGGAGGATAATGCTGCGTTTTACCATGCATTAAAGAGTGATTATCCTGTTCTTCCATTATTCATCTTTGATAAAAATATTTTAGATAAGCTCCCTGAGCTTGATGCAAGAGTAACGTTCATTTATGAAACCATCGCAGATATTAAACAAGAACTTCAATCCAAAGGGTCTGATTTACTTGTAAAATATGGCAAGCCTGAAAAGGTTTGGCAAGAGGTTTTACAAGAGTATAATGTAAAAGAAGTGTACACGAATCATGATTATGAGCCTTACGCCAGGGAACGCGACGATAACATGTTCGAATTTTTAACCAGTGAGAAAATTATATTCAAGACTTTTAAAGACCAGGTTATTTTTGAAAAGGCTGAAATATTAAAGGCTGATAAAACACCATACACCGTTTTTACGCCTTTTTATAAACAGTGGCATGCAAAACTAAACGGATTTTACACAAAGGCCTACCCTACCAAAAAGTATTTTACGAACCTTATCCAAACCAAGAAACTTTCTTTTCCAACATTGAAAGAAATGGGCTTTGAGAAAAGTGAACTTGATTTTCCGAAACTAAGCTACAAAAACAAGTTAGACGATTACGCGAAGGAGCGTGATTATCCCGCTTTAGACAGTACAACGCGTATCGGTTTACATTTACGATTCGGAACGTTAAGCATTCGAAAAGCCGTACAAGATGCAATTGATGCCAAATCACATGTTTGGTTATCCGAATTGGCTTGGCGTGAGTTTTACATGATGATATTGTGGCATTTTCCTCATGCCGCCTTTGATTCATTTAAAAAGCAGTACGATAAAATTAAGTGGCGAAATAACGAAGAAGAATTTAAAGCCTGGTGTAAAGGCGAAACAGGCTATCCATTAGTTGACGCCGGTATGCGCCAGCTAAATCAAACGGGCTGGATGCATAATCGCGTGCGAATGGTTGTGGCTAGTTTCTTATCAAAACATCTATTAATCGATTGGCGTTGGGGCGAAGCCTACTTTGCTGAGAAGTTATTGGATTACGAAATGGCGAGCAATGTTGGCGGATGGCAATGGGCTGCAGGCTCAGGAAATGATGCAGCACCTTATTTCAGAGTCTTCAATCCTGAATTACAAACCAAACGCTTCGACCCAAAATTTGAATACATTAAAAAATGGGTGCCAGAATTTGGTACAAAAAAATATGCCCAACCAATAGTTGAGCATACATTCGCACGAGAAAGAGTGCTTAAAGTTTTTAAAGAAGCATTATCTTAATTTGTAACGCTAGTAACTTCCACCTCAAATTCGATTGGTGTATTTGGCGGAATAGGACCAGAGCCTCTACTCGAGTAAGCCAAGTCAGATGGAATAAAGAACCTCAATTTTGTACCAACAGGAAATTTGGGAATAATTAAACCCCATCCAACTATTGTTTGGTCTAGTGCGATAGAGTAAGTTCCGTCTGTTGAAGAATCAAATGTTGTTCCGTCTAGATATCTGCCTGTATATTTTGCAACAATTGTACTTTCTTTGCTATCTATACTGCCTCCTGTGCCCAAAGTTTTTACAATATACCATATCCTTGAAGGATCTTTTATCGCAGAAGCAGTCAAACCTTTTGATGCTAAAGATGTTGTAATCCTGAAATCATCTAATTCAAACTGCTTCCTGAAAGTACTGGTGGTAATATTGATGTCCAAAATTTCATTCGACGGAATTCCTGCCTCGTCAAAACCATTTTTACCGAATGCAAGGTAAGATGGTAAAATAACTCTTGCCGTTCCGCCGGGCTTCAAACTGCCTATCGCAGTTCTGATTGCAGGAATTTGCGGTATAAATGCGTTGCTGTTTGAGGTAACCGGTAGCACATTTGTGTAGCCAACCCTTTCACTCCAATTTCCACGGGTAGAGGTTTGAATATAGAGAGTTCCGCTGTTTAACGATTTAATGGTAATGCTATAAAGAACTGAATCACTGTTTTTAAATAAATCACCTGTGCCGGCTGTCAAAACCTGATAATAAAATCCTGATTTGTTAGGATCCTGAATCATCGCTGATGACAAATTATTCTTTTGTATGTAAGAACTTATAGTTGCGTCATCTATGGTTTGGATAGAATCGTATTCTTTTTTACAAGAGTTAAAAAGTATTGTAGCCAATAAAATTGTAAACAGGCTAAGTTTTGTAAAGTTCTTCATTAATTATTGTACGTTTATTAATTGTATCGTAAAGTCTAGAACCGAATTTGCAGGTACAGGTCCGGTGGCCTGGCTTCCATAAGCTAAATCAGATGGAATAATCAATCTGATTTCTCCACCCTTTTGAATTAAAGGGATACCGATTCTCCAACCCTCTATTAATTGATTAAGTTGAAAAGTGTTTTCAACCCCGTTTCCATTATCTATCGTTGTTCCATCTAACAATTTACCTTCGTACTTAATGGTAATTTTAGTATTTGAAGGATAAGTAAATGAACCTGTTCCGGGTTTTATTATTTGGTAATACAAGCCTGATGGATGTTTAACCGCCTTTATATTATTCTTCTGAATAAATTCAGCAATTTGCTTTTCAGCATCTTGATCCTTTTTACACGAAGTAATTATTGTCGACACCATTAAAAAGGCAAAAATTGCAAATCTTGAAAGATTGTTTTTCATTAATTTACGGCATCTGTTAATGTTATTGTAAAATCGAGCGGAGAGTTTTTTGGAATGGTTAACCCTGACGGAGTTACTAATTCAACATTGCCATAAGCATAAAAAGATGGTATAAATAACCTGATTTTACCACCCTTTTGAATTAAAGGAATACCAATTTGCCATCCCGGAATTAGACCTCCTAAAGCTGCAAATTTTTTAGGTGTTCCGTTTGTTGTATCAAAAACAGTACCTGTCAACAGCCTTCCTTCGTAGTCAACAGTAACACTTGTGTAAGCGTTATAAGTTACATTTCCGCTTCCCGGAGCTAAAATTTGATAAAATACACCATACTGTTCGTTTTTTAAAACGGGTATGTTGTTCGCCTTAACAAACGCTCTGATCGCAGTGGTATCTGCCTTAAATTGAGGCAAAGGATCATAAACATCCTCATAAGTAGCTTTCTTACAGGCAGCAAGGCATCCTGCGATGCAAACCAACAATAAAAAGTGTTTAATCTTAACCATAGTTTGCAAAAATAAGCTTTTAATACGGATGCTACAATTTTTAACCAATTTTAACACATCCAAAAGTTGAAGCTTAGGGTTTAAGGCATAGATAGGTCGCCCGAAAGCAAAAAAGGTTCAAGATTGAGGCATCCTGCACCCAAACCTTAAACCTTTAAACCTTCTACCTTCTACCTTAAAAAATATACTTGTTCGCCTCAATTAATTGCTGTGCAACTCTTTGACGGGCATCTTTAACGTTAAATGGTTCTACTTTGGTAAAGCGACGTAAGCCAACAAGCATCATGCGCTGTTCGTCGCCTTCGGCGAAAGCCCAAAGCGCTTCCTTTCCTGCTTTAGCGATTCCATCAACCGCTTCAACCATGTAAATCCTTAATAAATCTAACTGACCTGCGGTTGCTTCTTCGCCTTTTATGGCAACTAATTTTTCCGTCCTTAATAATGCAGATTCGAAAACGTAAACGTAACCCGCCATGTCGGCAATGTTCATTAAAATCTCCTGCTCTTTACTTAAAGTCATCATTAGTTTCTGAACCGCAGCGCCGGCAACCATTAATGTTGCTTTTTTCAAGTTTGCCAAAACCTTTTTCTCGGCTGCAAATAATGTGGTATCTTCTTCGCCGAAATCAGGAATGCTCATTAATTCGGCGGCAACGGCGGTTGCAGGCGTCATTAAATCTAATTCACCTTTCATGGCACGCTTTAACATCATATCAACTGTTAACAAGCGGTTAATCTCATTCGTACCTTCAAAAATCCTATTGATACGGGCATCACGGTAAGCTCTGTCCATTGGTGCATCGGCACTAAAACCCATGCCACCATAAATTTGAACGCCTTCATCAACCGTGTAATCCAATGCTTCGGAACCCCAAACTTTTAAGATTGCACACTCAACTGCAAATTGTTCTACAGATTTTAATCTTGCTTTACCTGATTCCATTCCGCCTGCAACCAATTGGTCGTAAGTATCATCGATATTTTGACCGGCACGATAATTCGCTGCATCAACGGCATAAAGTTTAGCGGCAATTTCTGCAATCTTAAAGCGGATAGCGCCATACTTGGAAATCGGGCGACCAAACTGAATTCTTTCGTTGGAATAATTAATTGCCGTATTCAAAGTCGCTTTTGACGCACCAATTGCTGCTGCCGATAATTTGATACGACCAATATTTAAAATGTTTACCGCGATTTTGAAACCATTTTCTCTGTCGCTCAACATATTTTCAACAGGAACTTCGCAATCGTTAAAGAAAACCTGACGGGTAGAAGAACCCTTAATACCCATTTTATGTTCTTCGGGATTCATTGTGATGCCGCCAAAATCTTTCTCTACAATAAAAGCGGTCAGGTTTTTATCATCATCAATCTTCGCAAAAACGATGAAGATATCAGCGAAACCACCATTGGTGATCCACATTTTTTGTCCGGTGATGATGTAATGTTTTCCATCCGCACTCAATTTTGCTTTGGTTTTACCAGAGTTCGCATCAGAACCAGAATTTGGTTCCGTTAAACAATAAGCCGCTTTCCACTCTCCCGATCCTAATTTCGGAATGTACTTAGCTTTCTGCTCTTCATTACCATAATAGAGGATTGGCAATGTACCAATTCCTGTGTGCGCCGAAAGGGCTACTGCAAAAGAGTGGCCAGCGCCAACCACATCAGCAACTAACATAGAAGTATTGAAGTTTTTCCCAAAGCCACCATATTCTTCCGGAACGGAAACTCCAAGAATACCCAATTCGCCAGCTTTGGTTAAAAGCGTTGGCATTAATTCAGGGTCTTCTTGTTTATCAATTTTATCCAAATTTGGATAAACTTCGGCTTCCAAGAAATCGCGACAGGTTTGCGCAATCATTTGTTGCTCTTCATCAAATTCTTCAGGAATAAATACATCTTGGTAAGCCGTTTCTTTAATTAAGAATTCGCCGCCTTTAATTGTTTTCTTTTCAGTTGTTTCCATTATTGTAGTATCTAGTAGCGACACATTGAAAATCGCTTAATTTTTATTTTTTCATTTTGCCTAACACGGTCGTCATTGCGAGGTACGAAGCAATCCAATTCGCGAGTGAGATTGCTTCGTACCTCGCAATGACGATGTGCCTAAGTCAATCTCCTAAAACATCTCAAAAATTCCTGCTGCTCCTTGTCCTGTACCCACACACATGGTAACCATGCCATATTTCTTGTTTTGTCTTTTAAGCTCATTCATCATTTGTACAGAAAGTTTTGCACCTGTACAACCCAGAGGGTGACCCAATGCAATGGCTCCACCGTTTACATTAATTATGTCAGGATTTAAATCGAGGGTTCTGATGATGGCTAAAGACTGCGACGCGAAAGCTTCATTTAATTCTATTAAATCAATATCATCTTGTTTTAAGCCTGCTTGTTTTAGTGCTTTTGGAATCGCCTCAATTGGTCCGATTCCCATAATTCTTGGTGGAACTCCAGCGATACCATAACTTACTAACCTGGCAATTGGCTCTACGTTCAACTCCTTCATTTTCCTTTCAGAAACTACTAAAACAAAGGCTGCTCCGTCAGACGTTTGTGAAGAGTTACCAGCGGTTACACTTCCTACGGCATCAAAAACAGGCTTTAATTTTGCCAGTTTCTCCAATGTGGTATCAGCACGAGGTCCCTCATCTGTATCAACTACATAAGAACGGGTTTTCTTTTTCAGATCGTCATCCAAGTAGTTTTCGTTTACCGTAATTGGCAAAACACCATCTTTCAAATGACCGTTTTTTATGGCATTAATTGCCTTTTCGTGAGATTTTAAAGAAAATGCATCCTGATCTTCACGGCTAACGTTATATTCTTTAGCAACCGCTTCGGCAGTTAAGCCCATTCCCCAATACCAATCGGGGTTATTTTTTGCAACCTCCGGATTTGGAACGAGTTTCCAACCTCCAAACGGCATTCCACTCATCACTTCTACACCGCCCGCTATGATGCAATCAGCCATTCCGGCTTTAATCTTTGCTACAGCAGTAGCAATTGTTTCTAAACCGGATGCGCAATATCGGTTTACAGTAACGCCCGGAACTTTGTCCGTATTCAAACCCATCAGTGAAATCATCCGGCCAATATTTAAGCCTTGTTCCGCTTCGGGCGTGGCGTTACCCACGATCACATCGTCAATTTGTTCTTTATCTAAATTCGGAACCGATGCCACTAAAGCGCTTATCACTTCTGCAGCTAAATCATCAGCTCGGGTAAAACGGAATACGCCTCTGGGTGCTTTACCCACTGCTGTGCGATATCCGGCTATAATATATGCTTCCATTTTATTTAGTATTTTGATGGCTATCAGCCAATATTATCTTTTATTATACGCACTTCCCTGACTATTGGTACGAAGCAATCTTAATGCAATAGAAAAGCCCTTAGTTTTAAGATTGCTTCGTACCTCGCAATGACGAAGTGGCTAAGCAAATCTCATAACTACTTTCTAATTCCTCAAGGGTTTCCCTTTTGTAATAATCGACTGAATTCGTTCCAAAGACTTTCTTTCGCCCGCAAGCGATAAAAATGCTTCTCTTTCCAAATCCAATAAATATTGTTCGCTTACTTCTGTCGGGGAGGATAAATCGCCGCCACACATCACGTAACCTAATTTTTCAGAGATTTTTTTATCGTGTTCAGAAATGAAGTGACCGGCATACATACTATTTGCTCCGGCATAAACTATCCCTAAACCTTGTTTTCCTAACACTTTAATGTCTGTGCGCTGAACAGGTTTGGTATAACCGGCATCAGCCAATTCAATTGCTTTTGCTTTCGCATCGGCTAGCAAGCGATTACGGTTCATCGAAATTGAAAATTTATCCTTTTGAAGATAACCCAATTCATAGGCTTCGTAACCTGAAGTAGAAACTTTAGCCATACCAATGGTTAAGAAACGATCTTTCAAAGCATTTTGAACAATCTGGTCGTCTTTATATTCATCCGATGCACGTAGTGCGAATTCTTTCGTTCCGCCACCACCCGGGATAACGCCGACACCAAATTCCACTAAACCCATATAGGTTTCGGCAGAAAGTTGAACATGATCGGCATGCAGACTGAATTCACAGCCACCACCTAAAGTTAAATTGTGCGGCGCCACAACAACCGGAATCGACGAATAACGAATTCGCATTGAAGTGTTCTGGAACATTTTGATTGCCATGTTCAACTCATCCCACTCCTGCTCAACCGCCATCATGAAAATCATGCCCACATTTGCACCGGCAGAAAAGTTTGCGCCGTCATTACCGATTACCAAACCACGGTAATCTTTTTCGGCCATATCAATGGCTTTGTTAATTCCTGAGATTACATCGCCACCGATGGTATTCATTTTGGTATGGAATTCGACATTTAAAATACCATCACCTAAATCAATAATAGAAACACCGGAATTTTTCCAAAGGGTTTTATTCTCGCGGATGTTATCTAAAATGATAAAATCATCTGTTCCCGGTAAAGCTTTATATGATTTTGTTGGAATATCATAGTACTTTTTAATGCCGCTCTCAACTTTGTAGAACGAAGTATTGCCCGCATCAATCATTTCGTGAACCCAAGCCGCAGCTTTATTTCCATATTGCTCCATTCCCTCAATTGCTTCTTTCACACCTACCGCATCCCACAGTTCGAAAGGCCCAAGCTCCCAACCGAAACCCGCACGCATGGCATCATCAATACGATATAACTCATCAGAAATTTCAGGAATTCTATCCGATACATATTCAAATAAACCGAAAGAAGAATGGCGGAATAAATCACCGGCCTTATCTTTTCCTTTTGCAAAAACCTTCATTCGTTCTCGAAGATTCTCAATCGGCTTGGTCATTTCCAAAGTTGCCGATTTAACTTTTTGTTGCGGTTTGTATTCTAAAGTCTTTAAATCAAGCGCAAGAATTTCAGTTTTTCCATCGGCCGTTTTAGTTTTTTTATAGAAGCCTTGTTTTGTCTTGTCACCAAGCCATTTGTTCTCTTCCATCTTTTTCACATATTCCGGAAGTTTGAATAATTCATGCGCCTTATCTTCAGGACAATTATCATAAAGTCCTTTAGCCACTTTAATCATCGTATCCAAACCAACCACATCCGAAGTTCGGAAAGTAGCCGATTTTGGTCTGCCCAAAGCCGGGCCTGTAAATTTATCAACTTCCTCTACCGTCAAATCTAGTTTCTCAACCAAATGCAACAAAGCCATTATCGAATATACGCCGACGCGGTTAGCAATAAATGCAGGTGTATCTTTACATAAAACAGTTGTTTTACCCAAAAATTTATCACCATAATGCATTAAGAAATCAACAATTTCGGGTTTAGTATGCGGCGTAGGAATGATTTCCAGTAGCTTTAAATAACGTGGTGGGTTAAAAAAGTGTGTTCCGCAGAAATGCACTTTGAAATCTTCACTTCGCCCTTCTGCCATTAAATGAATTGGAATTCCTGAAGTGTTCGAGGTTATTAATGTACCCGGTTTGCGAAACTGCTCCACCTGCTCGAATACCTTTTTCTTGATGTCAAGATTTTCCACAACGACTTCAATCACCCAATCAAATCCGGCAATCTTCGACATATCGTCTTCGAAATTTCCCGTTTTAATTTTGTTCAATACGTTTTTAGAGTAAACCGGCGAAGGGTTAGTTTTTACAGCAGTTTGCAGAGCTGTATTCACTATCCGGTTTTTTACCGCGGGCTTATCTAATGTTAATCCTTTCGCTTGCTCTTCAGGTGTTAATTCTTTTGGGGCGATATCTAAAAGCAACACCTCAACGCCAATGTTGGCGAAGTGGCACGCAATACGCGAACCCATAATTCCTGAACCTAAAACCGCAACTTTATTAATGCTTCGTTTCATCAGTCTTTATTTATTTTTTCTTTTGGTCTGATGGAACCTGCTTCATACCTGAGCCCAATGGCAAACTCATGCAAAGCAGGTTTCATTATAAGTAATATTTAATCAACAGTATATGCTACCGTAATATCATTTAGTTTTATCAATAGATTAATGAATGTTTCCTTCTCTTTTTTAGAAAAGTGTTCATCCAAATATTCGTTAAATTTTCTAACAACGCCTTTGGCAAGGTGCTTTTTTTCTTTACCAAAATCCGTCAAGAAAACTTTAACTGAACGTTTATCGCCTACTGATGTTTCGCGGTAAATAAGATTAGCCTCTTCCATGTTATTTAGCATGCGAGATAAACTTGTGGCCTTAACCCCAAGCAATGCAGCTAAATTAGAAACAGCTGTACCATCCGCATCATCGATATTTATAAGCATGTAACCTATAGCTTGGGTGATGCCAAAAGTAGATGCCATTTGGTTGTACTTATTAAACATGTTTTGCCAGGCAAACTTAACGTGGTAATCTAATGTCTGTTGCTGCTTCATTTGGTTAATTTTATTATGCTTGCATAACAAAGCTAACGAATGTATTTTGTTAATGCAATAGTTTATTAAAGAAATTTTGTCAAAAGATTCTTATTATTGAGTACACAATCTACCCCTATGATAAACAACAAATTATGGCTGCTATTTGCTTCACTAACCTTCGTTACCGCGGCAAGTAACGCACAGGTATCCTATTTCGGAGAAGAAGCCCTAAGCAGTAAAAAGTTAGAGACATTAAAAAAAACTACAACTTTATTTACGTTGCAATATGCCGACTATGCTGAACTGGAAAAATTTAATGAAGCAATTAAAAGAACATGGACAATTACACCCTTTAAAATTATTAAGCCTGAAGAGTTAAGCGACTATAATAAACTCGCCGAATATTCCTTTTTTTACTTCGATGCCTATACTGAAAAAGTCAATGGGATATCGAACATCAATGTTATTTATGAATTAAAGCTGGTTACACCGTCAAAAAAACCGAAAGAAAAAGAAGAAACGATTTTAGGTTTCGTAAATCTTTTTCCTGATGTATATACAAGTTTGATTGTTAAAGAGCAAAGTGATCAGTTTGAAACTCGCAAAGCCTTGAAGGCAAAAATTTTAAATGTCCTTTACAACAATTCCAAATTTGTGAATTGGTCGCCCGGTTTGTTGGCAGGTTATTTAAAACAAATAAATGATGGCTTACTACAAAATGAAAGCAGGGCATTAGATTTTCAATTTTACAATAAAGTTCGTCTTCCTGATTTGGCAGATGAACCATTATATGTACCCGAATATGTACGCCAAATATTTTCTTCGCAAAAGCCAAAACCAACCGATTCGGTTGCGAGCGCTGAACCATATAGTTACAAATTGAAATTTGTAAGCTATAAAGATCTTGACAGCTTAATATTAAAAAAAGATGCTAATATTAAGTATTTGGTTTACACCCAACGATCTTTAGATAAGATCATCAGCATTTATGATAGTAAAGATGATAAAATTATTTATCAGCGATTTAGCTTCCAAATTCCTGATTTTGCAATGGAGGATTTAAATAACATTAAAACGGTAATAAAATCGATAAAATAAAAAGGTCGCCTAGATAGAATCAAGGCGACCTTTTCAATATTTAATTAACCGACTAGTAAAGAGTAAACTCTACACGACGGTTTTTCTGACGACCCGCTGCAGTTTTGTTTGATGCAATTGGCTGAGCTTCTCCGTAACCAGTAGCTTCGATTCTTGAAGCATTAGCACCTTGAGAAACTAAATAAGCTTTCACTGATTCAGCTCTTTCTTTAGATAAACGTAAGTTTAAAGCATCAGAACCTGTATTATCAGTGTGACCTGCTAATTTTAAGCTGAAGTTTTTCTGAACTAATAAACCTGCAACTCTGTTTAGAGATGCATAAGATTTAGAACGAATAGTCGCTTTACCTAAATCAAACTCTAAGTTTCTGATTGCTTCGTTAACAACTTTACGATCTTCTTCTGTTACAACAACTTTCTCAACAACTTTTTCAGGTGTTTTCAAAGGACAACCTGAACCGTCTACAACAGTTCCTGCTGGCGTACCAGGACATTTATCTAATTTATCAGCAACACCATCACCATCTGTATCTTTCAATAAATCATTCATCTCTGAACGTAATTTTGCATTTTCAGCTTTTTGAGCATCCAAATCAGATTTTAATGCATTTGCAGTATTTTTAGCCGCTAAAGCCTCGTCATACGTAGCTGCAACCGGGTTATGGAAAGCTAATTGCTTTCCTTTACCTAAAGCAAATTCTAAACCTGCATAAGCATAATTATATTTATCATTGCTCGGACCTCTGTATAAGCCATCCAGGTTATCACCATCAACATAGTTAATAGTCCAACCTAAATCAATATTTACACCATCAGATACTTTGAATTTTGCGCCAACACCTACAGGAATAATTAATTCGCTGATGGTTTTACCACCCGCATAAGCTGAAGTACCTGCAGCAGTTGTGATCGTCGGTTTGTAACCGGCTAAACCTGCTCCAGCAGAAGCATATAGTTGAACAGCATTTTCTTTTTTAAACATGTCGATGTTGAACATGTTAACAACAGCATTCAAACTTGCAGAGTAAGATAATTTAGTATCAAAAGCTGACACAGAACCCGTTGGCGTGTAGCCACTATCAAAAGCTTCTGTATTATCGCCTTTTAATTTGCCCATAACTCCATCTAAACGAAGTGAGAAGTAGTTTGTGAATTGCTTTTTAACATACAAACCGTAACCAAAGCTGGTTTTGTTGTTGCTAAAATCGTTTTTACCACCTAATGGAGAAAGCGGCGTTAATGCACCTGCGTTAACACCGATAGACCAAGTTCTGAATTGTGTTGCGGGAGCAGATTCCTGAGCCATTGCAGCACTACCTGCAAATAATCCGGCTAATACCACCGGTAAAGATTTAAATAAATTTAATTTCATGTTTTCTTATATTAACGTTAACAAGCGTTGCCGTCTTCTTACAATCACCATACCAAAAACCATCATAACAAAAAATATTTATTAACAACCATTAGCTCTCTATAAAATCAATCTATCTACTGTGAAAATCCTACTTGTAACCAGAATTTAATATCCCACCGCTTTATCATCACCACGAGGATCTGCTCCGCCTTGGTAAGCGCCCCATTTGGTTCTTAAAATTGCGTCAACACGCCCGATATCGCCTCGCGATAGAATCTTATACCCCCTTGCTTTTAGTATTTCCGATGTTAAACTATCCAAAGCATCCTTTTCTATATACACTTCATCAGGTAGCCATTGATGATGGAATTTCTTTGCCGCAACGGCAGCCTGCATCGTCATTCCGAAATCTATTACATTTATTATTGTTTGAAAAACTGAAGTTATTATTGTAGAACCACCGGGCGTGCCAACCACCATAAATAGTTTGCCGTCCTTTTCTACAATACTTGGCGTCATTGAACTCAGCATTCTTTTATTAGGCGCAATTGCATTGGCTTCGCCACCCACCAAACCGTACATATTAGGCGCACCGGGTTTAACGGAGAAATCGTCCATTTCATTGTTTAAAAGAAAACCTCCGCCTTTAACCACTACCAATGAACCATAAGAGCCGTTTAAAGTTGTGGTTATGGATACCGCATTACCCTCTCTATCAACGATCGAGAAATGCGTAGTTTCCTCGTGTTCCTTTCCTTTTATAGTACCTGCTAAAACAGAATTACTTGGTGTGGCTGCATCCCAGTTAAAAGTCGACATACGCTGCTTGTTGTAATTTCTGTCCAAAAGCTCGTTTCTCGGAACTTTATAAAAATCGGGATCACCCAAATGAGTTGCCCTGTCTGCATAAACCCTTCTTTCGGCTTCTACAATAACCTGCACTGTGGAATCAGCATTGTGACCCCACTTTTTAAGTGGATAAGGTTCTACACTTTGCAGCAGTTGCACCAAAGCAATTCCGCCGCTCGATGTGGGCGGCATCGTAATTATTTTATACCCGCGATATTCGCCTGTAATTGGTTTTCGCCATACAGAATGATAATTCCGCAAATCGGTTCGGGTAATTAACCCTTTACCTTTTTGCATTTCGGCAACAATTGAATCAGCAACTGCACCTTCATAGAAACCGGCTCTGCCTTTGTCCTTAATTAGCTTTAAAGTATTGGCCAATTCGTTTTGAACTAGTAGATCATTTTCCTTCCAGGTACTTTCTAAGTTAATAAAAGCGGTTCCTGCAGGATTAAACTTCATAAAACTTCTGTGTAAGCTATTCAGTTCCGAAGCCTGCCTTTTAGTTAATTTAAAGCCATTTTGAGCTAAATCTATCGCGGGCTGCACAACTTCTGCCCAACTTAACTTTCCATATTTTTTATGCGATTCCACCATTCCGTCTACAGAACCAGGAACACCCACCGCTAAATGACCATATAAGCTTTTAGAAACAATCGGATTGCCGACAGAGTCCAGATACATATCCCGGCTTGCAAGTGCCGCAGCTTTCTCGCGAAAGTCCAAAGCATTTATTTCACCTTTAGACGAACGGTAAACCATGAAACCGCCTCCACCTAAATTACCTGCGTTAGGATAAACTACGGCCAGTGCAAATTGAACGGCAACCGCCGCATCAACAGCATTTCCGCCTTTTTTTAAAATGTCAACGCCAACTTCAGAAGCTTCAGGATGGGCCGAAACGACCATACCATTCTTATACTCGCCACTATTATTTTTCCCCAATTGGCCACTTACGCAGGCCGAGATTAAAAGTATACTCAATAAGCAACTCAAAAAAGAAACGCTAATTCGGCGCTTTGTAGTCTTCTGCATCTTTATATACTTTTTCAATTATATCGTTATTCTTTTCAGTAATTATCTTCCTTTTTAAACTTAGTTTCGGCGTAAGTTCACCACCATCAATACTCCATTCTTTCGGCAGAAGTGCAAACCTCTTTACCTGCTCCCATTTGCCGAACCCGGCACCCGCAGCTTCAATTACCTCAGTGTATTTTGCTAAAACCTGCTCGTTTTTAATAATTTCTTCGTTGGATGTAAAGTTAATACCCTTTCTTGCTGCCCATGTTTTCAAAGTTTCGAAATTGGGTACAATTAAAGCTGAAGGAAATTTTCGATTTTCTCCTAAAACCATTATTTGCTCAATAAAGATAGATTCTTTGTACTTATTTTCGAGCATTTGAGGAGCAACGTATTTTCCACCCGCAGTTTTGAATATCTCCTTTTTACGATCGGTGATTCTTAGAAAACGGTTGTCAACCAATTCACCAATGTCACCAGTATGAAACCAACCGTCGTTATCAATCGCTTCGGCGGTTAAATCAGGACGGTTGTAATATCCCTTCATAACCTGATGGCCACGGGTTAAAACTTCTCCATCGGGCGCAATTTTAACTTCCACACCCTCTATTACCTCACCCACAGATCCGAACATTGTTCCACCAAAATGATTCACCGTAATAACAGGCGATGTTTCAGTTAAGCCGTAACCTTCAAAAACGGGCATTCCTGCAGCCCAAAAGATTCTTGCTAAACGTGGGTTAAGTGCGGCACCACCGGAAACGATGACAACAATTTCTCCTCCCAAGGCTTCCTGCCATTTTTTAAAGACCAGCTTACGGGCAATACCAAGTTTGAAGTTATACCAGGCACCTGCATCAATTGTATATTTTTCTGCTAATGCCACCGACCAGAAGAAAATTCCCTTTTTAATGCCTGTTAATGCCTTACCCTTTTCCATAATTTTATCGTAAACTTTTTCGAGTAAACGCGGAACTGTCGAAAATGAGTTGGGTTTTACATGTTGAATGTCGGCTACAATAGTATCCATACTTTCGGCATAATAAACTGCAGTACGGTTGAATAAATAGAGATAAATTATCATCCGCTCAAAGATGTGCGACAATGGCAGAAAGCTCAAGCCTTTTTTTACACCCTCGGGCATTACAACGGCAGAGTTTTCAAAATTGGCCACCAAGTTGTTATGCGTAAGCATTACACCTTTGGGCGTTCCTGTAGTTCCAGATGTGTATATTAAAGTTAAAATATCTTCGGGTGCTACTTTATTACGGTACTCATCCAGGTTAATTTCGGTACTCGCTTTCCCATCAGTAATTAGAGTTTGCCAGTTTACTGCTCCCCCAACTTCATTAAATGAATAGATTTTTATTTCAGGATTAACGGCCTCTACATTAGGTTTAACCTTTTTATATAAATCTTCATCCGCTACGAAAATGACTGAAATTTCTGCGTCTTTTAATATAAATTGAATATCATGATCGGCTAAGGTAGGGTATAATGGAATTTGATAAGCACCAATTTGGTTAGCAGCAAAATCTGCAATATTCCATTCAGGGCGATTATGAGACATAACCGCAACGCGACCCCCTTTGCTTATCCCTTGTTTTACCAGGCCACGACTTAAATTATCTACAGCTTCACAAAATTCCGTTGTGCTGTAATTTAGCCATTTACCATTAATTTTTCCGTTTATAAATTCTTGCTGAGGTTGCTCAAGGCTATATTTTAAAAGATCGAAAACCCGTGTAATTGCTGCAGCCATATGATTATAATATTTGGTTAAGTTAAAAAAAAAACAAACAAAAAGTTTAGCGACTTAATGCCTTTTAATCTGAAGATTCTGCCCGACGAAGAAATACTGAATTCGACTTAGGTACAAAATATTTTAATAAACTTAGTAATTACAAAATTACTATGCAAGCATTGTTTTTCCGCATCCGGATTTTTACTTCAAAAACATAAACGGCATTAAAGTTGTTAGGCTGATAATACTTTAAAAAACATTATAAATATTTAGATTATGAAAAAATTATTTTTTACTATTTTCGGATGCGCAGCCTTATTTGCTTTGACTACAACAGAAGTTAAAGCTCAAAATTATAAAACAGGCGTAGGTTTAGGACTTGATTTCGGTGATGGTGCTACTTTGGTTGGCCCTTCGTTAAGACACCATTTCAGCAGAAAAGGTGCTGTTCAAGGTGAAGTTTTATTCGGTGGTAATTCAACAATTATCCAGGCATTTCTTCAATACAATACCCCTATCAAAGGTGCTGCAGGCTTAGATTTTTACGCGGGTGGCGGTCCGTCTCTTCAATTATATGATGGAGGTTCGAGCTTTTATTTGGTTCCTATGGCTGGTTTAGATTATAAATTTAACGGCGCTCCTTTAGCTTTAGCGTTAGACTGGAGACCAAGACTTTATATTGGAAGTAACGATAGCGATTTTAACGCAGGAAGATTTGGTTTAGGTTTCAGATACACTTTCTAGGGATAACCTTTAAATTAAAAAACCCCCGATCGAAAATTTCGATCGGGGGTTTTTTGTGTTATAAAAATGGACGGAAGGCTAAATTCCCATCCATTTTTTAAGTACTACTTTTTGTGCAGCTGTTGCATTTTCATCAATTGTAGCTTTTAAGCGAACACTCGGGTTTGCTTTTAAAGTAAGGTTTATTTCCCTTTCTAATCCATCGCGTTTTACTCTCAACTTTAACGTATCTCCGATTTTCTTTTTGGCTACAACAGGCAAAGATTCTAAAGAAACCATTGGCGAACGAAGTTTAATTGTGCTCAATGCATCACTTACCGAGGTATCATCAAGAGCAATAATTACATCATTAACATTTAAGCCTGCATCCCATGCGGCAGAATTTCTGGCAGTAGAGGTTACTGATATCCCTTCATTACCCAATTGGCCCGTTGCTCCTGTTACCGGCTTATCAGGCGTGGCATTTTCTGTTGAAACATTAACGCCAGCATAACCGAAGTACTTAACATACTCAGCGTCATCAACTCCGTTAACATATTTTGCCCAGAAATTTATGAAACTTATGCCCGAGATTTTTTCCACCATGGCTTTGAATTCAGCATCGGTATAACCTCGTTTTAAAGTTTTGCACTGTAAATACATTGCCTTCATTACATCATCCAAACTCTTGGCTCCTTTTGTAGCGTTGATAATCTCCAAATCCATCAAAATACCAATTACCTCGCCTTTGTTATAGTAGGAGATTGAATTATTTCTTGAATTTTCGTTCGGGCGATAGCCGATAATCCATGCATCGTAACTGGATGCAGCTGCAGATTGAATTTTAGCACCGGGCGTATTTAAAACCGTAGCAATGCCGCCTGCAAGCGCATTAACAAACCCATTCGGATCGCTGAAACCTGCCCGTAGAATGTATTTATTTTCATAATACGAAGTGAAACCTTCTGCAACCCAAAGGTTTGTGGTGTAATTTTCATTATCATAATCAAACGGACCCAAAGCAACCGGGCGCAAACGTTTAACATTCCAAAGATGATGATATTCGTGAGCAACCAGACCTAAAAATCCCTTGTAACCGGCATCTGTTCCATAAGCGTTTCTGCTCGCACCTAAAGTTGTCGAGTTTAAATGTTCTAAACCACCGCCTCCGCGGGCGAAGTTGTGAACGATGAACAAGTAATATTTATTTGGATTTTCGCCGTAAACCGCAGTTTCCTGCTCCACAACTTTAGCCATATCTACTTTTAGCTTTTCTTTGTCGTAATTACCGCCACCGTACATAGCAACCTCATGGCGAACGCCCGAAGCCATAAATTCGAAGGTATCCTGATTTCCAACCTCAATAGGGCTATCGTACAAAATATCAAAATCACTTGCTCTGTAAGTGAATGTTTCTCCTGCAACCAATGGCATACCCGTAGAAACTTTACTCCATGTTTTATACGGGATAATTTTTACGGTACTCGGCGATTTAATCATCCCGGCAGGATGCATAAAAATACCTGTAGGCGATAAAAACGCATGAGATTCATCGATAAAAGCTGTACGAACAGAAATTTCGAAAGCGTAAACCCGATAATTTATTTTGATATCATTTGCCTTTGCCGAAAAAACCCGCCAGATATTCTTCCTTACTTTTTCAACTTTTAGGGCCTTTCCCGCAGCAGAAGCAGTAAATCCTTCTACACTTTTTTCAAACTCGCGAATTAGATAAGAACCAGGTGTCCAAACAGGCATTTTAACATCAACATAATCCTTTGCCAAACCTGAAATATTCATTTGAACTTCAGCATAGTGTGCCTGAGGTTCTTTAAAGGAAACCTCGAAACCTATCTTAACCTGCGCCTTCGCTGCCATAATGCTTGTTAGTAATACAACTAAACTTAATACCGATTTTTTAATAAACATATAATTGTGTTTTGCCACAAATTTATATTTTATCGCCCTGCTTTAAAATTTAATTAAAAATAGAGGCGTAAAATAATTAATACACGTAAAAAATAATTCTTTATAATTCTGAAATTAAGGGTTAAACAGCTGTAACATCCTTAATACAACAAATTTATGATTAAAGTAATTGAATATTTTTACAAGCTTTTTCACAACATTGCGATAACTAATGTTTTTTGAAGGCTTTACATACACAAATGAAGAAAAGATATATTATTTACATTGTTTTGGCTTTGGGCCTTGCGTATCTGGTTTACTACAGAATTAATGCAAACAAGAAATTAGAAGGTAAAGGCGGAGCGACCTCCGGGGGGAAAGATGCTAAGGGAGGAAAAGATGGAAAATCGGCGCCACCAATGGTGGTTGAGGGGATAGTTGTTAAACTCTCTAAATTTGATACTGACCTGGAGGTTACAGGCGCAATTGAAGCTAATGAATCTGTTGTGTTAAAAAGTGAAGTTTCAGGTTTGGTAACGGGAATTTATTTTAGGGAAGGCACAAATGTTGCTAAAGGCAGCGTTTTGGTTAAAGTTAACGACAGAGATATTCAGGCGCAGTTGCAAGATGCCCTTACAAAACAAAAATTATCGGGCACAAACGAAAGCAGGGCTAAACAGTTATTAGCAAAAGGCGCAATCAGTCAGGAAGAATACGATACATCTCTCGCTGATTTAAAATCGTTTCAATCGCAAACCAATTTAATAAGGGCGCAACTTGCAAAAACGACGATACGTGCACCATTTAGCGGAAGAGTTGGCTTAAGAAGTATTTCTGCAGGCACTTATCTAACACCCGCTACGGTTATCGCAAATTTGGTAAGTACAAATCCTGTTAAAATAACATTTTCAGTGCCCGAAAAATATGCCGGACAAATTAAACTCGGTTCGGAGATTTCCTTTACAACCGATGGTTCATCTAAAGAAAATACTGGAAAAGTTTATGCAATTGAACCGGGCATTAACGCAACTACACGAACGTTGCAAATTCGTGCATTGGCACCAAATGCAAATAATGTATTGCTTCCGGGTTCATTCGCTAAAATTAAATTAGCCCTTAATACATTACAGAATGCAATATTAATTCCGAATGAAGCCGTTATTCCGGTATTAAAGGGAAAGATTGTTTATGTACAAAAAGATGGTAAAGCACAAGAAGTTAAGGTTGAAGCCGGAACGCGTACCGACGAAAACATCGTTATCACATCGGGCTTAAAGGCAGGTGATACCGTTTTAACAACAGGATCTATGGCACTTAAAAAGGATGCTCCGGTGAAAGTTAATTTGGTTAAAGAATAATTATGAGCATCTCCACCACGAGCATAAAAAGGCCTGTTCTTGCCATAGTGATGAACCTGCTGATTGTTCTTTTCGGGATAATCGGCTACAACTTTCTTGGGGTAAGGGAATATCCTTCCATAGACCCAACTGTTGTATCTGTAAGAACATCATATCCGGGTGCGAACTCAGATATTATCGAATCGCAGATTACCGAACCGCTGGAAAAATCCATCAATTCCATCGATGGTATCCGAAATATTTCTTCTTCGAGTAACCAGGGAACGAGTAACATCACTGTAGAATTTAATCTCGATAAGAACATTGAAGAGGCAACAAATGATGTTCGTGATAAGGTTTCGCAGGCAGCAAGGACTTTACCAAGAGATATTGACGGTTTACCGATTGTAAGTAAGGCCGATGCAAATTCGGATGCAATTTTATCAATGACTATTCAAAGTGATAAAAGGAATACGTTAGAGTTAAGTGATTTTGCAGAAAATGTAATTGCCGATCGTATCCAAACCATCCCGGGGGTGAGTAGTGTTCAAATTCAGGGCCAGAGAAAATATGCAATGCGTATCTGGATGGATCCGAATAAACTAAGTGCTTACGGTTTGACATCGCAAGATATTGTTACCGCACTCGATAACGAGAATGTAGAGTTGCCTTCAGGGAAAATTACCGGCGCAACAACTGAATTAACTGTTAAAACCTTAGGTAAATTAACCAACGAATCTCAGTTTAACAACCTAATCTTAAAAACAGACAGCAATCAGGTAATTAAATTGAAAGATGTTGGTTACGCCGTTTTAGGACCTGAAAACGAAGAAACGATTTTACGGGAATCAGGCAGACCAATGGTTGCTGTTGCGATTATTCCTCAACCCGGGGCAAACTATTTAGACATCAGCAACGAATTTTACAAGCGTTTTGATAAGCTAAAAGCAGATATCCCGCAGGATATTAAGCTGAAAGTAGCTTTAGATACCACCCTTTTTATTAAACGTTCTGTTACAGAAGTTGCCGAAACAATAGGTTTATCGCTGGTTCTGGTAATCTTAATTATCTACCTTTTCTTTCGGGATTGGGCAATTGCTTTCAGGCCACTGATTGATATTCCGGTATCATTGATTTTTACCTTTTTTATCATGTACGCTTTCGGCTTTTCGATTAACGTATTAAGCTTACTGGCAATTGTATTGGCAACCGGCTTGGTGGTTGATGATGGTATTGTGGTAACGGAGAACATATTTAAAAAAGTGGAAGAGGGAATGTCTCCTTTCGAAGCTGCCATAAAAGGTTCGAATGAGATTTTCTTTGCTGTAATTTCTATCTCGATAACGCTAGCAGCAGTATTCTTACCTGTAATATTTTTACAAGGTTTTGTTGGCCGTTTGTTTAGGGAATTCGGAGTCGTAATTGGTGCCGCAGTACTTGTATCAGCATTTGTTTCACTTACGCTAACGCCGATGCTTAATGCCTATTTGATGAAAAAAGGTGGCCATAAGCCGTCTAAGTTCTATAATTGGACAGAGCCTTATTTTGTTAAATTAAATGATTCATACGAATCAAACCTCAATAAATTTTTAGACAGGCGCTGGTTATCCGTTCCAATTATTTTGGTTTGTATGGGAATGATTTTCTTGTTTTGGAAAATTTTACCTAAAGAAACAGCCCCATATGATGACAGAAGTGCCATTAACATAAACGTATCGACACCAGAGGGATCGTCATTTACTTATACAGATAAGTTTATAATGAAGATTAATCAAATGGTTATTGATTCGGTACCGGAAAAAAATGTAAACATTACAATTACTTCTCCGGGTTTTGGTGGCGCAGGTTCAACAAATTCAGGTTTCGTAAGAATGGGTTTGGTAAATCCCGAAGACAGGGAACGTTCTCAAAAGGAAATTGCTGATATGCTGACAAAAATTACCAAAAAGTACAGTGAAGGTAAAACCATTGTTAACCAGCAGCCAACCATTTCGGTTGGGCGGCGTGGTGGATTGCCGATCAGCTATATTATTCAGGCACAGAATTTTGAAAAGCTTCGTGAAAAAGTGCCTTTATTTATGGATGCCGTAAGTAAAGACCCTACTTTTACAGTTTCTGATGTAAACCTGAAATTTAACAAACCCGAAATTAATTTAACGATAGACAGAGATAAGGCCAAAAACCTTGGCGTTTCCATTTCTGCAATCGCCCAAACGTTAAACCTGGGTTTAAGTGGTCAGCGCTTTTCATACTTTTTTATGAATGGAAAACAATATCAGGTAATCGGTCAGTTCGACAGAACGGATAGAAAAGACCCTTTGGATTTGAGTTCAGTTTATGTAAGAAGCGACAACGGAACTTTAGTTCAGCTGGATAATGTTGTTACCGCTAAAGAAGAAAGCAGTCCGCCGCAATTATACAGAAACAATCGTTTTATATCGGCAACTGTTTCAGCAGGTTTGGCTCCCGGCAAAAGTATCGGCGAAGGAATTGATGCAATGGATCAGATTGCAGCAAAAGTTTTAGATGAAACCTTTTCTACTGACCTGAGCGGAGAGTCGCGAGATTTTAAAGAAAGTTCTTCTAATACATTCTTTGCCTTTGGTTTGGCTTTATTGTTGGTTTATTTGATTCTTTCTGCACAGTTCGAAAGCTTCAAAGATCCGGTTATCATCATTTTAACAGTTCCAATGGCTGTTGCAGGGGCGTTTTTATCGCTCTGGCTGTGTGGTCAAAGCTGGAACATTTTTAGCCAGATCGGAACCATTATGTTGATAGGGTTGGTAACCAAAAATGGTATTTTAATTGTGGAGTTTGCAAATCAGCTTAAAGAAAAAGGTACGCCCATTCCGGAAGCGATTCGCGAAGCAGCTGTATCCCGTTTACGTCCGATTTTGATGACAAGTCTAGCGATCGCAATCGGTGCTTTACCAATCGCCCTGGCTTTAGGCGCTGCCGCAAAAAGCAGGATGAGTATGGGAACGGTTATCGTTGGCGGAACAATGTTTTCGTTAATTCTAACATTATTTGTTATCCCTGCAATTTACTCGTACTGGGCAAAACCATATAAACCAAATAAAGATTTAAAAGAAGCGGAACGTTTCGAACACGAAGCTTTAGAAGGCGCAAAATAAATAAGATGATTAAAAGAATAAATCTGTTTGTAATGTTAACGGCAATTCTTTCTTTCGCATCAAAAGCGCAGGAAAAATTAACCTTGCAAGAAGCGATTTCAATCGCTATGCAAAACAATTACGACATCAAAATAAGCAAGAATAATATCGCCATTGCAAAGAACAATGCCAATATAGGCAATGCAGGTATGTTACCGAACCTTGCCGCTACCTACTCTAACGGAGGTAGTATACAGAATACTCGTCAAACGCCGGCAACCGGAGCTGATCGGGTAATAACCGGAGCAAGAAGCACGAATAATGATATCGGTGCTGATTTAAACTGGACAGTCTTTGATGGTTTTAGCATGTTTGCCAATTACGAAAGATTAAAAGAGTTGCAGAAACAGGGCGAAGTGACTTCTAAACTTGCAATTTTAACTACAATTTCTGATGTAATTACTGCGTATTATGATGTTGTAAGAAATCAGAAACTGGTAATCGCAGCCGATAGTGCTATTGATATTTCTGTTTTCAGAGAGAAAATTGCTAAAACCAAATTACAACTGGGCCGCGGATCAAAACTTGATGTTTTAACTGCTCAAGTTGATTACAATACAGATACATCTAATTATTTGCAGCAAAAAAATGCGTTGCAAGTTGCCAAGGTGAGGCTAAATCAATTAATGGTTAGAAATGTAAACCTTACATTCTCTGTCGATAATGACATAAACATCGATCAGGCGTTGGTTTACAGTCAGCTTGCGGAGTTAGCAGAAAAACAAAATCCGAATGTTCAAAATGCTTTTATTAATCAAAGAGTAGCATCGCTTAATTTAAAATCGATTAAAGGCGCCAGATATCCTGTTGTAAGTTTAAACTCTGGCTATAGCCGAACAAACAGCACCAGTCCGACAGGCTTTAACCAGAAGTTTGCCGCAAACGGTTTTACCTATGGCGTAACTGCGAGTTTAAACCTTTTTAACGGGTTTTTGCAGCGGCAGAATGAGCGAAATGCCAAAATCGATATTGAAAACTCCACACTAAATCTCGATAAAACGAAGCTAGATATAAGTACGCAACTTCTTACGGCATATCAAAACTACTCAACCTATTTGGATTTGGTTAAGCTTGAGCAAAGGAATGTTGATATCGCTAAAGAGAATTTAGATATTACGTTGGCGAAATATCGTTTAGGAAGTATTGCGCCTTTAGAATTGAGAGAGGCACAGCGAAACGCAATTGACGCCCAAAATCGATTTATTGAAATGCAGTATCAGGCGAAAATTTCTGAAATCACTTTAAAAGAAATCAGCGGAAATATAAATTTATCTAATTAATTTTTATATTTATTTTATGATACTTGTTGCAGACAGTGGCTCATCAAAAACCGATTGGATGGGTTATTTAAATGGTGAAACAATTAAGTTTAACACCCAAGGCATAAACCCCTATTTTTTAAACGAACAGGATATTAGCCGTATAATTTTAAAAAACGAGCTAATTGCCCCAATTGCTGCAGAAGTTAAAGAAATCTATTTTTTTGGGGCAGGTTGCTCATCTCCCGACAAGCATGAAGTCGTATCAAATGGTTTATCTGCCGTTTTCACAAATGCATTTATCTCGGTTGAACACGATCTTTTAGGTTCTGTTTATGCAACCTGCGGAAATTCTGAAGGTTTGAACTGTATATTAGGAACCGGCTCGAATATCTGTTACTTTGACGGAAAAAAAATTCACGACGGCCATCATGGATTAGGTTATGTTTTGGGCGATGAAGGTTCCGGAACATTCTTCGGAAAAAAAGTTTTGTTAAGTTACCTGTACAAAAAAATGCCTGCCGATCTGGAAGCCGAATTCAAAAAAACATTTCCCGCCGAAAAAGAACAAATTATTACGAACGTTTACCAGAAACCTTTCCCTAACATTTACCTGGCGGGATTCAGTCGCTTTTTGGCTAATAACCATGAACATCCTTTTATTTATGAAATTTTGAAAAAAGGGTTTCAGGAATTCGTAGACACGAACGTTAAAGACTATCCTAATTATAAAACTGTTCCATGCCACTTTGTTGGCTCTATAGCTTATTACTATCAGGAAGTCTTAAAAACTGTGCTTACCGAGAACGGCATTACTGCAGGTAAAATTCTTCAAAAACCGATTGAAGATCTTTATAATTTTATCCTTAAAAAAGAGGGTATCGTTAATCAAGCCATTTAAAAGCCAATTACTAACTTCGAATGTAAATTAAATCTTAAAAGATTGTAAACATAACATCAGAGATTTTGTTATAATTACAAAGTAATAAATACTATAAAGTATGAAGAGAATATTGGTAGTTGATGATGATATTGAGGTTTTAGAAACCCTACAGCTAATACTGGAAATAGGAGGCTTTAAAGTTTCTGCGCTTAATAACGGAGAAGAAGTTTTTGATAGAATTGAAGCTTTTAGCCCTGATTTAATACTATTGGATATATCATTAGGTCATATCGATGGCCGTGTTTTGTGCGAGCAACTTAAATCCATTGATTCAACTTCAAAAATTCCCATTTTGCTAATATCTGGTTTATACGACCCGAAAGATTTTACGACATTAAATTACGGCCAGGACGATTTTCTTTCTAAACCGTTCCAAATGGATGTTTTGCTCAAAAAAATTAGCAAAATCCTTTCTCTTGAAGAAAGTGAACCGACTTTCCATTTAAACTAAAACTGATTCGCGATAAATTAGAGCCAGATGTTCGAACATCTGGCTTTTTTTATATAATTAGCTGTCATTTTGGCAAATAAAACGCTTTGGAACAGCACTTGTTATGCAGCAGGTATATTAAACAATTTATTTACATATGAGCATACAAGAAAAAGGAAACATCTCGATACATACCGAGAATATTTTCCCGATAATTAAGAAGTTTTTATACTCTGATAACGAGATTTTTCTTCGTGAGTTAGTTTCTAACGCTGTAGATGCAGTTCAGAAAATTAAAAGACTAGGTTCATTAGGTCAGTTTAATGGCGAAGTGGGTCAGCCTTTGGTACAGGTTGCGGTTGATAAAGAGGCAAAAACTATTACCATTAGTGATAATGGATTGGGTATGACTGCCGAAGAGATTAAAAAATATATCAATCAAGTAGCCTTTTCTGGCGCAAGTGAGTTTGTAGAGAAATTTAAGGATGCCAAAGATGCGAATGAAATCATTGGGAAGTTTGGTTTAGGCTTTTACTCGGCATTTATGGTTGCAGATTTGGTTGAAATTCAAACTTTATCTTACCAGGATGGTGCAGAACCTGCTCGTTGGGTTTGCGATGGCAGTACCGAATTCGAAATTACCGAAGGAACCAAAACAACTAGAGGTACCGATATTATTCTTCATGTAAACAAAGATTCTGAAGAGTTTTTAGAGGAATCCAAGCTGCAGGAAATTCTTGATAAATACGCTAAATTTTTGCCTGTTCCAATTAAATTCGGCACTAAAACCGAATCTGAAGAAGATGGCGAAGATGAAGAAGGCAAGAAAAAATATAAAGATGTTGTAGTTGATAACATCATTAACACCACAAACCCGATCTGGACTAAAGCTCCTGCAGATTTGTCAGACGAGGACTATTTAAATTTCTACCGCGAATTATATCCGTTTAGTGAAGAACCTTTATTCTGGATCCACCTTAATGTAGATTATCCATTTAATTTAACGGGTGTATTGTATTTTCCTAAGTTGAAGAACGATTTCGAAATGCAACGCAACAAGATCAAGTTGTATTCTCGCCAGGTATTTATTACGGATGAGGTAAAGGATATCGTTCCTGAGTTTTTAATGTTGTTACATGGCGTAATCGATTCTCCGGATATTCCGTTAAACGTGTCGCGTAGTTTCTTACAAGCGGATAGTAACGTTAAGAAAATCAATAATTACATCACCAAAAAAGTTGCTGATAAACTATCAGAACTTTTTAACAAAGACCGTAAATCTTTCGAAAATAAATGGAAAGATATTGGCTTGTTTGTTAAATACGGAATGATTAGCGAAGAGAAATTCTACGATAAAGCTAAAGATTTCGCCTTGGTTGGAAACACGAAAAACGAACTTTTTACCTTAAACGAATACAAGGAAAAAGTTGCGCCTTTGCAAACTGATAAAAATGGAACTGTAGTTTATTTGTACTCGAACGATGCTTCGAAACAAGATGCTTTCATTCAATCGGCCAACAAACAAGATTACGATGTTTTGGTTTTAGACTCTCCGATCGACAATCACTTTATTCAGCAATTAGAGCAGAAGTTAGAAAAAACATCAATCAAACGTGTTGATTCGAGCGTTGCTGATAAGTTAATCGAAAAAGACGAAGTTAACGAACACGTGCTAAGCGATGATCAGGTTAAGGAAGTAACAACTATTTTCGAAAAAGCAATTACCAAACCTGGGATGCAAGTAGAAGTTGTAGCTTTAAACCCTGATGAATTGCCGGTAACCATTACCATGGATGAATTTATGCGTCGCATGAAAGACATGGCTGCAATGGGTGGCGGAATGGGCTTTTATGGGCAAATGCCTGACAGCTACAAAGTTGCCATCAACGGAAACCATAAATTGGTAAGTAAAATCTTAAAGGCCGAAGGCGAAGAGCAAAGCAATTTAGCAAAGCAAGCCGTAGATTTAGCTTTATTGGCTCAAGGTATGTTAACGGGTGCAGAATTAACAGCATTTGTGAGCAGAAGTGTAGAGTTGATTTAAGAAGTTTTCCCGATTTATTCGGAATAGCCTTACAAAAAAAAGTCCTGATGAAAATCAGGACTTTTTTTATTTATCAAATTCTGGCAACCTTAACTGGCAATGTTTGGTTTAACATTTAAGTAATCTTTATGCTCTTCCAACATTTTCGCAATAGTTGCAGCTTTAGTATCTTTAATATTGAATACAAATAGTGGTTCTTGTTTCTTTTTGCTCCTCACCATTTTTTCAGTGTAGAAGCGATACTCTAAACCGTTTGTTAGTAAGCCATATTTAGCTTTGGTTTTACGGAAATATTTAGATAAACGAGAATCGTGAATATCCAGGCTATCTTCATGGTGCTTACATTCGACCAAAATAGCAGGTTCGCCATCTTTCATTATCGTGTAATCAACTTTTTTGCTTTTTTTAACTCCAAAATCTAAAACAGCTTCCGACTGAACTTCAGAAGGATTGAAAACATCGTAGCCTAATATTTGGATAAAAGGCATAACCAATGCATTTCTAGTTAAATCTTCAGACTGAACTTGAGGAAGCATTTTCTTAATTCTTACGGCAAATTGCCCGATTTCGTCTTTAAGTTCCATTTTAATATTTCTTTAGGTATTTGTGTATCTCTAGTTGTAATGTTTGAACACCGAGTTTGCCTTAATAATAATTTGATCTAAACTGGGTTTATCAAAGAAATTTCTATTCAGCATTGCTGCCATATAACTTAATTTTGCAACATCTTCAATCCCCATGTTTACTTTCAAATTCTTCAATCCGTCGTTAATGGCTAGTTGTACATAGTTTCGAACCATTAAGAAAGACTTTCTGAACTGAAACTCATCCTGAAGATTTCGCTCTTCTCTATTTAAGCTTAACTTGCCGTATTCCTGCTGCATTGTCAAATAAAGTTGGGTACTGTTATCTTGCTTCTGAGCTGAATTTGGAAAGTAAATTTTTCTGAGTAAAAGTTCATATTCATTTGCTTTCATAGCAATTGCCGGTAAAGTAGATGTAGCGTCCCTCGTTTTCCTGTATTCAAAAATTACCATCATCGTTTTTATGTAACCCAAGTATGTATGGCCTGTTTAACTAATTCACAGGCTACACAAACAATGGGCAGGCAGATGATTTTCATAATTGAAAGTTTATAATCATAAAATGATTCTGAAGATTCAATTATGTGTTTTTGGCAAACAGTAATAAAGATTAATAAATAGCCTGTAGTTGTTAAGTTTTTTACATCAACTACCCGAATTATTACATCAAATCATATTATGGAGACGCCAAAACCAAAAAAGATTTTTTTTAAAGGATGTATGAAGAAAATTCTTTTTTTAGCTAACTTGCATACAAATCATTCCAAACACACATAGTACACATCATGAATTTAAAATGCGTTGTTATTGACGATGAACAACATGCTATTGAGGTATTAACTGACCACATAGCTGAGATGCCCGGTTTAACTGTGTTTAAAACCTTCACAAGTCCGGTGCAGGCCCTTACTGAAATTAGCGTTGGCGACGAGATTGATTTACTATTCATGGACATTGATATGCCGGGAATAAACGGATTGGAATTAGCTAAAAATATCAGAGAAAAAGCAAAGTACCTTATTTTTACGACTGCGCATCCTGATTATGCATTACAAGCATTTGATGTTCAATCAGATCAGTACCTGCTAAAGCCGATTTCTTTTGCAAAGTTTGCTTTAGGGATTGATAGAATTTTAAAGAAGGAAGCGAATAACGCTAAAAATGCGATGAAAGAAGCTGACCAGGTTGCTGCCTTATATATTAAGGGCGATCACAAATATGCTTTTTCTAATATTCTAATTGATGATATTTTATACATCAGGGCTTTGCAGAATTATATTCAAATAATAACAAAAACCGAAACCAACACAACTTATCTTACTTTAAAGGAAATTGAAAAGGCTTTAGAAAATCACGCTTTTATTCGTGTTAATAAATCGAACATTGTTGCTAAAGCAGCCATTAAAAAGGTAGACGGCAACATTATAAGATTGGTAAATAATGAAATGTTTCAGATTGGGGAAGGCTATAAAGAAGCTTTTTTCGCCTATATACAGAGTAGTTTATTAAAATCGGGTAGAAGTTAAACTACTTGTTAAAGATTTGTGACATTGAAGAGTTTGTAATTAAAACTGTATTAGCTGTCGGATCTGTGCTAAAGTTGTTTTGAGCTTTGATATTTTTGTAAACAAATACCGTATTCTTTTTCAATTTATTAATGTTTGGAGTTTTCATAATGCTATTTATTAAAAAAAATCGACATTCAGAATTTATTGTTAAAAATTGAATTTTTTTACTCTTACTTATTGAAGATTTGAGACATTGAAGAGTTGGTGATCAAAACTGTGTTAGCTGTTGGATCTGTACTGAAGTTATTTTGACCTTTCACATTTTTGTAAACAAACGCAGTGTTCTTTTTTAATTTGCTGATATTTTGAGTTTTCATATGATTACTTATTGAAAATTTGAGACATTGAAGAGTTGGTGATTAAAACTGTATTTGCTGTAGGATCTGTACTGAAGTTGTTTTGACCTTTTACATTTTTGTAAACAAATGCAGTGTTCTTTTTTAATTTGCTGATATTTTGAGTTTTCATATGATTACTTATTGAAGATTTGAGACATTGAAGAGTTAGTGATCAAAACTGTGTTAGCTGTTGGATCTGTACTGAAGTTGTTTTGACCTTTTACATTTTTGTAAACAAATGCAGTGTTCTTTTTTAATTTGCTGATATTTTGAGTTTTCATATGATTACTTATTGAAGATTTGAGACATTGAAGAGTTGGTGATTAAAACTGTATTTGCTGTAGGATCTGTACTGAAGTTGTTTTGAGCTTTTACATTTTTGTAAACAAATGCAGTGTTCTTTTTTAATTTACTGATATTTTGAGTTTTCATATGATTACTTATTGAAGATTTGAGACATTGAAGAGTTGGTAATTAAAACTGTATTTGCTGTAGGATCTGTACTGAAATTATTTTGACCTTTAACATTTTTATAAACAAACGCTGTGTTCTTTTTTAATTTGCTGATGTTTTGAGTTTTCATATTATTAGTAGTTGTTATTAGTAATATTGTTGTTTCGATTAACTGATGTAAAGGTGCGGCGAAAAGCGAGCTGCTCCGAAATTTTTACACAAACACGCTATTTTTACAGATAAAACCCCTGTTTTAGTAGATAAAACCCATTTAAATGAACATTCTTAAATTAAAAAACTGGTATAACCGAAACGACATTCATGTTAAAGCATGGTTTTTTTTCATACTTTATGATACATTTATTACCGGTCTGATTACAGAAAGGTGGGGTACTTTCGAAAATTACTTTTTACATTATCTGCTAAACATCTCGCTGTTTTATTTCCATGCTTTTGGTGTACGAAAAATTTTATCGCGAAATTTTAAATACAAAATCTGGTTAATTGTACCATTTGTGGTCTTCGAGTTGGTAGCGTATTTAGCATTAGCTTATCCCATCGATTACTTGATATCAATTGTTATCGATGGGGGAAATCCAGCAGACTTAAGTTTTACCAGGTTATATGTTTTAAGAGCATTATGGAGAGCCATATACTTTATCGGCTTTAGTACAGGTTATGTATTTCTGTTAAATTCTATAAAAGAACGTAAAAGAGTACAAAAGCTTGAGCGGCAAAACCTTGTAAATACTATTGAAAAGCAAGCTTTGGAGAACGATTTAGTACAATCGCAGAATAACTTTTTAAGAAGCCAGATTAATCCTCACTTCTTATTTAATACGTTGAATTTTATTTACAACGATGCGAGAAAGAAAGCTCCGCTAGCTGCAGATGCAATTATGAATCTATCAGAAATGATGAGGTACGCATTGAAAAGGCCCGAAGCATCCGAACTTGTTCCGCTTAGTGAAGAAGTGGAGCAAATAGAACATTTAATTAACTTGCATAAGCTTAGAACAGCCAACACGATCAATTTTGAATTAGAAGTAACGGGAGATCTGTTCGGAATTCGTTTCCCGCCACTAATTTTATTAACTCTGGTAGAAAATATGTTTAAGCACGGAAACATCGCCCATTCTGCTCAGCCCTCCATTGTCCAGATCAATTATAATAAAACCAGTTTATCGATTACAACAATAAACATGATTAATGAGGTTAAGAAAAAAGAAGCCGAAAGCCATCATGTTGGATTGGAAAACATTGATAAAAGGCTTAACAACTTCTTTAAAGACAGATATTCATTTAAGTTTTACAAGGATGACGTGAATCGTTATTTCACCGAAATTAAGGTCGATGTAGATAACCCTATGGCGGGCCTAAATTAATAGCATTAGCGCATGGCATTCCTGCGTTGCACATCTTTAAGTAGAAAATAATAGATTATCATTTCATGTGTTCGTTGATCTTTATTAAAAAGACGGTTAACATGCATATGAAGTAAATCGCTGAAGATTTGTGTCCGTCTCCTTGCATCGCAAAGTTTTAATATGCCAATAAATGATGCTGCAAATTGATCGAATGCAATTTGGCTGGTATGATTCAAAACTTCCGCATCCACTTTTTGGTAGATCTGGTATTGTTGATTTATTTTCTTAAAATCAGAAGGTTCCAGATTGTGCTCTGCATTAAAAGAATCAGACATGATTCTGATAACATTTGCAAAAATCTGATCCTCAAACAAGCCTTCTTTGTGTATTGCTGCAACTAAATCGGCGCAATACCGATATCTGCTGTTACTATCAGAGACAGCTTCTAAAAGCAATAAAACATACGCACTATCTTTTGAAAAGTGTTTTTCTACATCTTCAATTAAATCAGCTCCGTAACGTTGCGTTTCTCGTCTGTATGTTCGAAGCTGCAAATCAGAAACTATTCCCTTATCAATCTCCTGCTCCAAATAATCAGAAAACGCCGAGGTTAATTGTTGTCCGTCATTTTCATTATGCAATAATATTCTCAAACGCAAATGGTATCCGTTCTCATTGTATCTAATAAAGAACCATGATTTTATTTTATCATGATATTCAGTTAAAAAATGAGCAATTGGGCCGGTTAGTAAAGAATCTGATCTTTGCTGATGGCAAAAAATCTCAAAATAAAGCCATTCTTTTCCAGGCGGAAAAAATTGTTTAACTGTTGAACTTATATCATCAAGCTTTGAAAATCCATCGTAAACCTTTTCCTGATGATAAATATTTAAAATAAATTGAGCCAAGTATGGTTTACCACTATCGTCGATCACAGGGCTGTAATCAGGAAGAAAAACCTCTTCAAGATAGACGATATTCTGCTTTTGCATGTATTGTATAAATGCATCTACGTCGGTATCACTATCCTTATCAAAACATAGCGTTTGATCTGAAAGGCCCGCTTTAAAGTACCTGCTAACACCTAACTTAGTTAAATAGTTGCGGCAGTCATCAATCGGAAGATTTAAAATATCAGTTTTTTGAACCTGCCATTTCTGTTGCGAAAGCACAATGTTTTGATATTGAACCCTTGGATAATACTTTAATTCAGGAAATAAATTTTCTATAAAAAGGGAAAGATTTGTTTGAACATTTTGATGTTGTAAATCACAAAGCAGCCTGAAAACAGATAAATCGGAACGGGAATAATTGTAAGCCGAAGCCATTCTGGGAACAATTCTCTTATTGTACTTTTTCGACCTTAAAATAACTTCATTACCCTGCACGGAAAGCATCACATCATCAAGCGTCAGCGGATCATCAGACGTATCAAAATTTAAGATAGAGAGTTGGTGGTTGTAAACCAATTTACGCCTGTTAATATTATCTACATTGGTTTCAACCATGTAGGCAACATCGAAAAATAAGATATCGGGATTTGCAGACTGCTCTAAACTTGAAATGTTTTGACAATGACTTAAGACTTTGTCGCTCGCCATCGTGAAACGCCCACTTAATGCGTTTGCTGTACTTCCACCGGTTTGATCGGCAAAAATTAATCCATCGGCCACAGACATGAGCATGCTGAATGAGTTTGGAATTGTTGCAGGAGTACCGGCTAATTGAATACCTAACTTATCCAGTCTGATCACTTCTTTAGACGCGAAACTAACAGGATCAATAAGTTTATTGAAGTTTTTCTTTAGTTGCTCTGATAAATCGCCGGCCTTTTTACTTTGCTTTCCATAAAACTGAGCAATAAAATCATCACCCGCACCCGCCTGCTCCAACTCATCATAGCCTATTCCCATTTCAGGATCAAGCGCTAACGACAATGGCACTTCTTTTTGCTCAAATTTTTTCCTGAATTTATTTATGAACTGCTTAACTGCGTCTCGCCCGTCAACCGGTAAAATATGTTGCATTAAGTTTACCAAGCCCGCTATCGCTTCCAAAATCTTTCCATCAAATCCTCCTGAAATAACCTCTCTTTGAGCGATTAAATACTTTGGCATATTGCCGGATAAGCTCAAATTTATTCTTCTAAAATAATCCTCGCCTATTATGTTGGGGTCTGAATCACTCAAAAGTAACTGTAAAGAAAGCATATCCTCAAGCAGAATTAATACCTCACTCTGCGTTTCGGGCGATACATTTAGCGCTTTGATAAGCTCGTTCACATGTATGGGTTTTATACATGCTTTCAATATCTGAACTACAAATTCATCAATATCAACCTCCGCCAGTTCAAACAATCCTTCTGTACAGGCAATATATCTGATACTCGTAGCTGTAAAATAATAACTGCTGTTAGCAAACAATACACAATTCTTACTCAGCAAATCGGCAATAGAAAATTCGAGGCTATTTTTGTACGGCCAATCGATAAACTCATGAACGATTTGTTTCTGATCTACAATAATCTGCGATTCGGTTGAACATAACGCATTTTTTAGAATACTAAAACCTGCAAAAGTTCCATAAGGGGTTGAGCGAAATTTGGCACGATTAAAATATTTCCAGATTGTAAAAAATATCTTCGGTGGTAAAGAATTTAAGTCTTCAGCTTTTACATCCTTAATTGTTTGATAAAATGCATCGGATGAGATCGAGATGGAGTCTTTTAGCTCTTCCCAACACTCTGCCAGCTCAGATTGATAAGAAAACTTTGGTGTTCTGAAAATTAAGTCCGGATATATTTTTACTTTCATTTAAGGGATTTGACAGCGAAAATTACAAAGATAATTTTAATAAGAGGCAATATCAGCCCAAAACTGCATGTAATCTGATTTTATCAATATAACGCCAATAATAAAGCCCTGTAAGTTATACAGGGCTTTATATAGATATTGTATTTACTTAATCAAGTTATAGAGTTCATCCAGTTTTGGCGAAAGTACAATTTCTATTCTTCTGTTTTTACTTCTTCCGTCTGCTCCTGTGTTTGGCCCTAAGGGTTGAAATTCGCCTTTACCGGTCGCGGTCATTCTTACGCTTTCTACCTTCTCGGTTTCAGTTAAGTAGCGAACAACTGATGTGGAACGCAGTACACTTAAATCCCAATTATCTTTTATTTGCCCTAAATTATTTACTTTTTGGTTGTCGGTATGACCTTCAACAGCAATATTAATCTCAGGCTGTTCTTTAAGTACCTTGGCTAATTGAGTCAGTGCTTTTTTCCCGTTTTCATCAATGATTATACTACCTGAGGGGAATAAAAGCTTATCCATTAGCGAAACATAAACCTTACCGTTTTTAATTTCGACAGTTAAGCCGCTTTTTGTAAAGCCTAATAATGCTTGCTGCAATTTTTCTTTCAGCTGATTTGTTGCCTCATCGCGTTTGCGCAAAACTTCTTCAACTTCCTTCAGGCGTTTTTCTCTTGCAGCCAAATCACCCGATAATTTGGAAATCTCGGTGCTGCTATTATTTTTAAGTTTATTGTAATTAGCATTTACATCATTAAATCTACCTTGTAAATCGCGAAGATCTTCTGCCATTAACGATGTATCCTTTTTCAGTTTCTTGATTTCGTCCTCCAAATTCTCAATTTTAATTTGTCCTTCATTAAAAGCAGTATATAAAGAGTCTTTGGTTCCTAATAAGGCTTTATATTTTTTCGGCGACAAAATAACACAAGATGTAAAAGATGAGGCGAACAGAAATATCGCAAAAGCGAAAAAGGCATTTTTCATTATTAAAGTGGTTTAGATTGATTAGGCTTCTAAAGCGTTGCGCAAAAATGCAACTAAAGGATTAACAGTTTTAAAAGAACTTATCAACTTATTAACGAGTGTTGGTTTAAAAAATTCTTCATCATCTAATTTCATGGATGCCTCAAAGCTTTTCAATTTCAGGTATTCGATATTCGGATCGGCAGGATCGTAACCCTTCGGTGCGTTTTTCAAAGCATTTGCAGTTCCAAGTTTAAAGTTTTTCTTAAAATCTTTATTTTCTAAAACCTCTTTAAAATCACTGATATTGTAATCAATCTCTTGGCGAATAAGTTTTACATGGGGTGCTTCGGGCATCCAATAACCACCGGCAATAAAGCTTTTGCCCGGCTGTATATGTAAATAATAACCTGGTTCGTTGCCTCCTTTACTTTTTGAAGAAAACCACATACCGAAATTATTTTTGTAAGGATCTTTGTTCTTGCTGAAACGGACGTCTCTGTAAATGCGCATCAGACATTTTTTCGGATCCAGATCAGCGGAAATTAACGGATCTATTTTAGAAAGTTTAGGAATGATAGCGCTCACAAGCTCAAGAACATCAGCTTTAGCCTCTTCGTATTTCTGCTTATTTTCGGCAAACCACTCTCTGTTGTTATTATCTGCAACGTTTTTAATAAAATTGAGCGTGTCTTTTTTTAACATAAATTAAGAAGATTTAGTCAATTGTTGCAGCCCGGCATTAGCAGAATTTGTGTTGCCAGCGGTTTGCAACTAATAACGTTATTTATCGTAATAGGGCTTATATTTAATATTGGGCGACAATACATGAAGTAGAATTAGCCTTGAGTACCTGTAGTTAACAGGATATAGCAAAAAGCAGCCTGCAAAAATAACAATCAGGTAAGTCCAGAAAGTACTATCTTCAAGAGGCCCTGCTACCAGATAAGTAATATAACTCACGATGAGCATTTCGATAACGTTCATTGCATAGCTAACATACATGGCCGCATAGAAATAACCGGGTTCAATTTCTACACGCTGAGCGCAGTGCCCGCAAATGTCTTTAGTGTGCTGAATGTTCCAACCATACATGCTGCCTGTAAATATATCTCCCCTGCGGCAATGCGGACACTTTCCATGAACTATTGCATAGAGTTTGGAGGTTTTATCAGACATTGTTAATTCAGATTTATACGATCTGACTTCATATCAAGATGAACGTTTTTCTTGCGGTATTTTTTATACCAGATAATGCCAACAACCGTTGCAAGAATATACGGGATTACTAACAGATAGATAACGCCTGTATTTAAGCCTGCTGCTTGAGTGTTACCATTTTTAACACCTTGCTCAGCGTTGATAGTACACATTGCACATTGTGCATTAACCTTTGGCGCTACAATAAAAATTAATGCCAACAAAGTTAATGCTAAAAATAATTTTTTCTTCATCATAACAAATATACTGATTAACGAATTGAGGCACTTAAAAATTGTGTCATAAAATTGGTTTCGAGCGAGACCGAAGATTAAATTTATCAGACTTTAGTATTGGTAATATGGTGAAATCATGAGGTAGACGACCACGCCCGTTATTGCCACATATAACCACAACGGAAATGTGATTCTAGCTATCTTTCTGTGCTTATCGAATTTTTCTGCCAAAGCTCTTACATAAGTTACAAGAACTAAAGGAATAATCGCTATTGATAACAGGATATGGGTAAGGAGAATGAAAAAATACACATATTTAACTGCTCCCTCTCCGCCAAATTTGGTTGATGGAGTTGTCATGTGGTAAGCTATATACATTACTAAAAACAAGAGGGAACAACCAATGGCAGCCTTCATAAGATTTTGATGTAGCTGAATTTTTCCGTTTTTAATTGCCCGTACAGCTATAATTAAAAGAACCGCTGTTATGCCATTTATTGTAGCATAAATTGGCGGCAAGAAAGGCAAAGGACTAACATCAATACCTAAATCTTTAAGTTTAACCATAAACAGTACAGCTACTGCTACAGGGATAACGATTGATAAAATAATTATCCAGATATTATATTTTTTTTCGATTGAATTATTTTCCATAAGATTAATCCCTTTTGCGGATTTTTGATGAGTTGTTTACCTTCCGTCCTTAAGATTTCTTAAATCTTCGGCTACCAGAACCTTAATTTCATCATCTAACTTTGCAAGTGCATCGGCATTTGTGGCTTCATAGTAACCTCTTATTCTATGCTGATTGTCTAACAATACAATTTGGTTTCCATAGATAAATTTAGTTTTACCCTGCTCTTCATGATGAATAATATCAAGGAGTAAACCTTGTCTGATAAATGGGTAAACTTTAAGGGTATCGCCACTTAAAAAATCCCACCTACCCGGCTTTGCGCCTAAAGAATCTGTTAACGATTTTAAATTATAAGGATAATCCTGAGGATCTACAGAAAGGCTAAGAAAGCGAATTAAAGGATTGCGATCGTAGCCTTGGGCAATTTTCTTAACATTCTCGTTTACACCTTTCAACGGGCTTGCTTTATAAAACAAATTCAACACCACAATTTTACCTTGTAATGCTTTCCAGTTAATTGTTTCGTTTGCCTGGTTTACAAAACTGAAATCAGGAACGGTATGGTAAATAGTATCAGGAATTTTTTTGCCTTTTACAGAATGGAAAGTTGAGGCTACAATTTTTTGACCGAAAATTGGGAGGCTCTTGTAGCGGTTTTTCGCGAAATGTGGTAATAAGTAAAAAAACAAAAATCCCGGTATAGCCAATATGCTTACCAGGATTAATGATTTTTTTATTGAGAATGGTCTCATGAATGAGTTGTCATGTGCAGATTTAAAAATCCGCCTTCAATTAGCATTAATACAATGAAGTAAATGATGAAAATGAATGACACTGTTAAAGCCAATTGTAAACCTAATTTCTCGAACTTTAAGTGCATAAAGTAAGCAACAATGTAAAATGCTTTTACCAAGGTTAAGGCGATATAAATATAGTTACCGATATGCTGAGGGATATGTCCACCCGGGATTGCCCACAATGCAATGATAAATTCGATACCTGTGATTAAAGATAAAATACCGGCAACTTTCCAGATTTTAGCTTTATTCATTCCTGCGTGATCATCGTGTTCGTGACCTTCGGCTGTATGTGAATGTTCTGACATGTTAAATATTTTTATAAATTAAACTTAAACCAAATAGAAGAATGTAAAAACGAACACCCATACTAAATCTACGAAGTGCCAATACAAACCAACCTTTTCCACCATTAAGTAATGTCCTCTTCTCTCAAAAGTTCCATTAATAGTCATTACCAAAATGATGATATTAATCATTACACCACTAAAAACGTGAAAACCGTGGAAACCTGTAATCGTAAAAAACAAGTTAGCAAATTGTTGAGCGGCTACCAAAGATACATCGCCTGTAAATAAATGTTTTAATTCTTCAGTGCTTGGGATCTGACCCCACCAGAAACCTTCGTGGTGTAAGTGACTCCACTCCAAAGCCTGACAGCCCAAAAACATAAAACCACCAATAATAGTTGCAACCATCCACCAGATAACTTCTTTCTTAGCACGACGGTGACCGGCTTCTACAGCCATTACCATAGTTACAGAACTTAAAATGAGGATAAAAGTCATGATACCCACAAAAACTAAAGGAGCACCGCTATCTTTTAAGCCGGGGATAGATTGAAAAACCAAATCCGGATCAGGCCAGGCTGACTTAGAAAAGCGCTGAGCGCCATAATAGATCAACAAAGATGAGAACGTAAAAGCATCTGATAAAAGGAAAAACCACATCATGATTTTACCATATTCTACCGACCAGGGAGAACGACCACCATTCCATGGTCCGGTTTTAACTTGATCTAATTGTGATACTGAATTCATTTGGAAGTAGTATAATAGTTTGTTAACAAATTTAACGGTTCAAAAGTAAAAAAACATACAGATATATCCATAATATATCTATAAAATGCCAAAAAATAGAAGTTATTTCCATTCGAAACTTATTTTTTGCCAGGGTAATATTTTTATAGCTGCCTACTAAACTGCTGGTAATAAAACCCAAACCTGCTATAATATGAAATAAGTGCATTAATGGCACAACATAAATAAAGGAAATGGCTGCATTGTTACCGACCAAGGTAGCGCCGGTTTTGACCATACTACCCCAAGCAACAAATTGCATAAAGCCAAAGCCAAATGCTAAAACAATGGTTAACCAGAGCATTTTTCTTTGTAAGCCGAAGTTTAACTTCCTTAAAGCTCTTGATGCCAGGGTTAATGTAACGCTACTCGCGATGATTAGTAAGGTACTGTAAATAAAAGCATCGGGTAATACCAGGCCATGCCCTTTTCCTTTCGATGCGGCAAATACCAGATAATAACTGGTGAAACCACCAAACATAATGGTAGATGATACAACGAAAAGCCAAACGATAAACTTTTTAGGCTTCGGGTCGAATATATCTTGTGTGTTTTCCATTGTTAAAACCATAAATAATTATTTTGCTATAAAATCAAACATTAATACCAACTGTACCGCAGGTATATAAAAAAACGAACAGAACATTACCTTCTTTGCATCAATAAGTTCTCTGTTCTTTAATAATTTAAAAGCGAGCCAACTAAATATTATACCTGCAATTATTGATAACCCGGCAATATAATAACCTCCGAACCCATAAAATGTTGGCAACAAACTAACAGGTATTAAAATTAACGTACTTACGAAGGTAAACAGCGCCGAGGTTTTGTCTCTTTTCTTTGTCGGCAAAAGCCTGAATCCTGCTTTCTTGTAATCATCATCCAAAACCCAAGCAATTGCCCAGAAGTGAGGAAACTGCCACACAAACTGGATTAAGAATAATATCAGTGCAATCTTATAATCGATGTCTAAAAACAAATCAGATTTCAAACTTCCAAATGCCGCTAGATAACCAATAAGTGGTGGCAATGCACCTGGTATTGCACCCACAAAAACAGCGATAGGCGACTTTCTTTTCAATGGTGTGTAAGCGAATGCATATAACAGGATGGAAAATACTGATAATAAGCCTGTTTCAAGATTCAGCTGACCTAATAACCATGTACCTAAAAAGGCCATGAAAACACCTAATACCAATCCTTGCCCGGTTGTCATCCTACCGGCAGGCATTGGTCTGTCTTTCGTACGAGACATCAACTTATCCAGATCTACCTCAATGATTTCGTTAAAACAATTTGCTGCAGCCGTAACCAAAAATCCCCCAGCAATCAAAATAAGCCAATTTCCCCAATCGATTGACGGAATATGTCCTCTCCCAACCTGCATTTTCTGGCCAACCAAAAATGATATCGAAGCAGAAAACACTACCGTGAACGATAGCCTGAATTTAATTAACTTAGAAAAATCTGAAAAAAATTGTTTCAATTCTCTTATTATTATTGTTTGTATGTTCTTGTTCTGTAAACCAACAAGTACAAATAAAACTGTAAACTAAATAGCATTGTCGAAAATAAAATATGCATCGCTTGGGCAACAGGAGGTAGCGAAATGTAAGCTAACGCAAATCCCGTTAATAGCTGAATCAGCAAGGTCAGCAATATAAATCTTGCTGTTAATAAAGGTGCTGCTTTACCGCTAAACCTATCAATAACCATTTTATAAATAATTCCGTTACAAACAATAACCAGGATTGCCATGTCGCGGTGGTAATTAAATATTTCCCCAACCTTACTAATCCATGTGTTCCTGCCACCAAAAGATAAAGATTTGGCTACCACATCGACAGCTTCTCTAACTTCAGTACCTAAAACAATTTGGGCGATGCTAACCACAAGCGTAAAAAACAAAAATCCTTTAAGCCATAAAATTCGATACATAATTACCGAGGGCTCTTTATGTAACTGTTTAGCATAGCTATAGGTATATATAGAAATTGCTAAAATCACCACTGCCAAGAGCATATGTACGGTTACTACCCATTGAGCCAAATTTGTAGACACCACGATAGAACCTAACCAAGCTTGATAGCCTACAACCAAGATATTCAATGCGCTCAGTACGATTATTCTTTTTGCCGTTTTCTTGTAAACAAAAGAAAAAGCAAAAGTAAGTGCCAAAAATATACCTGCTAAAACTCCGGCTAACCTGTTCAAATATTCCGTCCACGTTTTGGCAGGATTAAATTCCTCAGGAACAGTAATATTTTTATCGTGCCTTATACGATCAGCAAGCTCATTTTTGCCCATACTTTCCAGATATTTGGCAAATTTTTCATTCTTTCTAATTCTACCTGCAACGTACTTCTCTTTATAATCTTTAGGAAGCTGCGTAACATCGGTAGGTGGTATGTATCTGTCAAAACATTTTGGCCAATCAGGACAACCCATTCCCGAGCCTGTACTGCGAACAATACCACCGGCGAGTATAACCAATAGTGTTACTACGATGGTTATAAAGTTAATTCGGATAAAACGTTTTTCTGATCCGCTGATCATATATGTAGTAAGATGAAAAGGGTATCCGGATAAGCAGAAACTTAATCAGATACCCCTTTAAAATTTGTTAAAGCTATAATTCTAGCCCTTATTTTCTGTCACAGGATTGGCGATTTCCCAATCTTGTTGGATTTTTTCTGCTTCCGCATTTCCTTCAAAATCATGAGGCAAGTTTGAACTCATTGTTTGAGAGAAAGGCACAGTTTGAGGAATAAAATCCGCATCATGACCAGGTTTACTATAATCATAAGGCCATCTGTAAACAGTTGGAATCTCTCCCGGCCAGTTTCCATGTAAATGTTCTACAGGAGCAGTCCACTCTAATGTATTAGATTCCCATGGGTTCTGAGGAGCGATCTTTCCTTTATAAATTGAATAGAAGAAGTTAAACAAAAATGCTACTTGAGCCAAGGCAGCCATAATAGCAGCCCAGGTTACAAACACGTTTACCGTTAACCATTTTTTCATGAATTCGAACTCAGTGAAAGCATAATAACGACGAGGAACGCCATCCAGGCCCAAAAAGTGTAGAGGGAAGAAAACCAAGTAGGCTGCAATAAATGTTAACCAGAAATGTAAGTAGCCTAATTTAGCATTCATCATACGTCCGAACATTTTAGGGTACCAGTGATAAACACCTGCAAGCATACCAAAGATGGCTGCAGAACCCATAACTAAGTGAAAGTGGGCAACTACGAAGTAAGTGTCGTGCAAGTTGATGTCTAAAGATGCATTACCTAAAAAGATACCTGTTAAACCACCTGAGATAAAGAATGAAACCAACCCAATAGCGAATAACATCGCAGGGGTGAAACGAATGTTACCTCTCCATAATGTCGCTAAATAGTTAAATGTCTTTACTGCCGATGGAACAGCAATGATTAATGTGGTAATCATGAACACACCACCTAATAGAGGGTTCATACCGGTAACAAACATGTGGTGACCCCACACAATGAACGAAAGTACCGTAATACCAATTAATGAATAAACCATTGCATGGTAACCAAAAATTGGTTTACGTGAATTTACAGAAATAACCTCCGATGATATACCTAACGCTGGCATGATTACAATATATACCTCAGGGTGACCCAAGAACCAGAATAAGTGTTGCCATAAAATTGGCGAACCACCTTCATTAGGTAAAATATTTGTACCCATCACAATATCAGAAAGGTAGAAACTTGTACCGAAACTTCTATCGAAAACTAATAACACAACACCTGCAACCAATACCGGGAAAGATAATATACCCAAGATTGCTGTAAGGAAGAACGCCCAAATTGTTAACGGCATTTTCCAAAGGTCCATACCTTTTGTACGCATGTTCAAAATCGTACTCACATAGTTTATACCACCCATTAAAGATGACGCCACGAAAAGTACCATACTTATTAGCCACAACGTCATACCCATACCTGAACCGGGAATTGCTGTAGGCAAGGCAGATAATGGCGGATAAACCGTCCAACCGCCTGATGCAGGACCTGTTTGAATAAAAAATGAAGACATCATTACCACACATGCAGTAAAGAAAAACCAATACGAAAGCATGTTAAGGAAAGGCGACGCCATATCTCTGGCACCAATTTGAAGCGGAATTAACAAGTTACTGAAAGTACCACTTAATCCAGCCGTTAGTACAAAGAATACCATAATGGTACCGTGAATTGTAACCAAGGCAAGATAGAAATCAGATTTAATACGACCACCTTCTGCCCATTTACCTAAAAATGTTTCTAAGAATGGAAAGTTTTTATCAGGCCATGCTAATTGAATACGGAATAAAATTGATAAACCCATTGCAATAACCGCCATAATAATACCGGTTACCAAAAATTGCTTAGCAATCATTTTGTGGTCCATACTGAAGATATACTTCGATATCAAAGTCTCCTTATGGTGCCCGTGATCAGCGTGATCGTGATTGTGTTCGTCGTGTAATGCTATTGTTGACATAATTCTTTTCGCTCTTCGGTATATTATTTATTTAAAGCCATTTGGTTTGTTTTCACAGCTGCAGAGTCTGTAGCTGCTGAATCTGCTTCTGCCTTAACAGGAGTAGGTGCAACCGGCAAATTAAATTGTTTTCTTAAATCGTCGTTTAAGTAGGTCTTTTGTTCTGCTAACCACGTTTTGTATTCTTCCATCGAAACAACACGAACCGTTTTCTGCATGTTATAGTGACCTGAACCACAAATCTTTGCACAATAGAAAAGATAGTTAAAGTTAGGGTCATTTGTTTTTTGCTGCATCTCTGCAGTTGTGATAGTCGGTGTAAATTCAAATATGGTTTGCATACCCGGTACAGTATTTAACTGCACTCTGAAGTGAGGCATATAAAAACTGTGAATAACATCTTTACTGGTTAGAATAAGCTTAACCGGCTTTCCTACCGGAATAACCATCTCGTCAGCCATTTGGTCATCACGAGATTTCAAATCCTTAAAATCGATACCTAAAGTATTTGTTGCCGTAGTTAACTTGTAATTTTTGTGGCCTACAACACCATCTGCACCGGCGTAACGAATAGACCATTTAAACTGCTCTGAAGTTACTTCAATTTGAATTGGCATGTTTTTAGGATCGTCTACTTTGAAGAAAATTGATCTCCAAGTTAAGAAACCCATTAAAACCAATACAGTTAATACTAATGCTGGAACGATGGTCCAGATTTTTTCGATTGTATTGTTGTGCGGATAATAATATGCTTTTCTTTTTGCAGAATATTTATAGATATAAGAAAATCCAAATAACAAGATGTGTGTTACAACGAAAACTATTGTTGTAATGATCAATGTTAGATTGAACATTTTATCGATACGCTCTCCGTGGATGGAAGCAGCATCAGGTAATAACATTGCGCCGTGAACAGTGTATTCCCAATAAACACCATATAAACCCAAAACCAAAAACAGTGCAAATAAACTTGCGTGTACCCTGTTCCAGTTAATGCCTACAGGCTTACCCTGCGCTTCGCGGCTTAATTCATAAACCCGTATGGCTTTACCCACAATAGCTATGAATAAACATATAGCAAGGAAAACCAGAATATAAAATACTACTGATTTATAAACCTCGCCCATATCAACTTTAGGTGCCGCGGCAGCACCTGCAGCTGCATCTTGCGCAAATACGCTCGTGTTAGCAAAAACAGTAAGTAATACTGCTAAAGCTGCGGTCGTTTTATTCGTGATAAACTTTCTTAAACTCATTTTCTTAAAAGTAGTACGCTGTACTTCTATAATAATAATTAAATATTCGCTTTTATAAAATCATCAATTAAAGCTGATGATGCAAACTTTCTTGTAATAAAGGGTGATTCTTGGCTATCAATGGCTTTTTGCTTAAAGCATTTAAAACCGTAAAGGTAAACAATCCTACAAAACCTACAGCAGTACCGATTTCAATTAAACCGAAACCGTTGTGGCCATCTTCAACAGCACCCGGCATAATCATTTGGTAGTAATCTACCCAATGGCCTAACAGAACTACAATCGAAACAAATAACAATCTAACATCTGTTCTTTTGTTATCTCTGTCCATTAACAATAACACAGGCGCTAAAAAGTTCATTGCTAAGTTTAAGAAGAACCAAAACTTGTAATACTCAAAGCGTTTGTAGAAATAAACAGTTTCCTCAGGCATGTTTGCATAGTAGATTAGTAAGAACTGTGCAAACCATACATAAGTCCAGAATATAGAGAAACCGAAAATAAATTGGCCTAAGTTATGGAGATGACTATTATTAACCCATTGCATGTAACCTGCTCTTCTTAACAAGATGATGATAATTGCAATTGTTGCTAAGCTGCTAACCCACATTGCTGCGAAGTTGTACCAGCCAAACATGGTTGAGAACCAATGTGCCTCTAAAGACATGATGGTGTCGAAGGCAAAAATCGGAGTGGTAAAGCCGTATATCACTAAGAAGATACATGCATTTTTAAAGCTTTTCCTGTATGAATTTAATCCGCCAGCCAAATCTTCATTATATGAAAGTTTAACAAACATCATTGCGAAAAAGCTATAAACACCCAAAAATAGTACCTGACGACCTAAGAAAAAGGGCACATTTAAGAATACTGATTTACCTGCTATAATTGCATCATAATTAGGACTATTTTTATCTGTAAGTCCGTCTGCATTCCAATGGTGATATAGATTGTGAGTGTATAAACCTGCGCCGATAATTACAAAAAGAATTACTGCTGCAATGGGCAATGTTTTTGCCATTGCTTGCGGTACACGTAAAATTGAAGCAGACCATCCTGCCTGAGCAACAAATTGAACAGCGAGGAAAAACATACCTGACATACAAACGCATGCAAAGTAGTACCCCATAAGTAACAGGTTGGCAAAAGTACGCTCATGCATTACTTTATCTCCGGCTAAGAAACCATAAGCAATTGCAGCAACACCTAAAGCGATTCCTACTATACTTAAAGTTTTTACTTTTCCTGTAAACTCAAATTGTTCACTAAAATTAATATTGTGAGTTCCCATTTATATTCTGCTTTACTTATTGTCCTTTTTGTAATTGTTGAACATACATCACTACTTTCCAACGATCAGTCGGTGAGATTTGTGAAGCATGCGAGCCCATGTTATTTACACCATATGTAATGGTATGATAAATTTTACCAGCAGTAAGATCTACCATATTGCCACCTCGTGATGAAGCGCCCGTTTGATAAGCAGGAACACCACTAAATTTTTCAATTTTAACTAGGTGACCTTGACCATCACCTTTTTCGCCATGGCATGGTGAGCAGAAAACAACAAATGAGTGTTTTCCTTCTGCAAGGTTAATGCTATCAACAGGTAAAGGATTAACCATTTCAGCACCTGCCTGATTGTATCCTTCTAAAGTATTCGGATATTTATCATATTCCTCAAAACCAACGGGCTTTGTATTTGCAGGGGGTAACTGAGCAGTTTTCCCATCCTTAAAGTTTTTATTCGGCTGATCAGGATTGTAAGCAATCGGATCATACATGTTCCTTGCGTATTCCAATCCGGTACTGCGTTTATCCTTACAAGCCGAAAAAGTAGCTGCAAAAGCGATAGCTAAAAACGCGGCATAAACAAATTTATTCTTATTCATAGCTAATGTACTTCCTTTCATTATACTTTACTTCTAAAGCACCGGCATCTTTTAATAAACCATCAATTACGGTATGAGCTGCATTTTCATGTGCATCTACCGCGATAACAAAACGATCATCAGTAGCGCGAAGATCCATTACTCTTGGTGCTCTTCCTGGAAATAAATGCGTTGAAGCATAATAAGTTAAAACCATTCCGAAAGCACAGAATAAAACTGTTAATTCGAACATTATCGGAATAAAATCCGGCAATGCAAACGATGGTTTACCACCGATATTCACTCTCCAATCAATAACTGCGCAGAAATAAATCAAAGCAAAAGCTGCACAGGTACCTGTTATACCGAAGCAAAATGCAGCAATATCGATTCTTGATCTTTTAACACCTAATTTAGCTTCTATTCCGTGTATAGGCATTGGCGTATATACATCATGTATTGTGATGTTATTTTCCTGAAGTTTATCGATGCCATGCATCATTTCATCAGGGTCGCCAAAGCTGCCTAAAATATATTTGATATCACTCATTGTTATATTTTTGCGTATTCTTCTTGTTTAACACTATCAAATTTCTCTAAAGATTCTATGTACTCGGCTACATATTCTTTATTCTCATGTCCTTCTTTAATCTGTTTTAATTTAGCTTGCTCACTCGCAGATTTCAATAACAATTTAACCTCTGCTATAGCGATTGATGGCAATACCCTTAAGAATAATAAGAATAAAGTGAAGAACAATCCAATTGAACCTACGAATACACTCACATCAACCCATGTTGGATAAAACATTGCCCAACTTGATGGAATATAATCGCGGTGTAGTGACGTAACGATGATTACAAAACGTTCGAACCACATACCTACGTTTACCACGATTGATAAAATCCATGTCGCCTTAATACTCAAACGGATTTTCTTAAACCACAACAACTGAGGGGAGATTACGTTACAAGTCATCATCATCCAGTAAGACCACCAGTAAGGACCGGTTGACCTGTTGATAAAGGCATATTGCTCATACTCAGAACCTGAATACCATGCAATGAAGAATTCTGTTAAATAGGCTACGCCCACGATCGAACCTGTTAAGATGATGATTTTATTCATCGATTCGATATGGAACATTGTGATGTAATTTTCAAGACCTAAAACTTTACGTGCAACCAATAATAAAGTTAACACCATCGCAAATCCTGAAAAGATTGCCCCTGCCACGAAGTAAGGAGGGAAAATTGTAGTGTGCCATCCCGGAATTACCGATGTTGCAAAGTCCATGGATACAATCGTGTGTACCGAGAGTACAAGCGGTGTAGAGATACCGGCGAGAATTAAAGACACGGCTTCAAAACGTTGCCATGTTTTAACACTACCGCTCCACCCGAATGAGAAGATCGAATAGATTTTTCTACGTGTACCAACAGCACGATCGCGGATGGTAGCGATATCTGGTAATAAACCTGTATACCAGAATAATAATGACACAGAGAAGTAAGTTGAGATCGCAAACATATCCCAAACCAGGGGCGAGTTGAAGTTTACCCAAAGTGAACCGAACTGGTTCGGTAAAGGTAATACCCAATAAGCTAACCAAGGACGACCCATGTGTGATACAACGTAAGTTGCCGCACAAATAACCGCGAAGATCGTCATCGCCTCTGCCGAACGGTTAATTGAGTTACGCCAGTTCTGACGGAAAAGTAACAATACTGCAGAAATAAGTGTTCCTGCGTGACCGATACCTACCCACCATACGAAACCGGTGATATCCCATGCCCATCCAACTGTTTTATTTAAACCCCAAGATCCTATACCATTCCAAAAGGTGTAACTTACTGCTACAACCCAAAGTAAAGCACCCAAAGAGGCAAAGATGAAACCAATCCACCAGGCTTTATTCGGCTTATTTTCTACCGGGCCTAAAATATCATCCGTAATTTTTGCATACGTGATGTTATCGCCGGTAATTAATGGTTCTCTAAGTATTGATTCGTTATGTCCTGACATAATTTGTATTTTCTTTATACTAAAGCTTACGCTTGTACTGTTGTATCTGTATTTCTAATTTTTGTCATATATCCGATACCCGGTTTCACGTTGATTTCTTCTAAAACGTAGTAGATACGCTCAGAACGTAAAGCTTTTGAAACCTCAGAATTTGGATCATTTGCATCACCAAAAATGATTGCATTTGCTGAACACGCTTCCTGACAAGCCATTTTGATATCGCCGTCTTTTAGTGGGCGTTTTTCTAATTTAGCTTGCAATTTACCGCCTTGTATACGTTGAATACACATAGAGCATTTTTCCATAACACCACGTGAACGTGTGGTTACATCAGGATTTAAAACTAATTGAGTAAACTCATTATTTAAATAATTATCGAAGCGAGAATCATTCCAGTAGTTAAACCAGTTAAATCGACGAACTTTATAAGGACAGTTATTCGCACAGTAACGAGTACCTACACAACGGTTATAAGCCATGTGGTTTAAACCGTCTGATGAGTGTACTGTTGCTAACACAGGACAAACTGTTTCGCAAGGTGCGTGATCACAGTGTTGACATAACATTGGCTGATGAACAACAGAAACATGATCTAAATCTTCCAGCTTAGCAATTTCTTTCTCTCTTGTTACATCACCGGTTGGGGTTTCGTAGCTGTAATAACGATCGATACGAATCCAGTGCATTTCACGACGACGGCGAACCTCATCACGACCTACAACAGGAATGTTATTTTCAACGTTACATGCAACAACACATGATCCACAACCTGTACAAGCATTCAGATCGATAGCCATAACCCAGCTGTTGCCCGGTTGTTCCCATTTATCCCAAAGGTCATAGTTTTTATGCCCTTCTTCACTTTTGCCTGTACCCGCTGCTGGGTTTTTCAAATACTCTTTAAAAGTAGCCTCGCGGATTACATTACGACCCTCGAAGGAGTGGTGCGTTTGTGTTTGCGCCAATTCATAGTAACCACCTGTTGGCGTAATTGTTACCGTTGAAGCATATTGCATTGTTCCATTTACGAAAGAAATGAAAGGGAAAGCATTTTTACCAACATCATTACCTGCTTTACCAACTTTGGTACGGCCGTAACCTAAAGCAATTGAAGCTGTGCCTTGTGCTTGACCCGGTTGAATAAGAACCGGTAAGTCGATTGAATATCCGTTGCCACCTTTAACGTTTACAACATCAAACTCTTTAACTTTTAATTTCTCAGCAAATTTTGGCGCAAGGGCAACATAGTTATCCCAAGTTACTTTCGAAACCGGATCAGGTAATTCCTGTAAGAATGCATTGTTTGCATTTTTACCATCACGCATCGGGATGTTTTCATAAACCTGAAGCTCTACCTGGTCGCCACCTTTTGCTAAAGCCTTACTGCTATTTAAAATTGAAGTAGCCACCGGTGCTAAAGATTGAGTGAACGAGTAAGCTGCTGCCGGTTTAGCCGCAACAGATACAGCACCTTTTTCTAAAACATCATTCCATTTCAAGCCAAGAGCTGGTAGCATTTTAGTTTCCCAATTGCTGCGAACAAATTGGTAGTAATCTTTAACCGGAGCATCAGCCCAGGTTAATAAGCTTTCTTCTGCCTGACGGCTGTTGAAAACAGGATTGATTGTTGGCTGAACAATTGAATAATAGCCTTCGTAAGCATTCGCATCGCCCCATGACTCTAAATAGTTATGGTTAATCGCAATAGCATCACAAAGTGAAGCTGTTTCGTCAGCTCTGTCCGCAAATGAAATTTTCGCAGGAACTTTTGCCAATGCATCAGTAAATGCTTTCGCATTCATAAAATCGTAAACCGGGTTACTGTTTAAAAATAAAACAGCACCAACTTCTCCGCGACTCATTTCAGCAACTAAGCCGTTAAATTCAGCATCGTTACCTGCATATAAATAGCAAGGATTATCTAAATCGATGGTAGTACCATAACTCCCGATAGCAGCGTTAATGGCATTTACTAAAATTTGAGTAGAAACATCATTAGAACCACAAACTACCAGCGCTTTGCCTTTAGCTTGTAATAACTCTTTTGCAACTAATTTAATTACCTTATCAGCTGTTGCATTATTTCCTAATGCTCCACCAGGTAAAGATTGACCGGCAACTGCGTTATATAAAGCAATTAAAGCAGGACCTTCTTCTGATAATTTAATTGGAACACGCGTATCTGCATTAGTCCCTGTTAAGCTCATACCACTTTCAAACTGAATGTGGCGGCTCATTTTTTTATTTTCTAAAGACTTGTAGTTACGATTAGCGGTATATTGAGCTGTAAACTCTTCTCCACTGATCCATGTACCTAAGAAATCGGCTCCAAAACTTACAATTAAATCAGCTTTGTTGAAGTTATACTTAGGTAAAACTGCCTTACCGAAACTATTTTGATTTGCCTGAATAATCCCTGTGTAAGAAACAGCGTCATATTGAACCAATTTAGCTGCAGGGTATTTTGCAACAAACTCAGCAACTACTGCTTTCGTAGACGGACTGCTAATTGTTGAAGCAACCAGACGGATTTTTTTACCACCAGCCTGTGCCTTTGCTAACTCACCTTTAACAAAGCTGTCGATTTTTGCCCAAGTTGTTTCTTCATTTTTAAGAACCGGCGCTTTTAATTTAGATACATCATATAAATCCAAAACAGAAGCTTGTGCTCTTGCATCAGTACCCCAATTGAACTCACCTGCATTAGGATTTGGTTCAATTTTGATAGGACGACCTTCTCTTGTTTTAACTAAAATACTTTGGCCGTTAAAGCTTGAAGTATAATAGTTGGGAATACCAGGTGTAACCTCTTCAGGCTTTACCAGATAAGGAATAGATTTATGAACAGGCGCACTTTGACATGCTGCTAAAGTTACAGCACCTAAACCAAAACCTAACGCCTTTAAAAAGTCGCGGCGTGGGGTAACGGTGCTTAACCCTGCTTCATTTAAAACATCTTCTATTGGAAGTGGCTCGGCGAATTCGTTTTTGCTATTTTTTACAAAATCGGGTGTATTGTTATACTCCTCTAAGCCTTTCCAGTATTTTTTATTGCTTTCCATTTAAGCTATATTACTGTTTATCGAACGTTCTTACTAAAACTCTAACTATTAATAGTGGCATTTACCACACTCTAAACCACCCAATAATGCCGGTGTGATTTTCTCGCCTTTTTTAATTTTTTCGTGCGCTTCGATAACCTTGGCGTAGAAAGCATTATTTTTCTGACCCGAAATATCTGTTTCTTTATGGCAGTTAATACACCATTTCATGGTAAGCGGCGAGTATTGGTAAATCTCTTCCATTGTATTAACCGGACCATGACAAGCGAAACATACCGGCTCATTTGGCTGTAATCCTTTTGCTTTACGAATTGCATCTTCTGCAACAACTACGTGTTGAGAGTGGTTGAAGTAAGCAAAATCAGGAAGGTTGTGTACACGTACCCACTCCATTGGTTTTTCTTTACTCTTATCGTATTTCTGAGTTTCAGGATCGTAACCCAAAGCATTGTATATTTTTTTGATCTCAGGAGAAATCTCACCATTATAATTATCTCTTGCCTGTACCGCTTTGTGGCAGTTCATACAAACGTTTAATGATGGGATTGTCGCATTTTTGGATTTAAAGGCTCCGTTGTGGCAATACTGACAATCGATTTGATTAATACCTGCGTGCAACTCGTGAGAGAATTTAATCGGTTGAACCGGTTGGTAACCAGTGTGAACACCTGTGTTCCACATGCCCATCCAACCCCATGAACCTAAAGCGATGATTAAACACAAAATGAAGAACATAACAAATTTCTTGTTTTTGAACATTTTGCGAACACCCACCTTTAAAGGCACATCTTCCTCAATTTCAATACCCTGTTTTTGTAAAATTAAGCGCTCCAGTAATTTGGAAGCACGACCTAAGATTACTAAAATTACGATGGCAACCACAACAATTGCAACAATACCGGCAAGAGATAAACCTGAAGTTCCTTCACCGTTAGCAGCCTCAGAAGCTGCAACAGTCGCATCACCTTTCGGTTTCGGCTCGCCCTCTTTAATGTATGCTAAAATGTCTTTAACCTTTGTCTCATCCAATTCCGGAAAAGACGTCATGGCAACCTTACCATTTTCGTTAAAAAGCTTAACAGCTTCCGGATCCCCTGATTGTACTAATCCTTGTGAATTTGGAATCCATTTTAAAAGGAATGCTTCAGAGTGACGATCGGAAACACCGGTTAAGGCAGGACCAACCATTTTCTGATCTAATGCATGGCATGAGGTACATTTTGCTTTGAAAAGTGTTCGTCCTGCCGCAGCATCTTGCGCATTAACGGTAGAAACCGCAATAACGGAAATAGCTGAAAACACGAATAACGACTTCCAAACATTTTTTAAAATCATCGAGATATCTCTCATAATGAACACTTTATACTTATTTAATTTACTTTTAGTTGTGAAATTGATGCCTGAGATGATATACTCCCATCAAAACTTGAACAAAAGTATAACTTATTAATAAATCCCATGACATAATACTGACTTGAAATACAATTTATAATCATTCTAAACAAATGCAGTTTCAAGCTTATCAGTTAACAAAAATGCCCATTTTCGAAGTTTTTCTAAAATGGGCACGATAAAACCAATTTGGTTTTATAAAATTTTCTCGTTATTGTTTTAATATCCAGGCAAACATCAAAGGTGCAACGATTGTTGCGTCACTTTCTACAATAAATTTCGGCGTATGGATATCTAATTTACCCCAAGTTATCTTTTCGTTAGGAACTGCGCCTGAATATGAACCATAAGAAGTGGTAGAATCAGAAATTTGGCAGAAATAGCTCCAGAAAGGAATATTTTCCATCTCCATATCCTGATACAACATTGGCACTACACAAATCGGAAAATCGCCGGCAATACCACCACCAATCTGGAAGAAACCAATTCCTTTGCCACCGCTATTTGCAATATACCAATCGGCTAACCAACCCATATATTCAATTCCGCCCTTTACGGTTGTAGCCGTGAGTTCTTTTTTCATTACATAAGATGCGAAAATATTACCCATTGTAGAATCTTCCCATCCCGGAACTACAATTGGCAAATTCTTTTCAGCTGCTGCTAACATCCACGAATTTTTCGGATCAATTTCATAATATTGTTCCAAATCCCCGCTCAAAAGCATTTTATACATAAACTCATGTGGAAAATATCTTTCGCCGGCCTTTTCAGCATCCATCCAAATTTTTTGAATGTGTTTTTGTAATCGGCGGAAAGCTTCTTCTTCCGGGATACAGGTATCGGTAACACGGTTATAGTGATTCTCTAACAAATCCCATTCATCCTGCGGACTTAAATCTCTGTAATTTGGTACACGTTTATAATGAGAATGTGCAACCAGGTTCATAATGTCTTCCTCAAGATTGGCACCTGTACACGAAATAATAGCAACTTTATCCTGACGAATCATTTCAGCAAGCGAAATACCCAATTCGGCAGTACTCATTGCACCCGCTAAAGTAATCATCATTTTGCCGCCTTCATCCAAATGCGTTTCATATCCTTTAGCCGCATCCATCATTGCCGCAGCATTAAAATGGAGGTAATTACGCTCCATAAACTGAGATATTGGTCCTCTTGTATTGCTCATCGTATTTTGTATTATTTGGCGCAAAAATAGACAAACAATCTCCAAATAGCAATAAACACTTTATACTTATCAGTTTACAATGCAAATACAAACAATTTACAGACTAAAGGTATGCAGTTATTTTGCTTTCTTTGTGCCATGAAAAAACCGGTTATTTTACTTTCTCTTATTGCAATGTCCTTTTCCTCAATGGCACAAATGAAGTTGATAAAAAAGATGTTGTCTAATGAAAAAGATACGACCAGGAAAGCCAGTTTTTTACCAATCCCATCTTTCGGCTATTCGCAGGAAACAGGGCTCGAAGTTGGCGTTGGGGCAATTTACTCTTACTATACAGATAGAAAAGATACCTTAACAAGAAGCTCTAACTTCTCTTTAAATGCCACCTACTCTACGAAGAAGACCTATAATTTAACTTTGAAAGGTGATGCCTGGTCGCCAGGAAACAAATACCATTTCATAGGCGATGTTCGATTCAAGAAAATGCCTTTTAACTTTTACGGTATCGGAAACAACACCCAAAAAACCGATGAAGACAAATTAGTTATGAACCAAATTAAAGCACTTTTCGATGCGGAAAAAAGCTTCATCAACCATGCGTATACAGGCGTGTCATTAGGTTTTGAAAATTATAAATTTACTGACGAAACATCGGGGGGAATTTTTAGTAATAGCCCTTACGTTTTAGATAAAGATGGTGGTTCTGTTGTATATATCGGAGTAAGCCAAAGTTACGATACCCGAAACTCAAATAATTATCCGACTAAGGGATTTTTTGCCCGGGCTACTTACCAATTTGCCCCACATTTCTTTGGCGGCGAAAGCTTTACAGGTAGCCAGATTAAATTTGATTTAAGGAACTTCTGGCCGATCAGCAAAAAAATCGTGTTAGGAATACAAGGAATTTATTACACCATTCAAGGTTCAAACACGCCGTTTTACCTGTTACAACAAATGGGTAACGACCAAATTATGCGAGGTTATTATGGAGGCCGGTATCGCGATGAAAACCTTATTGCATCTCAATTAGAAATACGCTACCGTTTTATGAACAGGTTCGGAATTGTAGCCTTTGCCGGAGCGGGAAAGGTATTTAACAACGACGATGTTAATTTAAAAAGTCTAAAGCCAAACTTTGGTGTTGGCGGAAGGTATTTCTTTGATACCGCAAAGGGTCTAAGTGTTCGCATAGATTATGGCATCGGAGAAAAACTTGCTAACGAGAAACGCCAAAGCGGGTTTTACATAAGTTTAGCGGAAGCGTTTTAAGTATGGATGATGTATTATGGAAGCACTGATAATTATGATCTATCGTAGTCCCTTCCATTTCCATTTTACCTTTTGCACTTTTTAATTGCTCCTTCTCCGCTCCTCTTCATTTCCTGCTTTTCTCTCCGTTTGTTTAATTTTCTCGTTCCCGAAATTGTAACGAATACTAATTCTCAGTTGACGGTTATCATAATAATTATTGTATTCCTGCCGGATATTATTAACCACGCTGTTAAAACGATACTTATTCGATTTTAAAACATCGGATGCATTAATGGCAAGTTGAAGTTTTTTGCTCAACAGCAAAGTTTTCAATCCTAAATCTAAGTTATACTGACGCTCATTTTTGTTTAAGCCATCTACTGCAGGAAACTGATACCAAAAACTTACATCACCGAAAATCGTTTTTCTACTATTAAAAACAAATTGATTTACAGTTGAAAAGTAAGCACCAAAGCCTTTTAAATTAGTTAAGGTTTGCGGTAAGTCAGATTTTGATAAGTTATAAAAAACATCAATTTGATTTATACTTTCCCACCATTTCAGCTGATTAAAAACAACCGAATTACTAAGCTGATAATTATAACCTGTAATAAAATTGACAGGCCTGGAGACTTGGATTCTAGAACTCGCATCAATGAAGTTTACATCATTAAAGCCGTTTGTTAAGCTACTAAACGATATAGTTGTGGTAAACGTGCTTTTATAAGTATGAGATAATTCGATGTTGTTATTGTATGATGGCTGCAAGAAAGGATTCCCTTCCGCATAAGCGTATTGGTTACTATACCAACGGAAAGGGTTTAACTTTTTATAAGGCGGACGGTTAATTCTTCGCCCATAGTTTGCAGAGATTACACTGTTTTCACCCGCCCGATAAGTAACAAATAATGTCGGAAACAATTGAAAGTATTTTTTCTCATTAATTTGATTTACTGAAGTGCCGTTAACCTGAGAATACTCGGCTCTTAAACCTGCCTGAAAATCAAAATCTTTAAGTTTCTTACTCAGATTAAAGTAAATTGCCTGGGTTTTCTCCGAGTAATTAAATTGATTTGTTTGCGATAAATCGGGCTGATAAAAATCGTTAAGTTTTTTGTAAAATGCCAAATCACTTTCATTTTGAATGAAACTGAGTTTTGTGCCTAAAGAAAAATTAAAAGACTTATAAGGCAAATCTACATCAGCTTTTATGGTATATAAAGCAATTTCCTGAGCGCTTTCCGACAAATATTCTGCAAATGAGTTGGGGATGGAAATGCCACTTTGAAGATAAGTTATATTGTTAAAAAAACGGCTTCTATCATCGCCATATCGAAACCAATCGCCCGTAACACTCAGTTGTTTCCCGGAGGAACCTAAAGCTTGTTTAATATAGAAGTTTACGGTATTGTAATGCGACCTAATTTTCGCATTTGCATCCGAATTGAGCAAAGAATCTACGCCGCCCGGCTTGTTAAAAATGGTAGTTTTAATATTTTCTTTCGAATGAAAGTTCGTTAAACCAGTGCTGTACGACAAACCGACAAGAGTCTTTTTGAATGCCTGGTAATCGATCCCCAACTGACCGGTAGGCACAGTTCTAAAGTTTCTGTCTCTATTTACAATATTCCACGTTTGGTTGGGGTAAAAAATAGTACTTTGTTCGAACGGAACCAGTGAACCTTTGCGATAGTTGAGATTCGCAAATAATGTAATCTTATCTTTCTTATAATTCAAGTTTCCACCTGCTGCTGCAGTTGGGTAATTTGCCTGCGTAAACGTCGAATTTATTGCACCACGAAATCCCTCTGCAGTATTTTTCTTAAGAACAATATTAATCAGCCCGTTATTTCCCTGCGCATCGTATTTCGCTGGCGGATTTGTAATTACTTCAATTTTTGAAATGTTATCAGATGATATGGATTTAAGATAATTCGATAAGTCATCTTCAGTTAGTTGAATAAGTTTATCATTAACCATAACATTTACCCCGCCTTTACCCACCAAAGAAACTTTATCGTTTAAAACACGAACGCCCGGAACTTTTGCAAGCAATTCTAAAGCGTCAGTCCCGATTGCAATGCTGCTATTTTCCGCATTGAATACAATCCGGTCCACTTTTTTTTCAATAAGCTGTTTCTTTAAATTAATTTGAACATCATTTAAGTTATTCGTTATCTCCTCCAAACTCGTTGTGATTGTGGTGTCTCCGTTTAACGTAACGGTAATCTTTTTTTGCTTAAAATTGATGGAAGAAAATTGAAGACTAAAAGTTCCCTTTTCCAGATCTTTAAAAAAGTATTTACCTAAACTATCGCTTTGCGTTACCTGATGAAATTTAGTTTCATTTACCATGGACACGCTTATCGCCGGCAGCGGTTTATTTCCACTATAAATTAAACCCTCAATTTTTATTTGAGCATTGGCAGATAAGCTGAAAAAAATGGATAACAAACATAAAAGTTTAGACATCTGAAAGTTTTTGAGCCGTGAGATTTTGATGTTAACTTTAAGACTTTGAAAAGGCCAAAAAACCATCAAGAATAAGGTTACTTATCCTTCTTAAATTTGCTTCGTCACTTACATACGCCAAACTTTTCTCGTTGCTGATATTCCCCAATTCAACTACTACTGCCGGAATTTTCGATTCTCTTAACAAAAGCAGATTTGCATCCTTTAACGAGTCCCGCACGATTATCCCACTTAACGAAGTCAAATTTTTTAAAACCATTGAACCGAATTGTTCTGCAGATTTTATGTTTGGATTTTGCTTCGATACAAAAACCTCTATCCCATCGAACTGTACTTTCATGTTCGGTTTTGGCATAGAATTATGGTGGATAGAAATAAAAGCAGTTGCATTTTCGTTGGGTAAACGATCTCTCAGCGGAATCAACTTATCTTTGTCTCTAGTGAGGATAACTTTAATACTCCTCTTTTCTGCTTCCTCTTTAAGAATTTGTGCCGCACGTAAATTAAGGTCTTTCTCGGCAATTCCCGACTGACTTTTCGATGCGCCATCCTGACCGCCATGTCCGGCATCAACAACTAGAATCAGTTCTTTTCCTGTTACTAAATCCTTTATTTCGGTGTTGACTGATAAGTTGCTGCCTCTATTATCAAGTTCTAAGCTATTGTTTGGTGCTACAGCTTCTAAAAGGTTTTGGTTAAAAACGGTTCGCTCTTTTGCTACAGGCTTTTTCAGGCTATCATTCTGGCTAGTCACTCCCGCAACTTTATTAACCGTGTTGCTTTTATCTGGCAAAGTCTGCAAGTGCTTCCCTCCATCATTAGCTGCAATTTCCTTTTCTACCATTATATCTTTGCGATTGATAAATGCAAGACAGCAAAAAGAGAGAATTGGAATAATAGCTAAATAGGTAAGTTTTTTTAAAGGATTATTGGGCCTCTTATACATCATCTTTATTCGCTTTTTTAACGAAAGTTGACTAAAGTTATTCGTGGCGAAACCGTTGGCCGGGCTTGCCAGATTCAGCAATAACGAAGCGTAAATCTTTTTATCATTTGAAGCAACAGTTGTTTCATCGGCTAAAAATTCATGGTTGTTATCCATCGCTATGCGCCACAGATAAATTATAGGGTTAAACCATAAAATACATACGGCAAAATTCATTATTAACTTATCAAAACTGTGCAATTGCTGAACATGCACAAGCTCGTGTTGAATAACCAAGCCCTGCGCTTCCTCTTCAAGAGATGCATCTACAACGATCCGGTTAAGAAACGAGCAGTTTTTAATTTTCGAGTGTTTTTCTACAAAAACAATCGATCCTATTCGCGATAATCTGAATTTCCGCAGCGCATAATTTATGTAACCAATGGCAAACAATGTCTTTATCAACAATACAGCAAAAATAATGTAATAAGCATATTCGAGTATCACTTCTACATTCAATGAATCTGCAGTACTGTTTCCGTTCTCCAGAACATCCTTTTCGAAAGATGTGTCGTTACTGTAGGCAACCTTTAATTCGGTCGGTTGCTTACTTACCATCACTTCATGCTTACTTTCGATGGTGAGCGCAGGAATAATGAAGCTCATAATAAGCGCAAAAAGTAAGTAAGTTCTGTTTAATTTAAAAAACGTAAGTTTTGATAACAGCAACCAATAAGCTGCAAAGAAAAGCGCAGTGCAAGCCGAAACTTTTAACAGATAAATTAAAATCATAGCTATGAATTTTGATCGATAATTCTCTTAATTTCTTCTAAATCCCGCTCACTTAATTTTTCTTCTCTCACCATAAATGATAACAAGCTTGCAGGCGAACTATCGAAATAACCCGAAAACATTTTCGAGAATGTGGTTTTCGCATATGCTTCCTTTGTAATTGCAGGGTAGTATTCGTAGGTTTTTCCGTAAGCTTTGTAGTTTATATAGCCCTTTTTTTCCAAAAGCCTAACTATTGATGAAATGGTATTATATGGTGGCTTCGGCTCATCATCCAACTCCTCGATTATATCTTTAACAAATGCCTTTTGCAGTTTCCACAACACCTGCATAATTCGCTCTTCTGTTTTAGTTAATTCTTCCATACTCAAACGTATAACTTATTTTTCAGTTATACAACTAAAACATCAGTTACATGACTGATAAATCAGTTTAATATAATAAAAGATTGATTTACAGTGTTATAAATTTCTATTATTTGAAAATGAACGGCTAGTGGTTTTTGGCGACTTAAGTCCCGCCATTCTCTTTAGCCCTCGTGAAGAACTCGGGGCTGCCACTTCTGTCGGGTTTACGATTGATGGATAGCTAGTACTAATTCCTTAAAAAACCAAGTTCGCTTAACGCCTGCTTTTAGCCGATCAGTTATCTAAGTCGCCACGATCCTTGCTTGCTATCATCTCAAGTAACGTTACAAGCCCGTTTTCAAAATTTTGATTTACCTCGAACCGATAATGAAGCAGGATAAAATAGGCTGGTAATAAAGTGATGACGGATCGTCGCTACCAAAGGCTGAAACTTATGCAAGGTTTAGCATAAAAGCACTTTTCCTTCCATTTTAAACCCGATCGAAGCGAGATGCCACAATTCTTCATTGTGGCAGAAGCGTGAGCGGGACTGGAGACGGCCAAGCAATCCGAACCAATCATTTCCAAAAAAGATAAAATGATAATAGCTATTTACTTAAGCCAGCCAGTGCATTTATGGTTAATGCAACAATTACAGTATTAAAAATAAACGAAATTATACTGTGCAGTAAAGTTAATCTGCGAATTTGCCGTGAAGATATTTCAACATCAGAAACCTGAAAAGTCATTCCGATTACGAAGGAAAAGTAAGCAAAATCTATAAAATCGGGTTCTTCATTGCCGGGAAAATCTAAACCGCCATTTTTATTATTACTATCACCATAAAACAAATGAGCATAACGCATTGTAAAAGTGGTGTGCACCAAAAACCAGGAGAGAAACATGCCTGATATCGCCGTAATAAGATGGAGCGTTTTCACTTGTTTATCGAGGAGCAAAATTATAACCGCAAGTAATCCTGCAAAGGTTGAAACGACAACAATGCCAAATATCTCGCTTCGGGTTTCATCCTGCATTTTAGCTTTTAAATGTGTTTCGGCAGCCGATGTATGGTAGAACATGTACCAATGAAGCAAAATCAGCACCAAACAGAAAAAATCCCACCCTAACATTATATGGGTTAAAGCACTTGTATGAATCAATAGCGAACCTAAGTAGGCCAAAACCCCGGCGAAAAAACTAAGCAGCAAAATAAACAATGCCGTTAATTTTTGAATTCCCTTTAATTTAGGTTGGATTTTCATTATTGCTTAAATTTCAATTTGAAATGTTCTTTCGCCTGCCCTTTTTTAAAATAAACTAAACCAATCCAAAACAAATCAACCGTTACCGTAACATCAGGATGATTTTTAATCTCTTGCCAAGCTTCTTTCATTCCTTTACTCCAATAAATATCATCAAAAATCAACAAAGAATTTTCAGTAACTTTTGGTAGGCACCATTTAAAATAATTTAAAGTAGCGTCTTTCCGATGATTTCCGTCAATATAAACGAAATCGAGGGTTGGCTGGTTCGCTATAATATCCGGTAAAATGAGGTCAAAATTACCTACATGCAATTCGATGTTACTCAATTCTAACTCCTCAAAGTTCTTTCTTGCAACATTTGCTGTTTCAGGGCAACCTTCTATAGTGATAATTTCGGCTTCAGGATTTGATTTTGAAAGGTATGCAGATGTTATTCCCAAACATGTGCCTAATTCAATTGCTGTTTTTGGCTTTGTGTTTTTCGCAAGGCGGTAAATAAGTTTCGCCAAACGCGGACTTTTCAAGGCATTTTTTGCGATCTGGCTTACCTTCTTTGTCCGATTTTTATTAAGGTGTGAACCTGCGCCAAGGTCTGTAACGGTGATTGTAGAATCGTCATTAAAAAGTTTTTTTCGCTGAGCTTCAATATTTTTGTATTCAAATTTGTCGCTAAAATCGTAAATTACCTCGTCTGCAAGCTTATAAACGAACGGAGAATGCGTTCCATGACGGGTTTTAGCAGTTAAACGGTGTTTAAGGTAATCGGTAATAAATTGAATTATCATAAGTATTACAAAAGTAATTAAACCCCGCAAACGTATGTATGTTTTATGGAAAATAACACAGAGATAAGTGCTTTAGTAAAATTACTTGATGATCCTGATCAGGAAGTTTATCAACATGTTGAGCAAAGATTGCTTGAATATGGTGGCGAGGTTATTCATTTTCTGGAAAATGCCTGGGAGCAGTCTTTTGATGGTTTGCTTCAGGAGCGCATTGAAAATATTGTTCATCAAATTCAATTCAATACGGTTAAAGAGGATTTAAACCTTTGGTACTTAAGCGGTGCTTTTGATTTGCTTCAAGGCGCTTTGATTATTAATCGTTATCAATATCCCGATTTGGATGAGCAGAAAGTAATTAACCAGTTAGAAGAAATTAAGCGTGAAATATGGCTCGGACTTCAATATGAGATGAGCTCAGTAGAAAAAGTAAAATTGATTAACCACGTTTTGTATCAACAATTTGGTTTTAGCGGCAACACAAAAAACCATCATGATCCGCAAAACTCATACTTAAACCAGGTACTTGAAAGTAAAAAAGGGAATCAAATTTCGTTAGCGATAATTTACTCAACATTGGCACAGAAACTTGATATGCCTATTTACGGCATCAACTTGCCGCAACATTTTATACTGGGTTTTATTGATGAAAGTAAGCAGGAAGGAACTGAATACGGCGTTCTGTTTTACATAAATGCCTTTAACCGAGGCAACATTTTTGGCAAGCATGATGTAGATCAATTCCTGCGTCAGCTAAATTTAGAAGCCTTGCCTGAATATTACCGACCGTGCAGCAATACAGACATAATTCGCCGAGTTATCAGAAACTTGATTTCTGCATACGAAAATGCCGGAGCAGCAGAGAAAGTTGCTGAACTTACTCAATTGCAAAAAATTATTTCTGAAAAGGACACTTCAAGTTAGCCAATGCATAAGAAGTTGTCTCAAACAAAAAACCTGCATAAAATAACCGTTGTAATTATTTTAACGGTTATTTGGACTTTAAATTCAAATGCTCAAAAGGCCTCAAAGCCTAATGTTATTGCATACTACACCGGAGGCGGAGGTACAGTTATAGATAGTTTTCCTGTTGAAAAAATAAGCCACCTTATATACAGCTTTGGTCATTTAAAGGGCGACAGCATGAATATTCGTTCGGCTAAAGACTCTGCATTGATTGCTAAAATGGTTGGCTTAAAAAAGCGGAATCCTGACTTAAAAGTTATGATGGCAATGGGCGGTTGGGGCGCTTGCCCTAATTGCTCGGAAGTGTTTAGCAGGGCCAACGGAAGAAAAACTTTTGCCAAAACAACGAAGGAATTGCTAGATTTTTTCGGTGCCGATGGAATTGATATAGACTGGGAATACCCGGCAGTAGCAGGCTACCCAGGTCATCGATATACAGAAGCTGACAAACAAAATTTTACCTTATTAATCAAAGAATTACGCAAAAGATTAGGAAAGAAAGCGGAGATTAGTTTTGCTGCCGGCGGAACAAAAAACTGCATCGATTCGTGCTTTGAGTGGGATAGGGTAATGCCATTAGTTAATCGGGTAAACCTAATGAGTTACGATTTAGTAAGCGGTTATGCTACGCAAAGCGGACATCATACGCCACTATTTTCTACGCCGCAACAACAACTTTCTGCAGATTGGGCCATTAATGAGATGATTAAGGTCGGTGTTCCACCTCAAAAAATTGCTTTAGGTGCAGCTTTCTATTCAAGGGTCTTTCAAAACAATAACGATGCCAATCAAGGGCTATATCAACCAACAAAATTCTTAAGCGGTGTTTCTTACAAGAATTTTTCAGATCAGTTTACGGTAGAAAAAGGATTTCAATATTATTGGGATGATCTAGCCAAAGCGCCATATTATTACAACGCCACTTCAAAACAACTTGTCACTTTCGATGACCCAAAATCAATCGCGTTCAAAACAAAATACGTAGTTGACCGTAAGCTAAACGGTATTATGTTTTGGGAGTTAACGGATGATGCTTACTCTGAGGGATTATTGAGTATTATCGATAAAAGTATTAAAGAGAATTGAGTCTTCTAAAATTTCTCCTTTTTTAACCATCCTGCCATCAGGTTAAACCAATCCACATCAGAAGTTTTATTAATCAATCCGAAGCCATGACCGCCTTTTTCATATAAATACATTTCTGAATGAACGCCTCCTTTTTTCAGTGCCGCATTCATTAGAACGCTATTTTCAACAGCAACTGTTTTATCATCTTTTGCATGTACCAAATAAGTTGGCGGGGTCTTTTTTGTTACGTTTTCATTTGCAGAAAAATACCTTTTTAATGAATCTGGCGGATTTGGCCCTAATAGATTTTTCATAGTCCCTGTGTGCACCGATTCTTCGAAACTAATTACTGGATAAACCAGCACACCGAAGCTTGGTCGTAAATCTATTTTTTCAGGGTTTGCAATTTTTAAATCGTTATAATGAGTCTCTAAAGTAGAAACAAAGTGTCCGCCTGCCGAAAAACCCATTATCCCAACCTTATTGCTTTTGATATGGTATCTTTTTGCTGCCTTTCTTACCAGATAAATGGCTTGCTGTGCATCCTGAAGCAATGCATAAGTTTTATCTAACATGATTTGATCACTCGGTAAGCGATATTTTAAAACAAAAGCGGTAATTCCAATTGCATTGAAACGTTTGGCCACATCCGTTCCCTCGTGACTAAAAGCGAGTGCTGCATAACCGCCGCCTGGGCAAATAATTACTGCAGTTCCCGTGGCAATATCTTTAGGCGCTTCAAATACCGTAAGTGTTGGTATTGAGACCTTCGTAACGCTTAAGGTACCATTCGCTCTTACTTCGGTATTCTCGACATAAGTTGATGGTGTAGGCTTTGCTCCGGGAATACTATCAGTATATAACGGAATTACTTCTTGTGATTTTGAAATTTGAACCGCCATAAAAAACAAAAAGAGGAGGATGAATGATTTTGCCATGATTGTTTATTAAAATTCCATTAAATAAGCTTTCAAAAAGTCGTTGATATCACCGTTTAAAACGGCATCAGGGTTAGAGGTTTGATAGTTGGTACGGTGATCTTTAACCCTTCGGTCATCGAGCACATAACTTCTAATCTGCGAACCCCATTCTATCTTTTTCTTCGATCCTTCTACCGCAGCAATGGCCTCATTGCGTTTACGTTCTTCAATTTCATACAATTGAGATTTAAGCAAACGAATGGCATTTTCTTTATTCTGCAACTGCGATCTCGACTCTTGATTTTTAATGATGATACCCGATGGTTTGTGGTACAAACGAACAGCGGTTTCCACTTTATTTACGTTCTGGCCACCGGCCCCACCTGCTCTAAAGGTTTCGAATTCAATATCCGCCGGATTGATGTCAATCTGAATGGTATCATCTACCAAAGGATAAACATAAACCGATGCAAAAGAAGTATGGCGACGGGCATTAGAATCAAATGGCGAAATGCGCACCAAACGGTGAACACCATTTTCTCCTTTTAAATAGCCGTAAGAAAAATCACCGTCAAACTGAAGCGTAACCGATTTAATTCCTGCAATGTCACCTTCCTGACTATCTTGCTCAGTTATCTTATATCCATTTTTTTCGCCCCACATCATATACATGCGCATAAGCATGTAGGCCCAATCGCAACTCTCCGTTCCCCCTGCACCCGCAGTAATTTGCATCACCGCAGAAAGTTGATCTTCCTTATTACGAAGCATATTTTTGAGTTCCAACTCTTCAACTGAAGCCTTACTGATCTCAAACTGCTCTTGCAGCTCTGTTTCTGATGCATCACCTGATTGAAAAAACTCAAACATTACTGCTGCATCTTCTACCGAATTATTGGTTTGATTGAAGCCATCAGTCCACTTCTTCTTCGAACTTATTTCTGCTAATATTTTTTCTGCTTTTTTTGGATCGTCCCAGAAATCGGGCGCCATCGTTAATTTCTCCTCTTCACGGATGGCGTATAGTAGCTCATCGACGTCAAAGATGCCTCCTCAGAGACGTTATTCTGTCTCTTAAATCCTGAATTTGTTCTTTGGTCATAATGGCAAATATATAAAATTGAGTTGATTTTACTGGCCGGACCAATTCATTTAAAAACCAAAGCTTACTTCTTCATTGCCATATAATCCAATGTTAGATTAGACAGTAATT
>Ga0308164_10000447_pt1 | contig 72338 bp, 62 predicted proteins | sample PhyTR2_FD_201031 | JGI IMG/M metagenome (GOLD analysis project Ga0308164, IMG submission 201031) | Phyllosphere microbial communities from UC Gill Tract Community Farm, Albany, California, United States - DLSLT.R2 | ecosystem: Host-associated > Plants > Phyllosphere > Unclassified | place: USA... | reverse complement strand
GAGATTTTCTATATCTGGCATTAGTAGTATACAGTCTTTGCTCAGTCTTTATCTTTTTAAATAGTTTACGTAAGGGCAGATTTAGTACAATACAACCTACAGACCGCGCATATAAATCCCAGCAAAAGGTTGACCTTATAATTAAGCCTGTAAATTTCATATTGCTGCTCTATATTACCTTTAAAGTTTTGTGGGGTTTAAATTATTCAAGACCTTCTGTAACTACCAGACTCGGCATCAGTAATCAAAAATATAATACGAAAGAACTGGTTTCACTTGGTGATTTTTTGATTAGCCGCGTAAACAGCTTACAGCAGCAAATGGATATGACGCGTACAAAGCACGCGTTCACTATACCAGAGCTAAAGCAACATGCAAAATTATCATACGATAAACTAGCATTAAAAAACTCCTTTTTCACTTACCGGATAGCGTCTGTTAAACCAGTTCTAAATAGCTGGCTGATATCGAAAATTGGTATCGAAGGTTATTATTGCCCGCCATCTGGTGAAGCAAATGTAAATGCGAGAATTCCTGCTGCGGCCCTTCCATTTGTTACCTGCCATGAAATATCCCATCAGCTCGGGATTGCCCGTGAAGATGAAGCCAATCTGATTGGCTATCTGGTAAGCATCAATAGCGATGACCTTAATTTTCAGTATGCCGGGTATTATGATATCTTACGAAGCGTATTATTTGAAATCAGGATTAAATCGCCCGATGATTTTATTGCCCTGCGTAAGAAGATCAACAATGACACACTGTTGGACTTCAAAAAGGAGCAGGACTTCTGGACGAGGTATAATGGGGATATGTCTGCCTATATGGGAACAGCGCTTGATAGTTTTTTGAAAATCAATAATCAGCAGAAAGGTACAGACAGTTATCAGGATATTGTTTTATGGGTATATAACCTCCATAAAAATCAATTGGTGCCTGGCGGAAAAAACATACAGATGCATAAATTAATAACCACTATACCATAAGCTGGTACTACTTTGGCCAGAATGAAAAAGATATTCATTTTTGGCCTTTGCCTCCTGCTGCCCCTCCAATCAGAGTCCTGGGGCTTCTATTCCCATATGCGCATCAATCAACTGGCCATATATACTGTTCCTGCGGGAATGAGCCGCTTTTATAAAAACAATAGTACCTACCTGAGCAACCATGCTACAGATCCGGATAAAAGACGTTATGCTGATACAGCGGAAGCGCCCCGGCACTATCTTGATGTAGAGTCATATGAACAGAAGATAGACAGTATACCCAGAAAGTGGGACCTTGCAGTTAAGAAATACGGACTGGCAAGATTAACTAAGAATGGAATTCTACCCTGGCAAATACAGCGTAGTTACTATAAACTGGTTACTGCCTTCAGGGAGCGGGATTCTATGCGTATTCTCATTAATTCAGCCTACCTGGGTCACTATCTGGCAGACGCACATGTTCCACTGCATACTACTGTTAACCATAACGGGCAACTCACTAATCAGATTGGTATTCATGCTTTCTGGGAAAGTCGGTTACCTGAGCTATTCTCAGATAAATATAGTTTCCTGGTGGGTGCGGCAGGATATGTAAATGATCCATTAAAAGAAGCCTGGAATATAATAGGCCACACCCATCAACTGGTTAATGAGGTTTTAGATAAAGAGGCAAGGCTAAGCAGTTCCTTTCCGGCTTACAGAAAATTCAGCTACGCTAAAAGGAAAAATGTATTGGGCAGGCAATATTCATTTGAGTACTCAAGAGATTATCATATGCAGCTGAATCATATGGTAGAAATGCAGATGCGTGCGTCGGTACGGGCAATTGGCAATTATTGGTTTTCTGCCTGGGTGGACGGCGGACAGCCCGTACTTGAAAATATGGTTAAGGTAATACCAGATTCTACAGGGCCTGGCGAAAATGCAGTTGAACTGAAATTTCGCCAGGGCCGTATTATAGGCAGAGAGTATTAGCTACCAACAACCTTTTTGCTTTTAAACATAGATTTTACTGCTGCAAAAATAACCGGTGCAAAAGTTATAACAGCAATAAATAAGATTACTACAGAAAAGTTTTCTTTGATTACAGGAATTTGTCCTAAGAGGTAACCACCGAATAACAAACTTGCTATCCATGCTATCCCGCCTACAATATTAAAATAGGTGAATTTACCAAATGGCATTTTTGCAACACCTGCAACAAATGGGGCAATAGTTCTGATAATAGGCAGGAACCTACTGAAAATAATAGCTTTACCACCATGCTTTTCAAAAAACATATGCGACTGGTTATAGTATTCGAGTTTTAAGATTTTGTTGCTTTCTTTAAAAACTGCTACCCCGAAATAGGTACCCAAACGGTAATTTAAACTATTACCAAGAATACCTGCTACGGTTAATAGTACAAACATCAGCCATATATTCAATGTAGTGTCACCGGTGGCAATTAATGCCCCTACAGCGAATAACATAGAGTCTCCAGGAAGAAATGGGGTTACCACAAAACCAGTTTCAGCAAAAATGATCAGAAATAAAATCAGATAGGTCCAGGTTTGGTATTCGTTAACCAATTTAACCAGGGCCACGTCTGTATGCAGAATAAAATCTATTAGGTTGTGTAGAAAGTCCATAAGTATCTTATATAAAAAAACGTCATTATGATCAGACCTGTATAGTCTTACATAATGACGCTCAAAGGTATCAAAATATAATTAGTTATAATTGTTTAGCATAACTGGCATAACCAGCATCAGTACATCTTCATTTTCATCGTTGGTTTGAGGAATCAGCAGGCCTGCACGGTTAGGTGTAGAAAGCTCCAGTGTTACTTCCTCACCGCTTAGATTGCCCAGCATTTCGATCAGAAAACGGGCATTAAAACCAATTTCCAGATCTTCGCCCTGATACTGGCAGCTTAAGCGCTCATGAGCCTCATTGGCAAAGTCCAGATCCTCGGAAGAAATATTTAATTCGCTTCCGGTGATTTTTAATCTTACCTGATGCGTGGTTTTATTCGCAAAAATAACCACACGACGCAGTGTATTCAGGAACAAAGCCCTGTCTATAATTAGTTTATTTGGATTGTTTGCCGGAATAACAGCCTCATAATCCGGGTAGCGCTCATCAATTAAACGGCAAACCAGGTTAATATTTTCAAATTTAAAAAAGGCACTGGTTGCATTATAATCAACAGAAACGTTAATGTCCGTTCCCGGAAGCGCAGCTTTTAATAATGTAAGCGCTTTTTTAGGTAAAATAAATGATGCAGTTTTATCTGCTTTGCTATCCATCCTTCTATATCTAACCAATTTGTGGGCATCTGTAGCCACAAAAGTGATAAACTGGTCAGACAGCTGGCAAAACACACCTGTCATAGCAGGTCTTAGTTCATCGTTGCTTACTGCAAATATAGTTTTTGTAATGGCTTCAGTTAATACTGAAGCAGGTAGGTTAACTGAAGATGCATTTTCCACAACGGGGATTTTAGGAAAATCATCACCATTTTCGCCACTCAGCTTGTACTTTCCATCACCTGCACTGATTTCAATAGAGAAAGAGGAATCATCAATATTAAATGAAATTGGCTGGTCTGGGAGAGTCTTTAAAGTATCTAATAAGATTCTTGCCGGTACGGCAACTTTACCACCTTCTTTAGATTCTACAGGCAATGATGTTGTCATGCTGGTCTGCAGATCGGTAGCAGAAATTGTTAAACTTCCGTCCTTTATCTCAAAAAGAAAGTTTTCCAGTATTGGCAAAACAGTACTGCTGCTGGAAGCACCATTTACCGTTTGTAAATGTTTTAAAAGCGTAGATGTGGATACAATGAATCTCATAGTTTGATCTTAATCGTTTCAAAAATATAAAAATTTTACCTTGCATACTTATACTTGCGGTAATAATGTTGAAAAATTGCAAACACTAATAACAGCAGTAAAGGAATAACAAGATTAATGATTTGCCATTTAGTTTTTCCCTGCCTAAGCACTTGTTTGTCCAACAACCTGATCTTTACTTCTTTATTTCTAAGTGCAATCAGATTATCGTTTGATGCCATGTAATCTGCAATATTCAGTAACAATGCTTTGTTACCAAATGTGCGCTGCGTATAGCGGTCAAAACCTAGTGGGAAAACTGAACCATCTCTGGCGCTTACCTGATTTGTGAATACATCACCATCCCCAATTACAATCATTTTAGTGCTTTTGCTATTAGCTGGACTTACGAAGTTCTCAGTGAGCCCGGCCGGAATGGCCCGGTTAAGAAATACTGACGGAAAAGCACCTTCCAATAGAACTGCTGCGGCTTGTGGAGTATTGGTATAGGCACGCTGATCTGCTGCTTCGGCAATAGTTTGCAGCGATAATACTTTAGGTGTACTATAAAGTTTATTATAAGCAGAAGTATGCAGGATAACTGTTTTTTTGAGTCCCTTTTGCCCGATTGTATCAACAGTACTAAGAAAGGCGGTGCGTATACCATCGATATTTTTCACCAGGCTAATAGCATTGTCAGGAATTAATACCGGATAGTAAACCCATGGTGCCATCTGAATATCTTTCTGCTGTGCTCCTGCCCCGCCCATTGCTACAGGGATTTCTGCACAGCTTAAATCAGTTACCAGGTTATAATTTATCCTTGCCCCATACATAAACAGCATATCGTCCAGGTTCAGCTTGTTGTTAAATGCGAGTTGCTCACCTGCTCCCTGCAAACTGTCTAGATCGGCACTTACCTGATCCAGGCTCCAGATAACCTTACCGCCATTCATAACAAAATAGTTGATTTTATATTTCAGGGCTTCAGAAAATTCCTTTTGGGGTTTGATAACAAACAAGATTTTTAATTTATCTAGTCCCTCTTTGCTAATCAGGTTCAGATCTACCCTGCCAACTTCATAACTATCCGAAAGTGACTTCATCGCATCACTCAGAAATGCATCTTCAGGCTCACCATTTCCCTCAGTAAAACCAATACGGGGATTTTCGCCCCTTGTTACTTTTTTTATGGCTGAGGTAAACACATATTCCAGGTTCTGAATGGAATTATTGATATTTTCCTCATACCCTCCAGCAGCATTGAGGGTTTGTAATAGTTTAACAGGAATTTGTCTGTTTCCACTTTGGACTATAGCCATTGGGAAAATATTCTTCTGTGTAAACCCTGCCTCATTTTTTAAATTAAGACTGGTAGGTTCAATCCCTATCTGGTAGAGGTGACTTAGCACTGTATCCTGTTCTTGTGGTGCTAACCCTTCAAGAGGATCGGTAAAAACTACTTTGATCCTGACTTTTGAATTTGCTTTATAATCATTCATCAAATCAGCAGTAGCCTTCTGCAAACGTTTAAAAGCAGATGGAAGATCACCATTTAAAAATACAGTGATATTAATGGGCTGGTTGGCTTCAGCTAGTACTTCTATTGTTTTTGAATTCAGGGTGAACCTTTTGTCCGCCGTAAAATCAAAACGTGCATAAGCATATTGGGCTGCAACATTTACCAGAACCAGCAGAACTATACTGATAAATACAGATATGAAAAGCTTTTTATTTGGGTTTACCATTTTCGGCCTCCAATCACTAAACGAGTTAGGCCGAGAAATACTACTATAAAAGAAAGGAAGTAGACCAGGTCGCGCGTGTCTAATACCCCCCGTGCCATAGACTGAAAATGTTCATTTACACTGAGCCATAAGAAAATATCTTCTATAGTACTGCCGGCAAAAATCTTTGCTATCGCATCAAAGCCAGAATACGCAATAAAACAAAGTAAAACCGCAATTGCAAAGGCAATAACCTGGTTTTTTGTGAGGGAGGAGGCAAAAACCCCTATTGCGGCAAAGGCAGCGCCTAATAGCAACAACCCCAGATAAGAACCAGCAACCGCAGCACCATCTATATTGCCTTTTGGCATTCCCAGCTCAACTATCGAATAATAGTATAACAACGTTGGTAATAATGCAAAAACAATGAGCACCACGCAGGAATAGTATTTAGCCGTAATAATCTGCCATTCGGTTAAAGGCCTGCTTGCCAGCAAAACATAAGTTCCTTCCCTTCGCTCTTCAGCAAAGGAACGCATAGTAATTGCAGGTACGAGAAACATAAAGAGAAAAGGGGCGAGACTAAAAAAGCCATTTAATTCGGCATATCCATATTCTAAAATGGAAGTATCCGGAAAAAACCATAATAGTAACCCTGAAACCAGAACGAACACACCAATAGTAATGTAAGCCATTAATGAGTTCAACAGACTGAATAATTCGCGTTTAAATACTGCGTACATGAAAAAGGATAATGATGCCGAAGTTAATAAATATCAGCAAAAAGGAAGGGTTTGAACGAACATAAAAAAACAGGCAGCCTAAATAAGCTGCCTGTCTTAATATGTAAAAATTCAGATTATAAACCGAAGTTATAAGCTAATCTTAAGCCTACAAATCTAGATTTAAAATTGATGCTGGAATTGGCAGGTCCGTCGTAGTTAGTAGACCACTCTTCATATCTTGCGCTTAGGTCAAGAGATCCTTTATCAGACACTGGAAACTCAACACCGATATGAGGGGTATATGCAAAAGATGTTTTAGAATTGTCACCCGTTCCAAAAGCAGCACCCAGCTCACCACCTACATAAAAATTTTCTGCCAGAAAGTAATTGATACCTGCCTTAACTGGTATAACGTTCAAGTCAGCATTTCTTATCGTAGTTCCCCCAATATTTGCAATATCTTCACCTCTAAATGTTAAATAGCCTGCAGATGCAGTAAAGTTCAATTTTTCAATAATTGGTGTCTGGAACTGTAGCGTTCCTCCATATCCTAATTTATATGCGTCACCGAAGTCACCAGTAGGAAATGCAAATTCTGCACCGATGCCAATTTTAGAACCAGACATCGCTACATCTTTTGTTTGAGCTGATGCATTTGAGAATGCAAATATTCCGGCTATTGCTGTTAGTAAAAATAACTTTTTCATGATTGTTTTTTATTAGTTAGTAATGTTGGTAATACTCTGCCTAACCTTAAACAAAAAGTTTGCCAAACCAGAATAATGTTTAACAAAAAACTACGGATCAGAGTGTTAAGGCCCTGAATATATCTTCTAAAGAGTCAGTTTTATGTTGTGTTTTAAGATCAGTAATCAAAGAATCTGCAACTATTTTACCTCTATTTATAACCACTACCTGTTCGCATACCGCTTCCACTTCCTGCATGATATGAGTAGAGAGGATGACGGTTTTATCGCGGCCCAGGTTTTTTATCAGCTCCCGTACCTCACTAAGCTGGTTGGGATCTAAGCCTGTGGTAGGTTCATCAAGTATCAGGATCTTTGGATCATGAATAATTGCTTGCGCCAAACCCACTCTTTGCTTGTAACCTTTACTCAACATCGCTATCTTTTTATGTTGTTCTGCGCCCAGACCTACTTTTTCTATCACTTCTTTAACCTTTAATGCCGGTTGGTCTAGCTGATAAGTACTAGCCACAAAAGCTAAAAATTCCTGCACATACATATCAGTATACAAGGGAGTGTTTTCTGGGAGGTATCCTAAAATGCGTTTCATTTCCAGCCCCTGGGTACGTACGTCGAAACCGCCAAGCACCGCCCCGCCCGAAGTAGGCTTCAGATAACCAGTAAGCATACGCATGGTGGTAGATTTTCCTGCACCGTTAGGGCCTAGAAAACCTAATATCTTTCCTGATATGGCATTAAAGCTAATATCATCAACTGCTTTCTGCTGTCCGTATGTTTTAGACAACCCATTTACTGATATACCCAATTTGATTTTTGTTTAATTTGAGTAATGATAACCCAAAGCTCTTCAGCCCAAAAGTAATAATTAGTGACTAATATATAAGTTATAATTAACCCTCAAATTCTATATTTGCAGTATTATGGCCAAAACGAATAACGACGAACAATTTAAAAATGTGATCTCCCATGCTAAAGAATACGGTTTTGTATTCCAGAGCAGTGAAATTTATGATGGATTAAGTGCCGTATATGACTACGGTCAGCTAGGCGCTGAATTAAAAAATAACATCAAAACTTACTGGTGGAAATCTATGGTGCAGATGCATGACAATATTGTTGGAATAGATTCTGCAATTTTTATGCATCCTAAAGTTTGGAAAGCAAGCGGGCACGTAGATGGGTTTAGTGACCCGATGATCGACAATAAAGATTCGAAAAAACGTTACCGTGCCGACCAGTTACTGGAAGATAAAATAGCGCGTTACGAAAAAGACGGCAAAACTGATAAGGCAGCAAAATTGCAGGCAGATATGGATGAAGCTCTTAAAGCCGAAAACCTGCCCCAGCTAAAAGTACTTATTGAAGAGCATGAGATTGCCTGCCCGGTAAGCGGAACAAAAAACTGGACCGATGTAAGACAGTTTAACTTAATGTTCAGTACCCAGTTCGGCGCAATGGCAGAAGGCGCAGAGGAAGTTTATCTGCGTCCGGAAACAGCACAGGGAATATTTGTGAATTTTCTGAACGTACAAAAATCCGGAAGGATGAAAATACCCTTTGGTATAGCACAGATTGGTAAGGCTTTCAGAAATGAGGTGATTGCCCGCCAATTTATTATGCGTATGCGTGAATTTGAGCAAATGGAAATGCAATTTTTTGTACGTCCGGGTGAAGAAATGAAATGGTATGCTTACTGGAAAGAAGCACGTTTGCAATGGCATACAGCTTTAGGTACCGACCCTGCTAAATATAAATATCATGACCATGCTAAATTAGCTCACTATGCTAATGCAGCGGTAGACATCGAATTTGAATTTCCTTTTGGTTTTAAAGAGGTTGAAGGCATCCACAGCCGTACAGATTTTGACCTGAAGCAGCATCAGGAATTTTCTGGTAAGAAAATGCAGTATTTTGATAACGATCTGAATGAAGAAGGCAAACCATATGGTAACTATATTCCTTATGTGATTGAAACCTCTATTGGTTTAGACCGTATGTTTCTGTTAACAATGATCAATGCTTTTGAAGAACAAGATCTGACTGAAGGTGATAAAGCAGACAGCCGTACAGTTTTGCATTTACATCCCTGCCTGGCACCAATAAAAGCAGCCATCCTACCTTTAACAAAAAAAGACGGCCTGCCAGAAAAAGCCAGAGAAATTCTGGATAACCTTAAGCTGGATTACAATGTTGTTTTTGAAGAAAAGGATTCAATAGGAAAACGTTACCGCAGACAAGATGCGATAGGTACTCCGTTCTGTATCACCGTAGATCACCAGACACTGGAAGATGATACTGTTACCATCCGTCATCGTGATAGCATGGAACAGCAGAGGATAGAAATCAAAGATCTGGAAGAACTGATTGCAAGTAGGGTAAGCTGGAGAAATCTGCTTAAAAAACAATAGTCTATTTATAAGAAAGTTGAGGTCTGTTAGCATATTGCTGACAGGCCTTTTTTATTATACAGCTTTAAATAATACTGAATTGTCTCTATTTATCTTTTCCAGCATTCAAACCCTTTATGTTATTTCTGGTCTTATTGTTGATAACAGATGGATAAACCTACCTGTAAAGTAATTCCCCGGCAGATCATGAAATATATATTATCTTTATTCATTTTACTTTCTACTTGTTTTACAATTGCCAATGCCCAGTCTAACGCAACAGATAATATTTGGTCTGAAGCCGATCTGGAACGGGCTAATACTGCTAAAAACACAGATTACCTGAACGAAGAAGAGAAGAAAATCATTTTTTATATGAATCTTTCCCGGATAGACGGCAGGAAGTTTTTTAATACCTTTTTTCAGGATTTCATAACTGCATATAATCTGGATATGCAGCAATACAGCAATTACAATGACTTGAAGGTCAGTAAAAAAGACAAGTATTATCGTGGACTAGAGCAAGATCTTCGAGAGATTAAAGGATTATCAATCTTTAGTCCGGATGAAACACTTACTTATGTAGCGCAGCAGCACGCTAAAGACATGAACAAGAATAATATTGCTGGACATAATTCCAGTGATGGGAGGACTGTAAAAGACAGGATTACCAAATACTATCCCGGTCGTGCGCTTGCAGAAAACCTTGCTTTTGGTTTCTCTAAAGGACTGGCAAATGTGTGTATGTTGCTTCTTGATAAAGATGTACCAGACCTGGGCCATAGAAAAACTATTTTGGGAACCAGCTATAACTTAAGCCTTGTGGGTGTAAATATTGCTAAACACCCTGGTTACAGATATTGTGCGGTGATAGACTTTATCTCACAGCCTGCCCTCTCCCGGTAATTTCAGGCCTATTTCGGTAAATGATAATCTATCCCTAAATTGCGGGTTATTAGAGACAAATCAATTTATGCGGAAAGCCCTACTCAGGTTTATAGATTACTTTTACCCCCCATTTTCAGGATGGATGCCCATCCATACTTTCAGATATATTGTTTCAGGAGGTACCAATACAGCAAGTGGCATAATATTATATTTTCTGATCTATAATTATGTATTACATCAACAGGATGTACCACTCTCCTTCCGTCCATTTTTAATTACCGCTCCGGTTGCCACTATAATTATTGAAGCACCTATTACTTTTATAATTGGCTTTACATTAAACAAGTACCTTGTATTTACCAGTTCAGCATTAAAGGGCAGAATCCAGATGTTCAGATATGGGCTGGTGGTAATCAGTAATCTGCTGCTCAATTATGCCCTGATTAAGCTAATGGTAGAAACTTTCAATTTCTATCCTACCATATCAAAAATAATTACTACGGTATTACTGGCACTGGCAAGCTACTTTATACAGACCCATTTCTCTTTCAAAGTCAAGAAATAAATCGCAGAAGTTAAAGGCTCGTGAATACTTGATAAATTGTAAGGACAGGCTTACCTTAGACCCTACAAATATAAATTTATAATGAGCGATTTTAATGACTTTAATAATCCACAGGTTGCAAGGCTACCCAGGCATCTGAGGCAATTTATTGTAGATCAAAACTATGATAAATATACGCCCGTAGACCAGGCGGTATGGCGATATGTGATGCGTCAGAATTACAGTTACCTGAAAGATGTGGCTTATTATCCCTACATCAAAGGGTTACAGCGTGCAGGACTGAGCATTGAGTCTATCCCCCACCTTCAAACCATGAATGATAATCTGGGTAAACTGGGCTGGGGCGCAGTTACAGTAGATGGCTTTATACCTCCCGCTGCTTTTATGGAGTACCAGGCTTACCAGGTTTTGGTGATTGCAGCCGATATAAGACAGATAAATCATATAGAATACACTCCAGCACCAGATATTATTCATGAATCTGCTGGGCATGCACCAATTATTGCCGATGCAGACTATAATAGTTATTTAAGTTATATAGGCTCTATAGGGGCAAAGGCCATGTTCTCGGCCAAAGATTTTGAACTGTATGAAGCTATAAGGAGCTTGTCTATTTTAAAAGAAGCAATGGATGTACCTGAAGCAGACATCGCCCTTGCGGAAAAGAACCTACAACATATTGCTGATCATATGGGCGAACCATCTGAAATGGCGCTTTTGAGCAGATTACATTGGTGGACAGTAGAATATGGACTGATCGGCAGCCTTGATAATCCTAAAATTTATGGAGCAGGACTATTGTCATCTATAGGTGAGAGTTCCAGCTGCATGATGGACAACGTAGAGAAAATACCATACACTATTGATACGCTTAACTATGCTTACGATATTACCAAGACACAGCCACAGCTATTTGTAACTGAAACTTTTCAAAACCTGATTGATGTGCTTGAAACTTTTGCGGATACCATGGCCTTTAGAAAAGGCGGATCGGAAAGCATACAGAAAGCTATTAATTCCAGAAACCCGGCAACGGCAGTATATAGTTCAGGGCTGCAGGTAACAGGCGTATTAACAGAACTGCGAGTGAACCACACCGGAGAGCTCAGCTTCATTAAAACCACCGGCCACTCTGCCCTCTCCGTAAATAACAAAGAGCTGGAGGGGCATGGTAAATCTTATCATAAGGATGGATTCTCATCGCCCGTAGGGAGGCTTCTGGGAATAAATAAGCCTCTGGAAGATTTTACTGATGACGACCTTACAGCGATTCAGCTTGTAACCGGAGAAAGAGCAGAACTACGTTTTGAAAGCGGTATTGTAGTTGAGGGCATTGTTGGAATGATTATCTGGAATAATGGCAAAATTATACTGATCAGTTTTGAAGAGTGCACAGTTACCGAAGAGGAAGGAAATATACTATTTGAACCCGCATGGGGAACCTATGATATGGCTGTGGGTGAAAAGATAATTTCTGTATTTAACGGGGCTGCAGACAAAGATGCATACGAAGAAATTACCCATATGAGCGAGAGACTAACACACAAAGTAGTATTTGACGAGGCTACAGCCAAGTTGCATCAATTATATCAGACAGTACGTACCATCAGGGAGGATGGCTACGGACAGGAGCAGTTGGAAGAGGTTTTTACGCAGATTAAGACCGGCTATCCGCAAGACTGGCTTTGTGCATTAGAAATCCTTGAAATTATACATTATACCCGAACCTATTCTGCTCTACAGCATGAGATAAAGAAATATCTGGAATTAAAAATCTCAAATGAACCGGAACATAAAAAATTGATTACAGATGGTTTGCATATGATTGCAAACCCGGTAACGCAATTAATTACAGAAGAAGATTAACTATGAATATTGTACTTACAGGAGCAAGCAGTGGCATTGGCTTTGAAGCCGCACTGGAATTTACCCTCAATAAAGAAAACAAGGTAGTCTGCATCGCGAGATCAGCCGATAAACTAAGAAAACTGCTGGAAATTGCCAGGAGTATTAATCCCGAATGCACCTTATTGCCAGTGGAATTCGATATTATTAACGATGACTATGCCGCACTTGTGCCATTCTTAGAGGAACGTTTAGGTAGCGTTGATATTCTTGTAAATAATGCAGGCGAGCTCATTAACAAACCCGTTCTGGAAACCAGTGCAGAAGATTTGCAGGCAATGTTTCAAAGCAATGTTATCGGCCATTTTAAAATGATAAAGCATTTGTTACCCTTAATGAATGCAGGCAGCCATATCTTGAATATCGGTAGTATGGGCGGTTTCCAGGGCAGTGTAAAATTCCCTGGCCTGGCAGCTTATTCTGCAAGTAAATCAGCACTACATACACTTACAGAATGTCTTGCTGTAGAATTGGCAGAGAGTGGTATCAGAATCAATTGTTTAGCATTGGGTTCAGCTCAGACTGAAATGCTCGAAGAGGCATTTCCCGGCTATCAGTCGCCAGTAATGGCATTTGAAATGGGGAAATACGTGGCAGACTTTGCTAAAACCGGCCATAAGTTTTTTAATGGAAAGGTAATCCCGGTGTCCGTTAGTACACCGTAAGAGATCAGGAATTCTTAAATTATAGCTTTGACACTAAATTCTTACGCAGGGGATATAATTCCCCATAAATCTTATTAACGGCCGATAATCGTTTAAATGATAGGAATTTGACAATAAATAACCGGGGACATTTGTCCCCATTTTTTTTTATAGTATCTTTGTACCAAATCTATGAAAAAAAACCTTTTTTTAATCTTATTTGCAATGTTACTTTCAGTAACAGTCAAATCTCAGACTCAATCTGGTCAATATCAGGAACAATTAAAAAAAATCACTGCTAATATCGAGCAAAAAAGTCCTGCTATGGGTCTGATAGAATTTGCAAAAACGATGATTGGTGTGCCTTACCGTTATGCGTCCAGCAACCCCTCTATTGGTTTTGATTGCTCTGGTTTTGTGAGTTATGTATTCCGCAACTTTGGTTTCAAAGTACCCCGTTCTTCGCCGGAATTCTCCACCGCAGGAGTTCCTGTTAAATTGGAAGATGCTAAGGTTGGTGATGTACTCATATTTACCGGAACGGATGTGAAGAGCAGAAGAGTTGGACATGTTGGTATTATTGCAAAAATACAGGGAGACACCATACAGTTTATCCATTCAACTTCAGGCAAAAAACATGGCGTTACGCTTACTAATATGGACAGGTATTACAGAAGCCGCTTTATGAAGGCAGTAAGTCTCTTTTAGTTTCGTGTTTGAATTATGTTTCTAACAATACTACCTTAAGGGCATTTTTAACTTCTCCCTTACGTAACATTGCTTTTGCAAGTTCATGCAGTTCTCTTTCACGGTTTACCGGGTCGCCGATTGTGGCATCCATTATATCCTTTACTTCTGGATGCTGCCTGATCAGGTCTATATCATCTTCCGACGGTATAGTTTCTATATTCCCCAGCATCCCCAAATCATTTCCGCTGAGAACATAAGAAGTTCTTACCCCTCTTGGTAAAGCGTCTACTCCTATCCCAAGGGTAGTAAGGGGTTTTTCTACCTTGAATAAGTTCTCCGGAGTTACGCGACAGTACCAGTCTCCCCCTAAGCGCGCAACCAGATCAATTTTCGCCTGATCTATTTTGCCGTCTCCGTCAAGAATCTCTTCTTTAATATGTATGAGTTTAATTTCTGCCAGAATGAGATTACCCGCTCCCGGTTTATCACCAAGGCTAATAATTTTTGTAACAACACATTCCATTTGTACCGGGGCTTCTGCCACACGGGGAGGTGTTACAACTATGGAGGGCTGCATAGTAAAGCCTCCCTTTTCAAATTCGTTTACACCTTTTGCATAATCGGTACTGCAAAGACTCATTTGCTGTACCATAGGGTAATTCACAATATTAATGACACACTCCTTTACTTCTAAAATGTTTTCTAAGGTATGTTTAGTTGTATTATCCCGGACGCGCCGTGCAGGCGAGAAAATACAAACCGGGGGATTTGTAGAAAAGAGGTTAAAAAAGCTAAATGGGCTTAGGTTGACATTTCCAGCAAGGTCTATAGTGGTAGCAAAACATATAGGCCTCGGCGCAATTGCATATTGAAGATAATTCTGCAGCTGCGCCGGGCTTAATTCGGTAGCGTTTACGGTGAACATTTATTTTTTTAGCGCTAATATAGAAAAATCAGTAGCTGCTTTTTTTATAGTATTGCTCAAACTACCCAACCCGGTAATCTCCATTTCTACAATATCACCATCCTGAAGCCACTGTGGTTGGTAATCAGGATCATTAAGCAAGCCTGTACCATTAAGCTCCAGAAAACAGCCAGTTCCAACAGTGCCAGATCCAATAACATCGCCTGGTAAAACATCAGCCCCATAGGCACACCTTTCTATAATTTCGGCAAAAGTCCAGTCCATATCAGCGGTATTGCCAGTAGAAACCTGGATTCCGTTAACCCGGCAACTCATTTTAAGATCATACGTTTTGCCAGTATGCCCAGGTTTGGCGGCTGTTAAATAAGGTTGCAGTTCATCTGGTGTAACGAGCCAGGGGCCAATTACAGTAGAAAAATCTTTTCCTTTTGCCGGTCCGAGATTTAACATCATCTCCTCCATCTGGAGGGTACGGGCACTCATATCATTCATGATCATAAAACCGGCTATATAATTATCAGCCTCTGCAGCAGTAATATTCCTGCCCTTCCTTCCAATTACAACTGCTATTTCCAGTTCAAAATCAAGTTGATGGAAATGGTCTGGCATACATTCAATCTCGCCTGGCCCCTGTATAGCATTATGGTTGGTAAAGTAAAATATTGGATACTGGTCAAATTCAGCAATCATATCTACCTTTCGGTTACGGCGTGCTGCAGCTACATGCTGACGGAAAGCATAGCCATCTCTGCATGAAGTTGGGTGCGGCACAGGTGCAAGGATTTCATAAAAAGCTTCCTGCTTCGGTTCAATTAGACCAGATTTGATTTTACTGTCAACCTGAAGTGCCCGTTCCATTAATACATCAGAATCTTTTAAAAATGCATTCATGTTATCCGGCAACTTTTTGTCGCAAGAATTGAGATTATAGATGTGCCCTTCAATAAAAACACCCAGATGTTCTGTCTCTTCTGTTTTATAAGATACAAGTTTCATATATAGTTTATGTTTGGTCTTACTTCTGTTGCAGCATCTGCAGCTTCGTTGCTAAAGACTTCTACTGCTGCTGTTCCAAAGCTAAAGATTTTAGGCCAAAACTATATAAAAACAGGTTTTATTAAATTTCCTGACATTTTAAAAGGTCCTTCAACTTGCACACCTGCAATAGAATATTCCGTATAATTTGGAATTGTGTAGATATAATTCTTACATTAGCCTTACCAACAATGAACAGGAGCATATTGAAATATCAAAACCGAATTGCCAGCCAGGTACTGGCTTCTTTTCGCTATGCAATGCTTTCTAAACTCATTTTTGCCCAATATTCCCTGTAAGCTGTTACATCGGCCTACCGTATAAATATCGTACACGGTATTATACTTCCCCTTATTCTAACCAAATATAACCTATAGATATGCCTATTTATCATACCTTAGGTACCATTCCTCCTAAAAGGCATACTGTTTTCCGAAAACCAAACGGAGAGCTCTACGCTGAAGAACTGGTATCAACCGAAGGGTTTTCAAGTCTGTATTCGCTTGTTTACCATTGTCATCCACCAACAATTGTCAAATCGCTTGGCGAGCCTTATTCGGTAGAGCCCAAAATTGCGAGAGAAAAACATTTAAAACATACCTCGCTTATTGGCTTCAATATCGCCGCAGAGGATGACTATCTTAAAAGCAGAAAACCTGTACTGGTAAACAGCGACCTGCATATATCCCTTGCAGCACCCCGGAAATCTATGACTGATTATTTTTACAAAAACAGTCAGGCGGATGAGGTAATCTTTATTCACGAAGGCAGCGGAACGCTTAAAACTGGTTTTGGTAAAATCCGGTTTGCCTACGGCGATTACCTGGTAGTTCCAAGGGGAACCATTTATCAGCTGGAATTTGATAATTCTCAGAACCGACTGTTTATTTTAGAAAGTTTCAGCCCTATCAGATCTCCTAAACGCTACAGGAATGAGTACGGACAACTGATGGAACATTCTCCATACTGTGAAAGAGATATTCGCAAACCAGCAGATTTGGAAACCATTGATGAACTTGGTGATTTTAAAGTACTCATTAAAAAGCAGGGGCTTATCTATCCCTATACATATGGTACCCATCCGTTCGACTTTGTAGGATGGGATGGTTTCCATTACCCCTGGGCCTTTTCTATTCATGATTTCGAACCTATCACAGGTCGCTTACATCAACCACCACCGGTGCATCAGACCTTTGAGGGGCACAACTTTGTTATCTGTTCTTTCGTGCCGCGCAAATATGATTATCATCCCCTGTCTATACCTGCCCCCTACAATCATAGTAATGTAGACAGTGATGAAGTGCTATATTATGTTGACGGCGATTTTATGAGTCGCAAAAGTGTAGTAAGGGGACAGATTACGCTTCACCCGGGGGGTATTCCGCATGGCCCGCATCCAGGAACTGTAGAAAAATCGATCGGTAAAGAAAAAACAGAAGAACTTGCAGTAATGATAGACCCCTTTCGTCCGCTGATGCTCACCGAAGATGCGATCAACATTGAGGATGAAAGCTACCATAAAAGCTGGCAGGTTAATGTAGAATAAAAGAAGCGAGAAAAACCAAATAAAAAATACAGAAATGCAAACACAAATTGTAGAACAAAATGCAGTGGTACAGGATTTTCTGCCGCTGAACGGAACGGACCATATTGAACTCTATGTAGGCAATGCCAAACAATCAGCACATTTTTATAAAACCGCTTTTGGCTTTAACAGTGTAGCGTATGCCGGACCGGAAACAGGACTGAGGGACCGCGCTTCTTATGTATTGCAGCAGGGAAAAATCCGGTTGGTACTAACTACACCTTTGAAATCAGACAGTCCCATTATGGAGCATATCCGCAAACATGGTGACGGGGTAAAAGTACTGGCCCTATGGGTTGATGATGCCTATAAATCATATGAAGAGACCATCAAACGAGGTGCAAGGTCTTATCAGGAACCTAAAACACTCACCGATGAATTTGGCGAAGTGCGCACTGCAGGAATTTATACCTATGGCGAAACCATTCACCTTTTTGTAGAGCGTAAAAATTATACCGGTGCATTTATGCCTGGTTATATTGCAGCTGACAGCTATTACCAGCCTGCAGCCACTGGTCTGCTGTATATTGATCATTGTGTTGGTAATGTTGGCTGGAACCGTATGAATGAGGCGGTTCAGTGGTATGAAGAAATCATGGGATTCAGAAACATACTATCATTTGATGACAAGCAAATTAATACCGAGTATTCTGCCTTGATGAGCAAAGTAATGAGCAATAAAAATGGCTATGTTAAATTCCCAATAAATGAACCTGCCGAAGGTAAAAAGAAATCGCAGATAGAGGAGTACCTGGAATTTTATGAAGGAGAAGGAGTTCAACATATTGCCGTTGCAACTTATGATATTATCAGTACGGTAAGGGAAATGAAAGCCAGGGGAGTAGAATTTTTAAGTCCCCCGCCACATGCATATTATGAAACACTTATTGCCCGTGTAGGTAAAATTGATGAGGATATTGCGCCTCTGCAGGAGCTTGGCATTTTGGTAGACCATGATGAAGAAGGGTACCTGCTGCAGATTTTCACAAAACCAGTACAAGACCGTCCAACATTATTTTTTGAGATTATACAGCGTAAAGGCGCACAATCTTTTGGTGCTGGAAATTTCAAGGCGCTGTTTGAATCACTGGAACGCGAACAGGAACTAAGGGGAAACCTTTAGACAAAGGTCCTATAATTTGTTGCAGGGGATATCATTTTGTGGTATCCCCTGTTTTTATATTTGTGAATTCTGATTGAAAAAAATTAAGTACTTTCGGCTACCTTTGGTCATATAAACATGTATCACCCTATTTTAAAGAGAGCTCATCTTTTCGGATTACACCTGAGACGGGCATTTACGCTATTTCAAAAGAATGACCCCTTAAGGCTTGCTGGTGCTACTGCTTTTTTTGCCAATTTTGCATTACCCCCAATCTTACTGATCCTGATCCGGTTGTTCGGATTTTTTATAGACCGTAAAATTTTGGTAACACGCATCTTTGAGCGTCTTTCCAGTATCTTAGATGACAGCAGTACCAAACAAATCAGACAAACTTTAAGAAATATCAGGGGGATAGATCATCAGTGGTATGCAACGCTGATCAGCTTTGTGTTTTTTATATTTGTGGCCACTACCCTTTTTAGTGTTATCAAAAATTCAATGGACCAAATATGGTCTATTGCCATTAAGGAAGATTCCAGCTTTTTATTTAAATTAAAAATCAGGGGAAGATCAATGGTGATCATTCTGATGGCGGGTATCCTGTTTTTTGTAGGATTACTTACTGACAGTATGCAGGCTTTCATTGGAGGTTATATTAACCCTTCCTCTCCAAATTTCGGACGAGTATTCCTGATGATTTTAAACCAGATCCTCTTTATTATTATAGTTACCACATGGTTTAGTATCCTGTTCAGGTTTCTGACCAGCGGCAGGCCAACATGGAAATCTTCTATCAGGGGCGGCTTACTTACAGGCATCCTGTTCACTATTGGTAAATACATTCTGCGAATAGCATTACCATTAAGCAATATTGGCAATATCTATGGCGCATCAGGCTCAATAGTACTAATCATGTTGTTTGTATTTTACTCTTCCTTTATATTTTATTATGGGGCATGTTTCATAAAGGTACTAAGCGATGCCCGTGAAACGCCAATACGCCCTATAAAGGGCGCATTTAACTATGAAATTAAGGAAGTATTAAAAAAGCATTAAGAGAGTTCCTGGATAGCACTTTGTTCAAAACCCTGCATCTCAAAAACGGCCAGTTTGTTAAACAGATTGTAATGTATGGTACCAAAAAAATTAATAATGCCGTCTTTGTTTTTAGCCTCTATACAGATACTTTCTTTCGAAACCTGCGGGTGTTGTAAAAAGTGATCAGCAAGTACTTCTTCATCTTTAATTTTGAAATCTGCAACATCAATTGCATACTGTTTAAGCAGGGCTAAAAAGCTATTTCCGTTCAATAATAATTCTCTGATATTCATGGCTTTGTGGTATTTGGTTAGATGAAATTAGGCAGCAAATTTAGCGCCAAAAAAAGGGGTAATTCCTTAAAGAAATACCCCTCAAATCTGCTAATACGATATACCGGTCTAAAAAAGCTTCAATGCCAGCCCTAAAGTAAATAGATTTAATCTTTGATCGTCATAACCCGCTCTGCCCATTTTAGACAATCCTGCCTCATATCGTAGATCAACGCCCACTTTACCTACATCTAATCCGGCTCCGAACTGCCATGCCACAGCCTGGTTTTTGAAATCACCTCTAAAAATATTTCCTGTAGCCGAACCAAGTGACTGTTTGTCATCTAGTATAAAGGACACCACTGGTCCGGTATTTAAGCGCAAACCAATACCTGCAGCTCCCAATTTAGTACCAATCAGTAATGGTACATCTAAACTTGTAAATTTAACTTTGTTTTCCAGACCTATGCTTCCTTCCTGATTACTGGTCAGTGTAGTATTTTTACCGGATAAATAAAGCTCTGGCTGGAAGTGAATACCTGCAGCACCAATTCTGGCCCATATACCGGCATAATAACCAGCACTATTATCGCTGCTGAAGGTATTCTCAGTACTAAATTTTGAAAGGTTGGCCCCGCCTTTAATACCGAACTGGAAACTAGGTAGAATCTGACTGAAAGCTGTGGCTCCAAAACAGATAAATAAGGCAGATAGTATTAGTTTTTTCATGATTGAAAGGTTTATTAATTAACAATAAAGTGTAAAACTAGTAATATAATTTTTGCAAACTATATTTCACCGCTGTATTTTAATTAACCCTTATTTCATAGATTTGTTTTGCAGGGCTTACTTTCCTACAAATTATATAAATGGATTTCGCTTTTAACGTTTACTCTCTTACCCTGATCTTTTTCGGAAGTATTAGTATCCTCCTTTCCTTATACATCTTAAATAATGAAACAGGTGCCGTACGCTGGGTAGGCTGGTCTATGCTTTCTAATGCAATATGGTCGGTTGCCTATGGTCTCGAACTGGCAAGTAATACCTTGGTGCAGATCAAGATATTAGTTAATATTGAATATATAGGAATTGTTTCGCTGCCGGTATTTTGGTTTCTGCTATGTATCGCCATGTCTGGTAAAGAAGTATGGCTGCGAAAAACAGGTAATAAAGCACTTATTACTATTGTGCCGGTAGTTACTTTATTGTTAGTCTGGACTAACGACCTTCACCACCTACATTACAGTCAGCTTTCGCTCGATTATTCTGGTTCCTTTCCTATGTTAAAAATAACCAGGGGGGTATCGTATTACCTTTTTACCTTGTACTTCTATATCCTGTTGGGGATAGGTGATGTTATACTTATACAGACCTTCCTAAAATCAGACTCTGTATACCGAAATCAAAACCGGGTGGTAATGATAGCGGCGATGCTTCCCTGGCTGGCCAATATTTGCTATATGGCTGGCTTGCGCCCAATGGCTAATCTGGATGTTACTCCATTTGCTTTTCTGATTTCCGTGGCGGTGATTTTTATTGCAATTTATAGATTTGAACTTTTCGACATACTTCCGGTTGCCCGTGAAAAAGTGCTGGAGCTGATGCAAGATGCGTTTGTGGTATTAGACAGCCAGAACAGAATTATAGATTATAACCCGGCATTTAAAAAATATACCACTGCCATGCAGGCAGGACAGTTAGTAGGGAAGAATTTCATGAATGTTTTACCTGAGCAGCAACAGCTGTTACATTTTCTGCAAAATCATGAAAGTGGTAAAATGGAAATGCTGATTGAAACCACCCATGGAGTATTTGATGTAGAGGTAGACATACGCTTTTTAAATCAGAACAAACTTATCCACAATGCCATTATAATAAAATTTCAAGACCTTACCCGTTTGAGACAGGAGGCCATGAAATCTAAACAGCAAGCCGATGAACTTCAGAAACTGAACCAGTTAAAAGACCGGATATTTTCAATTATGGCGCATGACCTGCGCGGACCGCTGCTCAATCTCGGCGAGGTATTAAAAATGACATCGGACGATACCATAAGCGCAGAAGAATTCAAAATTCTTGCACCCACCCTTACTAAGGATATCTCTTACACTGCCGATCTGTTAGAAAATATATTACACTGGTCAAGAAGCCAGTTGAAGGGCTATAGTATCAATCGTGAACAGTTTGACCTGAATAAACTAATTGTTTCTGAGATCAACTACCATGTTAAATCGGCAACTGCAAAAAAAATAAAGATTTCTCAACATTTAACAAATGATCTGATTGTATACGCCGATCTGGTAATGATGCAAATGGTACTGCGTAACCTTTTAAGCAATGCGATAAAGTTTTGTCATCATGGTTGTCAGATCACTATTAAGGCCGCTCATGATACGACGGGATTCATCAAACTGCAGGTCAGCGATGATGGTGTTGGTATATCCGAAGAAAACATATTAAGGATATTCAGCGGAGAAAACGTATCAAGCCGCGGTACGCTGAATGAGAAAGGAACTGGCATTGGCCTGATGGTATGTTGGGATTTCATGGCCAGAAACGAAGGCAGCATAGAATTAAGCAGCGTGGTTGATGAAGGTACTATATTCAATTTGAAAATCCCTTCTGCCGATGCAGCTCCACTGGCAGAAATAGTTGCATAAAAAAAGCCCCTTAAAAGGGGCCTCTTGAATTATAAGGGTAGTTAATGACCTGTTGCACTGTCAATGATTGATTGCTCTTTCAACGCGTCTACATTATTTTTATCACCAAAATTCTGGGTTTTCTCTGCAAAATATTCAAGTATACCCACTATAGTATCAAGGTTATCTGCAACACGCTGATGCATCTCTGGCAGGTCTTTATCTAATTTTGAATCTCCAAGCTCAATATTATCTACTTCGATTTTTCCAATTTTTTGGATAATTGCCTGTTGCGAGTGTTGTAAGTCTTCTAACTCTCTTACAATCTTTTCCATCAATTCAAACTTCTTTAAAGTATCCATATCAATTAATTTTTAATTCGTGATTATATAACCATAACAACCAATTACCGCGCCAGTAATTTATTTGATTACCCGGGTAATGTGCTGAGTAGAATAAATTGATCTGGATTTGGAATACTAATTATTAACTAATACCTTAGTTAATACAATAATGATCATATGAAAAACCTAGCTTATATCTTTTTTCTTGTTTGTTTACCAGTTGTATTACATGCCCAGAAGAATTCTGTTGTTGATCAGGAAAAACTTCTGGAATTCTACCAGTCTCAACGCTACATGGAAGCGGCACAGTATCTGCAAACTATCTATGGCACCGAGACACAGGTTCCAAAAGAACTTTCCCAGCTAGGCTATGCTAATTTGATGGCAGGAAACCTTGCAGCAGCGGAGAAGAGTTATCAGCAATTGTACCTGCTGCAGCCTGGCAGTATCCCTGTATTATTCAACCTGGCCAGTATCAGTCGGCGGCGGGGCGATGAAGCAAAAGCCAAAGCTTATTATTTGAAAATTATCAAAATTGATAGTCTGAACTTCAATGTATACCGCCAGCTGGCCGCTATGATTGAAATGCCTGCAGCACCGGATAAAATTTCTTATTTGAAAAAAGCAAACTCCCTCCAGCCTGCACATGCAGACGTAGCTTTTGACCTGGCTACAGGGCTTAACCTGATCAAACGAAATGATTCGGCCTATGTAGTGCTCCAGACCGCACTTAGTGCAGACACCTTAAATATGTCATTGCTAAAGGCTAAAATGCCAGTCTGCATCAGTCTGGAAAAAATAGATGAGACCTTAAAAACAGGAAACCTGCTGATGATGGCGGGCGATAGTTCAGGCTATGTTTTAAATAATATGGGGAAGGCTTATTATAATAAAAAGAACTACTCTAAAGCTCTTGAAATGTTTACCATAATTGAAAAAATGCAGCAGCAAAATGAGTCCACGCTCTACTATACGTCTATATGTTATAGGGAACTAAATGATTTTACCAGGGCTGCCGATTATATGAAAATGGCTATTAAAGAAGGTATTTCGCCCTATACTTCCAAATACTATAAAGTGCTGGGAGAAATCTATGAAAAAAATGCGATGGTTAAAAATGCCCGGCAATCATATTTTAAAAGTCTGGAGTTTGAAAATGATGGTGGTGTGTATTATAACCTGGCTTTGCTTAATGACTTTAAATTAAACAATAAAAGAGCTGCTCTTCAATACTACAATCAATATCTGGCCAGCAAACCAAACCCAGACAAACTTAAAGAAGTAATAACATATGTTAATGGCAGGATAGATGAATTAAAAAACACCCCAGTCGCTGCGGTGAAATGACACCGCAGCTAAAGTCTATACTGCTATTTCTGCATCAGCCTGGCTACATATTTACCAATAATATCAAATTCCAGGTTGATGATACTTCCTTCTTCCACTTCGTGCAGGTTGGTATGTTCAAAAGTATAAGGAATAATATATACAGAGAATTCATTCTCAGTTGAATTAACCACAGTTAAACTGATACCGTTAACACATATAGAGCCTTTTTCAACTGTTACATTGCCCTGGCTGCTATTATATCTGAACCGGTATTCCCAACTGCCGTCAATCTCTCTTCTTAAAATACAGACCGCTGTTTGGTCTACATGCCCCTGCACAATATGCCCGTCTAACCTTCCGTTCATCTGCATACAGCGTTCAAGATTAACTTTTCTTCCTACAGCAAGATCATTCAGGTTAGTCTTTTCAAGCGTTTCCTGTATGGCGGTTACAGTATGTGTGTTATCCGTTAATGCCACTACTGTTAAACATACACCATTGTGTGAAACACTCTGATCTATTTTCAAGTCATTACTTAAATCAGATTCTATGGTAAAATGAAGATTAGTGCCTTCATTTACAATCTTCGTTACTGTTCCAAACTTCTCTATAATACCTGTAAACATAATTTAATAGCTTTTCCGGTTTTTAATCCAGTTGTGTTTTGCTGATATAGGTGGCAAGACATTTTCCACCTCTTCTTTTCTTTGTAATTGTATGAGCGCCGCTATGGCTGCAATTAGGGCCTCCTCATGATCTGGCTGTTCCTGCTCCTCAGGTTTAAAATAACGACCTACAAAATGGGTATCAAATTTGCCAGAAGTAAAAGCTTCATGCGACATTACAAATTTACCGAAGTTTAAAGTAGTTTGAATGCCGGTAATGTCATATTCTGATATTGCACGAATCATCCTGGCAATGGCTTCTTCTCTGTTTGCACCATAAGTAATTAATTTTGCGATCATAGGATCGTAATGTACAGAAATTTCCATTCCCTCCTCAAAACCATCATCTACTCTCACTCCTATCCCCTTTGGTGCACGGTAAGTAGTTAATTTACCTATATCTGGTAAAAAATTATGCTGTGGATCTTCAGCATAAACCCGCAGCTCAATGGCATGGCCAGTAATTGTCAGATCTTCCTGCCTGAACGTAAGTGCCTCACCCCTCGCAATCCTTATCTGTTCTTTTACAAGGTCCAGGCCTGTTATCATTTCCGTTACCGGATGTTCTACCTGAAGCCGGGTATTCATTTCAAGAAAGAAAAAGTCCAGGTTCTCATCAAGGATGAATTCAACAGTTCCTGCACCCGTATAATTAACTGAACGGGCCACATCAACAGCACATTTTCCCATTAACATTCTTAATTCAGGGCTCAGCACACTGGAAGGTGCTTCTTCAATAACTTTCTGGTGTCTTCGCTGAATGGAACACTCACGCTCAAACAGATGTACAATATTGCCATGATTGTCTCCCAGCACCTGAATTTCAATATGTCTCGGTGATGATACATAACGTTCAATGAATACTGCACCATCTCCAAAAGCAGATTGGGCCTCGCTGATTGCCAGTTGCATCTGCTCGTCAAATACAGCAAGGTTATCAACAACACGCATTCCTTTTCCCCCGCCACCTGCTGCAGCTTTGATGAGAATTGGAAAACCTATTTCCTGTGCCTTCCTTTTTGCTTCTTCCACATTTGTGATGGCTTCATCAGTACCGGGTACCATAGGAAAGTTATACTTTAACGCGGCAGCTTTAGCGCTAAGTTTATTTCCCATGATAGCCATCGCCTCTGGAGAGGGGCCTATTAAAATGATGCCCGCATCCTTTACCAGTTGTGCAAAAACCGCATTCTCTGAAAGGAAACCGTATCCGGGATGAATAGCATCTGCACCCGTTAGCTGACAGGCTGCAATAATTTTTTCTGCAACAAGATAGCTCTGACTCGCTGGCGCGGGACCAATACATATTGCCTCATCAGCATAACGTACATGCAATGCTTCCCTGTCAGCCTCAGAATACACAGCTACAGTACTGATACCCATTTCACGTGCAGAACGCATAATACGTAAAGCAATCTCGCCCCGGTTGGCAATCAGGATTTTGTTCATATCAGAATATTAATGGTTTTTTACCGGATTCAGCCCTTTCAATATGGTCAGTGACTTCTCTATCATATCCGGCGAAATGTTAAGGTGTGTTACAAATCGAATAGTATCTGGCCCGGTAGTGCCACATAAAATACCCTCATTCTGTAAACTGTTAACTATTGATGCCGCTGTGTAATCAACAGTTACCTTAAATATAACTATATTGGTTTCAACGGGCATTACAGAATCTACATAGGGCAGTTCATTCAGGGTTTGAGCCAAAAGCAATGCATGTGCATGATCTTCAGCAAGCCTAATAACATGGTTATCAAGTGCGTAAATTCCTGCAGCCGCCAGAAATCCTGCCTGCCGCATACCTCCACCAAAAGCCTTTCTGATCTTTACCGCTTTTTGAATAGTTTCTGCAGAACCCAGGAGTACTGAACCTACGGGAGCACCGAGTCCTTTACTTAAACAAATAGATATGCCGTCAAAGTACTGCCCATACTGTGATGCCAGATCTCCCGTGGCGGTTAATGCATTAAATAATCTGGCTCCATCTAAATGTAGTTTTAATCCTCTGTCTTTACATAATTGGGCAATTGGCGCAATCTGCTCCAGCTTATAACAAGCCCCACCGCCTTTATTAACCGTGTTTTCTAAAACTACAAGGCTCGATTTGGGATAATGTATATTGTCCTCATTGATTTCAGGGGCAATCATTCCGGCAGTTAAGAGGCCGCGGGTACCATTTAACAATCGTACTGATGCCTGCGAATGAAACGCAATCCCTCCTCCCTCATATCTATAAACGTGCGCAGTCTGGTCACAAATCACCTCATCCATAGGTTGGGTAAAACATTTAATGGCAATTTGGTTAGTCATGGTGCCAGAGGGGCAAAACAGTCCTGCTTCCATCTTAAACATTGCAGCAAGTTTATGTTCCAACGCCTTTACAGTCTCGTCTTCTCCATAAACGTCATCTCCAACTTTTGCACTCATCATTGCACTCAACATACCAGGCGTAGGTACGGTAACGGTATCACTTCTGAAATCTGTTTTTATCTGCATATCAAATTATGGCATTAATGTACAAATATTACATTTTTCCGTCTGTTTTCATGATTACCCTTAAAATAATTACAATACCAGATAAAACACCATATATAATTTTTTAATAGCTCAATATGAACACGTTAAAATCTGTCAGACCAGATTTACCATACACTCTCACTCTATATATTATCAGCTGTAGGATTTTTAAATTTGGAATTTAAAATAACAAATGTAATTTTAGCTTAGTGTTAATTTAACAATATCCTGATATTAACAATTTGAAGCCCTAATATTTAGTATTTGGCTATTTCTGCTGGTTTCAAAACTCAGACAGTATTTAATTGTTATATCATTAAAAAAAAAAAATGGAAAAAAAAACAAGTTACCTTGACACTAATAATTACTTTTACTCCCCAAAAAACAAATTAAGATGATAGTTATTGCAGATGGTGGTTCAACCAAAACCAATTGGTGTTTAATTAATGAAGCCGGTAGAAAAATTCATTTTAACACCGAAGGTTATAATCCGTATTTTTCTGATACAGATTACATTGTTGGATCTTTAAAAAAATCATTACCAGATCATCTCGAAGCTGATAAGCTGACAGAGGTATATTATTATGGTGCTGGTTGCTCGACTGATGCGAAGAAAAAAATCGTAGCAGACGCAATGGCCCAGGTTTTCCCTAATGCGGAAATCAATATTGGTCATGATTTATTGGCTTCTTGCAGAGCATTATTAGGAGATGAACCTGGTTTCGCCGCAATTTTAGGTACAGGAACAAATTCTTGTTTGTATGATGGCAGCGATATTTCTTTGAATATAGACTCGCTGGGCTATTTCCTTGGCGATGAAGGAAGCGGATGTTTCATCGGTAAACGTATCCTGAGCGACTATATGAAAGGTTATATGCCAAAAGGATTAAGAGAGAGTTTTTATGATAATTTCGCTTTAACTAACGAAGACATTTTTGATCATATTTACAACAAACCTTTACCGAACCGTTTCTGTGCCGGGTTCAGCAAGTTTCTTTACGATTTTAAAGATACTTATGAAGACTATACCTTCTCTACAGTTGAGTATGCCTTTACAGCCTTTTTTGAAAACCTTGTAATCCACTATCCAAATTACAAAGACTACACATTAAACTGCGTAGGTTCTGTTGGTTACAGTTTCAGAGATATACTTAGTATCGTAGCAGACAGATATGAAATGGGTGTTGGTAAAATTATTCGCTCCCCAATAGATGACCTTGTAGATTATCACATGCAGGCTGCAGCTAAAAAAATTGTATAGGTATTAGTTTTTTACAACATAAAAAAACCGCTGATCTTCAATCAGCGGTTTTTTTTATGTTGTAAATTTAATAAGGTTAAAAGGAGATCTCCTTGCCAAATAACTTACCATATTTACGTTTATCAAAGCGGTATAGTGTAGCAGCTCTGAATGACACACCCTTTTGTTTTTCATTCAGATCCTTCAGTACATTATAACTGAGCATTTTCTTCCTGAAGTTTCTTTTATCCAGTTTTTTACCTAAAATAACCTCGTATACATTTTGTAGCTGGGTAAGTGTAAATTTTTCAGGCAATAGCTCAAAGGCAATAGGTTGGTGTTTAATTCTTCTTTTTATTTTTTCGAGTCCCTGGTCAAAGATTTTCTGATGGTCAAAAGCCAGCTTAGGTAATTCTTTGACATTAATCCAGTAGGCTTGCTTTGCATAGTTACTGATAGGTTTTAAAGCCTTATCCCCACCCAGACGAAGCATGGCATAATAAGCTACAGAAATAATTCTTCCCTGTGGGTGACGGCCTACATCACCAAAGGTATAAAACTGCTCCATATAAACGTTCTCTATACCAGTTAGTTCATGGAGAATGCGTGCGGCACTCTGGTCAAGACTTTCATTTTCACTAACCAAATTACCGGGAAGAGCCCACCAATCTTTAAAGGGTTCTTCATTCCTTTCAATCAGCAGTATTTTAAGCTCGCCTTCATCAAATCCAAATAAAATACAGTCAATTGAAAAGGTGGAATTAAATTGTGGTAAGACTTCTATCAAAATATTAAATGTTAATTTAGCACTATTCGGTTATTTCAATATTTCCTAAAAACACAAATCCTTATTTAAACATTTTAAACAAGGATTGTACGTTCACATGCCAGGAAATATGTTGCGTAGCCTGCTAATCCCTTCTACAAAAAAAGAAAAGAAGACTGAATTATGCAAGATATTAATTTAAATAGAATCTGGAATAATATTTTAAAATCATTCATTCCTCAGTTTTTGATATTGAGAAATCCATTTAGCAGCTATCAGCTTTTTTATCGAAATATGTTCGATCTGATCAAATGTCAGATGCCAGTTTACAAAAATGGACAATATTAAATTTTTAAAAACTAAAGCAAATTAATATACTTGCCTGCTATTTAGACAGAAATATCAAAATAAATTACTTAGTGTAACAATTACACCCTATATTCGTTCCTTAAACACATGAGACCAAATATCAAAAATATCGCTGTATTGACATCTGGAGGTGACGCCCCCGGCATGAATGCATGCATCAGAGCAGTTGTAAGGACCGGCATATATAATGGTATAAATATGTTTGGCGTATTGCAGGGATACCAGGGATTAATAACTAACAATATTATTCCTATGGATGCCCGTTCGGTGAGCAATATCATCCATCTTGGTGGAACAATACTTAAAACCGCACGCTGTCTGGAATTCAAAACAGACGAAGGCATGGATCTGGCATTTGAAAACCTTAAACGTCATGAAATCGATGCGCTTGTAGTAATTGGTGGTGACGGTACATTTACCGGAGCACGCCGCTTCGCGAAAAGACATAACATCAGTGTTATTGGTGTTCCCGGAACTATTGACAACGACCTTTATGGTTCAGATTTTACTTTAGGCTATGATACCGCTATCAATACCGTTATTGAAGCAATTGATAAGATACGGGATACTGCAGATTCTCACGACCGCCTCTTTTTTGTTGAGGTAATGGGCCGCGACTCAGGCTGTATTGCCTTAAGAAGCGCTATTTCATGTGGTGCCGAAGCCGTGTTACTACCTGAAAAAGAAACAAGTACTGAAGAACTGATCAAACAGCTGGAAACAGGTGCATCCACTAAAAAGTCTTCAAGCATTGTAATTGTTTCTGAGGGTCATAAACAAGGTGGCGCTTACGATATTGCGAAAGCCGTGAAGGAAAAGTTTGATCACTATGATACCAAAGTTACCATCCTGGGCCATTTACAGCGCGGTGGTAGTCCGAGCAGTTTTGACAGGATACTAGGTAGCCGTCTTGGCTATGCCGCGGTGAATGAACTGTTAAAGGGAAGCACCCAGCAGATGGTAGGACTGAGAGGGAATGATATTCAGCTTACCAGCCTTGACGAAGCGCTTACAGAGCATACCTTCAAGCTGGAAAGTGACCTTTTGGAAATGACACACGTATTATCCATATAATATGATAGCAGTAGTCTACAGCGGAACAAAAACAGCCATCTGGAAAATAGCGAAAGATGGCCGAACTGTAGCTGAATGTACTATGCCCGGCATTAACCCTTTTTTTGTTGACCAGAAAGCATTGCTGCAGCAGCTGAATAAGAAAACAATCCTGATCAATCATGCTGAGCAGATCAAAAAGATCTATGTTTTTTCTGCTGGTGCTACTTCACAGGAAAGAAAGGACGAACTGGCAGCATCACTGTCCCTGTTTTTTAAATACAGTAAAATTGTTGTTCAGGACGACCTGCACGGTGCGGCCATTGCTGCATGTTTTCATAAAAGTGGTATTGTTGGCATCCTCGGCAGTGGGGCTAACTGTTCGTATTTCGACGGCACCCATTTAGAGGCCAATAATTTCGGACTGGGCTTTATCCTTGGTGATGAAGGATCGGCGAATTATCTTGGTAAAGTTATCCTGAAATATTATCTGCAGGAAAAACTGCCCGCCGATCTGATGGCGAAATTCAGTAAAAAGTATGACCTGAACAGATCTGAAATACTGGAACGAGTATATAAGAAAACACAGGCACAGCAGTTTTTGAGTTCCTTCCTTGATTTTTACCTAGAAAACAGGAATCATGAATATATACAACATTTGATTGACAATGCATTTCAGCGATATGTTTATATTTACATGCTTCCTACAATAAAGCTTCATCCTGATAAAGAGATTCATTTTGTAGGGATAGTTGCTGGAAACTTTCAGGACCGGTTGCGCCTCATAGCACAGCAGAATGGTTTTGAAATTACTACGATTACCAAAGAACCAATATATAACTTACTTAATTACTATTCAAATTAATAATAATGACAAAGATTGGAATAAACGGTTTTGGCCGTATTGGCAGATTAGTTTTTAGAGCTGCTTTAAAAAGAGGTTTAGATATCGTTGCAATTAACGACCTGGTAGAGCCGGATTACATGGCTTACATGTTGAAATATGATTCAACGCACGGTCGTTTCGACGGTACGATTGAAGTGGTAGACGGAAATCTTGTAGTAAACGGAAAAACTATCCGTATCACTGCAGAAAGAGATCCTGCAAACTTAAAATGGAATGAAGTTGGTGTGGAAACTGTGATTGAGTCAACTGGTTTATTTTTAACCCAGGCAGATGCAGAAAAACACATCACTGCAGGTGCAAAAAGAGTTGTTCTTTCAGCACCAGCTAAAGATGATTCGATCCCTACATATGTAATGGGTGTGAATCATGATCAATTAACTGCAGATCAAACTGTTGTTTCAAATGCTTCTTGTACTACTAACTGTTTAGCACCAATTGCTAAAGTTTTGCATGACAACTGGGGTATTGCTGAAGGTCTGATGAGTACTGTTCATGCGGTTACTGCTACGCAGAAAACTGTTGATGGCCCATCTCATAAAGACTGGAGAGGCGGACGTGGTGGTTTCTCTAACATCATTCCTTCTGCTACAGGTGCAGCAAAGGCTGTAACCAAAGTTATCCCTGCATTGAAAGGTAAATTAACTGGTATGGCTTTCCGTGTTCCGGTAGCAGACGTTTCAGTAGTAGATTTAACTGTACGCTTAGAAAAACCAGCAACGTATCAGGAAATTAAAGATGCAATGAAAGCTGCTTCTGAAGGTGCTTTAAAAGGTGTTCTTGGTTATACAGAAGATGAAGTTGTTTCTACCGATTTTATTGGTGATGACCACGCTTCAATTTTTGATGCAAACGCAGGTATTGCATTGAATGATAACTTCGTTAAAGTTGTATCATGGTATGACAATGAGTGGGGATATTCTTCTGCATTAGCTAAATTCGTAGAGTACTACGGTAATTTAAAATAAACCTGATACAGGTATTTGGTATTAGAGAAAGCATGTTCTTAATGAACATGCTTTTTTTTGCGGAATTAAATCGATTTTAAGATCATTGCCCCCAACGGTGCAATGTTAATATGAATAGAATATTCTCTGTTATTAGCGTTGATGTTTTCTGCTAAAAACACCTCGGTGCTCAGCTTGCCGCTGCCAAAGAATTCTTTGGCATCACTATTAAATATCTCTTTCCATTTTGCCTTAAATGGTAAACCGACACGGTAGTTTTCGCGATATACCGGAGTCATATTTAAAATAACAATCAGTGTATCTTTAGCTTTATGTCCCTTTCTTATATATATATAAAGGGAATGATCTACATCATCAGCACTGAGCCACTCAAAGCCCTCACCAGAAAAGCTAAAGTTATATAGTGCAGGTTCTGTACGGTACAACTTATTTAATGACTTCACATAAGTCTGCATACCTTTATGAGAGGCATATTGCAGCAAATCCCAATCTAATGACCGGGTAAAGTTCCACTCCCCATTCTGAGCAAACTCATTACCCATAAATAACAGTTTTGTACCTGGCTGAGTAAACATATATGCATAAAGTAAACGAAGATTAGCATGCTTACGCCATTCATCACCTGGCATTTTATAAATCATGGAAGATTTTCCATGTACCACCTCATCATGAGAGAACGGTAGCATAAAGTTTTCTGAGAAAGCGTAGGTGCTGCTGAAGGTAAGCTGATGATGACGGAATTTTCTTTCTATAGGATCAGTTTTAAAATACTTCAGCGTATCATTCATCCAGCCCATCATCCATTTCATGCCAAAACCTAAGCCACCATCAGCTACAGAATGGGTTACACCCGGATAAGTACTGCTTTCTTCGGCAATGGTTTGTACACCTTTAAAATTGGTATAAATAGAATCGTTAAGGTCTTTTAAAAATTGAATGGCCCCCAGGTTCTCTGAACCGCCAAACTCATTGGTAGCTGCATCTCCACCTTTTCTTGAAAAATCATAATATAACATTGAAGCTACGGCATCAACACGCAGCCCGTCAGCATGGAAAATATCCAGCCAGTACATTGCATTACTAATCAGGAAAGAACGCACTTCATTACGGTCATAGTTGAAGATATAAGACTTCCAGTCGGGATGGAAACCTTTTCGCATATCAGCATGCTCGTACAGGTGCGTGCCGTCAAAATTGTAAAGCCCATGTGCATCTCCCGGAAAATGTGAGGGTACCCAGTCAAGGATTACCGCAATATCATTTTTATGAAGCTCTTCAATCAGGTACATCAGTTCCTGAGGAGTGCCATGTCTGGAACTAGCCGCAAAATAACCGGTAATCTGGTAACCCCATGACGGAAAATATGGATACTCCATAATAGGCATCAGCTCAACATGGGTAAATCCCATTTCAAGTACATAAGGTACAAGACTGGCCGCGATCTCTTTATAGGTAAGTATACGATCTGGCTCTGAAGGATCCCTCTGCCATGAACCCAAATGCAGTTCATAGACAGACATTGGCTGGTCAAGAGCATTAAGTTTAGGACGCTTCTTAAGCCAGTTTTTGTCTTTCCAGGTATATATTGTATCCCAGACTACAGATGCTGTCTGCGGAGGGTGCTCCCACCTGGTCGCAAAAGGATCTCCTTTTTCATACAGGTGCCCGTCCCAGCCTGTGATCATATATTTGTAAATAGTTCCTTTTCCTATCAATGGAATAAATCCTTCCCAGATACCAGAATCATCTAAGCGGCGGTAAAGCCTGTGTGCAGATTTATTCCAGTGGTTAAACTCACCGGCAACATATACCTCCTGCGCGTTTGGTGCCCAAACAGCGAAATACGTTCCTTCAGTCTGGTTTACGTTTATGATGTGTGCACCCATTTTTTCGTATAAACGGAAATGCTTCCCGGAGATAAAAAGTGCAATATCAAAATCTGTCAGTAAACTATAGACCCAAACAGGTGTATTGGTATGTTCAGTAACTGTTTTAGTTGCAGGTTTGCCCTGTTTTGTTTTGGCCATTACGAATTAGGTTATATTTGGTTATCCCTGTATATGTATTTCTGAAAAATTCTTGTTGGATTTAAAACGCAGGCAGCTTTGATCATCAGTATAATAATCTTTGACTTCCATGCCGTCTACAGTAACCCTCTTCACTCCAAAAGGAATGCCAATTAGTTTGTAATTGTACCACTCATAGTTTGGTGTATACAATCCTTCAAGCTTCTGCTGAATGTGCAGCTGGTCTTCATTTCCCTTAACAATAAATTTCTTTTCAGAATAGATATCCTGTTCATATGCAAATGTATCCCCATGGTCCTCAAAGAAAAATGAATTCACCTCGTAATTAGCATAGTAGATATTCAGCAACACTTCGTCTACATGTTTCTCACCCACATACTGCATTACAGGATATTCAGGTATAACTGCACCTGCTCTTATAAATAGCGGCATGGTTTCCAGCGGTGCCTCAATATGATGTTCTTTTTCCCCCGGCAGTACCTCATTAGTCCAGAAATTGTACCACTGTCCTTTAGGCAGGTAAACGGTTCTTGAAATTGCATCCTTTTCCAGAATAGGACAGATCAGTATCTTATCTCCATAGGCAAATTCATCTTGTCTAAAATGATTGGCAACGTTTTCCTGTTCCAGCATAACGAGTGGACGCAGAATTGGGAATCCGTATCGGTGGTGTTCCCAGAATACTGAATAGAGGTAAGGCATCAACCGGTAACGCAGTTCAATAAATTTACGGTTAATGCTGGTATAAGGCTCACCAAAACTCCATGGTTCTCTCTCGGCAGTATCACCCGCAGAGTGCGCGCGCATAAAAGGTGAGAATGTACCCAACTGGATCCAGCGGGTAAAAAGTTCTCCATCTGGCTCTCCACTAAACCCACCAATATCAGTACCGCAAAAAGGCACGCCCGTAACAGACATACGCTGGCACTGGATATTACCAATTTTAAGGTGCTCCCAGCTCGCGACATTATCACCTGTCCATACACAGCCAAAGCGTTGCATACCTGCATACCCCGCTCTGGTAATAGTAAATGGACGCTTGTTGCGCATTAATTTTTTTAATCCGTCATATGTTGACCGTACCATCTGCATGCCATATACGTTATGTGCCTTTCGGTGCGAACCTCTGAAGCCATCATAATTATGGCGTACGTCATTAGGGAATGTTCCTGCACCAAATACCGCTGGTTCATTCATATCATTCCAAACTCCGGCAACACCCATATCAACCAGTTCTTTATATAGACCACCCCACCATTCCCTTACCGCAGGATTGGTAAAATCCGGAAACTGACAGCGGCCCGGCCATACATGGCCTTCCATAAAATAATCATCGCTCCTTCTGCAGAAATAGTTATTATCTTTCCCTTCCTTAAATACCCAGTAGTTGTCGTCCACTTTAATTCCGGGGTCAATCATTACCACAGTTTTAAAACCATCATCTGCCAGTTCCTTAATCATTTTACGCGGATCGGGGAAATGTTTTTTGTTCCAGGTAAAGCAGCGGTACCCGTCCATATAATCGATATCGAAATAAATCGCATCGCATGGTATAGATCTGGAACGGAAACCATCTGCAACTTCTTTAACTTTGGTCTCAGGGTAATAACTCCAGCGGCACTGATGATACCCCAAAGCCCATTTTGGCGGCATCGGGTGTGTGCCTGTTAACGTCTGATAGCGTTTCACCACATCCATCATATGTGGCCCGTGTATGTAATAATACTGCATCTCTCCCCCATCGGCCCAGAAGCTGGTTTTACCATTGTCTTCACGCCCAAAATCAAAGTATGAACGGAAAGTATTATCGAAAAAAATACCGTAAGCGGCACCGTTTTGTACACCTGTATAAAAAGGAATGGTTCGGTAGAGCGGATCCTGATCCCATCCAAATGAATAGGCATCTGTATTCCAGTTTTGGAAATGACGCCCCCTCAGGTTCATATTTCCAGATTTATCACCCAGACCAAAGAAGTTTTCTTCAGGAAAGCATTTTTTTGTAGCAAATACATAGTATCCGCCAAACTCAGCATTTTCCTCCCAATGCATCGGCGAGGCATCCTCACTCATGATCATCTGGCTCAGGTTCTCCGTAAAGGAGATATGGAAGTCGCTCTTCCTCACCTTACAGGTGATGGTATTGGTAGAGATAGCATAAAAATCTTCATGCTCATCCATATGGAAAATGCTTACTTTCTGATCTACTACGGGTACAGCATAAGAAAATTCATCAAGAAAAACCCCATGCGGCGCAAGCCTTACACGGATAATCTCGTCACTAACTACCCTCACCTCAACCCTGGCCTCACCATCTGAAAAGAAAAACTTATTACCTTCTTTAATTACTGTCTGAACCTGTGTAAGGTATTTTTTAACGATTGGCTTTAAATCAAGTACCGGATTATTTAAATGCTGGATCGTTTCCTCCACAATTTCTTTAATATTTTCGCTATCCTTTATTTCGTTTCCTTTTTCCTCGAATTCTTCCATGAGAATGATTTCTGTAATGAATTTGTATGTAATGCTGTCTGATTTGACGTGGCTAAAGTGTTAAATATTATGTCAAATGCCAAGGGAAATCCCATATAAATGATGTAATGAGAAAAGCCCGGCTGTTTCTAACCGGGCTTATTATTTTACTGCTGTAAGTGTTTTATGGATTGAAAACGTAGGCAATATAATACATGCCCCCTATTTCCGGACTCCCAAAAGAAGTGTTATAATATTTATTGAACAGGTTTGAACCACCAATCTTAATCATCGAATTCACTGAAGTAACTTTGAGGTTAACCTGGGCGTCCATAGTACTGTATGCAGGCACCGCTCCAGAACCGAAATAGGAATTCCAGTAAAATGCCCCCTGCCAGCGGTAAGCTACATTAAAACCGATATTTCTGACAATGTTTTTATTTCCTAAACCAAGGTTGAAGCGGTATGGCGGAGTATTAAAATCATTGATATAATTTGCGGGCAGCTTGTCTATTTTATTGTAGGAAACGTTGCCGCTAACATTATACTTACCCATCAGGTAATCCAGACCCAATGCACCGCCATATGACGTAACTTTTCCCTGGGCGTTAACAGGTACACCATACTTGGTAAAAGCATCACCATTGCTCTGATACAAATCTACTGAGGTGATAAAGTTTTTATATGAGTTATAAAAAGCATAGGCATCCAGTAACAACTTACCACCCATAAGGGCTTTATACCCCAGTTCGAAAGCTTTTACACTTTCTGGCCTGATCCCTTTCGGATCAAAATCGTAAGCCTGTAATAGCACTGGATTTGGCGCGCCAATTGCTGCTGAATTTAAAAATGCACGGTAGCTATCAGCGGTATAAGCCTTATTATTATACAGGTTTGCCTTAGTAATCAATTCTGGCAGGCCGCCAATCAAAATTTGCGAGCCCCCGCCTACTACGGCATAAGTATATTGGTCTTGTGTAGTTGGATTACGATATCCTGTCTGATAGGAAATCCTGAGGTTATGATCTGGTGCGAGGGTATAAACCCCGGTAATCCTTGGCGTAAGCCTGCCCTTAAAATTCTGGTTCTTATCAAACCGTCCTGCCAGGGTAATTTTAAGCTTGTCATTCAGCATCTTTTTGCCGAGCTGTGCAAATGCGCCATACTCCTCAATGTCAATCTTACGATTTAAGTCGTCAAATATAGTCCCGGCAGATCTTAAATGATATTTTCTGAAAGAACTGCCTGCCTGCAACTCTAGTACATTATTAAAAAGATTATTAAAATTATACATGCCTTCGTAATGGTACAGGTTACTGCGGTCATCGAACTTTGCACCTACCCCAGAACTTATAGTATTCCCTGCAATCTGATTTTTGGCCGTTTCAAATGCCGCGGTGCCGGGAATAAACCGGCCCTGATCTGCCGCTGCACGTGCCATGGTATTAGCCTGTACATCATTTAGCCCCCCCAGTCGGGCACCAATATAATTGCCCACATATTCAGGAAACCATACCTGCGAAGGTTTGGAAGCCTCATTAATATAACTGCCAAGCAAAGAAGAGATATAAGAATCTCCAGAACGCTCCTGCGTAGTATAACCCCGCAGCATAAAATCTTCTCCCTTAACCTCCAGCTTGTACTGCCCTACCCTAAAATTACGCAATGAAATGCGGTCTGTACCTGTATATACTGATGTACCAGTACCCCAGTTAACCTGGGCCGTAGCCATTATGCTATGTGTTATTTTGTAATACAGCGCAGTTGAAGCTTTTAAAGATTCGGTGTCATAACTCAACAGATCGCTTTCATTATATCCTGTACGCGATACATTCTGATTAGGTAAAAGGCCAGGTGTATTTAAGCCTGCATAAAAGGGAGCTGTTTGAGAATTAGAACTTAAAAAACCATTAACCTGACTTTCTGAGGGCACCATACCACCTGTTGCCTGTCCGTATTGTGTAATGTATGCAGCCCGGCCCGCATTTAGAACAGACTGTGCAAGGTTTCTCATATTAATGCTTACTTCATCGCCATAGCTATTTACACCATCATAATTTGGATCAGAATTTCTATCGCCAGATTTAACAGACCTGTTTGCCCTGTCATAATTACTATAATTATCAGCGGCCCAGTCTTTAGCCTGCAAAAATGAAAAAGTTCCTTTCATGCCAAACTTATTGTTCCATGATTTTGCCATGCGCACATCAAACTGGGTAAAGGGCTGTACAGAACTTTGATCGTCATTAACATGATTTATACCGCGCTGTAGCTGAAAACTAACCCCCGGATAATCAAATGCGTTCTTTGAGGTCATCAGTAATGTACCATTGATGCCATTTGCACCATATAAAGCAGAAGAAGCACCCGGAAGCAATTCTATATTATTTACATCCAGTTCGGTAAGCCCGACAATATTGCCCAGGGAAAAACCCAGGCCAGGGGCCTGGTTGTCCATTCCATCTACCACCTGATTAAACCGGGTATTGCTATTGGTATTAAAACCACGGGTATTAATAGACTTAAAAGTTAAACTTTGGGTGGCAATTTCTACACCCTTCAGATTGTTAAGGGCATCATAAAATGATGGCCCCGGCAAGTCTTTAATTGCTGATGCACCTATCCGTTCAATAGAAACTGGCGATTCAAGTATCCGCTCCGGCGTCCTGGACGCTGCAATAACAACTTCCTGACCTAAAATTGCCATAGGTTCAAGTTCCAGCTGCAGATGCTCTTCATTACCAGTTACCACATGCTCCAGTTTGCGGTAACCAACAAAAGAAATAATCAGCGTAACCGGTGTTTTGCCTTCAAAACTGAATGTAAATTTGCCACTTTGACCGCTGGTTGTCCCTATGGTCTTGCCTTTAAGGGTTATCCCCGCCCCGGGAATGAATTCTTTAGTGGTTTTGTCTGTCACTATACCACTTACTTTGATACTTTGTGCTCTGGCTCTACTTAAAAACAAACATAAAGCAGCGAGAGTAAAAATTTTGATAAAAGTTTTGTACATATGAATGTTTATATTCATTGTGAGATTAGCAGGCACTAACGGCATTAAACATAGCAATTCCAGTTATTATCCAACAATATTTGGTGAAAAAATTATTTCACGAAACCGGATTAAAGTTAAAATCAATTAGTTTTATATTAAATTGCCAATGTGTAGATCATCTCAGAATTTATCTGGCAAAGGTAACGCTATTCAACAATTATGAGGAAAAAAATTAAAGCATTAGTCTGTCTCTTCGTCCCTCTTTTACTGATTTTTGCGCTAAACACAAAATTTGGCAATCTGCCGCCCCTGCTTAAATTCCTTAATCCGTTTACAGGTTTCTGGCAGAATGCAGAGCACACAATAATCAATACCAGTAGCCAGCTGGTATTAAAGGGTACCTTCAAAAATGTAGAGGTTGCATTTGACGATCGCATGATTCCACATATCTTCGCAGAGAATGATCATGATGTATATTTTGCACAGGGTTATGTAACTGCTATGCACCGGTTATGGCAGATGGACTTTCAGACCAGATATGCTGCCGGAAGGCTCTCTGAAGTGGTAGGTAAAAAAGCTTTAGAGCTGGATCGCTATCAGCGCAGAATGGGGATGGTATATGGTGCCGAAAATTCTTTGCAAGGAATGATGGCTGATCCGAAATCAAGAGAAATGATCAATGCTTATACCGATGGAATTAACAGTTATATACATTCCCTATCAAAATCACAATATCCTGTTGAATATAAGCTTTTAGATTTTAGTCCGGAAGATTGGACACCACTAAAATGTGCACTGTTACTTAAACAGATGTCGGCCGTGCTGGCTATGGGCTCAACTGAGTTTTACATGACTAATATTCTTAACAAATTTGGTCCGGAGATAACGGCCAACCTCTTCCCGGATTATCCCTTTCGTGAAGACCCGATTATTCCTGCCGGAACAAAGTGGAACTTCAAACCTCTTCCCGTACCTCTGCCGCCTCCAGCATTAACAGAACCACGCAGCGCTGATATTAAAACCAAAACACTTGAAGATGGCATTGGCAGTAACAACTGGGCAATATCTGGCGCTAAAACGGCGTCTGGTTATCCTATCCTGGCTAACGACCCACATCTTAACCTCACTTTGCCTTCAATATGGTACCAGATCCAACTCCATGCGCCCGGTTTAAATGCGTATGGCGTATCACTTCCAGGCGCACCAGGTATTATCATAGGTTTTAATGACCATGTAGCCTGGGGCGTTACCAATGTGGCCGCTGATATATTGGATTATTACCAGATCAGTTTTAAAGATCAGTCGCATAAGGAATATAAGTATGATGGTAAATGGAAAAAAACCACTACCAGAATGGAAACTATCAAAATTCGCGGTGCAGCAGATGAAACAGATACCGTTGTTTATACCCATCATGGACCAGTGGTATATTTCCGTAAACCAGAACACCTGAGCATGGCAGATAATATCCCTACAGGAAATGCCCTGAGGTGGATTGCACATGAGCGCTCCAATGAACTGATGACCTTCTATGGATTGAACAGGGCAAAGAACTACAGTGATTATCGCAGAGCCCTTACCCACTATACCGCACCCGCACAGAATTTTGTATTCGCATCGGCTGACAATGATATCGCAATCACGGCAAATGGCAAGTTCCCACTCAAATGGAAAGATCAGGGTAAATTTATCCTGGATGGATCAGCTTCTTCTAACGATTGGCAGGGTTGGATACCCGCCGATCAGAACCCTACTGTTAAAAATCCTCCACGTAATTTCGTCAGCTCGGCAAATCAATCTTCTACAGATCAAACCTATCCTTATTATATCAATTGGGAATTCTCTTCTTATGAACGTGGAAAAAGGATTAATGATAAACTGGGCACTATGAAAAACGCTACTGTAGATACCATTAGGGTTATGCAAAGCGATAGCTACAGCATACTTGCACAGAACATATTACCCACACTGCTTGCCAAAATTGATTCAGTAAACCTAAATGCTACGCAGAAAGAGGCATATAACATCACCAGGCAATGGGATAAATTTTTTAGTGCCAAAACAATAGCAGGCAGTGTGTTTGACCTCTGGACCAGCCGCCTGTTTTACGCTATCTGGAATGATGAATTTACGATTGAAGGTGTTCCAATGCGTTATCCATCAAAAGACCGTACCGTTCAGCTGATTTTAAATGAACAAGGCTCCAGATGGTTTGATAATATTAACACACCTGTAAAAGAGAACCTCAATGATTTAGTGATGCAATCTTTTCAATTTGCCTGCGATAGCCTGGAGCGTAAGTACGGTCCGATAGGTAAAAGATGGGGCTGGGCAAATGTGAAAAAGAGCCACGTACCCCACTTAGCCAATATACCAGGCTTTGGATCAGAGACATTATTGATAGGAGGTGCTAAAAGCGCCATCAATGCTTTGAGCGAGGCTAACGGACCGTCATGGAGGATGGTTGTTGAGCTGGGAAAAACCCCTTCCGGGCATGGCGTTTATCCGGGCGGTCAATCAGGCAACCCTGGCAGCCCCTTTTATGATAATATGATCAGCACATGGGCTAATGGTAAATTATTTGATCTCTACCTGATGTCGGCCCCTAATGATAAAAAGGCAAAAGTCATTTCCCGTTTAATAATTACAAAATAATATATGGTATTTCTAATCATCCTTATCGCCTCCTTTCTGTTGCAACTGGTTTTACCCTGGTGGCTAATAGTAATTATCGCTTTTATTACCTGTGGCCTGATAGGTAAAACAGGAAAGGTTTCCTTTTGGCAGCCCTTTCTGGCTATTGCACTTTTGTGGACAGCTATGGCATTGTTTAAAAGCCTTCCTAATCAAAATCTGCTGGCATCAAGAGTTGCCTCTATGCTGGGCCTGCAGCTTTGGTGGTGGATACTGGTTATCTCTTCAGTACTGGGTGCCGTGGTTGCTGGTATCAGTGGCTACTTTGGCTATCAGTTCAGAAAAGCTGTTATAGTGGTTAAGAAATCGAATGCATAAATTTAATTTTTATGTATTTTTGCGGGGTGAATTTTTCTTCTCCCCCAATCTTTTCTCTTAGCAACGAACAGGAATTTGATGCTGCCGCTTTAACAATTTTTAAACATCAGGCCAGGCATTGTGAGCCTTATGCGCATTTTATCAGCAATCTGAATGTACAGGCTGAAGAAATAACCGCGGTTAAGGACATCCCTTTTCTGCCAATTAGTTTTTTCAAGTCGCATAAAATTGTAAGCAATAACAAAGCGGAAGAAATTGTATTCAGCAGTTCTGGTACAACTGGTATGTCTCAAAGCCGTCATTATGTAACAGACCTTCATTATTATGATGATAGTTTCAATCTTGCATTTGAAAAATTCTATGGAAAAATAGCAGATACCTGCCTGCTTGCCCTGTTGCCATCCTATTTGGAAAGGGACGGATCATCATTAATTTATATGGTAGATTCTTTATTAAAACAAAGCAAACACCCCGAAAGCGGTTATTTTTTGCATAATCATGCTGATCTTTACAGGAAACTTCAGCAGCTTAAAGAGTGCGGACAGCCTACTATCCTGATTGGGGTAACCTATGCTTTACTTGACTTTCTAGATCAATACCAAATTGATTTTCCCGAGCTGATTGTGATGGAAACCGGGGGCATGAAAGGCAAGCGTAAAGAAATGGTTCGCGAAGAGCTGCATGATACGCTTAAAAAAGGTTTCTCGGTATCAGCGATCCATAGTGAATATGGTATGACGGAATTACTTTCTCAGGCTTATTCTTATGGTCATGGCATTTTCGAATGTCCTGAATGGATGAAAATTGTCCTTCGTGACACCAATGATCCTCTGACATTATTAAAGGGCAATCAGACTGGCGGTATTAATGTGATAGACCTTGCCAATATTAACTCCTGTTCCTTTATTGCCACACAGGATCTGGGTAAATTATTGGATGATGGCAAATTTGAAATACTGGGACGTTTCGATAATGCCGATATACGCGGCTGTAACCTTCTAGTTCAATAAAACCGCTTAGGTTTACCACCTGAGTATGATAAACCTAAACAGCTTCCCTTACTCTGCTGTAATCAGAAAATAGTTCTTTTTGCCTTTTTGTACAATGATGTACCTGCCATTGATCAGGTGTTCACTGCTATACTGTGCAGTAATTTCCGTTACCTTTTCTTTGTTGATGCTTAAGCCACCACCCTGGATGGTTTTTTTCACCTCACCCTTAGAGGGGAAGACCGTGGTTTTTTCTGCTAGTAAACCAGCTACATCAAGCCCCCCCGCAAGCTCTGCAGTACTGACGGTATATTGAGGTACTCCTTCAAAAATCTCCAGTACATGGGCATCACTAAGAGTATTTAGAAATGATAGTGAACCATTACCGAATAAAAATTCCGAAGTTTTTAAAGCTGTTTCCAGTGCCGCCTCAGAATGCGTGCGAATGGTAATATCCGTTGCCAAAGCTTTTTGCAATATTCTCAGATGCGGAGCCGCATCATGTTCTGCTTCAAGGCGCTCAATCTCCTGTTGATCTAATAGGGTGAAGATACGGATCCACATTTTCACATCCGCATCAGTAGCATTTAGCCAGAACTGATAGAATTTGTATGGCGAAGTCTTTTCCGGGTCTAACCAGATAGCACCACTTTCTGTTTTTCCAAATTTAGTACCATCAGATTTTTTAATCAGCTGCGTGGTTAATCCGTACCCGCTGCCACTTCCCATTCTTCTGATCATTTCAGTTCCGGTCAGGATATTTCCCCATTGATCTGAACCACCCATCTGAATGGTACAATTGTAGTTTTTCCACAGGTAATAAAAGTCATACCCCTGTATCAGCTGGTAGCTGAATTCAGTAAAAGACATGCCATTATCACCCTCAAGACGTTTTTTTACACTGTCTTTTGCCATCATGTAATTTACCGTAATGTGCTTTCCTACATCCCTGATAAAGTTTAAAAAGCTGAAGCCTTTAAACCAGTCGGCATTATTCACCATCACCGCTCCATTTCCGCCTTCGCTGAATGAAAGGAAACGGCTTAACTGTTGCTCTATTCCTGCAAGGTTATGTGCCAGGGTTGCATCATCAAGTAAATTCCGCTCCGCTGATTTGAAAGATGGATCGCCTACCATACCTGTTGCCCCGCCTACCAGTGCATACGGCTTATGCCCCGCACGCTGAAAGTGGATCAGGGTCATAATCTGGGTAAGGTGACCAACATGTAAAGAATCGGCAGTCGGATCAAATCCAATATAACCCGAGCACATACCTTCGTTTAATTTATCTGTTACATCAGACATGAAATCCTGTAACATGCCCCGCCATCTTAATTCTTCAACAAAATTGGTCATTCTTCTATCTTTTTCCGCAAAGATAGGAAAAGCCATGTTAAAAAAATCGCTACTTTTAAAGCGATGAACTTCCTATCCCATTTTTATTTTGAGCGGCAAACCCATAATGACTATCGTGTAATGGGTATGGTACTGCCAGACCTCATTAAAAATGCTAACAAAGACTGGAACCTTAATCCACAGAAAGATGAGTATCTATTCACTGATGTACCCGCATATGCAGCCATACTGGAAGGATGGAAAAGACACCTGCTGCTCGACCAGCTATTTCATTCCTCTGCTTTTTTCAGGGAACAGACTGGCATCCTTAAGCAACTTATACTACCCGCACTGGCAACCGGACCGGTCAAACCTTTTTTCCTGGCCCATATTGGGCTGGAACTGGTTTTAGATCATTTGCTGCTTGAGCAGGAAAAAATAGATGTAGACCTGTTTTATAAACAGCTGAAATCTGCTCATGATCTATCGCTTACTGGCTTTCTTGATTTTGCAGGGCTGCCTGATGCCAGCAGGTTTAACCATTTCCTGGATGATTTTATCTCCAGCAGATATCTGTTTAGTTATGAAAAAATAGAGAACCTTACCTATGCCCTTAACCGCATATGTATGCGCCTCTGGGATAATCCTTTTACAAAAGAACAGCTCGAACTGTTAACAACTGGTCTAAAAGAGTTTAAGGTATTGTTCGAAAAACAATACTTCAGCATTTTTAGCGAGCTTGAACTGCAGATGAGAATTTAGCAGCCGTACTATTACCAAAAAAAACAAGAAACCCATAAAGCAAATCAGCCGATTTCTTACCTTCGCCTTATGTCAAAATTATCTATTCAGGAAACTATGGATGCATTGGTTAAAGAGCTTAACCAGCATAGCTATAATTATTATGTACTGGCTATGCCTACCATTGCCGATTATGAGTTTGACAAGAAACTGGAAGAGCTGGCAAAACTGGAGAAAGAGCATCCAGAGTTTGCAGATCCCGATTCCCCTACACTGAAGGTAGGCGGAGACATCACCAAAAACTTTGTTACTGTCCAGCACAGATGGCCCATGCTGTCTTTAGGGAATACCTATAATGAGCAAGACCTGCGTGATTTCGATGAACGGATAAAAAAAGCTATAGGCGAAAATTTTCAGTACGTATGTGAGCTTAAGTTTGATGGCTTATCAATTAGCCTTACCTACGAGAACAGCAGATTGCTGCGTGCGGTTACCCGTGGCGACGGCACAAAAGGGGACGATGTGACAGCAAACGTAAAAACCATCAGCAACATTCCCCACCACCTCCGCGCTAAGGATGCACCGCCGTTATTTGAGATTAGGGGAGAAATTTTTATGCACAGAGCTGCTTTCCAGCGTTTAAATAAAGAAAAGGAAGATCTTGGCGAAATTGCTTACGCAAACCCCAGAAACTTTGCTTCAGGTACCATCAAAATGCAGGATTCAAAAGAAGTAGCAAAACGTCCACTTGATGCTTTCTTTTATTCTCTCAATACTGAAAAAGAATATTTCCGTACACACTGGGATAGCCTTGAAGCCTTAAAAGGGTGGGGTTTCCATACCTCTGCTCACACAAAACTAAGCAGTACAATGGACGAGGTACTTGAGTTTATCAGATACTGGGAAAAGGAACGCCATAATTTAACCTACGATATTGATGGTATTGTTATCAAAGTAAACAGCTTTGCACAACAGCAGGAATTAGGCTTTACGGCCAAATCTCCACGCTGGGCGATCTCTTATAAATATAAGGCCGAGGAAGTTGAGACTGTATTGGACCATGTTAGTTATCAGGTTGGACGAACCGGTGCAGTTACCCCCGTGGCCAACCTTAAACCCGTGCTGCTGGCAGGTACTACAGTAAAACGTGCTACCTTACACAATGCAAATGAAATGGAAAGGCTCGACCTCCATGAAGGCGATAGTGTCTATGTAGAAAAGGGCGGAGAAATTATCCCCAAGATTATTAGTGTAAACCTTGATAAACGGAAACCAGGGGCGCTGCCTGTAATTTATCCCACTCATTGTCCTGAATGTAATACCTTACTTGAACGTAAAGAGGCTGAAGTAGCATTTTATTGTCCAAATGATGAGGGCTGCCGACCGCAGATTGTAGGTAAGGTACAGCATTTCATTTCGCGTAAAGCCATGAACATAGATGGTTTGGGAGATGAAACTATTGAATCTTTCTATCAGCGCGGATTGATCAGGCACGTTAGTGACCTATATATACTGAAAGATAAGGCTGCAGAATTAAAAGGAATAGAAAGGTTTGGTGAGAAATCGATAGACAATATGCTGGCAGGTATAGAATTGTCAAAGCAAATGCCCTTTGAAAAAGTATTATTTGGCCTGGGGATCAGATATGTAGGTGAAACTGTTGCCAGAAAGCTAGCCCTTGCCACCAAAAATATAGATAAACTGATGGCGGCCACACTGGAAGAGCTGGTCTCTATAGATGAAATCGGACAGCGTATTGCTGAAAGCATAATTGAGTATTTTGAGAAAACAGCCCACAGGAAGCAAATAGAACTGCTTAAAAGCCATGGATTGCAGCTGGAAGCAGAAGATGTAGTAATCACACTGGAAAGTGACATTTTAACTGGAAAAACATTTGTAATTTCGGGTGTTTTTGAAAAATTTAGCCGTGAAGAACTCAAGCTGATGATAGAAAGAAATGGCGGTAAAATTCTTAGTGGTATATCTGCCAAACTCAATTACTTGCTGGCAGGAGACAATATGGGCCCATCTAAACTTGAAAAAGCAAAAAAGCTGAATGTTCCAATGATCTCGGAAGATGAGTTATTAGTGATGTTGATTAAAGAATAAATAGAAAGATGAACAAATTTTATGGAACGGGTGTAGCCCTGGTTACCCCATTTAATGCAGACGGAACGGTAGATTTTGAAGGGTTAAAAAACCTGATCAACTACCAGATTGACGGAAAAACTGATTACCTGGTATCTTTAGGTACCACTGGAGAATCAGCAACACTTAATAAGGACGAGAAGAAGAAGATTTGGGCTTTCACAGCAGAAATAAATAATGGCAGGGTACCCTTAATTGCCGGTATAGGTGGTAATGATACTGCTGAACTGATCCGTACCATTAAGGGATTTGACAGTGATGGATATGACGCTATACTATCTGCGAGCCCTTATTATAATAAACCTACACAAGAGGGGATTTATCAGCATTACAAGGCCATCAGTGAGTCTACTGATATGGATATACTTTTGTACAATGTTCCGGGCCGTACAGCCAGCAATGTAAGTCCGGAAACCACCTGCCGGCTTGCCCATGATTGTAAAAACGTAATTGGTACTAAAGAAGCTTCAGGAAGTTTTGATCAGTTTAATCAGATTATGAGAGACAAACCTGAGGACTTCTTACTAATTTCCGGAGATGACCCTGTGGCTTTACCTATGATTTCACTAGGTGCAGCCGGAATTATATCCGTAGTAGGTAACGCACTGCCACTGCAATTTTCTGAAATGATCAGGCTATGTATTGGTGGTGATTTTAAAACTGCACAGCCATTACACCTTGCGCTGATTGAATTTACCCGCCTCATATTTGCTGAAGGCAATCCGGCTGGTGTTAAAGCGGCACTGAAACATTTCAAGGTTTGCGGAGATTTTGTACGTTTACCATTGGTACCTGCCTCAGCGTGCTTAACTGCTCAGATTATATCTCAGTTAGAAAGACTATCGTAAAATACGAAACGCCCCGGTAAGCGGGGCGTTCATCAACAAAGGAGCTGTGGTTCTAAGCTTCTTTGTTTTTAGATTCCTGGATCTCTAAACGTATGGCCTGAGCAAGGTTTTTAAGATCCTGCATACCTTTACGCACACGTGTGCCGGCAGCATTGTTGGCTTTGTTGTAGAACTTGTCTGCATCAGTTTCCAATCCTTCAACGATTTTTTTTAACTCATCAAATTTTTTCATTTCTACTTACCTTTTTAGTTTACTTTTAGGTTTGATTAATACTCAAATACTAATGTAAGCGGTTTATAGTAACAAATGAAAAATTAACCCAGTAAATAAAAGCGTGTTTTTTTCCACAAAAAGTCAGGTTATTCACAATATGTATCAGTAATAAAGGGTTAGAATCTTCATTTACAGACAGATAAAGAATATCAATAAATCAAAAAGCCCCTTTAAACATGTTTAAAGGGGCTTCTAAAAAAGGATGCTTGCCTATTGAGGAACAAATTTATTATCGTTATAATATCCGCTTTTAAGCTTGTCAGCTACTTCGCTAAATGCTTCGAGCGTACGGTTTACATCATCAATAGTATGCATAGCCGTAGGGATTAATCTTAATTCGATCAGTCCTTTTGGTATAACCGGATATACAACTATAGAACAGAAGATACCATAGTTCTCACGCAAGTCCATAGTGAGAGCCGTCGCATCAACTAATTCGCCTTTTAAAAACACAGGGGTAACCATAGTATTAGTTATACCGAGATCAAAACCACGCTCTCTCAAACCTTTTTGCAGAGAGGTAGCAATATGCCATAATTTCTCTCTAAGCTCAGGATTGTTTTTAAGCAGTTCCAAACGCTTGAGTAAACCAATAACCATCGGCATCGGCAGGGCCTTAGCAAATGTTTGTGAGCGCATGTTATATCGGAAAAAATTTGTCATTTCTTCTGTGGACGCTACAAAAGCACCAATACCAGCCATCGATTTAGCAAAAGTGGCAAAGTAGATATCTACACCTTCAATACAGTTCTGCTCTTCATGGGTACCTGCACCGGTAGGGCCCATTGTACCAAATCCATGTGCATCGTCAATCAATAAACGGAAATCGAAATCTTTTTTCAGATCTATCAATTCCTTCAATTTACCCTGAGCACCAGACATACCAAAAACGCCTTCGGTAATCACCAGGATACCACCACCGCTTTGCTCTACCAGTTTAGTAGCACGCTCCAGCTGTTTGCGTGCACTTTCAATATCATTATGTTTATATACAAAACGTTTACCTAAATGCAAACGCAGGCCGTCAATAATACAGGCATGAGATTCGCCGTCATAAACAATAACATCATTTCTGTCAACCAGGCAATCAATAATTGAAAGCATTCCCTGATAACCAAAATTCAACAGAAATGCATCAGGTTTGCCTACAAATGCAGCAAGTTCATTTTCCAGCTGCTCATGGTAATTAGAGTTACCAGACATCATCCTGGCACCCATAGGGTACGCCATACCAAATTCTGCTGCACCCCTCTCATCTGCTTCTCTTACCTCTGGGTGATTTGCCAGTCCCAGATAGTTATTTAAACTCCAAACCAAATGCTCTTTACCCCGAAAATTCATATGGGGCGCAATGGAACCTTCTAATTTTGGAAACGAGAAATATCCATGTGACCATTTCTGGTGCTGCCCAAGCGGGCCCATATGCTTTGCTATCTTTTCAAAAATATCCAATGTTATTTGTATTTAGTTGTCTTACAATTTTGTGCAAATTTAAGCTTTATAGTGCTGAAATACAACGAGAGCCTTAACAATTTAATTGCTAAGGCTCTCCGTTACTTTTTATATGAGGTTCTAATCGACGTTATCGTGCAGAAAAGAGTTGTTAGGTCTGATTTCTGTACTGCCATCTTCATCATTACTTAGTGTAAAACGCGATACCTGAGATTCTGAGGAATGAGGAACCTGTTGTAATTGCATCTGCTTACGCTTGTAAGCTGGTTCATTTTCCAGTTCCTGTAAGCCATTAGTAGTACGGAGTTTCATACTAAGGTCTTTTAACCTCATGATCCGCTCTTTTGATTTTTTTAGCTGGTCTTCAATAGACTCATCGTTTTTATCATCATCCAATCCTGGCTCCAGTGTTTCTTCTGTATATTGATCAGCTACCGGTTCAGAATAGTTAGATTTCGGCGTTTCAAATACAAAATCAGTCTCAGAAACTTTTAGCTCGAAATCTATACCAGACTCCTGTTTAGCTTCAGTGGCTGGTTTTTCTTCATCAACAAGTGTATGTCTGATCACTACGTTTTCAGATTCTTCTGTTTTCCTGTTCTTACCGTTATACATATCACCAAACAGATCAGATTGCTGCTTAGCATCATCCTTAAGCTTCATTACCGGTTCATTTGAATATACCGGTTCCTTAGCGTCTATAAATGAATTTACTGGCTCTAAGGGTCTGATAAGGGGCGCTTCTTCAGGTGTAAGCAAAGAGATCTTCTTTACATTCTTCTTATCATGTGCCCGTTGTTCTGTAGTCTGAAAACCTGTGGCTATGATGGTAACAGATAATTTATCGCCCAGGTTCTCATCAATACAGTTACCCCAGATCAGATCTGCAGATAATCCTGCCTTGTCCTGAATATAATCGGTAATAATAGCAACCTCGTCCATCGTTACCTCACGTAGACCAGAACTGATATTTAATAGGATGTACCTTGCACCTTCAATTTCATTGTCTTTTAGTAATGGAGAAGCTAAAGCACCCTCAACAGCGTTTAGAGCTCGGTTGTCGCCCTCACAGGCAAAACTGCCCATGATAGAAACACCACTGTCTTTCATTACCGTACGCACATCCTTAAAATCCACGTTAATATAACCAGGTACAGTGATGATTTCTGCAATGCCTTTTGCGGCAGTTGTTAAAATATCATCTGCCTGTGCAAAAGCGGAACCAAGAGTCAGGTTACCAAAGATTTCACGCAGTCTGTCATTGGAAATAACCAGATAAGAGTCTACATATTTCTTCAGTTCGTCCAGACCGTCTTCTGCCTGCATCTTACGTCTTTTACCTTCAAAAGAAAATGGTGTGGTTATGATCGCTACGGTCAGGATATCCAGTTCTTTTGCAGCCTGGGCAATAATAGGACTGGCACCCGTACCTGTACCACCACCCATTCCGGCTGTGATGAAAAGCATTTTAGTAGTGCTGCCAAGCATACTTTTAATATCGTCTATGTTTTCAATAGCCGAATTTTTTCCCACCTCAGGGATCGAGCCTGCACCCATTCCTTCGGTTAGACTAGCACCTAATTGTACTTTATTAGGAATAGGACTAAACTCTAATGCCTGCGCATCAGTGTTACAAATTATAAAGTCTACACCTGCTATTCCTTGACGGTACATATGGTTAACCGCATTACCACCACCGCCACCAACACCAATAACCTTGATGATTGATGACTTATCTTTTAACATTTCAAAATACATATATTTATGAATCAGTTACTTAAAAATTGGTTTTACCTGTTCATCACTCTTGTAATAATACTACTTTTTCAACATAAGTTTTCCACATCTGTTTATATTGTGGAAAACTCTTTTGATGTGGATAAAATTACGGTTTGATATAATCTTCATCACTGACGTTCATGTCGTCTTTGATAAAGTCTTTAGTTTTCGCTAAAAGCTTATCAAACAGTCCACCACCGCTTCTTTTAATCTTGTCTTTAGCTACAGCAGGCTTCTCAACATATACACCAGGCTGTTTCAGTTCTTCAATCAGTTCCTCAGCTTTCTGTATCCCTTTGATTAAAAGGCCTACGCTGGTTGCATACATCGGGCTTTTCAGATCATCATAGATCGTCTTAGGCATATCCTCATATTTTGAAAGGTGCTCATTTGGATAACCAACGCGGCAATCAAGACCAGTAACATATTCCACCAGTTGCGCAAGGTGTTTCAGCAAGGCACCGCCCCCTGTTATTACCACACCGCCAATCAGTTTCTTTTCATATCCTGAAGATTTGATTTCATAATAAACATGCTCAATGATTTCTTCCATCCGGGCCTGGATCACATAGGCAAGGTTTTTAACCGAAATCTCTTTTGGCTCCCTGCCCCTCAAACCTGGCACACAAATAATTTCATTCTCTTTATTTTCTTCAGCTAGTGCAGAACCAAATCTGGTTTTCAGCAATTCTGCCTGGTTTCTCATCACTGAACATCCTTCGCGGATATCTTCGGTAACACTGTTTCCGCCAAATGGGATAACCGCTGTATGGCGAATAATTCCTTCATGGAAAATAGCAATATCTGTAGTGCCGCCACCTATATCAACAAGAGCAATACCTGCCTCTTTTTCTTCGTCACTTAAAACAGATTCAGAAGATGCCAGAGGCTCTAAAATCAGTTCCTGAGTTTGCAAGCCGGCATTGCTTACACACCTCATAATATTTTTAACGGCGGTTACCTGGCCGGAAATGATATGGAAATTAGCTTCCAGACGCACACCTGCCATACCAATAGGATCTTTTACACCGGGTTCATTATCGACTGTGAATTCCTGTGGCAAAACATGAATGATTTCTTCTCCCGGGGGCATAACCAGTTTGAACATATCATCGATCAGTTTATCCAGATCCTTTTTGCTGATCTCATTGTTCAGCTCCCTTCTGGTAAGGATGCCGCGGTGCTGCAGGCTCTTTATATGCTGACCGGCAATACCTACGTTCACTACACGCACCTCTACGTTAGACTGCCCGCTGGCCAGTTCTACAGCTTGTGAAATACCTTGTACGGTTTTCTGGATATTAGAAACAACCCCACGGGTAACCCCCGCAGATTCTGCCTTTCCAATACCCAAAACCTCTATTTTGCCATGCTGTGTTCTGCGACCAACTATCACACAGATTTTAGTGGTACCGATGTCTAATCCAACTACAATTGGAGATTGAACGGTAGATTTTTCTTTGCCCATAACTATATCTATTTGTCGAATTATATACTATTTGTTTTTCCTGGTATTCTTTTCAGCCGCCACTGCTTTTGCCGTGGCCGGCTTCTTATTATCTGTTTTCTTTATTTCTGCCTTTTGTGTTTCAGGCTTTTTAACTTCTGCTTTCTTAGCCTCTGGTTTCTTTATTGATGCAGTAGTAACCTTTTTTTCTACAGGTTTAACCCACTTCTTTTCAGCAACTTTTACGGCCGGCACAGAATTTTTCTTTGTTACAGCGGCAGTAGTCTTTTTAACTACTGCAGGTGCAGACTTTCTAATTTCAGTTTTTACACTCTTTTTAATAATGGGTCCGGTATTTTTTTTTAGTACCTGTTTGGCTGCTGGTGCAGGAATAATCCGGACTGCAGGAAATGAAGCTGCTTTCTTAACCGGCTCAGTTACTTTCTTTACGGAGGCAGCTGCCTTTTTTTCCGGGGTCACAACCGGAGTTACAATATCCACTTCCGGATTGCTTTTATTCTTTAACTCGGCAGCAATTTCTGCGCGTATAATAGAATCCATTACCTTTTTCTCCGTTACCGGCGTAAAGGGTTTTGCCACAACAAACCCATTTGCCGTATTGACAGAGTCTGGCTTGCTTTTCTCACAAACAATCTGATTAGTGTATTTGATGTTGATAGTTTTATAAGTATCCCAACCAACCTGTGGCATGGCTTTTTTATAAAAAGTAAGCAGATTGGTCATTTTTGTTTCCAATGAATCTGCATCACCAAGGATAATACGCTGATTGCCTACTCTTGGTATCAAAATGATGTCATTCTTTTCATTAACAAATATCTGTTCAATCTGTGCGTCCCACAAACTGTCTTTTTTCAAAAATCTTGCCGTTTTGTATAAATCCGAAGCCATTTTTGTAATCAGTGTGTCTACCCTACCTGTAAAATGCTCCATAATGTTTCCATTGGCCACAACTACATTAGCGGTGAAATTAGGCGAAACCGGCATTTTTAGGCCGTCACGGTCAATATAATAATCCTGGCCGCCCATATTTATTACCCGTAACAACGGTTGGCGCTGAGATATTTCAATATGAATCACACCATCCATATCAGCGTAAACTGTAGCCAGAGCGATGTATGGATTAGACTTGATTTTTTCCTCAATGGCATGGAGGTTTATATCTTCAAGCTTACGGCCAATCAGTTGTCCTTCGCTCTGTTTCAGAATTGCGTCAATTTCCTCACGCTCAATAAAATTATCGGCACCCGGAATCAGGATTTTAATATTGGTACAGTTTACCTCATGCTTCTTTACCTCAATAAAGCTCATAAGGGTAACTATTCCGCCAAGACCTACTATCCAGGCAAAATAATTAAAAACCGATTTCCAATTGATCCTATTTAACATTCGTCAGTATTATTTTTAAAGGCTGGATTAAAGTGTCTATATCACCTGCTCCAACTGTTACCAGTAATTCTGGTTTCTTATCCTCTATATACTCCAGTGCGGCTTTTTTTGTATACAGTTTACTTTCTGCCAGCGTAATTTTGTTTAACAGAAAGGTCGAATCAATACCCGCCATTGGCAGCTCTCTTGCAGGATAAATATCCAGTAACAACAGCTCATCCACACTGCTTAAAACTTTTGCAAATTCATCTGCAAAATCCCTGGTTCGGCTAAATAAATGCGGTTGAAAAATTACAGTCAGCTTCTTCTCTGGGTAAAGCTGTCTTACTGCATCAAAACATGCTCTCAGTTCCTCCGGATGATGCGCATAATCATCAATATATATCTCGTCTTCCTGCTTAACAATATATTCAAAACGTCTTTTTACCCCCTTGAAACATGCAATAGCAGATTTTATTTTCTCAGCATCTATACCCAGCTGCAGCGCGGCTGCAATAGCTACGGTTGCATTTTCAACATTATGTTTACCAGGCAACATCAGCTGCAGATCATTGATCTCGGTATGCCCGCCTCTGTAATCAAAAACAAAGTTAGCCCCTTCAACCCTTATATTATGGGCTTCCGCATCCGCATTGCTCTCAATACCATAGGTAAGTGCATTATTTACAGGCAGCCCTTTTTTAACAAACAGGCTCCCCCCCTCTTTTAACTGTGCGGCGAAGAGGTGAAAAGATTCTTCAAGCTGACTGGCATCTCCATATATATCCAGGTGATCGGCATCCATAGAAGTTATAACTGAAAGATCCGGATGAAGGGTGAGGAAAGAACGATCATATTCATCAGCTTCTACCACTACCACATCATTATCTCCAAGCAGAAAATTGCTCTGGTAATTGGTTGTTATACCGCCCAAAAATGCTGTGCAGCCAAAACCGCTATCAGTTAAAATATGTGCTATAATAGATGATGTGGTAGTTTTTCCATGCGTACCTGCAACTGCTATACAGTATTGACCTTTACTGATAATCCCAAGAACCTGCGATCGTTTCTGCAGATCGAAACCCTTGTTCCTGAAATAATTCAGCAGCAGTGAATCTTTTGGAATAGCCGGAGTATACACTACCAGCAGGTCGTCTGCTTTCTCCAGAAATTCAACCGGGAGGCTAGCTACATCGTCGGTATAACTGATTAGTATCCCCTCGTCTTCCAAAGCCAGGGTCAGGGCCGTCTGAGTTTTATCATAACCACAAACAATACAACCACGCTTTTTGAAATATCGGGCAAGCGCACTCATTCCGATACCACCGGCACCAATAAAATAAACGCGTTTGATCAGTTCAAGTTCCATTAATATGTTCCCCCTTTTAAAGCCAGCTTAAAAACCTCATCAGCAATAAGCTCATCAGATTGCGGCAAAGCCATTTTACCGATATTTTCTGAAAGTAATTCACATTTTGGCCGGTCTCTTAGCAGTGTCAATGTCTCAGTTACCAGCGTATCTTCCGCAGACCGGTCGTTTATTAGTACTGCAGCATTGTTTTTTACCAGTGCCAATGCATTTTTAGTCTGATGATCTTCCGCTACATTAGGGGAAGGAACCAGTATTACCGGTTTTTTAATCAGGCACAGCTCAGCAATTGTACCCGCACCTGCTCTGGAAATAATTACATCAGCTGCAGCATAAGCAAGGTCCATCTGGTTTAAAAATTCCAGTATACGGATGTTAGGATGAAAGTTTGCACCCATACGTTCCATGATACCTGCATAATAAAATTTACCCGTTTGCCATATCAGCTGTACATCCTGATCAATAAATTGCTGGATATGTTTTTCGATGCTTTTGTTTAGTGTACCCGCCCCCAGACTACCGCCAGTTACCAGCACCGTTTTTTTCAATGGGTCAAGTTTCAGCGATTCTGCACCATTCAAATGTTTATCTGCAATATCAACCACTTCTTTCCGTACCGGGTTGCCGGTTTTGATAATTTTATCAGCAGGAAAGAATAGATCCATTCCATCAAATGCAACGCAAATCTTTGAAGCGCCTTTACCTAGGTTTTTATTTGTTACACCTGCATAAGAGTTCTGCTCCTGTATCAGGTAAGGCACTTTTTTCCATGAAGCTGCCAGCAGCAGTGGGCCAGAAGCATATCCTCCAACGCCTACTACCACATCTGGTCTAAAACCTGCAATAAGCTTTAGTGCTTTCTGCAGACTTCCAATCATTTTAAATGGCAGTGCGAGGTTCTTTATAATTGAGCCACGCTGGATACCACTGATATTCAGCCCTACAATTTTATATCCTGCAGCAGGAACTTTCTCCATTTCCATTCTGCCGATTGCCCCAACAAATAATATTTCACAGCCAGGCTCTCTGCGTTTTAGCGCATTAGCTATCGCAATTGCCGGAAAAATATGTCCTCCGGTACCGCCACCTGAAATTATTACTTTTGTTGGTCTCATTTCATTATTTATACTAATGCCGGAAGTTCACCGACGATTATTTTTTTATTATTTTCTGCTTTGCCTGGTTCTGCCGGAAGCTTTTTGCCATGTTCCTCTACATCCCTGCTAACACTGAGGATAATTCCAAAAGCTATACTGGTAAATATCATCGACGTTCCTCCCATACTTACCAGTGGTAAGGGCACCCCTGTTACCGGGCCAAGGCCCACAGCTACTGCCATATTAGCAAATGCCTGTATGGTTAAACTAAAGCTCAGCCCGGCAGCCAGCAAAGCACCGAAGGCCTTGGGACTCTGCGTTACAATTCTGACACATCGGTACAGCAGCACCAGATAGAGTACAATAATTACCAGCGCCCCAAATAAGCCGTACTCCTCTACAATTATGGCAAAAATAAAATCTGAGTAAGGGTGAGGCAAAAAGTTCCGCTGCGTACTGTTGCCCGGACCTTTTCCAAATACCATTCCTGAGGCAAGGGCAATTTTAGCCTGGTCTGCCTGAAAAGTCTTATCCGAGTGTTGCAGCTCAGGATGCATAAAGGAGTTAATCCTTGACTTATAGGTCTCCCTTCTCGGACCTAAGAGGATAACAAACATCAGCAAAACGAATCCCCCGCAACAAACAAACAGGATCTGTTTAATACTAATCCTTCCAATTATAAGCAGTAATATACTTACTGCAAACAACATCAGTGCGGTAGATAAGTTGGCATAGGCGATGAGCACAAACACCAGACAGACAGAACCCATTATAGGAATAAATGATGTTTTGACATCTTTTATATTCTCCTGCCTTTTGGTGAGCATTCGCGCCAGAAAAGTAATCAGCGACAACTTAGCCAGATCTGACGTCTGAAAAGTTAAACCAATAATAGGGATTTTTACCCAGCGTGACGCATCATTCAGGCTTGCACCAAATATCAACGTATAGAACAGCAGCGGTATAGTAATAATCATCAGGATTTTTGATATCCCCGCATAATATTTATAATCCAGCAGGTGGGCAATATAGATCATGCCAATACCCATTGCCACAAAAATCAGGTGTTTTGTAAGCAAAACCTTTTCCACAGTTCTTCCCTGTTTATAGGCAAGCGTACCAGTTGCACTATAAACTGCAAGGATTGAGATAAGCGAAAGCAGGATAATGATCAGCCATATCCAGCGGTCGCCCTTCGTCTTATCTAACAGCAGTTGTATTGTACTCATATTTATAATTCTTTTACAGCCATTTTAAATTGGTTGCCACGGTCTTCATAGTTTCTGAACAGATCAAAACTTGCACATGCCGGAGACAACAGTACTGTGTTACCTTTGGTGGCAAGATGATATGCTACCTGCACAGCTTCGCTTGCCGAAAAAGTATTTACAATTACTTCTACATCATCTTCAAAAGCCTCGTGTATACGCTTGTTATTTTTTCCCAGGCATACAATAGCTTTCACCTTTTGCTTCACCAGTTCTTTAAGCATATCATAATCATTCCCCTTATCTACACCACCCATAATGAGGATCACATCAGTATTTACACTCTCTAGTGCATACCAGGTAGAATTTACATTTGTTGCCTTCGAGTCATTTATATAATCCACACCAGAGATGCAAGCAACATGCTCAAGCCTGTGTTCAATATTCTTAATATCGCCCATACTCTCACGGATTATAGTATTACGTATATCAAGTACTTTAGCAACTATGCCCGAAGCCATAGAGTTGTAGATATTGTGCTTGCCCTGCAAGGCTAACTCTGAGATTGACATGGTTAATGGATCTAGTGGATTAATTTTAATATGTATATTATCACCTTCAAGATATGCCCCTTCTTCTACTTTCTTTCTGATAGAAAAGGGATATTTTGTAGCATGTATTTTTGTAGTTTTTATTGCTTTTAATGTTTCTTCATCATCTGTACAGTAGATAAATACATCATCTGCTTGTTGGTTCTGGCTTATACGCATTTTTGATGCTGCGTAATTAGCCATTTTATAATCATACCTGTCTAAGTGATCAGGTGTAATATTTAATAAAACTGCCACATCTGCCCGGAACGCAAACATGTCGTCCAGCATAAAGCTGGATATTTCCAAAACATACCAATCGAAGTTTTCTGTAGCTACCTGGGCAGCGAAACTCTGACCGATGTTTCCGGCGAGACCTACATTTAAACCAGCCTTTTTCAAGATATGATAGGTGAGCATGGTTGTCGTAGTTTTTCCATTCGATCCTGTGATACAGATAGTTTTAGCGCTGGTATAGCGTTTGGCAAACTCAATCTCAGAAATAACAGGAATTCCCTTTTTTTTCAAATCTTTAATAATAGGTACGCTGTCAGGTATTCCCGGACTTTTAATTACTTCTGTAGCATTCACAATCAGTTGAGCCGTATGCTGTTTCTCTTCAAAAGCTATATTGAGCTGCTGTAGCGTTTCTTTATAACGCGTTGCTATAGTCCCAAAATCAGATACAAACACATCAAAGCCTTGCTTTTGTGCCAGCATTGCTGCACCTACGCCGCTTTCACCGGCCCCTAGTATGACAACTCTCTGCATTTCCATTATCGTAATTTTAATGTGATGATAGTGATAATAGCAAGTAGAATACTTATAATCCAGAAGCGTGTTACAATCTTCGCTTCATGGTATCCCTTTTTCTGATAATGATGATGTAAAGGCGACATCAGAAAAATCCTCCGCCCTTCACCAAAGCGCTTCTTGGTATATTTAAAATACGATACCTGCAGCATTACAGACATAATTTCGATCAAAAAGACTCCGCACAAAATCGGTATCAGTAATTCCTTGCGGATCATAATAGCCAGTGCGGCAATGATACCTCCTATGGCAAGGCTTCCGGTATCTCCCATAAATACCTGTGCCGGATAAGAATTATACCATAGAAACCCAACACAGGCGCCCACAAATGCACCGGCGAAAATCATCAGCTCACCTGAATTTGGTATATATAGAATATTGAGGTAATCAGCGATCAGTGTATTTCCAGATACGTAGGCAAGTAAGCCCAGTGTTATCCCGATAATTGCCGATGTACCTGTAGCCAGCCCGTCAATCCCATCGGTAATATTTGCACCATTAGATACTGCCGTAATAATAAATACCACAAAAAGAATGAAAACAAATACAGCATATTTCTCATATCCCGGACCTAAAAATTTAAGCACCTTGGCATAATCAAACTCATTGTTCTTATAAAATGGTATGTTGGTAATGGTAGATTTAACATCCTGTGTGTAGTAGAATTTTTCACCTTTCTGTCTTAATACCATAGGAGCAGTATTTTTGGAAACACCAGATTCATCTACCGTCTGCCTAACTACAATATTAGGATTAAAGTACATTGTCCACCCAATTATCAGAGCAAGACCAACCTGTCCCACAATTTTGAACCTACCGGCAAGACCTTCCTTATTCTTTTTAAATACTTTGATATAATCATCCACAAAACCTACTGCGCCCATCCAGATGGTGGTTACAATCATCAGAATAACATATACATTGGTTAAGTTAGCCAGTAATAAGGTGGGAACCAGAATGCCCAGGAGTATAATGATACCCCCCATAGTTGGTGTTCCCTGTTTCTGCATCTGTCCTTCCAGGCCCAGATTTCTTACAGTTTCTCCTACCTGCATTTTTTGCAGGTAATTGATTAATCTTCTGCCGTAAACGGTAGTAATGATCAGTGAAATAATAATAGCCAGTGAAGTACGGAACGTAATATACTGGAACAACCTTAATCCCGGAAATTCGTAGTGCGCATTTAAGTATTCAAATAAAAAATATAGCATTAGCCGATTAGGTTTAGTTGTTCCGTTAATACTTCTTTATCATCAAAGTGGTGTTTTACACCATTGATCTCCTGGTATTTTTCATGTCCTTTTCCTGCAATCAGGATGATATCACCTGGCCTTGCAAGATGACAGGCTGTTTTTATAGCTTCCCTTCGGTCGGCAATTGTCAAAGTTTTACGTCTGTTGGTAGGTGATACACCTGCTTCCATATCTTCCAGTATCCTGGCTGGGTCTTCTGTCCTTGGATTATCCGATGTCAGGATAACCTTATCGCTCCAATCGCAGGCAACCTGTGCCATTATAGGGCGCTTGGTCTTGTCCCTGTCGCCACCGCATCCCAGCACAGTTATAACCTGTTCCGTCCCTTTTCTGATATTGGCTATCGTGCTGAGTACATTCTGAACAGCATCTGGTGTATGAGCATAATCTACAATGCCAATAATATGCTGAGCATTACTTACATAATCAAACCGGCCCTCTGCACCAGTAAGTTCGCTTAATATCGTCAGTACTGTCAGTTTATCTTCTCCTAATAACATTGCTGTACCATAAGCGGCCAGTAGATTATATGCATTGAAAGAACCAACCAACTTAAAGAATACATCAACCTGATCTACTTCCAGGTTCAAGCCGCTAAACCTGTTCTCTATAATCCTGGCTTGAAAATCAGCCATCTGCTTCAATGCATAGGTTTTTTTGGAAGCTCTGGTATTCTGCAGCATGACCATTCCGTTTTTGTCATCTGCATTGGTTAATGCAAATGCTGCTTTAGGCAACATATCAAAAAAGGCTTTTTTAGCTTTAATATAGTTATCAAATGTTTTATGAAAATCGAGATGGTCATGAGTGATATTTGAAAATACCCCGCCTACAAAAGTTAATCCGTCAATTCGGCGCTGTACTACAGCATGAGAGCTAACCTCCATAAAACCATATACACAACCGGCATCAACCATTTGCCTCAGCAATTTATTTAAGGCCAGGGGATTTGGTGTGGTGTGTGTAGCAGGAATAATCTCGTCGTTAATCTGATTCTGAACCGTAGAGAGTAATCCGGTACTAAAACCAAGATTCCTGAATAATTTAAAAAGTATAGTGGCTATAGTGGTTTTACCGTTGGTTCCTGTAATACCTACCAAACTTAAGGCTGCAGAAGGATTGCCATAAAAGTTTGAGGCCATAATACCAAGGGCAATACCGGTATCTTCAACTTCAATATAGGTTACTCCGGCTGTTTTTTCTGCGGGGATTTCTTCACAAATGATGACGGAGGCCCCTGCTTCAATAGTCTGCAAAATAAATGTATGGCCGTCAGACAGTGTTCCCCGTACCGCAAAAAATACGGCATCCTTCACTATTTCACGTGAGTCAAACGTGAGTATACTGATTTCCCTGTTAGTAGAACCTACCAGGTTAGTTATTGCTACTCCATATAAAACTTCCTGCAACTGCATCTTAATTCAATTCTAATTGTACCAACAGACCTTTACTGATTTTTGTGCCGGAAGTAATTGACTGCGCCATCACTTTTCCGTTGCCCATGATCTTTGTTTTTAAACCCGCATTACCCAAAAGGTATAACGCATCTTTTAATCCCATTCCAACTACGTTAGGCATTGTTCCTTTTACAGAATTGAATTCTTCATAAACTATCCCGTTACTGGTATCAATGCTATTGAAATAGCTAGATTTTGCGGCATAGAGCGTTTTTATTCCTAAAGAATTATACACTTTTTTGACTGCCTTGCTTTGTCCGGCTTTAGCTTCTGGTGCTTTTGTATTACCTACCAGGTGATCTGCAACATTATTATACATCTGCATATCGCTTGCATAAATTCGATCAGCAATTTCTTTAAATACCGGACCTGCAACTGTTGCCCCGTAATAGCCATTTTTAGGTCCATTGATTGAAACCATGATAGAATACTTGGGCTTATCAGCTGGGAAATATCCACAGAATGACGCCTGATAACTTTTCTTGGCACGATAGCCCCTATTACCATCCGCAACCTGAGCCGTTCCTGTTTTACCTGCAACTTTATAAAATGGCGATCCCATCAATTTACCAGATCCTTCCAGCACAACACCTTCCAGCATAGCATGCAGTTTCGTCAGCGTAGCTTCAGAACACATCTTTTCTTTAATCACCCTGGCATGAAATTGTTCAATCGGATTGCCCAATCGTCTGATCTCTTTTACAAATATTGGCGCAATGTATTTGCCATTGTTAGCTATGCCATTATAAAACGCGAGGATTTGCAGTGGTGTAATCTGCATTTCATATCCGTAGGCCATTTGAGGCAATGTAAGACCGCTCCATGATTTATTTTCAGGGTTTTTTATAACAGGTTTTGTCTCACCAGGAATTTGTAGTTCCAGACGTTTGTTCAGACCTAATTCATAAAAATGATCAGTAAACTGGGCCGGGTTATCTTTGTAATTGCTGTATACTAATTTTGCAACTGCTACATTAGAACTTTCTTCAAAAGCCTTTTTTACTGTTACTGTACCAATTTCATGGGTGTCCCTGATAGTTTTATTATAAACCTTATAGGTTCCATTACCTGTTGCCACAATAGTATTTGTATCAACTTTATCGTCCTCCAGCAAAGCCATATATGAGGCAAGTTTGAAAGTTGAACCCGGATCCTGGCTACCACCAATAGCATAGTTAAATTTCTCTCTATATATACCTTCACTTTCACGTGTATAGTTTGCTACAGCCCTTACTTCACCAGTGGCAACTTCCATTAGAATTACCGTACCATGATCAGCATCACTCGCAATCAGCTGTTTTTCCAACGCACTTTGCGCAAGGTCCTGCATATTGATGTCTATAGTAGATATAATATCTGCTCCTTCTTTAGGTGCAATTTCTGCTTCATCATTCACTGGCATCCAAACACCCCCAGCAATACGCTGTACCAGCCGTTTTCCGCTTTCACCATTGATAAAGTTACCATAGGCACCCTCCAGGCCTACACCATTTGAAACATTTTCATTCTTATAGCCGATAGTTCTTGCAGCTAAAGATTTAAACGGTAAAATTCTTTTGTTCTGCTGAATAGCCATTAGGCCTCCGCTGTACTTCCCAATATTGTACAAAGGAAAAGTGCGGATAACTTTCAGATCCTGGTAATTAACTTTTCGTTTAATCAAGAGATACCTTACGCTATCAGCCCTCGCTGAACGTAAAATACGTGAATATTCTTTAGGTGTCTTATCTGTAAAAAATTGCGATAATTTCATTGCCAATGAGTCCACCTTACTAAAAAACACCTTGTTTTCACTTATTCCGCCGGCATAAAGGTCCATGCGTAATTCATACTCGGGAACTGAGGTGGCCAGCAGGCTCCCGTCATTCGAATAAATATTTCCGCGTGCAGCTTCAACATTGATATACTTTGTAGAGAGACTATCGGCCATGGCACGCCATTTATGTCCCTCTACAAATTGTACATCGCATAATCTGACCAATACCGCCACGGCAAGCAGTACGATCAGTCCGAAAGACAGATAAACACGTAATAATATGTTCGCTCTAATGTTCATCACTACTTATTATAATTTTTTTTGGTGGCTCAGTGAGCTCTTTTAAACCTAGTGTATCAACTTTTTTGGCTACTTCCGTTAATTTGCTTTTGAACATCAGATCGGCTTTCAACGATTTGTATTCCCAGCTTAGTTCTTTTACTTCTTTATTTAATTTATCTATATCTCTGATATTCTTAACCGCCATATGACTGTTACCAATGTAAAGCATGGTTAACAGCGATAAAAAAACAAGAAAAGGCATCATAGCAGTAGCAGTCTCTTTAGAAACTGCACCATCTATAAATAACCGCTTAAAAAAGACGTTCGCATTTTCAGGTTCTTTCTTCGGCTTTTTAACCTTCAGAACGGGTTCCTGTAGCTCTTCGTCTTCTTCTTCCTCTTCTATATCTTCTTTGAACTGGTTATTCATAACTTTTCTCCAATTCGTAATTTTGCACTTCTAGATCTACTGTTTCTTTCCAGCTCTTCACCCTCGGCCACTACAGCTTTGCGGGTTATTGCCTTGAAGGGTTTTTCTTCATTCCCAAAAAAGTCCTTTTCAACCTCACCCCTGAATTTCCCCTTCGCAATAAAGTTCTTCACTGGTCTGTCTTCCAGCGAATGGTAAGACATTACAACCAGCCGTCCGCCCGTGTTCAGCACATCCGCAGTCTGCATTAAAAAATTCTCCAATACTTCTATCTCAGCATTTACTTCAATCCTTAAGGCTTGAAATACCTGTGCCATATATTTATTCTCTTTACCCTTAGGGATATGTACTCCTGCTGCTGCTTTAAAATCAGCCAGCGTTAGTATCTGCTTTCCTGTACGGTAAGTAACAACCGCCCTGGCAAGGGATTTAGCATTTTTCACCTCTCCGTAAATACCGAAAATTTTATGTAGTTTTTCTTCAGTATAAGTATTTAAAACATCGGCAGCAGTGAGTTTGCCCTGTTTATCCATACGCATATCCAAAGATGATTCGAATCTGGTAGAGAAACCCCTCTCAGGTACATTGAACTGGTGAGATGATACACCAAGGTCGGCTAAAATCCCGTCCACCTGCTTATACCCTAATAAACGAAGGTTATTTTTTAAAAAAGCAAAATTCTGATCTACAAATAAAAACCTTGGATCATCAATTTTATTTCGCTGTGCATCCGGGTCCTGATCAAAAGCTATCAGTATACCATTTTTGCCAAGTTTACTCAGTATCTCTCTCGAATGGCCGCCACCGCCGAAAGTCACATCTACATATACACCGTCGGGCTTAATATTAAGTCCTTCTATACATTCATTTAAAAGCACCGGTACGTGATAATTATTCTCCATCTCCCCTCCTGTTTTTATTTCCCATCACTTCCTCGGCAAGATTTGCAAAATCTTCCGGTTCAACCGCAAAGACGTCATCATAGGCTGACTTCGACCATAGTTCGATCTTATCAAACTGACAGGCCAGCACTACCTCCGCCTCAATACCAGCATAATCCAGTAAAGACTTCGGTAGGTTTACCCTACCTGATGCATCCAATACCAGCTCAGTAGCACCTCTGGTAAAAAAACGTACAAAATCGCGCGTTTTCTTCTCAAATTGATTCAATCTGCTAAGCTCTTCAACTATACCTTCCCATACACTTTTAGGGTAAATAACCAAATGTTTTTCGAAGCCCCTGTTTATTACAAGTCCCTCTTGCTCAACGTTCGGCAATTGTTTTTTTAGATTCGAAGGCACCATAAGGCGACCTTTCGTATCTAACTTACAATCAAATTCTCCTAATAACTGAATCATTATAGTATCTACACTTTTTATGTAGTGTAAAAATAGACACTTCTACCACTTTTTACCACAATCTACCACAAAAAAGTTATCAACATAAATATTTCCCCAATATTCCCCACCCCAAATGCAAAAAACCGCTATTACAGCGGTTTTTTGCATTTGTAGGAAAATCGGCTTTTAAAAACATTACGGGATTTCAGAACGAAACTTCCCTTGAATATCAAACCCTTAACACCACCTTAGCATTATTTTAAATAATATTTCCTAAAAAATTAGCTGTTGATTGCCTTTACACCTGGCAATTCTTTACCTTCCATATACTCCAATAAAGCACCACCACCTGTAGAAACATAACTCACTTCATCTTCCAATCCAAATTTCGCAATTGCAGCTGCAGAATCACCACCGCCTATCAGGGAAAATGCTCCATTTTCTTTGGTCGCGGCAACAACAGCATCGGCAACTGCACGGGTGCCCTGTTCAAAGTTTGCCATTTCAAATACGCCCATAGGCCCATTCCATAATAATGTTTTAGAACTTTTAATCACATCAGAGAATAAAGCAACAGACTTTGGACCTATATCCAATCCCATCCAGTCTGCCGGAATCTGACCTGCATCTACACTTGACTTTTGTGCATCGTTGTCAAACTTATCGGCAATAACCGTATCAACCGGTAATAAAATATTAACTCCTTTAGCTTTCGCTTTTTCTAACAGTTCAAGACATAATTCCATCCTGTCTGCTTCCAATAATGAAGTACCAATCTCACCACCCTGAGCTTTTGCAAAAGTATAAGCCATACCACCGCCGATGATTAGATTATCAACCTTATCCAACAAACTTTCTATTAGGAGGATTTTATCAGAAACTTTGGCTCCGCCCATAATGGCAGTGAAAGGTTTATCAGCATTATTATTAATCTTTTCTGCATTTTTTAGCTCTTCCGCCATCAGGTATCCGAAGTATTTTTCTGTCGGAAAAAATTCAGCAATTATAGAAGTAGAAGCATGTGCACGGTGTGCAGTTCCAAAAGCATCATTTACATAAACATCACCTAATCTGGCAAGTTTCTCAGCAAATTCTTTATCTCCCTTTTCCTCTTCCTTGTAAAAACGAAGGTTTTCCAATAATAAAACCTGTCCGGGTTCAAGGTTGGTAGCTTTTTCAACTGCCTGCTCACCAATACAGTCATCTGCAAATTTAACTTCGATGTCCAGCATTCTTGAAAGATCTCCGAGAATGTGTTTTAGTGAAAACTTATCTTCCGGTCCGCCTTTTGGCCTGCCTAAATGCGACATTAAAATCACAGAGCCACCATCATTCAATATTTTATTGATTGTTGGCAATGCTGCGCGCATCCTTTTATCATCTGTGATTGAGAAATCCTTATCCAGAGGTACATTAAAATCTACTCTGATTAGGGCCTTTTTACCATTAAAATCGCACTGGTCAATTGTTTTCATCTTTTAATTTCTTGTTTAAGTAAACGGAAAATCGCTATAAAAGCAGTTTTCCCATATCATATATTATTTTATTTGGTACAGCATATCAAAATGTGGGCCTATACCCGGAACATCAAATTCTGCGGAGATAATTTCGAATTCCAATCTCGAATAAAATCCTACGGCGGCAGCCCTTGCATTGCACCAAATATAAGCAGCTCCCTTAGACTTAAGTTCATTAATTGCAAAATTAATCAGTTTTGCACCATAGCCTTTACCCGCATAATTCGGATCTGTAGCCATGCCCCTTAATCTAAAACCATTAATACCTTTGTCAGGATAATCTTCAGGAAAAAATGTACCAATGGATATTATCTTGTCAGCTTCAAAATACCCCAGATGAAAAATGTCTGGATTCTCGTCGGTAGGTAGCACACACTCTTCTGGCGGCTTATTATTCCTTAATACCACACTACGCAGTGGCTGTGTCTGTGCCCGGGTTATTTTTTCAATCATAGGTTGCTGCTATTTTAAGCACCAAATCTACTAATCTCGCTGAATATCCCGATTCATTATCATACCACCCTACAACTTTTACAAGATCGCCCACAATAGAAGTGAGCTGCGCATCAAAGATGCAGGAATGAGGATTGTCTAAAATGTCTACAGAAACTATAGGGTCTTCAGTATATTCCAGTAAACTTTGCATTTCATTTTCAGCGGCAAGTTTAAATGCAGCATTAATTTGTTCAATAGTAGTTGGGTTTTTCAGGATACAGGTAAAATCTGTTAAAGAGCCATTTAGTACTGGCACACGAATACCTGCACCACCCAGTTTTCCTTCCAGATGAGGAAAGATATTGGTAATAGCTTTTGCCGCTCCTGTGCTGGTAGGGATAATAGATGCTGAGGCTGCACGGGCACGTCTCAAATCTTTATGGGGTGCGTCATGAAGATTCTGATCCCCAGTCATAGAATGAACTGTAGTAATATATCCATCCAGAATACCCCAGTTGTCATCTAATATCTTCACCATAGGCGCAACATTATTGGTAGTACAGGAAGCATTGGAGATTAGGTCTGATCTCAAATCTATACTGCTATCATTTACGCCTAAAACAAACATTGGAATATCCTTATCCGCAGGCGCCGAAATCAACACCTGCTTAGCACCGGCCTGCAGATGCTGTCCGGCACCAGCCCGGGTAGTAAATTTCCCTGTAGATTCTAGTATTAGATCGATATTCAACTTTGCCCAGGGCAACTGCTGAGGCTGCGATTCACGGAAAACCAGAATACGTTTGCCATTAATAATAAGTGCTTTCTCATCAAATGACACCTCACCTTTAAAGCCGCGGTGTACCGTATCATATTTAAAGAGATGTGCAAGAGTTGCCGGATCAGCAAGATCATTAATCGCGATTACGTTGATGTTTTTATCCAACGCAGCACGGAGGAAGATGCGGCCAATCCTACCAAAACCATTTATTGCTAATTTCATTATCTATTCATTTGAAAGGATGCAAAACTAACTATATTCTTGTAAGTAAGCCTCGCAAATATGATAGTTTTACAGCAGGGATATATTTATGTAACTTATTCCCAACAATAGCAGCAATAATTTTATATTTCATTTAAAAAGGCCTTAAACCAGAAAAACCTTTCAGTTAAACTGAAAGGTTTTCTTTAAGATTTGGCACCGACCTACTCTCCCACGTGTTACCGCAGTACCATCGGCTCTGGTGGGCTTAACTTCTCTGTTCGGAATGGGAAGAGGTGGACACCACCGATATAGACACCTAAATATTTTGACTTTCCTGTAAATCCTTACCAGAAAGGTTTCGTCTTATTGATTCTCAAAGATAAGGAAATATATGTGTTTAAACTAATTCTTTTTTAGATCAACAGTATTAACCCTGATAGCTTTATTAATCGTACCTTTAAATACAAGATCAAACCAGATAGTTTACCCTAATGCAACACAAATGGTTTAATATGATATTAACCATTGTAGGTTTATATGCCACGTGTGTATATAATGCCGTACCTATCTGCGCCCAAAGTTTTGAATTTGGAGGTAAAAGAAAAAAAGAAACTATAAAGTTTACCCAGGTAAAGAATCTGATTATCATTCCGGTATATATCAATGAAAAGGGTCCCTATAATTTTCTTTTAGATACGGGTGTGGGTCAGATGATCATTACTGATACCACATTTGCTAAAGATCTCAGTCTGGTAAATTCCAGAACAGTTAAAGTTCAGGGATATGGTTTGGGTGAAGGCATAGAAGCACTTTTAACCCGGAATATTAAAGCCAGAGTTGGCCATGCTGTGATCAATAATATTCCTACCGCTGTATTCAAAAATGATGTATTTAACCTTTCCTCCTATCTTGGAATAAAGATTCATGGCATCCTGGGATATTACTTCTTTAACAGTTTTATAGTAAGGGTAAATTATGTCGGCCAGCAAATTAGTTTTTATCAACATGGTTCTGTTATCAAGCATAAAGGAATAGCGTTACCTATGAAAATTGTCAATGCCAAACCGTACATTCATGCAGTGGTAAATATGCCCAATTTGATTAATACCAATATCAATCTACTGGTTGATAATGGCAGCAGCCATTCATTAATGATGGAATCAATAGATAACAAACCCATACCCTTACCCCGGCACACTATTCCTGCTAATTTAGGTGTAGGTATTAATGGAGAGATTAAAGGTGCTATGGGCAGAGTAGATTCACTTAAAATCCATGACTTAAAATTTGCCGCTATGCTGGCCGGATTTCCAGAATTTAGCGAAGAACGCAATTTAAATGATGGGATACAGCGGAATGGTACGTTAGGCGCAGAAATATTAAGGCATTTTCTGGTGACTTTTGATTACCTCCATGAGTTATTATACCTTAAAAGGCGCAGTCCCTATCAGCGAAAAACCGAACATGACATGTCTGGAATGGAAATTTACATAGACAATGAAACTGTAGCAGAAAAGAAACAAGCAGTAGAGGGCTATTATGTTGGTAGAATTGAGAAGGGATCGCCCGCAGAGCTGTCTGGTATACAAGCTGGCGACCAACTTCGGTCTATAGACTTTAGAAGCATTTCCACATATAGTTTGAACGACCTTACTGAATTACTGAAAGAAAGAGATGGCAAACAACTGATTATTGAGCTTCAGCGAAAAAAAGAGATGGTTATTGTAATTCTGAGATTAAAGAGACGCATCTAAAGACTGATTTTATCTACTTAAGCTCGTGAGCAAAATAGCTATCTACCAATCAGGCTGAAGCCCATACAATAAATCTATCGACTGGTTAGCAAAATTTGTATTACAACCGAGGCAGAGTAACACTATATCAAAGTTTTTTTATACACTGTACGACGGTAAACCTACCGACCGATCAACTTGGTATGTGCGAATAAACTGGTATAAACAAGAAAAGCCTCTCAGTTTACTGAAAGGCTTTCTTTAAGATTTGGCACCGACCTACTCTCCCACGTGTTACCGCAGTACCATCGGCTCTGGTGGGCTTAACTTCTCTGTTCGGAATGGGAAGAGGTGGACACCACCGATATAGGCA
>Ga0308164_10000446_pt1 | contig 72559 bp, 88 predicted proteins | sample PhyTR2_FD_201031 | JGI IMG/M metagenome (GOLD analysis project Ga0308164, IMG submission 201031) | Phyllosphere microbial communities from UC Gill Tract Community Farm, Albany, California, United States - DLSLT.R2 | ecosystem: Host-associated > Plants > Phyllosphere > Unclassified | place: USA... | reverse complement strand
GACACGGCCTTGACCGCCTTCATCTCCCTGCGCGTCGGGGCGACCAGCGCCGCACGGTCGTAGCCGCCGTACTCGATGCCGGCATCGAAGGTCCCGCCCAGGCGCAGGATGGTGCGCAGCGGCGGGACCATCCGGGCGATCCTCGCCTGCACGTCCGGCACCGTCGCGGGCTTCTGGCCCAGGTACATCGGCCAGAGCTCGCGCATGGCGCCGTGCACCATCTCCCACTGGAACTCGAGATTCTCCTCCTCGTACGTCTTTCCGAAGGGGTGGTATCCGTCGCGTCTGATGCCGGACAGCGGGACGTCGCTGACCGCCTGCAGCCGCTCGACCATGTTCCGGGCGGCATCCCGCAGCCCGTCCGGCGTCCGCCCGACGTCCTTGTACATGGAGAGGAATGCGGCGACCGCGTGGATCGCCTCGTCGAGCGGCGTCGATCTCGGCTCGTACACCGGGCTGTCGCGCCTGGTCGACGCCTCGCTGCATAGGCTGGAGAGCAGGATGCTCGCCCCCACGCCGACGACGGCCGCCGCCACTGCGCCCCACGGGGCGCCCGAGAGGGCCAGGCCGGCTGCACCGCACGTTCCGAGGAGGATGGAGACGATCATCCAGATCCCGTAGTTCTCGGCGACCTTGGCATATCGCGTGACGTGCTGCTGCTGTGCGCTGGGCGGATCGGGTTCTGCCCTCTCGATCGTCGTGGTCATGTTCGATCCTGTCATGGTTGCGGGGCGCATGCGGCCGGGCTGGGTCGTAGCATCCGTTCGGCGAAGGCGCGCAGACCGGCCTCGTCGCAGTCCTCGACGCCGGCCGTGGCCAGCACGGGGTCGACCACCGCGGCGACGGCGCTGGCGAGCTGGCCTGGCAGCATGGCGGGGTGCGGCCTGCGCTGGGTCTGACGGCGGGTTCCTCCCGGCATCGGCACTGAGGCCGCCCAGGCGCGTGCGATGGCCGCCCTCTCCTCGAGGCACGGAAGCGGCGAGGCGGTGTCGGGAGAGCGGCTCCGGCCCACCCGGTCGTGCTGTCGTAGGGAAATCATGTCGTGCTCCGTGGGTACCCGTTGAGCCTTCACGGGTCCATTCCTCACGGGTTATAGGATGGGAAGGACGAAAAAGGCTTGATGCGAGAGCGGAGGGGTACTACACCGTTCTGGCATTGTTCTCGCCGATGTCCGGCGGGAGGTTGAAAAGGATGGAATCATCATGGCGACGAACGCTCTTCAGAAGCCCGTGAAACCCTCGGCGGAACTGGCCGTGGTCGTCGGCACCGAGCCGCTGCCGCGCGGCGAGGTCGTCTCGAAGATGTGGGAGTACATCAAGAGCAAGAACCTCCAGAACCCCGAGAACAAGCGCGAGATCCTGTCGGACGACACGCTGCGCCCGATCTTCCACGGCGAGGACAAGGTGACCATGTTCGACATGAACAAGCATCTGTCCAAGCATCTGAGCTGATCGCGCCGCGATCGGATCGACCGGGGGCCGTCGGCAGCGATGCCGGCGGCCTTCGTCGTTCAGACGACGGGCAGCGCAAGCCTCGAGCAGTGTGCCCCGTGCAGGATCGCGGCCTCCGGGCCGAGCACGTCGAGCGCTTCCCGACACATCTCGCGAAGCGCGCGCAGGCCGTTGGCCTCGTGCATGCTCGTCGGTCTGGGGAGTCGTGACAGCGTCTCCAGGACCAGCGTCGCAGGGGCGATACCTCTTGTGTCGTGTCCGGGAACGACGGTGGCGGCGGTCACGCCCGATCCCGATATCACGCCCCGTCCCAGCGGCTCGCGAATGATCACCCGCCCGACGCGGCTCCCGGCTGTCCGGTATGCCGCCTCTATCTCCCCGTTGCGCAGGCCGCCCCTCACCGGCTCGAAGCCATGGATGACGACCGGAAGCTCATGATGTTCCACGGTCCGTACTCCGAAAATGCCCCCGGTCGCCCGGGATTCCTCGAACTGCTCAGCCTCCTGGAACGTCCTCGTTCCGGGGAGCCTGGTCGACCGGGGTCGTGCGGTCGCCGGCCGTGAAGCCCGGGTCTCCGGCGAAGGCATGATCCGCGTCGCGCCTGAAGTCCGGGTCGCCTGCGAAGGCGTTTCCACCACCGCGCATGAAGCCGGGATCGCCTGCGAAGCTCTTCTGCTTGACCATCGTTTTCCTCCTCGACGTATTCCTATGCCTCCCGCCAGGACGCCACCGCCTCGCGCTCTACCCGGTGTCGACGCCGCACCATCATCTCGAGCACCGTGCGCCTGAAGTCGTCGGCATGCTGGTCTCCCAGGATCAGGCGGCTGCTGCGGATGGCTCTGGTGATGCGCAGATGGTTGTAGTCGCCCTCGCGCAGCCATCGCGTCCCGTCCTGGAGGAAGGACAGCATGCGGGTCTGCGCCCGTGCCATGCGTTCGCGCGCCTCGTCGGAGGCTCTCAGTGCGATCTGGTCGACCCGGTCGAGCACCGGGGCCTGCGGGCACAGGTCGCTGGGCTCGGGCACCGGAAAGGTCCACTGGGTCCAGTCGTACGTCCATTCCAGATGGTCGTCGTCCAGCGCCAGCACGTCATGATGGCGACGACCCGCGCTGTCGCGGCCGCGGCCCGTATGGAACTGCACCAGCGCGGACTGCGCGGGGCGTCCGATCAGGCGACGCAGTCCTTCCATGCCGAGGCGTTCGATAGTGTTGCGGTCCATGACGGGCGACCCGGTCCTCCTTGTTTCAGGATGGGACTATCACGCCCAGTGGCGTTCGCGATACCACTTTGTGATTACGTACTTCTCGCCGGCGCGGATCGGCTTGGCCTCGTGCATGGTCCACGGATTGACGATGCCCCAGCGGTTGACGCTGCTCCAGACGACCAGCTTGCCGATTTCGGGCTGCACGGTCTTCTTGACGTGCCCGAAGACCGTGTTCCCGCCGGCCTTTGGCACGTTGAGGTAGGCCATCGCGGTCCATGTCCGCTGTCCGGCGCGCGCGCAGTGCTTCTCGTAGTCGAGCCCGTCGGGCTCGAAGTAGTCGGTGTGGGCCTTGAACGTCTGGTCGACGTCGTAGTGCTGCCCCTGGAGGGGCTCGCCGTAGGCGGAAGCGAGCCCGAGCAGATCGTCGATGCGGGCGTTGACCGCGGCGACCAGCGGATTGGCCGCCGAGAGGTCGCACGTCTCGCTGGTGCGGTACGTCGGATCGCCGTTGGAGTCGGCGATGGTCGAGGGACGACGGTCGAAGTCGATCAGGTCGCACAGGCCACGGCACTCGTCGGGAGAGATGAACCGCTTGACGATGAACATGTCGATCTCGCGGTGCGGGACCTTCTGCACGCCGGCAGCGCCCGTCAGGCGGGCGACCGGCTCCGCGATCATGGGCATCATGGGAGGCAGCTCGCTCATCTTCGTTTTCCTCTGTCCGATCCGTCTATGCCGCCTTCCGCTGCCGTTCGTACCGCGTCCAGCTCTCGTCGCCGTAGCGCTGGATCCAGCCGCCGTAGAAGTCGACCAGCGCCTGCAGGATCTCGACCTCGTCGCCGTATCCCCAGCCGAGAGTGAAGGAGGTGATGGGGGCGGTAGTGAGGTCGGCGTGGTCTGCCGCGCCGTATCCGTTGGTCAGCATGCCCAGATTGCGCTGGAGACCCTTGCGCTGGTGCGGCCGCAGCCCCTTCTGCTCGGGCTTGATCGCCTCCTCGAACAGGAGGCTGAAGCTGTCCTTGAACAGGGAGTCGACGCCGATCTTCACGTCGCGCGCGCCGTATGCGGCGATGAGCGTCCGCGCCACGTCGAGCGGCGAATGATGGCCGTCGATGACGGCGTGCGAAAATGTTGCCATCTGGGTTGTCCTTTCAGGTCGTTGTCGGGGCGTCCGTCAGTCTGCCGGCTGAGTCGCCTCTGAGATTTCCGCGTCCTGATGCATGGTGGCCATGCGCAGGATGGCGGCGGGATCATGTCCTTCCGAGACGGCCAGATGCAGGAGATCGGTGATCAGGTCGACGATCGACGCGTCGCCGTCCCGGCGCTCGCGCTTCATCTCGAGATAGAGGGCGAGTGCGTTGTCCGCATAGTCGATGCGCGTGTCGATGCTGGTCATTGGCTCTCCTCGTCTGCCGGAATCCTCTTGGCGATCTCGACGTTGCGGTACTGGGGAAGGTGGGTGGTCTCCTCCCCTACCCAGTCGGGCAGGACGAGGCTCGCATCCTCGGAGGGCAGTTCGACCTCGACGAGCTCGAGACCGAGCAGCGTCGGATTGAGGAACACGTCGATCTCCCAGATGCGGTCTCCGAGCGAGATCTCGGTACGGCGCTTTCGCAGGACGGGACCGCACTGGCGCGCCAGGCGGCGGTAGCCGTCCACATCGAGGTTGATCGAGACCTCCGTACGCGCTATCCCCTCGGCCCGGCACTTCAGCGTCTGCTCGAACGTCGGCGTCATTCGCCTTCCGCTGAACACCGGCGTCAGCCGTCCGCCGAAGTTCGTCCTGCGCGCCCGGACGGTCCAGTTGCCGGTGTAGGGAAGGTAGCTCTGGTGTATCTCGTAGGAAAGCAGCAGGCTGCCGTTCCTCTCGGCCTCCGCGATGATCTCGGAGGCGGGGCGCAGCAGCTTGAACTGCCGCTCGATCTCGATGTCCTGTTGCATGTTTTTCCTTCCGTCGTCCGTTCAGCCGCAGACCTTCCTGAGACCCGTCAGCTGGTCGAGGACCATGCCCTCGTATCGCCGCTTCGGCCCTTCCTGGTACCGTATGACCAGCAGGGTGCGTTCGCCCTGCTGACGCACGAAGACGTGCGGTGCCGGATTTGCGCCCCTGGAATCGAAGAAATCGCGGGCGCATAGCATCTCGCCCCACGGGGCCGCGCACACCGCGAACAGCCGCGTGGTACCCGGGCCTGCGGGACGCACGACGTGGAAGCGGGTGGGTACGCCGTCGACGACGAAGTAGGAGGTGGATGCCACCTCGTCGTCCTTGGCGGTCTTCACGCGCCACTGGTCGAGCAGCACCGGGATCTTGCGGTCGATCCGCAGCGCGACCGGTTTCGATCTCGACATCACCGCGACCGGCGGGCACGCAGGTACCTGGGCCGCCGCCGCTGCCATCATGAGGAACGCGCCGTTCATGACCTCAGGCCGCCTCGAGCAGGAGGTCCGGCCCGAGCGGTACGGACAGCGTCGCCAGCTCCTGCGCCGTCATGCTGTCCAGGATGCAGGCGGACCAGCAGAAGCCGGTCTCGTCCTCGACGCGCGCGGTCAGCCTGTCGCTGCCGTTGCCGAACCACTTGAACCGGCCGCTGCTCTCCGGCGAGACGATCTGCCGCCAGCCTTCCTTGTCCGTGCGCGACATCGCCGCCAGCAGCGAGCGGTGGTCGACGAGGATCACCCCGTCCTCGGTGCGCAGATGCGGCCCCACGTCGGCGGCGCCGTTGAATTCCACGTCCTGCCATTCTCTCATGTCTTCGTTCCCTTCGTGTTTCATGCCGCCATCCTCAGCGTCTCGATGGATCGGGCTATGTTGATGCGGGCCGCCTCCTCGAAGGAGCGACGACCCCAGTCGGTCAGATAGATCGCGTCGCGCCGGAGGAACCCCTCCAGGATATCTGCGCGTCGCATGGCGAACGTCCTCCACTCGACGTGGCGGTATTCATGGCGCACGCCAGCCTCGTACCGAGAGAACCTGTCCTCGGCGGCGCCGAGTATGGACAGGTCCAGGTCGAGGAAGTGCATGGTGTCGAACAGGTCGTCGGGGGACAGTTCGTCCTGCGGCCTGTGCCTGGCGGTCGCCCGGTTCATCCGCGCGGTGCGTGCGAGCGTCTCCGGCGGGATCAGACCCGCCAGACGACGTTCGGCGAACTGCGCGCTCAGCTCCTCGTTGTCGGTGCGCCGGGGATCGTAGATCGCGTCGTGCGTGATGGTCGAGCAGACGAAGGCGAGGTGGTCGCGCAGCGGCGACGGTATGGTCGCCATTGTCCGCAGCATGTCGAGGGGATGGGACCAGGCGTGATAGCCGCGGTCCTCGCCCTCGTGCATGGATCTCAGCTCGGCGACCACCTCGTACGGCAGCGGTACGTCCTGCGATGCTTCATGGTCCATCTGCTCGTCCTCTCGATTGGGCAGCGCCTGTCCACGCCGGAGATCCTGCCCCAGCACACGGCGTCCGTCGAGAAGGATCAGCGCAGCGTCGGCATCCGGGTGTCGTCGACCGAGCGCTTCACCTTGCGCGCAGTGTCGCCGAAGGCGCGATCTGAATAGTATTCCATGCTGTCCGTCGCCTTGCCGAAAGCCCGGCCGGCGCCGTCGACGGCCTCGCGCGTGTCCGGGAGGCTGCGCGGCATGTCGGGAAGCGACGGCATGCTCACGTCGGAGACCGACGGCATGTCGGGGACGTACGATCCCGAACGGACTTCGGGCGGAGGCGCGTAGGCCTCGACCGCATGCGACTCCGGCACCGAGAAGCGGCTTGCGAGCATCATGCCCGAACCCACGGCAGCTATTCCAAGAATCACGAATGCGATGAAGTATTTCACGTGCTTCCCCCGGCTCCGCATGCACCAACGCGCATGGTCCGTTTTCTATCCGCAAACGGGCGAATTTTTCGGATCGGCCGATCCGGCGATCATTCCGCAGCCGGATCCTGCCTTTGCGTCAGGCTGCGCGCCACCTCGTCGCCGAGTTCGGTGAGCTCGATGGCGATCTTCACGGTCCTGGCATAGGCCTGCTTCGGCGGTCCCTTCACGTACCGGCTCAGCTTCTTGCCGGCCAGCCGGTCCGCGGTCTGCTGCGTGGCCTGTCGGGTGGTGAGCGCCAGGCGCTCCGCGGGGCCGAGGCCGCGCACGATGGTTTCTACTTCCGGCATTTCGTCCTCGATGCGTTCATGCCGCCAGCTTCAGCGGGCGGGCCGTGAATGACCGGTGAAGGGAGTCGAACTCGGGAGTCGTCGATCCGTCCACGGCCTTCCACGTATCGTAGGGGTCCGCGTGCACGCATGCAATGACGTGCGTTCGGAGACGTTCGATCGTCCGCTGGAAGAGGCCCACCGAACGATGGCCGAACTGCCCGAGCTTCTTCGACTGGTGGATGTCGTCGATGACGATGCCGTCCCAGTCTCCCGAGTCTGCCAGTGTCTCGAACAGGTCCGTCCGCATCCACTGCCGGCCGGTGAGTCCGCCGTCCTCGGAAGACTGCAGGTCGTAGAGCCTCAGATCGTCTGGACGCTCGACCACGAACAGCCGCCCCGCCGTCTTCCAGTCCGCGCCCATGATCTCGTCGCCGCCGCCGTCCAGGGGGCGGACCTTGATCCATGCCGTCTCTCCGTCGAACGCGTAGCCCAGACCTTCCAGGAAGGCGCGTGCGTCGCGGTTGGACGGGTGGCCGGGCAGGATGCGGTACGAGTCCATTCGGCCGTACCGGTCCCGCGTCGCCTCCATCGCGGCGATGTCGAAGCCCATCGCCGCGAAGATCGTCGCGTCGAAGGAGTGGTGGGGCACGAACCGGTCGTCGAGCGAATAGGAGGCGAAGCTCGTCAGGACGTCCGAGCCGCTCTCCGGGCAGTAGGACTGCGCGATCTCGGGCGTCTCGGCGAACCAGCGAAGCCGCTCCCAGCACGAGGCGACGAGCGGTCCCTCGAACGGCTCGACCGTTCCGTGGAATAGCAGCCCGCGCACGGCCTCGCGCGGCGTCGCAGACGAGGTCAGCCGTTCGGCGAGCCATGCCGGTACGTCGTCCATTCCCGATTTTCCTTTCAAGGTCCTCATGCTGCCAGATCGAAGCTGTCGGGACGCGCCAGATCCCAGGCCGAGGCGTAGAAGTCGTGCGCGTGGTCGCCCAGCAGCTCGCCGTCCCTGAGGAAGGTATGGAGCTGCGAGAACAGCCGGATCTCGGTACGGCTCACCCGACGCACCATGTGATGCGGGCCGAGCTGCGCCGGGCTCGTCAGGCCTGCGGCGGCCAGCATCTCGGACAGCGCGTGGAGCGTGCTGCGATGGAAGCGGGCCACCCGCTCCGCCTTGTCGGGCACGACCAGCGCCTTCTGCCGTGCGGGGTCCTGGGTGGCGACGCCGACGGGACAGCGGTTGGTATTGCACGACAGCGACTGGATGCAGCCGAGCGCGAACATGAAGCCGCGACCGGCGTTCACCCAGTCCGCGCCCAGGGCGAGGGCCGCGGCGATGTCGAAGGCGCTGACGATCTTGCCGGCTGCGCCGATCTTGACCTGAGAGCGCATGCCCGCGCCCACGAGCGTGTTGTGGACGAACAGCAGGCCCTCGCGCATCGGCGTGCCGAGATGGTCGGTGAACTCGAGCGGCGCGGCGCCGGTGCCGCCCTCCGCCCCGTCGACGACGATGAAGTCCGGAATGATTCCGGTCTCGCGCATGGCCTTGACCATGCCCATGAACTCCCACGGGTGCCCGACGCACAGCTTGAAGCCGACGGGCTTCCCGCCGGACAGCCGGCGGAGCTGGCCGAGGAACTCCATCATCTCGCGAGGCGTCGAGAAGGCGCGGTGGCGTGCCGGCGAGATGCAGTCCTCGCCCATCGGGACGCCTCGCGTGGCGGCGATCTCGGGCGTTACCTTGGCTGCCGGAAGGATGCCGCCGTGCCCTGGCTTCGCGCCCTGGCTGAGCTTGATCTCGATCATCTTGACCTGGGGGTCGACCGCCTGCGCCGCGAACCGTCCGGGATCGAAGTCGCCGTCCGCGGTCCGGCATCCGAAGTAGCCGCTCCCGATCTCCCAGATCAGGTCGCCGCCGTGCTCGCGATGATGCGGGCTGATGCTGCCCTCTCCGGTGTCGTGCGCGAAGCCGCCGTCCCGAGCCCCCCTGTTGAGGGCGCGGATGGCATTGGCCGACAGCGACCCGAAGCTCATCGCCGAGATGTTGAACAGCGACGCCGAGTAGGGCTGGGTGCAGTCCTTGTTGCCGATCATCACCCGGAAGGCGGCAGGGTCGGCATGCGGCGCTGGCCGCGTCGAGTGCGCGATGAACTCGTAGTCGTCGCTGTACACGTCGAGCTGCGTGCCGAAGGCCCGCTCGCTGCTCTCGCCCTTGGCCCGTGCGTAGACGAGGCTGCGCTGGCTGCGCGAGAACGGCGTCTGCACCTGGTCGTCCTCCAGGAAGTACTGGCGCAGCTCCGGACGGATCAGCTCGAGGATCCAGCGCAGATGCCCTACGACGGGATAGTTGCGCAGCACCGAGTGACGTGTCTGGACCATGTCGTGGACGCCGACCGCGCCGAGCGCGCCGAACGCCAGCAGCGCGAGCCATGCCAGCGGCGACGTGCCGACGAGCATGGCCGCCGCTGCCGCGCAGACGATGCAGGCGACAAGGAAGATGTATCGGCTCGTTCGCAATTCTTCTCTCCTGCGGCCCTAGAGGCCGACGTCGGGTTTTCCGTACTCGGGATGTAGCGACAGCAGCCACTCCTCCAGCTCGGGCAGTCTCGGCGAGTTCAGTCGCCGGTGCATCGACAGCGGATCGAGCGCGCGGTCGGTACCTGCGGTACCGCGCCATCGGTCGAGCACGACGCGCGACATCACCGACGTACGGTGACGGTCCAGCGGTATCGCACCCAGCGCGATCGCGCGCGTACGCCGCGCGTCTACCGTATCGTAGTGGGGCCAGGAGACCTTGGGCATCGCCGTCGGATCCTGGAACCACGTCCGCTGCAGGCCCAGCCTGCGCGCGAAGGCGTGCAGCTCGTCGATGTCCGGCGAGAACAGGTGGCACCACATCCGTCCGCGCCAGGCATGGACGGCGGCGTCGACGTAGACGCTCATGCCGCCCGTCGCCAGGGCATCGTCGCAGGATCGGGAAGCGCCGCCGTCAGCGCCGCGGCGATGTCGCGCGAGCCGGTCTCGCTCCACGGAATGCGCGGCGAGGCCGTGGGAACGAAGTCCTCCACGAGGAAGCAGCCGGGACAGTGTTCCACTATCGCCATCTTGCGGGCTCCCTCTAGCGACGTCGCCAGGCCGTCGCTGTCGAGCACGAGGTCCATGTCGCGTGCGACGACGTGCTGCACCCTGTTCCCGGGCAGCGCGTAGCCTGCCATCGTCAGCCTCCCGCCCGACCAGATGACGAGAGCTCGAGCGAACATCGCGCAGCCCCCGTCCTGGAAGCCGAATTCGTAGACGTCGAGATGGGCGACCAGCGCCCTGCCTGCCGCCTTCCGGAGATCGCGCCCGAATGCGGTGTGGTTGACGAGGCGGCCGCTGGCGAAGTGGCTCTGCAGCCTCACGAGGAGATCTCAGCGGAGATCGGCGCACCTGCCGCCGCTGCGATGCCGTCTTCCGTTCGGATCACGGCGAGATGCACCTGGCGGCCGATCCCCTCGCGACGCAGGCGGTCGAGCCCGGTCTCCCGTAGCGGATCGTCTCCGACGATCGGGACGGCGATCTGCGACCAGTCGGCGAAGCTGAGGAGCAGCGACCCGCCGCGCGTGACCGTATCCAGCCGCGCCTTCAGGATCGCCTCCTCTCCGTCGGCGAGATCGAGCCAGTCGTTCTCGCCGGTGATGCACGGCATGTCCGTCATGATGGTGATCCTTGTCCTTCAGGCCTCGGGCGGCATCGTACAGGGGATGGGGACGGCGGGCGAGCGCAGTCCGGCAGGCCGCCCCGGGGCGAACGGTACCGGTTCGCACGGTACTAGGAACTCGACGTTGCGGCCCCGCCGCCGGATGGCGGTCACGACGAGGCCGGGACGGTCGAACGCATGATGGTCGACGACGGCGAGAGCCGACTGCCCGACGATGCCCGCGAGCACCGTCTCCGGCATGGCGCATCCGCGCACGACGATGGCGCTGCGGCTGCCGACGAACGAGACCTCCTTCGACAGGTCGATGCGGCCGAGCAGGATGTCTCCGCCCTTCACCTCGCCGTCGAGATATCCGAGCCTCTCCGGGAGGCTGCAGATGATCGCGTCCTTGTCCGTGGGCTTCGACAGGCACTTCTCGTTCGAGCGGAAGGGGCCGGCGGCGACGATGTCCCGCACGAATGCGTCCGGCGTCATTCCGTGTCCGGCGACATGCGCCGCGAGGACGGGATGGATGTCGTAGGACCAGGCCGGATCGTGTCGCCTGAACCGTCCCGGCTCGCCGAGATGGGCGAGGATGCGGTCGCGTCGTCGATAGTGGCCGGCCAGCCGGTCGATGCAGGACGCCAGGTCCTCGATCCAGGCGTCGTCGCCGGTCGCGTGACGCTCGCGCAGTAGCCACTGCCTGGTGGTATTGCCGTACTCGTCCGGCATGACCGTCGCGACCTTCAGGAAGGGGCCGGAGTCATGATGGATGGACAGTTCGAAGCGGTGTCGACCCGGATCGAGACCTCGTTCGAGCATGGGGACGATTATCCTGCGCTGGACGGCGGGCAGAAGCCTGTTCGCGACCGCGCCGCCCCACATGCATTCCACCCAGGGCAGCTGCAGCCATCTGGCCGTATGCGCCTCGAGCGTGGCCATCTCAGTCCTCCCCGTCGGGGATCGCGTCGCGTATGGCGATGCTGGCCGCCTCGATAGTCAGAGCCTTGGAGCAGAGATCGCGGTATGCGGCGTCCGGCGACAGGACGGCGGATATCGCGACATGCTCCTGCGTCTGGGCCGCGCTTTCGAAGACGTCGCTGTCGTCGTCGCGGACGATGCCGATCATGCCGTCCCCGTACTGGTTCAGGCACCATCCCCTTGCGCATGCCGCGTCCTGGTCGAACGTCGCATATACGTTTCCCAGGGCGACGATCGCGCCGATCAGGTCCAGTGGAGCGGGGCTTGCCGTCTTCATGTCCGTCATCTCGTTCTCCGTTTCTTCGGGTATCACGTTGCGTCGCGTGCGCCGGCCTGCATGTCGATCAGCGCTGTCCCGATCGACGACAGGGTTGAGATGTCGGCCATTCCGGTGTGCGAGACACGGTGGTCCATGTCCATCTTCCAGCCGATGCGGGGCGACGAGGCGATGCGGTCGGTCAGTACCCTGTCCGCGGTCCGCATGTCCGCCGGAGCGATCGCACGGCGCACGCCGCGCAGGTGGCCCAGCGTCACGATGTCGTAGTAGCGGCTGTAGGGGTCCGCGGCACGGCTTGCCGCCACGACGTAGCCCGCATAGGCGGTTCCGGGATCGTACGATTTCGTGCGAACGTCGCTGGTGCGCGGCCTCGCCATGTCGGCGTAGGTTGCCTTGAGATCCTCGGTCACGCCCTCGTACTCGTGCATTCCCCGCAGAGCATAGGAGACGGTGTCTCCGAACACGAACATGTCCCGCTCGCCGTGCGGGCCGTCGATCCGATGCCAGCGGGGCGACGACGCCGATCCGTCCGCATATTCCCACAGCCCCTTCAGTCCCGGCATCAGGGAGGAGCGCAGATCGCGGGCCGCGGCGGCATATCCGCCTCTGGGATCGACACGCTGCAGGCGTCCCAGGAGCGGCAGCAACGCGAGGCTCTTGACGTAGCGCCGGCAGTTCCACGCCGCCTTGGCTCCCGACGACTGGACCACCGCCTCGCAGGGACCGCGGCCGGGGGCGCCGTCCGCCATGGGCTGGCCTGTCGAGTCGCGCATCATCGCCAGCACGAACGCCCCGAAGGAGCGCGCGCTCGCGAGATATCGCGGGTCGCCGGTGGCGGAGGTCATGTCCATCATGGCCGATCCGCAGAAGCCCGCGTCGATGACGTAGTAGTAGGTGGATGACGCTCCGGGCAGATCCGGCGTGGCCGGGACGCCGCCGGGAACGGGAAGATCCTTCCCTGACTGCTGCAGTCGCAGGATCCACGACGCCAGATCCGACGCCTTCGTCCGTGCGGCGACGCTGCCGGTGACGGCTGCGTCCCGCGAAAGGTAGGAGATTGCCTCGCACGCCGCGCCCGGCGTGCGGCCGATGGTGGCGTTCGGACGCCCCGTCGCCATGTCCCACTGCTTGTACGGAGCGTGCGCGATCACCTGCGTACGCACGTCCTCGATCATGGCCGCAGCGGAGCGCTGCGCCGGCGGAGCGCCGACGGATCCCAGCAGGAGAGGAGCGAGCATCAGGTGCAGGAGCTTGCCGGTCTTCATGTCGTGGTCCCTTCCAGGATCATGCCGCCGCGAGGCGGGGCGAGGTGGAGCGATGCGAGCGTGCCGACAGCAGCGGCCGCTCGATGGCGACGTGCATCGCCCAGGCGCATGGGATCGCCACGGCCGGACCGACGATCGCGAAGGCCCACCACGGCATCAGCGAGCCGGTCAGGTGAGGCCATGCGAGCACGAGCACCGTGTTCACGAACGGGTGGAGGAAGAACAGGCTGAGGGCGATCGTCCCCAGGAAGTTCAGGACCGGATGGCAGATCGCACGCGTCATCGCGTCGGCTCGCATGTCGTCCGTGGCGGTCAGAACCATGCCGACAGCCAGAAGCGCCAGGCAGAGCGGGACCAGCCCGTAGAAGGCTGCGTTGGTGTTCGGGAGCACGACCCACGCGAGCGCGACCAGCAGCGCCCCCGTGTAGGCGCCGCGACGCGTACGGCCGCGTACGCTCGGATCGTCGACCGCGAGGCGAGCGAGCATTCCGACGCAGACGATGTCCAGCACCGACCACGGCATCTCGAGCGCGAGCGCCGAATTGCCCGGCATGAAGGCGATGATCGACGCGATCCGCACGACCAGTCCGCCGACGATCAGCCATGGCAGCGCCTTGCGCAGTCCGGAAAGTCCTACCAGGATCATGCCCAGACCGACGAGCGCGATGACCTGCTCCTGGGCCGCGATGGTCCAGAAGTGCGCGGGGAACGCCTGCGCCCCGTACATGAGCTTGGGGACGTTTCCGAGGTTGATCAGGTAGAGCCACCAGGTGGACAGGATCTGGCCCGTCAGCTCGCCGCCGTCGACATAGGCGAGGCCCACGTACAGCGCGATCACGAATGCCAGGAGCGGCCATATGCGTGCGACCTGCCGGGCCAGCAGGCGACCTACGGCGCGGGCGCGCTCGAGGACCGATCCGCTGTCCAGCGACGACTGCTCGCGCAGCATGAACCCGGCGAAGAAGTATCCGCCGATGGCGATCAGGAGGGCGTTGAACGCCTTGGCGACGTTGAAGCTGAAGAAGTCGGCGGGCATGTAGTGATGCGCCATGATGGCTATCACGGTCAGACCACGCAGGCCGACGATCGCGTCGGAGCGACGCGGGGTGGTGGACGCGCTCATCGCGGCATCTCCGTGATCGCCACCGTCTCGCCGCCCTGGTCCTCGATCTTCGAGGACGAGAACAGCGTGCAGATGGTCATGATGTGGATGCCGAATCCGCCGAAGGCGTAGACGACGAAGAGGACGAACAGCTTGGTCGCCCCGATCAGGTTGTCGGCGAGATCGCTGAACGCGAGCGCCGCGAGGATGACGGCCGCGTAGGAGCCGACGATGGCCGCCGCGGTTCCCATCAGGCTCGCGCTCATGCCCCGCATCAGGCGGAACAGCAGCAGGAAGCTGGCCAGCATCGCGAACCGCAGCGTGTTGAACGTGTCGTTGGCGAGCTTCTCGCCGTCGACGACGTCGCGTCCGACCAGCGTGTCGTAGGCGATCACCGCCAGCACCAGCGTCGAGAACGTCGCGATCAGCGGGTACCACGGACGGTCGTGCGCGCGCAGTCGCGCCAGGGCGAACATCGCGACGACGGACAGCGCGAGGGCGCCGTATACGACCGGGTCGTAGGAGACGGGTCCGTCGAGGCGGCAGTACGTCTGCATCATGGAATAGCTGCAGCTGGCTCCCCTCATGGAGAGCGCAGCCGCCAGCAGCGGTGCCGATGCCACGTAGGCCGCGGCGGCCATGCCCGTACGGACGAGGCCCTGATATGTCCTGTTCATGCCGTGAGAAGTTCCAGATGCTTGACGTTGTCGTCGGATGCCACGGCCACCGGGACGGTCTTCCCTGTGATTTTCCGCGCTACGCACCACGATCCCGCACCGCCCCTGCCGAAGCGCGCATGCCCGGTGACCAGCAGGTCCGACTTGACGAGCAGGCCTGCGGCGAAGACCGCGTCGCCGGCGATCCGTACATACCCGTTGACGATGACCGGACCGTCGAAGACCGCATGTCCCTCGATCACGAGGTCCCCGGTGACCTTGAGGGGCGAACCGTAGTGGCGCACGTCGCCGATGTGGAGGTCGCCCTCCACCTTCGACGACCTGACCATGGCCACGACGCCCGAACGCATGGGCGGGTCGCCTGCGTTCGGTCCTTCGATCGCGACGATCAGGTCCGTCGTCCGCGCCTCGTCGACGACCCGGAACCGGTGCTGCGTCGAGCGCTGCGAGCCGGTGCGGAAGTAGAGTGCATGGACGGCGACGATCGAGGGGAGGAGTCCCAGCGCGACGATTGGGGATACGAGGTCAAGCATTTGCGGTCTTCCGGTAGCGTACTGTCTTGTCCCACTTCAGAGCCTTGCCGAAGGCGATGCTCCTGATCGCGAGCCACAGTCCGTGGGTGGCGGCGAGCATGCTGATGGTGGACGAGATGACGATGAGTGGCAGCAGGCGGACGGCGTCCGGCTGGCGATCGCGGATGGCGGCGGCCATGATCTGCAGATACGGCGCGAAGTTGCCGAACGACATCGCGAAGGCGACGGCCGACACCACCGCGAAGTTGAGCGGCGGATAGGCATAGAGCGTGGGATAGACGAGCGCCGCCAGGAGGTTGGCGAGCGCCAGCACCGGCAGGAGATAGAAGCAGAGCACCAGCGCCGCGTCGAGCCGCTTGTACAGCGGCTGGTTCGGCGTCGTCAGCGTCGGGACCAGATAGCGCAGCAGGCACTGGTTGTGCCCGCACGCCCAGCGCCGCACCTGCTTCATCCGGATGCGCCAGTCCTCCGGGCTCTCCTCGTAGCAGACCGCGTCGTCGACGTACTCGACGGTATAGCCGCCGATGAACAGGCGGTAGGTGACGTCGGTGTCCTCGGCGAGCGTGTCGGAGGACCAGCCGCCGACCTCGTTCATCGCGGAGACCCGGATGCCGCCGACGGTGCCGCCGAACTGCGGCAGCAGGTTGAAGGCGCCCCGGGCGGCCAGATCGATGGTGTATCCGCCGCGTCGTTCCATGTCGAGCAGGCGGGTCAGGACGTTCGCGTCCGTGTTGTACGGCGTGACGCGACCCATCGTCGCGCCGACCTGCGGATCCACGAACGGAGCGACCAGCTTCTTCAGCAGCGCCGGTTCCGGCAGGTAGTCGGCGTCGAAGAACACGAGCACGTCGCTCGTCACGCTGAGCAGCCCGTCAGCCATCGCGGCGGGCTTTCCCGGTGTCGCGTCGAACGGACGGTGCAGCGCCCGGATGCGGCCGCCGGTCGCCGAGACCATCCGGTCGACGATCTCGCGCGTCCCGTCCCGCGAGCGGTCGTTGATCACCAGGATGTCGAGCTTGTCCCGTGGATAGTCGAGGCCTGCCAGGCTCCTGAGGCAGCCTTCGATGACCGCCTCCTCGTTGTAGGCGGCGACCATGATGGTGACGCTGGGCCATTCGGTGAGGGGGATGCGGCTGAACGGATTCACCTGGCTGCGTCCGGGCATGACGAACGAGAGGAAGATCTGGCGGAAGACCATCACCAGCGTGAGGATTCCGGTAATGGCGAAGATCAGGAAGAAGGGGATCTGGGCCAGTATGGTGACGAGATTGTCGGGCATGGGTCTCCATCCGGTCCTGCCGGATACCTGGTCGTTGTACGGCTGGTCCGGGAGCGTGTCTGTGCGCCGCCCGGACCGTTCGCTTCGGTCGCGATTCCGCAGGATCAGTCCAGGCGCGCCTTGATGCCGACGAGCACGCCGCGGGTGCTGAAGAAGTCGTTGCGCGAGTATTCGCCGCGCGCGACGATCTCGATGGTGCGGTTCAGACGGTAGCCGACCGACGGACGCACCGACCAGAACGGGCTGTTGACGCCGGGCGCGCCGATGTCGACGAGGTTGGCATAGGCCAGGCGGCCGCCTTCGGCGTAGACGCCGAGCGACACGCCGCTGTTGCGCACGGTCGTGATGCCGGCGCCGAACGACGGCGCGTTGCGGCCCGGATGGATCGCATAGGCGGCGCGCGTCTGGAGCGAGTAGTAGCCGCCCTTGTCGCCTGCGATCGAGAAGTAGTGGGCGAGGTCGAGGGCAGGCTGGTACTCGGTCATGCCGGTGCGGAAGTGGCGATAGGCGAGCGACGGGGTGACGACGCTCTTGCCCGTCTGCACCTGCACCTGGCCGTAGCCGTAGTACTGGGGCAGGATGTTGCGGTTGTCGGTGCTGCCGCCGAACATGCCCTTCACGCGCACGCCGCTGGCCACCGCGTACGAGGCGCCGATCGCCGCATAGACGCCGTCCTGCTCGCGCTGCACGGCCGCCGCGTCGAAGTGCACGCCCAGGCCGTTGTCGAGATACTTGTCGACCATGACGCCTTCGAAGTACCGGTCCTCGTAGCCGTTGGTCGGGCTGCTGAAGCCGCCGTACGCCATCGCGGACGACTGCGTCGAGGTGGTGCTCTGGGCCTGCGCCGCGCTCCCCATGCACAGCATTGCGGCGACGATGGCGATGTTGATGATCTTCATGTTGTCTTTTTCTCTCAGTTGATTGCGTCGAATTCGGTTGTCGAAGGTCTTTGCCCGCTGCGTCGTTCAGTCCTTCAGGGACATGATCTCCACGATCTGCCTCGCCGACGTGCCGTCGCCGAACGGATTGGGAGCGGTGCTCATCCGCGCGTACGTCTCGCCGTCCTCGATCAGCTCGAGCGCGTACCGCAGGATCTTCGCGGGGTCGGTGCCGCACAGGACCGCGCTGCCGGCGTCGACCGATTCGGTGCGCTCCGTGCTCTCGCGCAGCACGAGCGCGGGGCGCGAGAAGGCGGCCGCCTCCTCGACGATGCCGCCGCTGTCGGTGAGCACGAAGCGGCAGTGGCGCAGGACGTGCACGAGCTCGGGATATTCGAGCGGCTCGCACAGCGTCACCCCCGGCACGTCGCCGAGGATGCGATGCGCCGGCTCGCGTACGAGCGGATTGGGATGCATGGGGAACAGGATCGGCACGCCGCGGCCGGCGAGCTCGGCGATGGCGCCGAACGCCTGCTCCATGGGCTCGCCGACGTTCTCGCGCCGGTGCATGGTGAACAGCACCGTCCGGCCGTCGGACATGTCGCCGAACTTCGCGTCGAGAGCCGAGGTGTCGAGACCGGTGATCGATGCCGCCATCTGCGCGGCGTCGATCACCGTGTTGCCCACGTTGTGGATGCCGAATGCCCCGACGCCCTCCCGGGCGAGATTCTCGGCTGCGAGCGCGGTCGGCGGGAAGTGGATGTCGGCGATGCGGCTCACCAGCACGCGGTTGGCCTCCTCGGGGAACGGCGTGCGGATGTCTCCGGTGCGCAGACCCGCCTCCACGTGGGCGATCCTGATCTTCCGGTTGAAGGCCGCCATCGCAGCCGCGAACGTCGTGCTCGTGTCTCCTTGCACGACCACCCAGTCGGGGCGTTCCTCGTCGAGCACGCCGTCCATCGCGGCGATCGTTGCCGACACGATGTGGTTCAGCGTCTGGTTGGGTCGCATGATGCCGAAGTCGCGGTCGATCCGGAAGCCGAAGAACTTCGCGACCGGTGCTACCATGTGCGCGTGCTGGCCGGTGGAGCACGTCACGACCTCGAACTGGCCTGAATCGCGTAGCGCGATGATGAGCGGCGCGAGCTTGATGGCTTCAGGGCGCGTGCCGAGTACGATCATTACCTTCTTCAACTGACATTTTCCTTCAGCATGTCTGACTGCACGCTGCCCGATCGGACTTTCCCTCGTCTCCGCCGCAGGGGGCGCTGGTCACAAATAAAAAGGGGCGGAGACCGGGTCTCCGCCCCTCGTGGGCATTCTTGCGTGAAGCGTCCGCTACTCGGCGGCGATCGCCATGTCGTCGACCTGCCTGGTCGATGCGAACTCGTCGGCCTGGAGGAAACGCTCGGCATCCAGTGCCGCCATGCAGCCCGTGCCGGCGGCCGTGATCGCCTGACGGTAGATCTTGTCCGCCACGTCGCCGCAGGCGAACACGCCCGGGACGCTGGTGCGCGTAGACCCCGGCTCCACCGCGATGTAGCCGTCCTCGTCGAGATTCACGTGGCCCCGGAAGAGTTCGGTCGCCGGGTGATGGCCGATCGCCACGAAGCCGCCGCTCGTCTCCAGCCGGCTCGTCTCGCCTGTGACGGTGTCCTCGAGCTCGATCGCCACGAGCCCCTCGCTGCCGCCGCCGTCCACGAACTCGCGGACTTCCTTGTTCCACAGCACGGTGATGGCCGGATGGGCATGGAGGCGCTCCTGCAGGATGCGCTCGGCGCGCAGCGTGTCGCGACGATGGATCAGCGTCACGTCGCTGCTGTGGTTGGTCAGGTAGAGAGCCTCCTCGACCGCGGTGTTGCCGCCGCCGATGACTGCGACCTTCCTGCCGCGATAGAAGAAGCCGTCGCAGGTCGCGCATGCCGACACGCCCTTGCCCTTGAGCGCGTGCTCGCTGTCGAGCCCGAGCCACTTGGCCTGCGCCCCCGTCGAGATCACGAGGGTCTCGCCCTCGTAGACATCGCCGCTGTCGCCGATCAGCCGGAAGGGACGCGAGGACACGTCCACCTCGACGATGGTGTCCCACATCATCTCGGCGCCGACGTGTTCGGCCTGCTTCTGCATCTGCTCCATGAGCCACGGCCCCTGGACGACCTCGGCGAAGCCGGGGTAGTTCTCGACGTCGGTCGTCGTGGTGAGCTGGCCGCCGGGCTGGATGCCCTGGACGACGATCGGCTTCATGCCGGCGCGAGCGCCGTAGATCGCGGCGGAAAGGCCCGCCGGGCCGGAGCCGAGGACGAGCATGCGGGTGCTGTGAATGGTCATATGGGCATTCTATCCTAAAACGAGGGGCATGATCCAGACCGATTTCAGGTCCTGCGCCAGGCGGTGTCGACGTCGTGGGGAGCGGGTCCGGCCGGTTCCAGCAGCATGGGAAGGCTCAGCCGGACGCTGCCGCTGGACTCGTCGTTGACGGCCTTGGTGACCGGAATTCCGGCATGGTCGCCGAATGCCGGATGATCGACGATCCGCGCGAGATCCTCGCCGATGCACGACAGCAGCGCAGTCTGCGGCAGCTGCATGCCGGTGACCATCAGCTCCGGGGCCGGCTGGTCGTGGAACACGGCGAGCGGCGAGTTGTCCGGTCGGACGCCGATCTCGAGGTCGTGGACGAACACGCGGTCCGCCCGCGCCTCGACCACTCCCCGACCGTAGCGGCCGACGAAGTCGGAGGTGTGGATGCGCAGGGCGCGTCCTGTCGACAGGTCCCTGCTGCGCGATCGGGTTCGGTACGGCTTCACGAGATTTTCCGCGATCGGCGAGAACGTGAGGTCGCTGCCATGTGCGGAATGCGTCAGGATCAGTCGTGCTACCCGGTGCATGACGTAGGACCATGCCGGAGCGAGGCCGCTGCGCAGATGCCGGGCGATCGCTGCCTCGCGTCGACAGACCCGTACGCCCTCGGCCACGAAGGCGTCCATGCGCGCCGCCTCCTTCGGGTGCAGCGTCCCGGGAGGTGCGACGAACGTGTAGGACGTGCCTTCCGAGCCTTCGTCGTGGACGGGATGGCGCGAGACGGAGACGAAGCGGCTCTCCCCATGATCGAAGACCATCAGGTTGACGTGCAGCGCGTCGTCCCGCGACGGGTCGTCCGGGCCGCCGAGCGTGACCGCGCTGCCGTGTCGGGATCCCGACCGGCGCAGCGCCTCCTCGATCGATCGTGTCAGCACGTCGTCGTCACCGGCGAGCCTGGATCTCATGGCGTTCTCCCCTGTGTCATGGCGCTCATGCCGCCGAGCGTACCTTGCCGAGCGTGTTCCTGATCGCGATGCGCGCTTCCGCGATGTCGAGCGTGCAGGCCGCCTGGTAGGCGCTGGCGAACGACGTCGCGTCTATGAGGTAGCGCATGAGCGCCTTCCTCTGGTCGACGGTCGGCGGCCGCATCTCGAGGCCCCGGCAGGTTCCGGACGCCTCGGCCATCAGGAAGCGGTCGCACCACGTCATGGCCTCGTTGGAGGTCGCGCAGCCGATCACCGAGATGGTCTCCTTGCCGACGCGCGACAGGGCGTACCACTCGCCGCCGTGGCAGAACGCGCCGGCCCAGGCGTTCTGGTTGCGGGCGACCATGGCCTCGCAGACCGAGGATACGCGCACGAAGCTGGGCTTGGCATGGCGCATGATCTCGATCTCGCGCATGGCGAAGTCGCGGAGCACCTCCTTGGGACGACGCGAGAAGGCGTTCTCGTTGTCGTTGGCCGGGTGCGGGTGCGGCTCCGCGCGCATGACCGCCTCGCGCTCGGCGAGCACGCGCACCTCGATCGAACGATGGCGATCGGCAGCGCCGGTATAGTCGAGCAGGATGCAGTTGGACTTGCTCTCCCCCGGGTAGCGCACCGCGTCGAGCGAGCGCATGCCGCGGCCGATGGCCTGGAGGAAGGTCAGCTCGGACGCCATCATCCGCAGGTTGATGACGCATGCCGTGCGCTGGTCGTCCCAGCCCTCGGCCAGCATCATCACGTTGACCACGACCCGTATGCGTCCGGCCGCGTACTCGGCGAGGATGCGCTCGTTCTCGTCGTCGTCCTTCTCGGAGTGCACGCACTCGGCGAGATAGCCCCGGTCACGGAACGCCTGGGCGAGCGCCTCGGCGTGCGGAATCGTCGGGCAGAAGGCGACGGTCTGGCGGACGTCGCAGCGCTTCTCGATCCAGTGGTCGATGACGGCGTCGTGATGCACCTGCTTGTCGAGCAGCTTGCCGAGCGACTTCATGTCGTAGTCGGCCCCGACTATGCGGATCTTCTCCATGTCGGCCTTCAGGCCCATGTCGATGGTGAAGGTGCGTACGGGCACGAGGATGCCGAGATCGATCAGCTCGGCATAGGTCATCTGGAATGCGAGGCCGGCGGCGAAGGCGAGCGTCTGGCCGTCCGAACGGTTGGGGGTCGCGGTGTAGAAGAGGATCCGGAGGTCGGGATTGATCTCCTTGGCGCGGTCGATGATCGCCCGGTAGGTGGGCGACGCCGCATGGTGCGCCTCGTCGACGACTAGGTGCGTGAAGAACGGCATCCGCTTCAGGCGCCAGGGCTTCGACACCGACTGCGCCGTGCCGAACACGATGTCGCCGGTCCAGTCGTTGCGGCGCGCCTTGACCACCGACAGCGCCGCGCCGAGATGGCCGGTCAGCTCGCCGATGGTCTTCATGTTCTGCCGGATCAGGAAGTCGGAGCCCTGGAGGATCAGGACCTTGGGCAGGACCGTCTCCTGCATCTCCTCGGCGATGGTGATACCCATTGCGGCGGTCTTGCCGCTGCCGGTCGGCATGACGACGAGGGCCGATCCCTCCGCCTTCAGCCGCTCGCGCGTGCGCAGGCAGCAGCGCTGCTGATAGCCGCGGTGCTCGTAGCCGCTCGGGACGCCTCCGAATGCAAGCATCTCTCTCTCCTGTCCCACTGGACGACCGGATGTTCCCCGGTCCTTCCATCGATTTTTCCGCCCCTTCGGACGTCACGCCTTGCCTGTCCGCCCCGGCGCCCCCAGATTCCACGACGGAGCGTGGATCGACCGTTCGCGAAGGCGAGACGCAGACGCCGCTTCTCCCCGCCCGCGAGGGCGTCCTGCGCGAGCAGGTGTGCGGGTCCGCGGCCCGCTGCGGAAGTCGAACCGGAGGAGCGGGCGCGATGCGTACCGCTCCTCCCATCCCTTCAGAAGTTGAAGTCGGCGAACCTCGCTGCGGCGGCTACGCTTTGCACCGACTGGTCGTCCTTCGCCCTCAGGCGTCGGAACAGGTCGGAATGCCTCCAGACGAGCGAATGCCACCGGTTCCACCGTCCCGCCTGCTGTCCGGTGAGGTAGCCCTCCCGGAACGCGTCCCGAAGCGCCCCCTCGCTGCGCCGGCGCTCCGCTGCGGCACCCATCACGGGTCGCAGCGCTTCCATCACGCGGGCCGCGACGTCCGCCGCCGTCTCGTCGCCCAGATCCCTCACGGAGCTGGCGATGAGGAGCTGAAGCTCGTCGTCGGCCGGTTCCTTCCGTCGTGCCATGTCGGATCTCCTTCAGGCGGCCAGGCGCCAGTCGCGGACGGGAACGTCGGGACGGCCCGTCACCGCCGCGGTGACCAGGGCCGCCGACATGAGCGGCGGAACGGCGTTGCCCGCCAGATGGATGGACTGCACCTTGGTGAGCGTGGTGCCGAGCAGAGGGCCGCCGGGACGCTCGATCTCGTAGTCCGGCGAGAAGCTGGACGCGTCGAAGAGCTCGCGAGGCGTGAACATGCGCAGCCCGATGTCGGCGATCCACATGCGTCGTCCGCGCACCATGACGGAGCCTACGGTCTCGATGTCGACGGGCGCACGTGCGTGCTCGCGGTGGTCCCACAGGAACCGGCGCACGTCCTCGGTGCGGTCGACCGGCTCGTCCGACAGACCGCTCTCGACGTAGCCGAAGCGCGGCGCTCCCGCGAGCACTGCGCCGATCGGCTCTCCAAGCGAGCGGCCCACCGAGTTCTGGTTGAACATCGTGACCGAGCCCGTGACCAGACGCACGTCGCACCAGGCGTATTCCCCGCCCTTGCCCGTGGTGATGGTGGGCATTGGGCGCCGCCCGTCGCACACCCGCAGGCTGCTGGCGTGCGTGATGGGCACGACGATGTCCCCGCCCATCCGGTCCATCATGAACCGCTGCTCGTCCTCGACGGCGTAGCGGTAGGTCCCCTTGGCGATCCTCGCATACGTGCGCGGAGCGAGTGGCCGCCGGATGCGCAGCTTCTGCTCGCGCACTTCCTGCTCGCTCAGGAATATCGAGTGGACGGGCAGGGTCCGATCGACGATGTCGGCCGCCGTGATCCACGGCAGGAGCCTTCCGGACATCACCTCGGGCAGCCCGGGACGTCCGTGCGTCGGTGCGGGCCATACGATGGGAAGACCGTCGCAGCGGGCCTGGACGAACATGCGTTCCCGCGTGGAGGCCACGCCGTAGTCGGCGCAGACGAAGGTTTTCGTCTCGACCGAATAGCCGAGACGGCGCAGAGCCGCCATCCAGCGCTGGAAGTCCTCGCCCGTCCGCTCCTTGTCGGGGCGCCCGTTGGGCAGCAGCGGCCCCCAGGTCGCGAACGCCGGCACGTTCTCCACCAGGATGATCCGCGGCCGTCGACGTTCCGCCCAGTGCACCACGACCCATGCGAGGTCGCGGATGCCCTTGTCGAGCGGCGCTCCGCCCTTGGCCGAGCTGAAGTGCGTACACGCAGGACTCGACCAGAGGATGCCGACCGGACGCCCGGGCACCACGTCGTCGGGATTCACCGCATATACGCTGCTGGTGAGATGCAGCGTGTCCGGATGGTTGGCCTCGTGCAGTCCGAGCGCGATGGGGTCGTGATTGACGGCCACGTCCGGCGAGCGTCCCGTCGCGATGCGGAAGCCCTCGCTGGTGCCGCCGCCGCCGGCGAACAGGTCGACGATCGCCTCCTCGGGGGCAAGGCCGTATTCCCGCCTCGCCTGGGCAGACGCGCGCGGGACGAGCGTGAACAGCTCTGGCTGGTTCATGTGGATGGCCTTCATGTTGGGACGTCAGCGACGGCCGAGTACGACCTCGCGCCGGTCGGCGGCGTCGAGTACCTGGTTGATCCGGGCGAGAACATCCCAGGCGTGCGCAGGCACGCGGGCGGTCCACTGCAGGCCGTAGAGCGAGACGAGACGCCCGAACTGCGCCTTCGCCTCATTCTTCTCCATCGGTCCTTCGGTCTGTCCCTCACGCATCGGTCGGGGCCGCTTCCGCGTATGCGCTGCGCTGCCGCTCGATCTCGCCGAGCAGCTTGTCCGTGACGCGCGTCACCGAGCCGAGTGGGTTGCGCTCGTTCACGGCCAGCCATCCCTCGGCGACCGCCTGGTCTACCGCGGCGTCGTGCATCGCCTCGACCAGCATCGGGATGCCGTATGTGAAGTGCGCGCCGAGCACCTGGTTGATGATGCCGTGCATGCGGCTCTCGCCGGCGTACCGCCACGCGTAGGAACGGCGGGTGTTCGGGTGACGGGCGACCATGACCGAGTCCGGACGCTCGTCGAGCTCGTGATAGTTGAAGGCGGGATCGTCGCCGATCGCGCGCCGGCCGCCGAAGCTGTCGCCGAACTCCTTCTCGTGGACACGGTCCAGCAGAGGACAGGCTTCCGCCTCGCAGTACGAGTTGTAGCCATGGTGGCCTCGCGAGAGGCATTCACGCTCGCCGTCGTCCGGGTGTCGGCGGAAGCTGCAGGCGTTCTGGAACATGTCGAAGGAGACGGTCTTCTCCCGCGGCCGCAGCTGCTCGCGCTTCAGCCCCTCGGCTGCGACCATCGTCGCGGACTGGCCCCAGCGACCGTCCGACGGGATCACGAGTCCCGCCTCGCGTAGGCGCTGGACGACATGGTGCGGCGCCTCGGTGCCGTCGTCGAAACGGTAGCCGACCGTCGGTTCGCTGCCCGAGAAGTCGTACTCGTCGTTCTCGATGCGTGTCCGCGTAAGCGTAGCTCCCGCCGCCATCAGGCCGAGAAGCACGTCGCGGGCATCGTTGTCCTCGTCGAGGAACGCGGTCGGACGCCCCTCGTACTGCAGCTTGCGGACGCGGTCCTTCATGGCGGCGATCATGCCGCCGCCGATCCGCAGGCAGGCGGCGCCGAGATCCTCGAGGCCGTCGACCCGCCGCGTCAGGTACATCTCCTCGTAGACCTGCCGGTCCGCAGGCTGGACGCCGGCCTCGGGCGCGAGCAGGTCGACGAGATGGACGGCCAGGTTGCGGCGCGCGTCGTCATATCGTGGTACGAGCATGTGGCCCTGGAGCCGTCCCTGGCGCTCCACGACCATCATCGTCGGATCGTAGCACCCTTCGGCGACGGCGTACTTCTCCGAGTGGTGATGGTCGTCGGCACGCTGGACGTAGGTGCTGGGGCGGGAGCAGTAGACGTCGTCGTTGATCTCCGGCACGGGCGCAGGCTTCAGCCGCTCGTCCGGAATGACCGCTAGCCCTTCGGCGAGCACGGCGCGTGCGATGTCCAGGACCCGGTGCAGCGCCCGCTCCTGCAGCAGGAAGGGCACGTCGTAGTCGCTGCGGACGTACAGCGTCCCGTCGAGCACCATCGTCTCGTCGACCCAGACGACGCTCGACATGAGCGAGCCGATGACCGCCAGCTCGGCCGCCGGACGCGCGAGATCGCAGGCGATGAACTCGTGACTGTGCGACATGCCATACTGCGAATGCGGCAGGCGTCCGGTCGTCTTCGTGAATGCTACCCTGCTCATGTCTTTTCCCCTCCTCGGGCTGATGCGTCGTTCGGCTTCGTATCGGGTCAGTCGGCGCCCGGCTCGTTCTCGAGGGTGACGCGCGCCCCCTCGAGGCCCCAGTCCGCCGCGGCGAAGAGGGTGACGAATTCCGACCCCGTCATCTCGATGGTCGTGGCCTCGGCGGTGAGCGAGATCCCCATGATCTCGTGATAGGGATGGTCCGACTGCTCGTCCCAGTCGGTCACCATCTGCTCCTGCAGATCGGGAAGGCCGACGCCCGACGGCACGAAGCCGCCGTCGTCGTCGAGGCCGTCGACGATCGCGATCGCCTGCTCGAGCGTCACGGCGCCGGGCATCACGACGTGGGTGTGCTGCTTGTAGTTGTCCGCGTCGCGGTACATGTAGTCGAAGCGGGTGTTCGGGTGGCCCTTGCCGAAGGTATCGGTCTCGATCAGCGGGCTGATTTCGGTGGTCGTCATCTTGTCTTCCTTTCTGGCTTTTCAGGATAGGTGTTGATTTCCGCTCCCGTCGCGGGGAGAATCGGGATCGAGGAAATTCTGGAGCTGACGACATGGCCGAACGCGAACCGCCGAACTTCACGTCCTATTCCGACCGACAGGTCGCCGCCGACTCCATGTCGATGGTGCGGTCCATCCGCGACGGAAGCGATATCCGCGACGTCGCATCCGACATGGGCAAGATGCTCAACGTCACGGTCCCCGCCATGGCGGCCCGCGCCGGGGTGGATCTCACCGCAGGAGAGGCTTCGACCGTCGCCGACTGGGAGAAGCAGAACGGTCGCCCGATGAACGTCCACGAGGCGCGCATGTCCGTCCGGATGGGCAGCCGCGAGGGCCGCGAGAACTTCGGCGTCGGTCATACGACCTTCGTCGAGAAGGGCGGCCTGATCTCCGAGCTGGTCGACCGCGTCGAGCGCCACGAGGATGCGACGCGTCCGGTGGACCGGCAGACCGACGTGGTCCTGCTCGCCGGTCTGCCCGACGGCGTCATGGCCGCCAAGGCTCTCGAGCATGCCCGCGACCTGCGTCAGACCGCGGCGATCACGGAGCGCGACGGTGCGGTCGGTGACCTTCTGAACCGCGTCGTTCCCGTGATGGCCTACAAGATGGGCATCCCCATCGACGACCACGAGCACCGGGTGATCCTCGAGCACGGCGAGAAGTCGCGCATGCGCGGCGACAGGCCGCAGCAGACGATCGAGGACATGTCTCAGACGATCATGCACGCGGCCCGCGACGGACGCCGCATGTTCCCGGAGAGCGCTATGTTCAACGCCCCCGAGAAGGGCAACATCGCGGCGGTCATGCTCGACCGCATGCTGCGGCAGGAGAACATTCACCAGTCGACGCGGCCGGACGGCAGCCTGGAGCCCTATCCGGGTCCGGACGGGTCGAAGCGCGAGATCGTGGGCGTGCATGGCCGCGAGGCGGTCGGCACGCACGCGGTCGCCCGGCACATGCTCGAGAGGACGGCCGCGATGGGGCACCATCCGATGCCGTACTGGTCTCCCGGCCACCTCGCGCCGCCCCGCGACGCCGGCAGGTTCGTCAATCTCCTCAGCAAGGAAAGCCTGCTGGAGATCAGCGACAAGCAGGTCTACGCCGAGCGCATCTCCCGCCTGCCGGATACCGAGCTTGCCGCGGAGATGGTCGAGCAGGCGCGCGAGATGCGCGAGCGCCGTCCCGAGCTGGCGTTCGCCGAGCATGGCTACCACCGCTATATGACTTGGCACGGCATCCCGCAGATGGGGACGCTGTTCGGCCAGACCATGCGTCCGGACGAGGTCGAGACGCACCCGGTCAAGGTCGAGGACGACCAGCAGGCGTTCAACGTGATGAGCTCGGCGACCATGCACGGCACGGGCGAGGGGCAGGCGTACGTCCTGCGGGGCACCAGCGCCGACCACGAGCCTCCGTCGCTGTCGGAGAAGGTCATGTTCAACGAGCCGACCCACGGCAACTCGATGGGCATGCTCCTCGACCGCGTCGCGGTCGCGCTCGACGTGGACCGCGGCGAGGAGTTCGACCGCATGGGTCGAGCCATCGCCGAGGTCGGCCGTCACCGGGGCCAGGGCGATCACCAGTATGCCTGGAAGCCCGACGTCCAGGCGGACGAGGAGGTGTCGCTGCGTCGCGCTCCTGCGAAGGAAGCGGAGCGCGAGGCTCCCGAGCCCGAACGCCAGGCGCCGGCGAAGGGTGCCATGGCGGCTGCATTCGCTGCGGCCGGAATGGGTCCAGGACGCTGATCGACGGGGGTGGCCGCGCATTCCGCGCAGGCCGCCCCTTCCGGGTCCTAGGCCCGCGCCTCCTCGTCGACGTCGCACAGCATCCAGCCGTGGCCGTTTTTGTAGTGGAAGGTGAACGACATCTCGTGTCCTGCCTCGTGCAGGGGGCTGTAGCGATGGTCGTCGAACAGCCAGTCCATGAAGGCGATCATGCGGTCGAGGCCGTTGGGCATCTTCGACTTCAGCCTGTGATAGGCATGGACGCGCACCAGCCCGTCCAGCGGCGCCGGGATGGCCCGGACGCCGTCCTCGTAGGCGACGATGTCGGCTTCGCTGCTTCCCATCGCATGGCCGAAGTCTTCGCGCGACATCTCGACCGCGCGACGCATGAAGAGCAGGTCTGCACCCGACAGCCGCCGTGGATGGCGTGCCCGTGCGGCCGTCGTCTCGTAGACGAGCCCCGTCGGATCCGGAATGACCGGCGACAGTCCGTGCTCCCCGCGCACCATTCCGACCGAGCGTTCCAGGATGACGCTGAACGGCGCCCCCAGGTCGTCGATCCTGTATTCGTCGATGATGTCGGCATGGTGCACGGCAGGCCCTCCTGAGGGCTCAATGCACGGCGCCCGTGCGCGTGTCCATTACGTCGCATCAGGGAAGTCCGACGAAGGTCCCGTCCTGCAGCCCGAAGCGCATCTCGACGGTGCACCCGTCCGTCGCCAGGCCGAGCGCTATCTCGGCGTGTCCGTCCCGCCCCTCGCCGTGGATCGAGAGAAGCGCGACGCCGACCATCATGCCGGCCCCCAGGGCCTCGGCGTCGAGCACGAGGCGCACGACGAGTCTGAGGGCGTTGGCCATCTCCCAGACCTCGTGCTCGCTGCGGGCGACCGGGATGACGTGGCACAGCAGGTCGCCCACGAGATTCCACACGCACATTCCCCGGACGTCGGCGACAGGATGACGGGCGCGCAGGTTGCGTACCAGCCGGCGCGCGTCGATGCGGGCAGTACGGTGCATGAGCACGCCGGCCTCGTCCTGCCGCGCGATCGCCGCCGCATATTCGGGAAGATCCAGAAGCGGCAGGTGCAGTACGCGCTCGTGCACGCGCTGTGCGGGGATGCGGGGCGGCACCTGCCGTCCGTTCGTGCTCACCAGCTGGAGATGCGCCATTCCTGCCGTTCCTTTTCCGTTCGTTGGATTGTCCTGCTTCCGCCCTCCTCGCGCAAGACGCGTCTAGCCTGAGGACCGTAGCCCGCGGGCATGTAACGCCCCGCATCCATGGAGAAAGGAGACTGACTATGGCGAACGGATGGATCTCGAGGCGCTTCATGCGCAGCAGGGCGAAGTGGGGAGCGCCCATGTCGGTGGAGAAGCGTCATGCACCGCTCCGCCGCATCGTCTCGGTGATCAGGCATCGCAGCGGAATGTTCGATCCTGACAGGGTCGTCCTCGAATGCGGGCACCATGCCGATGCCTGGGGCGACCTGCGTGCGCGCTGCGTCGCCTGCCCTGTCGCCACTGCTCCGGACTAGGTCCGGGGGAGCGAGGCGATCGCGGTGCGCTCGAAGACGCCGCCGTCGGGCAGCAGCAGCCGCGCGTCGTCGCGCAGGATGCCGAGGCGACAGGCTTCCATGTCCGGCCTGCCCTGGAACGGCGCCGCCGGATCGGGAATGTCCGTCACGATCGAGGCGATCGCGGCGCGCAGGGCCTGGTCGTCGGCGGCTCCGTACTCGCCGTACTCGGCCGGCGATGACGACCCCTGCGCCTCCGCCGCGAGCTGCGCCTTGAGGTGGGCCGCATCCGCCTCGAGCAGTCTCTCGTCGTTGGGAAGGGGCGTCGACTGCGTATCGGTGAACATGGAGGCGCACTGGGAGATCGCTCCCGTCGCCATCATGGCCGCGAGCATGTCGCGTCGCGTCTTCACGACGTCCCGCAGCGCGGCGGGCCCCGCCAGACGGGTATAGGCGGCGTGGCTGCGCACCATGTTGCGCACTATGTCGATCTGCACCCGCTCGCGCACGACGAGGCTGGGGTTCTCCCGCGCCTGCTCCAGAAGACCTGCCTGTGCCGCGAAGTCCTGCGGGAAGGTCGCCCTGAGCGTCGAGATCATTCCGTCCGAACGCGTCGTTCGCGCCTCGGCGGAGGCGAAGGCGACGTCCCGGTCCTTAGCCCACTGGGCGTTGACCTCGCGGTGACGGCCCTCCTCGGGCATGACGAACAGCGCCAGATAGCCGACGACGGCGAGCATGGCGGCGCAGAACGCGGCGGCGACGATCTTGAGCAAGTGCATTCCCCTTTGCTCGATCCTTCCACGTGGCTCTGCGCCGTGCAAGCCCGTTCCGCCTCGTCCGGGACGATGGATCAGTCCCGTGGGACGACGAGCGATTCGGCCGTCGTGGCGCGTGGCTCGAAGGAGAGGACGAGCCGTACGCCGCCACTCAGCTCCACGTCATGGCAGAGGGATTTCCCGAGCCGGGACAGCAGTGCGGTAACGACCAGATCGGACAGACGCATATTGATCTGGAACTCGACCAGGCTTCTGAGGTCGGGACTGGCGATGCCGTCCTTCAGCCTGTCGGTCGCCTGCATCAGGTCGTTCTCGAAGAACGTCGTCATCGGCATCTGGTTCTGTCGGTTCGGGCGTGCGGTCGCCTCCGATCGCGAGATCACGCCATCGCTGCCGATCACCTCGAAGGTGCACTGTACCGTCGGAAGCCAGTCGGTCGAATGGGTTGGGAGAGGCGGTGGGAGATGGCCGTCGAGCAGCGGCTCTCCCGCTCCTCGGATCATGCCGCCGCGATAGGCGCCGCCGTCGCGGACCCGGTACGTCTCGGCCTCGTTGAGGATCTGGTCGCGGGTGAGGCTGGTATGCGCGCCCATGCCCAGCATCGCGTCGACGCCCGCCATCATGGCCACGCGTGCCAGGTACTCCGTCGGACCGTGACCGTCGACGTAGCCCCAGTCCAGGCCGGGCAGCTTCATCTCGCAATACGAGCGCCATGCCACGTCACCGTCCATGTCGACACGGGCGACCTGCTGACCGGCGACGGAGAGGTCGAACGTCTCGATGCGGCTCGTACCGGACGCGACCGGCGCTACGGTGCACTTGCCGACCATCTCGTCGCACCATGCCTGTTCCAGGTCTAGCTCCGCAGCATGCGCGCGCAGTCCCTCCATAAGAGCATTGCGTGCCGTCTCCGGGCTCGCCCCGTATCCCTCGTAGGAGAAGTTCTCGGACTTCGCCTGGGCATGGTGTGCGATCGTCATCTCTTTTTCCTTGGTCCAGATCCATGTGCACGGGGCGCTAGAACCTGTCGTTCGTAATGACCTTCACCTGCCGATCCTCGGATCCGAGCACGAGCGATATGGGCATCCGACCCGACGTGTCGATCGTTCCTAGGTCCACGGTGGTGCCGTCGCGACCGAATTGCATGTCGGCTCCCATCCATGTCCGACCTGCCGTGGCGCGTACGGCATACCGGCGACCGGGAAGCAGCGGCATAGGCCTCGCGTCTCCGGCACTCAGATAGACCATGCTGTACTTGCCGGGCGAATAGCGGTTCTTCGTCAGAGGGATGAACTTGACGACCTTGTCCTCGGGCGACTGCGACCGGTCGACCACCTGCACGGAGACTGGGTTCGCCTCGCGACGCTCCTCCCATGCAAGATCGGTTCGGCCGGAATCGGGGAATGGAAGCGAACTGGGTATCGCGAGCCGGGGAAGTATCCGGTCGTAGTAGCTCGACAGATACTTCTGGTTGTTGATGCCGCCGTGGCAGTCGATACCCGTGGACGTCACCGCGCGCCCCTTGCTGCAGGTCCGTTTGTCGGCGGCGAGCCGCATGTCGTACATCGTCCGTGCGATGGACAGGTCCCGGGGGCTTCCTCCGCCCTGGCAGATGAAGCGTTCGGCTCCGCTCCTGTCGTATGTCTCCCACGTCCGTCCGAAACCGCTATGCGAGCTCCTGCCCATCTCGACGGTGTCGCCCGTACGAAGCGGCCCAGCCCGCGCGGCGAGGCACAGGATCGGGATGTTCAGCTCGGTGCGTTTCCGGTCGGGAGCGACGAGGACGACCGTGCGCATGTTGATGCAGGAGCCGGTATTCGAACTGCCCCTCCTGGTCCGGCTCCGGGAGGGGCACTCCAGGCGATCCGGTCCTATCGCGGCGACCCTGAGCGTATCCTTGCCTGCACGATGCGATTCATATCCGCCGGCGAGCGGGACGATGACCACGAGCGCGGCCATGCAGACCACTCCCAGGCCGACATATCGATACTTCATTGTCGTCTCCGCTGTCCGTTGCCGTGTCGCGATGGCAGGCGCGAGGTCCGCCGGGGAGTCCTCGCGCCTAGTTGAGGTGGACCGGCCTAGCGGGCGGCGGGGCGCATGGCCTCGACGTTTCTTGCGTTCTGGACGTCGTGGATCTCCGCGAGACGGCGCGACATGCCGACGAGGGTCTCCTGCAGGGCCTGGTCCAGCTGCACGGCCGCCTCGCCGTCGGCACTCGGACGCGCCCGGACGTAGCGACGCGCGACTTCGACGAAGCGCTGGTCGACGATCTGCTCGCACTCGGTCACCAGGTCGTCCTCGAGATCCTCGCGGACGGCGAGACGCGACACCTGATGGCGGAAGTCGGATAGCTCGTTCAGCAGCGTTCCTCCCGGGACCAGGCCCTCTAGACGGGTAAGGAGCATCGTCACCTCGTCCTCGGACTCGGCGCGCGGCCTTGCATGCGCTGACTTCGTGCCCGGGCGCGCCTTTAGCCCTGCGAGCAAATCAGGACGCCGGCGCAGGAGGACGAACACGCCCCCTGCGAGCGCTGCGATCGCCAGGGCGGCCAGCGCCCATCCGAGGGCGCTCGACGAGGTGGGCGACGATGCGGCTCCGGCCGCTGCCGGTGCCTGTACGGGATCGATGCCGGTAGCGTCGGTCGGGAAGCGCACGAGCGCTCCGTCCTTCTGCCAAGTGACGACCAGCTCGAGCGGTGTTGCGGGAATGGGGCGCGCCTCGTTCATCGGCGAGTCGTAGCCCTCCGTCATGCGTGACGGCATCGCGGTGAGCGCCGTCATCTCGACTCCCGCCAGCCTGTAGCGGAAGCCGCCGTCTGGGCGGCCCGAGCCGACCGGAACGTCCACGCCTTCCGGAACCACGATCGCGGTGGAAGGGCCGGGCTGGAAGCCCCGCGGAAGCGCGGGCACGCTGCGCACCAGGACGAAGCCGGACCTGGGTACGGCGTATTCCGCCATGCGACGCTCGCGCATCTCGGCGACGCGCTTGCGCATCTCGGGATCCATTCCCCTGTAGCGCATCTCGTCCACCGCGTCTTCGGCTGCGGCATCGCGCGCGAGGCGACCGCCGGCCGCCTTCCAGCGCGCGACGTCGTCCTGCGTGAACGGGCGGGCATAGCCCTGCTCGACGAGCTGGCGCATGCCCCACTGGCCCGGCATGAGGGCGGTCGAGTCGATCGGCACGGCGGACTTCACGTCCTGCGGCTTCACGTCGACCTTCTCGGGCGCGGTCACCGTCGCGCCGTCGATGTCCAGCACGGCGGGGCTGGAGCTGGCGTAGAGCCGCGACGGCGTAGCGCCGAAGCGGGTGGAGATCGCCTTCTGCGTCGAACGCAGATCCCCGAGGTCGGAGGCGCGCATGATGGGCACGCAGGCGCCGCCGCTCATCATGGCCGAGACCCTGCTGCGTGCGTCGAGGAACTCGGTCTGGATGCCGTCGGTTGCGCCGATCACCGCCTGCGACGAGGACCCATGGGCGAGCACGGCCTTCACGCGGCCCTTGGCGACGCCGCGGATGTCCCAGAGCACCGACGACCCGCCGGAGAGTATCAGGACGACGTCCCGTCCGCTTCCGCCGGTGACGCTGACCAGCGTGGCGGGCTCGCTCGTCTCGCCGATCGCGAACGGCACGTTGCCGCCGCCGCCCCGGCCGGCCGCCAGCACGACGATGTCGCGCCCCTGTGCGATCGAGGCAGGCAGGCACGTGTCGCCGGTCGGGCGTACGATCGTGGTCTGTCCCGGCAGCCCCGGCACGCCCGGAGCAGCAGGTGGCTCCAGTGCAGTCATGTTGTCCTGCGCCACGACCGGCCCGGTCGCAAGAGCAATGGCCGCGAAGGCAGCCGCTATCGTTCTCATACATGGTCCCCTTTCAGGATGCCACGATACAGCATGAACGAGGTTTCACAATGCCCGTAATCCCCTGACGGCAGGCGTATGCTTGTCGTGTTCTGCGGTGGGCGCTGCGACTATTTCCCATTACTCCTATTTGACGTTCCATCCATAAACCAATATGCCCGTCCCATCCCCTTCGGGGGTGGCTGCGGGATTGGGGCGCGGCGTCTCTCTTGGGGTTTCACGATGAAGCTGCTTGCCTGCGTTTCCGTCATCGGCCTTCTGGCCGCCGTTCAGCCTGCGTCCGCGCAGGACGTCCTCATGCGCAGGCCGCTGCCGCGCGTCGCCGGCGTTCCCGGCGTCCAGACTGGGACTCCTACGCCCACGCCCTTGCCCACTCCATTGCCCACGCCCACTCCTGCACCCGGCGTCACCCCGGCTCCGGCAGCGGGCATCGCCGCCTACGGCTGGCAGCCGAGCTGCACCGATTCGTCGGCGACCGCGGCGTGCGTCCGGCTGATCGAGGGCAAGGACTTCCTCGTACCCGCGTCCGAGTGCCCCGCGACCCAGTCCGCCGAGGCGGAGGCCGTAGCGCACTCGCGCGGTCTGTTCGGGATGAACGACGGCGTCAGCGCCGCCACCAGGGATCAGGTCTGCGGAGCGCAGGGTCCGAAGTCCTACTTCGTCGCCTACGGGACCTGCGATCCGTACGGCGACAGCGGCAGCGCTTATCTCAACACGACGTGCGTCCAGGCCTTCGTCGACCAGAACGGCGCGGTCACCGCCCGGCAGTACGTAGACGGCGGCAGGTGCATAAGCCAGCCGACGGATGGCGGATATGCTGCCATTGCGGCAGGATCCCCGCTTGTGCCGGGTGGCACGGTCGTCGCGCCTGCGGATTTCTATTCGTCCTCCGGGCAGCCATGTACCCAGGGCATCCAGTCGCAGGTCGAGCGCGTGACGGCCGGCCACTGCCTCGACGAGGGCGGCTACGTCTGCAACTCGTTCGAGGTCGCCAAGGACGCCAAGGGGGCCTACAGGCTGCTGCGCACCACCCCTACTGGGTCGAGCCAGTGCTATGGCGGCGGCGGCTCGCAGGGAGCCAACGACTTCGTCAAGTCGCTCGGCTACGACGTGGTGCAGGGCTACTACGGCGGCCTCCAGCAGCGCTGCCAGGCGTATCCGACCTACGGCGCCACCAGCGTCTGCGAGACGCGCATCGTCAGCAAGCCCGGCGGCGGCTACGACGTGAAGACGGGGCTGCAGGTCGACTGCAAGGGCGTCCAGGCGAACCGGTACAACCCCGACTGGGTCGACACCGTCGACGTCCCGACGTCGCGCTGCGAATCCGCGCCGGCGCCGACCGACGAGCAGAAGGCGCTGATCGCCAAGGCGGAGCTGCTGCCCTATGAAGAGGCGAAGGCGAAGGACTGCTCGTCCCCGCTCAACTTCAACTACAACCTCCAGGCCAAGGTCCTGCCGGGCGGGTTCGACGTGAAGCGCAGCGAGAAGACGTACGAGTATCCGACGGCCGCCATGCGTGCGGCCCGCACGCCGCGCGAGGGAGACCAGTACGGCGAGTACACCGACATGGTGTACGAGGGCACGTTCAACATCAGCCTGGTCTGCACCGACATCGCCTCCGGCGGGCCCCGGATCGGGCAGTCTGGCGACAGCTACTGGGACGGCCCGTACGACAGCTCCGTCTACAGCGGCAACCACAGCTTCGCGATCGACAAGAAGGAGGCATGCGCGGTCGGCAAGGAGGCTCTCTACGAGCCGTACGGCGGGGCGGCCTACTACTACGAGACGATTCTGACCGGCGTCGGCGAGCGGTGGGCCAATCAGCCGACGTGCTACGAGCCGAGCTACGGCGTTGCCGACGTGAAGGAATTCGTCCCTAGCGGGACGGACGGCGCCATCTTCCGCCTCAACAGATGCTCGCCCCTGCGTACGCGCTGGTTCACCTGGAACGGATCCAGCTGGGTGCCCGGCGAGTACCAGGCGGGTAATCCGCCGCTGTGAGGTCGCTGCCCCTCCTTGTGTCGGTTCTGGTCCTGACGGCCTGCGGCTCCCGCCACGAGGCCAAGGCCCCCGCCGATGCTCCCCGGTCCGCCCCGCAGACGCGTGCGGTGCGTCCCTGGGAGAAGCCAGCCGCATGGAGAGAGATCATCGTCGTGAGGCACGGACGACCCGGGCCAGTGCCGATCGCGCGCGAGGGCACGAAGGGACGCATGATCGTCGACGATCTGCCTCGCGGATATACGGTCTGGGAATTCGAGGTCGACTGTCCGGCACGGCGCTTCGTCCAGGGGCGGGGACATGGCTACGACGTGGGCTCGCCGATCGAGCGCGCACCGGATCCCGTGCAGGCGTTCGTTGCCTCCGATGCGGTCGATAGGATCTGCGCGTCCGATACCGGATCGTTTGCGCGCTCGCCGCAGCAGGTCGTCGACGAGCTCATGAAGAAGGCCGGCATGCGTCCCCCCTCTCCCGGAACTCGGTTCCCCGACGAGGGCAGGCTGCGCAGGTAGTCCTTTCCCTGGTTTTCCTCTCCGTCGGGCCGATTTTCAACGCCGAGGCCAAAAATATGACGGGTCCGGTGCGCGATGGTGCTCCGGACCCGTTGTTCTTGTCCTGTTCCCGTCCTACAAGACGGGCATGGCAAAACCGAAGAAGCAGTATGCATGCACCGGGTGCGGAGCGACCGCCACCCAGTGGGCCGGTCAGTGCACCGGCTGTCAGGAGTGGAACACGATGGTCGAGGACGCCGCGAGCGTCGTCACCCCGTTCCAGGCCAAGCACGGTCTGCAGACCGGCGGCCGCGCGATCCAGCTGACGGGCCTCGACGCCGAGGTCACGCTGCCCGACCGGATGGGGACGGGCATCGCCGAATTCGACCGTGCGCTCGGCGGCGGCTTCGTCGAGGGGTCGGCGACGCTGATCGGCGGCGATCCCGGCATCGGCAAGTCGACGCTGCTGCTGCAGGCCGCGGCTCGCATGGCGAAGGCCGGACTGAAGGTCGCATACGTCTCGGGTGAGGAGGCGGCCGACCAGATCCGGCTGCGCGCGAGGCGGCTGGGCCTGGCAGGCGCTCCTGTGCAGCTCGCATCCGCGACGTCCGTCCGGGACATCCTGACCACTCTCGGCGAAGGTCAGGTACCCGACCTGCTGGTCATCGATTCCATCCAGACCATGCATTCCGATCTCATCGAGGGCGCACCGGGCACGGTGAGCCAGGTGCGCGCCTCGTCGCTTGAGCTGATCCGCTTCGCCAAGGACCGCGGCACCGCGCTGGTGCTGGTCGGCCACGTCACCAAGGACGGCACGATCGCCGGCCCGCGCGTGCTCGAGCACATGGTCGATACCGTGCTGGCCTTCGAGGGCGAGCGCAGCCATCAGTTCCGCATCCTGCGTGCGGTCAAGAACCGCTTCGGCGGCACCGACGAGATCGGGGTGTTCGCCATGGAGGCCGAGGGGCTGAGCGAGGTGTCGAACCCCTCGTCGCTGTTCCTGACCAACCGCGACCAGGGCATGAGCGGTACGGTGGTGTTCCCGGCCCTCGAGGGCACGCGCCCCGTGCTCGTCGAGGTCCAGGCGCTGATCGTCCGGCTGGCGAGCGGCGCCACGCCGAGGCGGGCCGTCGTCGGCTGGGACGCAGGCCGGCTGGCGATGATTCTTGCCGTGCTGGAGGCGCGATGCGGCCTCAGCTTCTCGACCTGCGAGGTCTACCTCAACGTGTCCGGAGGCTACAAGGTGCAGGACCCGGCCGCCGACCTTGCCGTCGCGGCGGCGCTCGTCTCGGCCCTGTCCGAGCGACCGCTTCCGATGGACGCGGTGGCGTTCGGCGAAATCGCGCTGTCGGGCGAGGTCCGTCCCGTGGCGCATGGCGCGCTCCGCATGAAGGAGGCGGCCAAGCTGGGATTCGCGCGGGCCTTCGCGCCGTCGGTCCAGGCCGAGACGTCGGGCATGACCCTGTCCGGCTTCAAGGCCCTGGAGGCGTTCGTCAGGCATCTGATGGGGCGCTGACCGACGGGATGCTCGCCTGCTAGATGTAGTTCCAGCCGGTGTTCCTGATCGTGACGCGAGATACTTCGAACGTCATGACGGTCCTGCTCCGTACGCGTTCGATCCGTCGGATCGGCCACGAGAACGCGGAGCCTCCCCACTTCAGCAGGCGTCCGAGCGGAGCGCCCTCGAGCTCGGCCATCACGCTCCCGTCGAGGATGCGGTCGATCTCTATCTGGACCAGGACCGAGGGTCTGCCGTAGTCCCGTACCTGCATGATGCGGTACGAGGCATGGTCGCCAAGTCTCGCCGTATCCACCATAAGGAAGCCGTCGACCAGACGGAATGTCGCTTCCGACGTCACCGCCACGTACGGATGTGACCACTGTTCCTCCAGCATGGCGGCGAGGAAGGCGTCCATGTGCGACGCCTGATCGAAGAGATCGAGCGCTGCGGGAAACGACTGGGCGAACCGTTCACGGCGCAGCGAGTTCGTCGTCTCCTCGGTCTCGCGACGCTCCGCGATCCTGCGCATGTGCTTGAGGCGTTCCTCCTCGTAAAGCGCCTGTCGCCTTTCCTCGATCTCCTGCTGACGCATCCGTTCGCTCCGGCGTCCGTCGAAGGCCTTCATTTCGACCATGACCTCGCCGATGCGGGTATCGATTGCCTCGGCTCCGCCCTGCAGGGTCTCGACCTCGATGAGATAGGTATGCTGTACCCACTCCCGATCCTTCTCGCGGACCGTGAGGGACAGGCGCTGGTCGTACCGTGTGCGGATGACGAACTGGGCGGGATGTCCGCGCCGGCGCAGCGCCTCGTCGATGATCGCCTCGTAGTCGACGTCGACAGCGATGTCGCGGTGTGCCCTGAGATCGTCCGCGATTTCGTCGAATGCTACCGGCTCTGGACGCTCTACATGCCGGCCCGGCGGATCGAGCAGCGCGTAGCGGGGGAAGAGCCCGAGAACCGTGCGTATGTCCGAACCTCCCTGCGGCACCTCGCGCGTTGCCCGGTCGATGAAGAGGGCATGATGGAAGCGCGGATCGCCAAGGGCATCGGCGACGCTTCGTCTCGGAAAGGTGTGGATGGGCATGCCGCGCAGAGCGCCGTGACGGGTGAGCATGGGACGTGCCACATGGCCTCCCGAATAGGTCCATACGTCCAGATAGTCCTCGGGATCGGCCGCGCTGAGTTCCATGCGAACGGTATCCAGCGAAGGGCCGCGCAGCCGGAACACGGCAGGCGGAAAGGCCGGCCCCAGGGCGTGGAGCGTCCTGTGGAAGTTGGAGCGTGCAGACGGGGACGCGAGGCTGACTTCCCTGCCGCCGTTCTCGGTGCGGATCGCGTCGAGCTCCGCGTAGAGAATGTCGGGATCGATCCCCAGGTGCTTCATCAGCCCGTCGACGATCAGCTCGATCGAGATGCTGCCCGGCTGCTGGACCGGAGGGCGCCATCTCTCGGGCTGCGGTGCGATCGGCGGCTGCGGCGCGAGGCGCTCGTCGGCCATGTCGCAGATCATCATGCGCGCCATCTCGTCGGCGTCCAGGCCGTCATGGCGGGGAGTCCGGTGTCTCGGGCGACGTACGGGGGCGGGACGCTGTTCTCGTGAGGTCATCTCGCGCGCTTCGGAGACGAAGGTCGCGACCGAGGCCGCCTCATCGGTGTCGAGCGTAGGGCCGATGTCGTCATACAGCCGGTCGATCGCCGCCATGCGGCGCTCCTGCATGGCGGACAGGATCTCCAGCGTCAGATCGCGCGGGAGCACGAGCCTGCCTCGTCGTGCGGCCGTCGTCGAGCCCTGGACGGCGATGCGGTCGAAAATCGGAGGTGCGCTGCCTGCATAGGCCGCCAGATGGTCATGGGTGCGCTCGAGCTCGATGGCGATCGCCACGGCCCGGCGCATGGATGGCGGCATCATCCGGCGCGGCATGCGCTGGGCGATCTCCTCCAGCGTGCCATAATCTACCATGATGCTATAGGCCGATCTGAGAATGAACTGCTGCAAGAGCGGCGCGGCGTCGGGCCTTCTCCTCGTCGCTCAGGACCTCGCGTGGACCTTCCCAGTAGGCGTCGCCCCGGTCGACGGTCAGGTCGAAGCCCTCGCCCACGAAACAGTAGTCGAGCAGATCGCGTGCGGCGGTCTTTTCGGTCGCGTTCGCTTCCGGCGAGAACGAGCGTTCGACGTCGGCCGGTTCCTCGCTGTCGGCGATCAGGAACTGCTTTGCCGGCTTCCCGCCGATCGCCTGCTGCGCGAGCGTTAGCGCGTCGAAGGTGTTCTTCCACTTCGCGCTCGAGCGGATACGCTGTGCCATCTTCGTTTTCCTTCGGTTCGTGGTTCGCGGTCGTCGTCAATCGTCGGGGTGATGCGTTCCCTGGGCTTGGCTTCCGACCGGGGCGACTATGGCACGCGCGACGTGCCGGGTGCCGCTACAGGCAGATGATACCGATCAGGATGCCCACGAGCACCGAGGCCACGACGATGGCCGTGCGCATCCTGCTGCGCGGACGCGCATGCACGGTTCCCGGCAGGAACACGTCGTCGGCCGATCGCGGATCGCCCGGAGAACTCTGGTCCGATGCACGGCGTATCGGCCGCGCCGATCGCATATAGTCCCTGTCCTGGATTCCCATCGTCGTCATCCCGTATTTCAGGATGGACTAGCACGTCGCATGACGACGCTCAACGCGGGCTTCTAGTCGCTGTCGCCAAGCGGAGGCAGGCCGAGACAGAAGGCGACCATCAGGATCGCGATTGCCAGTCCGGCCGTCATTATCATTCCCCACCGCGTGGCGGTGCCGGGCTGTGCCGCATGACGCAAGGCGTAGGCGGTCAGCCCGCCGATGCCCCCGGAGGCCATGGCCAGCCCTCCGAACGCCGTTCCCGGCAGGACCAGCCCCAGGACGGTCGACGGCACGAGGCCGAGAACCGTCCAGCAGACGGCTCCGAGGTCGATGCGCAGAAGGCGCTCGACGGCCATGATCGCGGTCATCGGGACGATCGCCACGGCTGTCCCGTATCCGGCGATGCCGAAGGTGACCGTGACGAGCATGAAGACCATGTCGCCGAGACCAGGACGCTGCCAGGGATGAGGTCCGGCGTGATACATCGCCTCGAGGAGCATTGCGAAGGCGGCCGCGACCCCGGCGACCAGCAGCCCGTACGCCATTCCCTTCAGCGCATCGGACCAGTCGTCGCCGAACGGTCGCCCCCATGGCCTGCGGCCCGGCAGAAGCGCGACGTTCCGAAGATGGCTGGCAGGCCTCATCGTGCGGGCGGCGTCGCGGACATCCCATCCATGCGCAGCAGCAACTCGTGTGTGAATACCTCCTCGAGCATGGCCTCGCTCTCGGCGAGGTCACGGCGCTTCTCGAGCACGATGCTCTCGTGGGCCTCCCTGATGGCCTTGGCGTCCTGGACGGCGTGCCTCTGGGCTTCCCTCCTGTCGAGGAAGAAGCGGTTCTCGTACATGAGTTCGCCGTCGTGCGTGACGTTGGGCCAGCCGAACTTCTCGCATGTCTTCCCGACGATCCGGCCGTCCTTCCAGGTGTAGACCGGAATGGAGGCCGAGAACACGTCGGGCCTGGCCATCAGTTCGCGGAACAGTGCCGGGTCCGCGTTGATCAGCTCGCGGTAGCGCACGAGATCGGCCGAGCCGGAGAACGTCCGGTTCACCTCGGCATGGCCCTCGGGCGTGACCGTGACCAGACTGCCTACAGACTGGGAGCCGATGTGCACGGTGCCGTCGACCACCTTGACGATGTGGCCGATCCCGTAGTGCTCCCTGATGTTCTTCCAGCCCATCTCGAATGCCTATTGCCGTGCGTTGCGGGGAGCGGGGTCGATCACCAGCCGCCCCGCCTGGTCGCACGCTCGAGGCGCTCGATGGTGGCGAGGCACGCCTTCGACGGTCCCGGATTGAGGATGGCCCTGCGCGCGGGATCCGTGATGACGATGCCGCCCGTCCTCTTCAGGACGCTGCGCCGGCTGGGGTTGCGACTGTCTTCCATGATGGCAGGATAGATCCGGTACTGGGGGTGTCAACGACTTGGAGAAGGCCGCAGGCGCCTTCTCCGCTCAGTTCATGCCGAGCGCGTCCAGATAGGAGTTCACGATCGCGTCCGCCTCGTCGCGCGTGGCCTTGTCCTGCTTCAGGAGCGAGATGATCTTGCGGATGGTCTTGGGGTCGTAGCCCTGCGACTTGGCCGCCGAATAGGCGTCCTTGATCTCCTCGCCGACGTCCTTCTTGCGCTCCTCCATGGCCTGGATCTGCTCGATGATCTCGCGCAGCTGCTCGGGGGCGGCGATCTCCGTGCCGCCGTCGGCGGTCGCGGGGGTATCTGACATGAATGATGCTCCTGAAGGGTGTGGAGCGATTGTAGGATGGAACGTCGAAGTCGGCAAACGCCAGACATGAGACGGGCGGTGTCGCGTTGCTCCCACTAGCGGGCGTTTCGGTTTCGCGGGACCATGCCGGGTTCTGGCGTCGATGCGATTGACGATTGACGATACCTGGCGTGCATGTAGAACAGCGCGTCAGACGGACAGTGTCTGTCAATAGATGTCAATAGAAACACATGGATACGAAGGGGTATCGCCATGATAATGACGAACATCATGCTTCTTGCCGCCGCGGCTGCTGCATCGCCACTGGACAGGACCGGAACGGTTCCTGTCGAACATGTCACCGTGTCGGTCTCGCCGGATGCCGTTTCGGCGATTCGTCTGCCCGAAGGTCAGAAGATTGTGGATGCGGTGCTTCAGGACCCGGCCGATGTCCAGATGGCCGTCGCCACCGACCGGACGGTCACATTCAGCGGGTCCGCCGATCCGCGCGGGACGCATCTCCTGATCAGGCGCTCGACCGGCCGTCCCCTGGACGTGCTTCTGCAGCCCGCCGCCGATGGCGTCCGTTCGCACGTCGTCCAGATCGGCGCAGACGAGACGAGCCGCGTGCCGGAATGGCATGTCGCGAGCCGTGACGTGTCGGTGCTGAAGCCCGGGTTCGCAGTGCTGCAGGCCTATGCCTCGACCGGCGTCAGGGTGGAATCGCTTCCCTCCGACGGCACCTTCGTGGCGACGCGGGGATCACAGGACCAGGGAGACGTGATGGTCGTCGGAAAGGGCGGCGAGATCGGGATCTATCGCCTGGACTGAACGTATTCCGGTGGATCGTCCAGACGGTTTACCGGAAGTCCGGCGTCTGCATTGTACAGAGGCGCTGCCGCCCTAGCGCCAGTCCGCTGCCCTTATGGACCTGACGTCGATCGACCCGGCAGCTGACTGAACAGCTCGCCGTCATGTCCCTCTATCCGCGGGAGACGGACTATCCGAGCATCTCGTAGCCGAATGCCGCCCGGTAGCGGGCAGACAGCCATTCCATGAACCGCGCCTTCTCCAGTGCGTCCATCCGCTCGTGCTCGTAGCAGAACCAGTCGAGCTTGGCCTGCAGCTTCACGAAGCTGTCGTAGCGGTCGAAGTGCCGGGACATCACGTCGCGTACAAGCAGGTCGTTGTCTTTGGGGTCGGGACTTCCGGACCGGTGGCGGGCGTAGATCTGCGAAAGCAGCGTATCTCCGGGAAGCGTCATCCCTGTTCTCCTGTCTTTCCCTCCATGCGGAGGGTGGCGGCTATTCCATGCGGTTCTATTGGGCGATCTTCCCCGTGAGGGGAGAAGGGGATGGTTATCGTTTTAGCACGATCTTGTGATCCTAGCCGTAATGATAGCCGAAGGGGCGTGGCGGAGCATCAGGTGCTTTCCGTGCTTCCGTCATCCACTCCTGATACGCCGATCCCGCCGCATTCAGGCCTGGATTCGCCCGCATGAATGCCTGTGCCACCTCGTGCTCCCATTCCGCCTGCGAACGCTGGCGCCGGAGCAGTTCCGCGTTGCCGTCCGTGGCATGAGCCAGCGGGCCTCGCGCGAAGCGATGCATCTTCGTCGTCAGCTGGTTGACCGCGGACGTCAGGCGGTTGACCGGTATGCCCCGGAGCCTTGCAGGAAGCTCCTGTGTCAGCATGGCGAGCCATATGTCGTGCGCCAGGGCGGAGAAGTCGGGCAGGCCCGCTGTTCTCTCGCCCCACTCGCAGCGTACCATGCGCCCATTCATCCGCAGAGCGATCTCGGTGAACACGAGCCGCTGCTCCGCGGCGTTTGCTCCCTCGGGTACCACGATCTCTGCGATCGCATCGAAATGGGCTCGCATCAGGTCGGGGTGGAGCTGCTTGGAAGGCACCGCCGTGCGGCAGAAAGGGTCGTACCGCACGGCGGGCGCCTGCGGAGATGCCATGACCTGAAGTAGCTTTCGCACATACCTGCGATGTAGGTCGCGGTCAGCCGCGACTTCGTCCAGGCTGCGCCCCTCGCGCCCGTGCCACCAGCCGGACAGGCCTCGCGCATGTTCGAGGGCGTCCGCGGCTCGCATGTCGTGGATCTTGCGCCATCCAGCGCCCGCCTCCGCGAAGTGGAATGCCATTACGACGTCCTGATCGTTGTATAGGAAGACCGTCCTTCCGCCGCAGTCCGCCTCCCAGATCGCGCAGTCCCGCGGTTTTTCGAAGCGCTTGCGGATGGATGGCGCCAGATGCAGTCCGTCGTCCCAGCTCAGCCTGAAAAGGTCGAGGCGGAGTTCTCCGTCGACCGTCCTGAAGGCCTTGACTAGCATAGGACCCAGTTCAGCCGGGACGATGCTGCCGGCCTCGATCTCCAGCCCTTCGTAGCCGTCCTCCTGGGCCTCGCGCACGAGGCGGTCGAGCATGTTCTCGGCGACCCGAGCGGGGTCGACGAGGAATGTGCTCCAGCGGCTGCGGTCCGCCTCACGGGCGATCGTATCGAGGTGGGCCTGCAGGGAGCCGCCGTCGGCTTTTGCCCGCCGGCGCGCCTCGCGCCTGGCCGAGGCGATGATGTCGTTCATGTCCGTCTCCTGGTCGACTGGCGCATCGTCCGCTCATGCAGCGTCGACGTGGATCGGGCTCGAATGATGGAGGCCGTACGTCGTCGGATGGTCCCTCGCGGGTTCGTCTTCGGCGGACGACATGCCTCCATTCAGGCATGTGAGCGTATGGATCATGCGGTGGTGGATGGCAAGTCCGGGTCGCCCCCGTGAGAGGAGAAGGGGGTGGCTGGCCGGACTTCGCCATTGAAGTCTCAGGGACGCTCGCCACGCTCCATCCGACCGACGATCTCGTCGATCCGACGCGCGGTGTTCGTCAGGATGAAGCCGAGCACCAGCCCCTTGTCGGTCGGCTTGCGCACCACCCGCTCGACGGTCATCGCCTCGTCGAGCCACGGGTGATCGAGCACGTCCGTCACGGGACTGCCGACGATCGTCTCCACCGTCTCGGCGGGCAGGCCGGGCGTCGCGCTCTCCAGAGCCGAGAGCGTGTCCCGGATCATCACCCAGTCGCCCGCCTTGTCGATCTTCATCGAGAAGCCGCCATGGCCGTATTCGGGGAGGAACGAGCACTCGCCGGTGCCGATCCCGGACTGGTCGGCCACGTCGGGCAGGATGCCCCAGGCGTTGATGCCGGCCATGTCGACGATCTGGCTGGCGCCACGCACGGGTCCCAGGGCGTCGTAGAGGGCGCGTGCCGCCCATACGTCGAAGGTCTCAAGCGCGCGATGCGGCGCGTCGTCATGGACAAGAGATGCGATCATGGCAGGTCTCCTTCTGGTGCGTTGGTAGCGAGGTTAGTCGTGGCCTTCGCCGGATCCGGTCCGGTCCCATCCCATGAAATGCCTTTAGCTTTCCGGTCGTTACGACGGGGGACAAGGTCGATCAGCAGGCATGCGCCGTATATAAGCATGCATGGCATCAATGCTGAATACACGAGGCAGAGAAGAATCAAGAGACCAGCGTGAGTGCTATTGCCCAGCCTATCGGCCGGTTCAACGGCGAACCATATCAGCGCGACGTAGCAGGCCGGGCATAGCAGTACGATCAGCCAACGGAAGCCACGCGCCCAGAAGAACAGCGTCACTGTGCCGACCAGGAACAGGAGGGTAAGGAATATGATCATCGCCGGTCTTTCCATGCAATGAACCATGTTACGTCTATGACGCTACACGGCGTTGTTGTTGGCCGCTCTTACGTTCGGGGCATCTGCCGTACAGTACGCCGAATCCTCTTCGTGAGGGTAGGAGGGGTGCCTTACGCGGACAGATCGATTGCCAGGCCGAGATTGCGTTCGGGCCCGTACGGGTCCTGCGCCCAGTGCAGCAGCGCCTGGCGGCTCTTGGCCTGCGGGTTCATGCGCTCCAGCGCCTCCGCCGTCTTCGGCTGCCAGCGCCGGGAGAAGTCCGCCCAGCGGCCGATCTGCCGCGCGTCGTCCTCGCTGCGGCGGCCAGAGTGAAACCGGCAGTACCACTGGAACCAGCCGACGGGATCCTGATCCCTGATCCAGCCCTTGCGGCGCCACTCCTCGATGCTGAGGCCGCAGTGGACGCCGAACGCGTTGTGGGCGCGGGCGTCCGGCCTCTCCCGGTACGGACCCGCCGCGAGGATCGCCGGATCTATGCCCTCGAGCTGCTCGTCGTCGCATCCGTGGAAGTAGCCGCCGTCGAACGCACCTGCCGCAAGCACGGCTCCGGGTGACATGGACGGCGTGAACTCGGGATGGTCGTCGTAGCGCGGGCGGTCGATCGCGATGTCGTCTGTCCTGGTCATGTTCGTTTTCCCGTCTGCTGGTTTCGTCCCGGATGCCTCCTTCGATCGAGAGCTCCTGGCCGTCGTCATCCGGGCGTCGCTCTTCGTGCGTCAGGCGGTGAGCAGGTCCGATCGCAGTCCCGGTATCCTGCCGATCACGGCAAGGACCTCGGCGGCGACTGCGGGATTTCTCCGCGCCTCGTTCGAGAACGCCTGTCGCAGCCCCTCGATGTCGACAGCGTGCCCGCCGCCGTCGGTCCTCATGAGATCGAGCAGATCGAGGAGGATGTTGGCCGCGGCCGGAGAAGGTCCGGGGGTCTCGTTCACCGCATGCAGCAGCTGCGTGGCGGCGATCTGGTCGCGCGGGTCGAAGCGGGGACGGCCCTCATCCGGATCCAGTCCTCCTTCCCGACACAGCTCGCGATAGCGGGGGCTGTCCCAGTGATAGTCCGGCTCGTCCACGGGCAGCGCCGCGACCGCCCTGATCCAGGCATTGTCGGTCGCCGGCAGGTTCCTGTGCGACAGGAACCAGGGTGGATTGTCGAGGTCGAGGATTACGAGGTGGGTGCGGCTGCGGTAGGGAGCCACGCACACGCCCATCCGCCGACCGTCCTCTGCGACGATCTCGACCCGCCTGCTCATGGCCTTGTGCCCGACGTCGCCATCCGTTCGGTATTTGGCCTGGTCATGCGGTCGCGAGCTCGTCGCTTTCCGCGATCGTAACCGACATGCGATCGACGATCTCACCCCTCACGTCCTCGACGTAGGTCTCGGCATGCCGACGACGCACGAAGTCCTTGCCGACCGCTTCGAGGAGGGAGCGCATGTCCGGCCAGCGCGAGAACTCCGCCTGCGGGACCGCATGGTACGCGATATCGCCGTCCGGCATGGTCGCCGTCACGATCACGTATGGCCTTGGCATCGGTGTCTCCCGTAATGTTGGTCGAGTAGGCGTCATGTTGACGTAGGGGGCGTTGTAGGACGCCTTGCGCGACAAGCCAATGCGCTGCTCCCCGCGTGACGGGGGCTAGTTTACAGGACTGCACGCTGGTGTAATCATCGTCCCATGTCGATTTCATATTCTGAAGTCCTGCGATCCGTAGTCGCGGTGGGGCTGGCGCTGTCTTCGTCCACCGCAGCACTTGCTCAGACCGAGGCGGTCGTGACTGCTCGGCTGACTCCTGCCTATCACGCGTGTCGCAAGCAGACGTATGGCGGTACGTTTCCCGAGGCTATATGCATGGCGGACGAGAACCGACGTCAGGACGTCATGCTGAATGCCCGGTGGCGTCGCACTATCGGCGCCATGTCCCGTGTTTCCGCGGATGCGCTTCGCAAGAGACAGCGTGAGTGGATACGAAGCAGGGATCCGCGCTGCAAGGCCGAGGTAACTGGTCAGGACGTAATCAACTCGACGGCCATCTACGTGTACAATGTCTGCATGCTTGACATGACGGTACGCCGGATCATGTTTCTCGAACGTCTGGGGTAGATGCTTGAGCGGTCGATGACCTGACCAGGCAGGAAGGACCGGCGTGATGCCGGTTCCTACCTGCCCATCGCGCTGTGCGCGGCTGTCATCGCTGCCTTGGCGTGCTGGCTTCTCTGGATAGGTACCAGCTCCGGATCCCTGGATGCAGCGGGCGTCTCTTGCTTCTGTTCGGGAGCTGGTGCTGGCGATGCACGCTGCTCTGTCACGAACCCTGTCGCTTGCCGCGCCTCGACGATGCCGATCCAGTCCTGATCGGTCGTCGGCACGTGGCTCTTTCGCAGCGGGTCGGTCATCACGCCTGCCTGACTGATTGCCGACTTGGCGTAGGAGACCGTTGCCTGAGACACGATCCATGCCGCCTCGCGCTCGCCTGTCTTTTCAGAAAGGTTGCCGGTCAGCGCCTTGGCGGCTTCCATCCGGATATGCCTCTCGATGTCCTGCGCCGTCAGTTCGGGGCGCCTGCCGACCACGTCCGGGTGCAGCGCCGCTGCCTCGAGGGCGTATGACCTGTCGCGTGCTGGTCCAGTAGATAGGAAGCCCTCCACTGCGCCGTCCACTGCCTTGGTCTCACGAGCGAGATGCTGCTCGAGTCCGCCGCCCATGAAGATGTCGGTCCTGCCCTTGACGTTGTCGAGTGCCTTCTTGCGGATCGCGCCATCGAGTGGACGGTCGTCAGCTCGGGGTTCCACGTGCGCCTTCATCACCCGGGCGGCTTCCATCATGACGGCGGCCTGGCGCTGGACTCCTCGCGGCAGCATCGCGTCGTCCCCCAGGCCAGGCAGGAAGGCCAGTATCTGCGAGGCCGGCATGTCCATGCTCTGCGTGCTCATGATGACGCCGCGCACAAGGGCGGGATCTTCGGATCCATACCCGCTCTCGAGGACCTCCTTCGCCCGCTCGTCCGCCTCGACTCTGAGACCGAACATCCTCCTGAAGCCGTCCATCGCCGCCATGTTCGTCTCCTGCCGTTCGTTGTCGGTATGGTATCATGAGACGTGACCGTTTGAACCGGTAAATTCGTCCTCCACCGGATGTGGATGAATGACGGTCTTGCTTCTCTTCCTGCAGTTCGTTTTCCAACCTTCGGTCGGGTCTTTTCCATGCCTTGGAAAAATATAAGGCGCCCTCGAAGGTGTGCCCGGTACTGACGTGGCCAGGCTTGGTGTCGACAGGGACCGGGGCAGCAGGGGATCCGGCCACGACGGACAGAATTAAGGTCTGTTCCTTAATTGTTCCCTTTGTCCTACAACGGCGCATGGTCTGGAACGAGAACGATGATGCTGACACTGCATGAAGTGCCGTTCGAACTGGTGCCCGCCGAGGCGCGGATGCTGGTCGAGACGACACCTGCCGGCTTTCCGTCGCCTGCCCAGGACGACATGGAGGAGCCGATAGATCTCGCGGCATGGCTCATCGATCACCCCGCGGCGAGCTACGTGATGCGGGTAGCCGGCCATTCGATGACGGACGCGGGCGTCTCCGACGGCGATCTGGTGGTGGTCAGCCGTGCGGTGGAGGCCCGGGTCGGCGACATTGTGGTCGCGCTTGTCGACGGCAGCCGGACGATGAAGCGACTCCGGCGTTCCGGCGGTCGTCTCTGGCTGGTGCCCGAGGCCGAGGGCTATGATCGTATCATCGTCGACGAGACGGTCGAGATCTGGGGCGTCGTCGTAGGACTGGCCAGGCGATACCGCAGATGAGCACGATCGCGCTCATCGATTGCAACAACTACTACGTCAGCTGCGAGCGCGCCTTCGACGCTAGCCTGAAGGGCGTGCCCGTCGTCGTCGCCAGCAACAACGACGGCTGCGCGATCGCCCGTTCCTCCGAGGCCAAGGCCCTGGGCGTCAGGATGGGGGATCCCATCCACCTGATACGCGACCGCCTGACCAGGCACGGCGTCGTGATAAAATCGTCCAACTATACGCTTTACGGGGACATGCAGCGACGTGTGGTCGCCGCCGTCGAGGAGTTCGCAAGCGAGATCGAGATCTACTCGATCGACGAGACCTTCCTCGACCTCGAGCCGTTCTCCGGTCGCGATCTCGTCGATCATGCGAACGCGATGCGGGACCAGGTCCGGCGCTGGACAACGATTCCGACGTGCGTCGGCATCGCGCCGACGAAGACGCTGGCCAAGCTGGCGAACGCCGCCGCCAAGAAGAACCCGCTGTTCGACGGCGTCGCCGATCTGCGTGACGAAACCCTTCGGTCATGGGTTTTGGATCGCTTTCCGGCCATCGACGTCTGGGGCGTCGGGGGCGCGACAGCGGCGAAGCTGGCAGGTCTCGGCATAACCACGGCTGGCCATATCCGCGACATGCAGATGAAGCAGGCCCGTGGCCTCGGCACCGTCGTCCTTGAGCGCCTCGTCGCCGAGCTGCAGGGTGTCCCGGCCAGCGCCGTCGAGATGATCGAGCCCCAGCGTAAGGGCATGGCGGTGACGAGGAGCTTCGGGACGCCCGTCCACGACATCGATACGCTGATGGGCGCCGTCGCCCAGTATGCCATGCGTGCGGGGGAGAAGCTGCGGCAGCACGGCCTGGTCGCCGGGCAGCTGACCGTCTTCTTTCACACCAACAGCTTCAGGACTGGTGCCGGCCAGTACCAAGGGGCCCGCCGGATGACGCTTCGTCCCATAACGTCGGATTCGCTCGAGCTCTTGGCGGCAGCGCGACGTGGCGTCGAGGCGGCATGGCGTGACGGATATGCCTATACCAAGGCGGGCATCATGCTCGACGACCTGGTCGCCGCCGATCTGCGCCCTCGAACTTTGTTCGAAGGCGATACCGACCGCCGCGAACGACTGATGACAGCGCTCGACGAGGTGAACGGCAAGTTCGGCAAGTTCACCGCTGTTCCGGCTGCTCAGGGCTTCAGGCGCGACTGGAAGATGCGGGCGGAGAACCTGTCGCCGGCATGGACGACCCGTATTGAAGAGGTCCCGCTGGTCAGAGCGGACTGATTGTGCTCCCCACGTGTTGAGGAGGGGATGGCCTCTCCATGGAGAGGATCGGCTGGTGCAGGCCGTCCTGCCGTCAGGTCCTGTCGAGGATTTTCCTTGCGCGGTCGAGCTCGCCTCTAATCTGCTCCTCCGTGGACTTCATCCGCTGCGAGGTGTCGGGATGTATCCACATCGGGATGTTGTGGAGCGCGTCCGCGAGCAGCATGACGCCCTGGGATGTCCGTTGATCGAGTTCGCGCGCGCGGCCGGAGCTGATGTGCGTGGCGCCACGGATGGCCACGAATGCGCGTGCCATTATGTCGTGGGCTTCGGCTATCAGTTGTTCGGAGATGTGCTGCATCAGAGCGCTCGTTGGTTCATGGTCATGACGTGTGGATGTCACGGCTGGCCGCATCCGTCCAGCGCGGACTGCGTGGAACCCCTCTTCCCCACAGGGGGAGGAGGGGTGGTTCGAGCGAAACTATGTTCGTGCGCTTACCCATTCCCAAATGTCCCCATGGAGCCACCCGTCGCAGTCCACAGTTAGATTTTGAACTATAGAAACGAGAATCCTATCATTAGAATCCATGACTTCCAGAAGGTACTTTGAAACCTCTTGTGCTGATAAATTGCCAGCATCTATAAAAATTGTAGTATTTAGATTTGGATCTCTAATCCAATCAAAAGTTTTAATCCTTTTGAGGAGAGCGTCCCTAGCGTCGGTGTAGCCACTCGAACCCTTTTCTTTGTTAAGGTTCCAGTTAACAACATATACTGACACAGTATTAACTCCCATTAGAAATTTTAAGGATTCCATGAGCGTACTAGCGCTTCACCGTCAGAAATCATATCGCCTATAGGATCTTTTGAATTTGCATTTGGCTCCGGGGGAGGGCGATTATCTATCTTTTTTCTCTGTTCTATAAAAACAGCGGCTACTGACGGAGACAGAATTGGACCCCACCATTGTCCAAATAATCCAGATATATTACTATGTGCTCCAATAGCAACGTGATCTGCGACGCGAACAACTTCGGCCATTTCACGTAGCTTCTTGTCTCCAGTAGCTAATATATAACGAACATACGGATCGCTTAGATTAACCTTCTCTACAAAATCACTAACGTAAGTAATATCCCACGCGGCATTCTTTATGCCGCGTATGGCCAATTCACGGTCATGTGATCTTAGCTCTTTTAGTAGCTTCTTTTTTGTCTTCCCTGTAGAAGGGAAGTACATGGTAGCAAAAATAGAAGCCGGCCCTGCAAACAAATAGTCTTCAACAAGCCACTTATAGAAGGAAATTACTTTTTGATCAGGTGATGATTCTTGTAGTTCAAGGCTCGCAATTTTAAGGGTAGCAATGTAGTTTTTAGACCATCTGGCAACCATGTCATCCAGAGGGTAATCAATTACGTCAGCAGGATTACGATTAACAAGGTTCTCTCGACGACCTTGTGCGATATCTACCCAGTCTCCTGCACGTCCGCCCCTGTCTGCGGCCCTGAACCAAGCAATATCCGTATTAGCGTCATCTCGCCCCTCAGTCATTGCTAATTCATAGAAGCTGATAGATGGGTCAATAATAAGATCGAGGCATTGAGAATACGCCATCAGATCTATAGCAATTCTAAGGGTCCTATCTCTTTCCTTTATGGATAATGAGCAGCCTTCTCGCGCTATTTTAGACATTCTTGAAATAAGATTTCTGTCAGTCACCAGTCTAACAGAGTATCCATTTCTGGTAAGATTTAGCATTTGCTGTAGGTCGAGGACGCCATTGCCATCCGGGATATATCCTGGGGTCAGAGCGTTTTCCTGTGCTAGACGCAAGCTGATCTGCTCGAGATCGCGCATTGGCATCGGCGGCCCAGGTCGTGATATGATGATATGCATAGCCCTCTGCTTATAGGATGGCTGAACGAGTGGGATGCTGTCAACCACTCTTCCCCGGGCGGGGAGGAGGGGATGGCTGCCCCGGCCTTGCTCTCCGGCCTCCTTCTCGGTTTTCCCTTCCGCCGTTCGGGTCTTTGTCATGCCGCCCATAAAAAGGGGGCAGGCCCTAGTTGGCGACCAGCACCACGTTGTCGAAGCCGGTCATCGTGTTGTAGCCCGACCCGCCTCCGTTCGCGATCAGGCCGAGCGTGGTGGTGCCGCTTCTGGCGACGAACGAGACGCTCGTCTTCCTCGTGCCGCTGCACAGCGATGCCAGGTCGGACGCCAGACTGGTTCCGTCCGCGTCCTTCACCTGTGCGCCGCTGCTGGTGCAGTAGAAGCCGCCGCCGCCCATCCAGGTCGCCTCGTATGCGATCGTGTACTTCCTGCCTGCAGTCGTCGAGAAGGTCTGCGACGCGGATGCAGTGGTGCCGCCGCCGGGGGAGAGATACGGCTTCAGGACGGCGCCGCGCGATCCGTTCACCGTTCCGTATGCCGCGCTTCCGCCGAACGTCCAGCCCGTCGATCCCTCGAAGTTGCCGTTGGCGAAGCTGGACACCGGGGACGTGCAGGTCCTCGAGACCGTCTGCGGCGTGCAGTAGGAAAGAGATACGCTCGCCCCGCTGCCCGACTGGGTGCAGGTGACGATCGGCGCGCTCTGCGTACCATCCACGCATGTCCCGTAGCCAGTGCTGTAGGTCGGGGTGTACGTGACCGTGCAGGACTGCGACTTCGTCGCGGCGCAGTACCTGTAGCCGTCCGCCGCGTTTGCATCGATGACGTCCGTCCCGTCGGATCGGAGGCACTTCGTCAGGGGCGCTGCCTGCGTTCCAGCCGTAGATCCTGGCGTGACCGGGGCGCACGTGCCGTACGTCGCCGAGTAGGTCGGCGCGTAGGTGCAGCTGGTGTAGATCGGCTTTGTCTCGCTCGCCTCGGGCTTGGTCGCCGTGCAGAAGGAGTCATCCACGCTCTCGCCGTCCGAACGGCGGCATGTCGACGCGTTGGTACGCGTCGCCGAGGTGGAGCACGTGCTCGACCATGCCGAACTGGTCGTCTGCCACGAATAGCTGCAGCCCGAATAGTCGCTGATCGTCTGGCTGGAGGCGGGCCTGGCCGCTCCGCATGCCGCGTCCACGACCGTCGTCCCCTCGGAACGCTGGCAGGTCACGCTGCGGGTCTGGATGACGCTGTCGCCGCAGACGCCGCTCGAGCCCTTCCACTGGCTGACCTGCCACGCGTAGCTGCACGTGGAATAGTCGGCGACCGGTTCCGAGGATGCGGGCCTGGCGGCCGTGCACTGCGAGGCGTCGACCGCGGTCCCGTCGCTCCGGGTGCAGGTGACGGTGCGGCTGTGGACGGACGTCCCGCAGGCCGGTGCGGCCGCACCCCAGGGGCCGGTCTTCCAGTCGTAGGTGCATCCGCTCGTCTGGGTCGTCGTTTCGGTCGACGCGGGCTTCGGCCCGAGCGAGGCGCAGTAGGAGTCGTCGGCGTAGGTGACGTCGGATCGGGCGCAGCGTACCGACCTCGTCTGTACCGACGTGCCGCAGGTCGTGGTGGGCGCGGAGAAGCCGCCCAGCGACCAGTGGAAGGTACAGGTCGAATAATCCGCGCCCATGACCGTGCTGTCGGGCTTCGTCCCGACGATCGCGCACTCGCCGTCCGGCACGGTCTGGCCGTCGGAACGCAGGCAGGTGACGCTACGCGTCTGCGGGGAAGGCCCGCATGCAGGGGCCGGCGGCTGATAGTCGCCCGTCCGCCACGACACCTCGCACCCCGACGTCTCGTAGGAGGTCTCCGTTGCCTCCGGACGCGTCGAACCCGAACACTGGGCGTCCGCCGCCGGCGTGCCGTCCGATCGCTGGCAGGCCACGGTCCGCGTGCTGGTCGCCGATCCGCACGAGCTCGACGGGGCCGACCATGCCGAGGCCGTCCAGCCGAAGCCGCAGGCCGAATAGTCGACGGCCGGGATGGTGTCGTCGGGCCTCGTCTGCGCATCGCAGCGCATGTCCTCGACCGCTTCCCCGTCTCCGCGCATGCAGCGCACCGCCCTGCTGCGGACGGTGGCTCCGCAGGCGGCTGCCGGGGCGCCGTACTGGGCGTCGGCCTGCCAGGCGTAGCCGCAGCCCGAGATCACCTTTCTCTCGACGGTGGCCGACGGGCGGGGTGCGGTGCATTTCGCCTCGGCGACGACGGTGCCGTCGGAGAAGGTGCAGTCGACCTGGCGGGTCAGCGTCGCCATGCCGCAGGTCGACGTCGGCGATCCGAACTCGCCGGCCCGCCACGAATAGCTGGATGCGGGGCAGGTGCTGTAGTCGGTCGCGTCGCGGGTGTCGGCCGGCTTCGGCTGCACGCATTCGGAGTCCGGTGCGGTCTGCCCGCCGCTCCGACGGCAGACGACCGTGCGCGACTGGGTGACCGCGCCGCATGCGGCCGGTTCGCTCCACGCTCCTGCGTCCCAGGACGTTGCGCACCCGGAGGTCTGCATCGTGGTCTGCTTCTCGTCCGGACGAGGTCCCGTGCACCTGTCGTCGCCGACGGTCTGCCCGTCGGTGCGCAGGCAGGCGATCGTCCGCGTCTGCGTGGCGCTTCCGCACGTGGTCGACGGAGCGCTCCAGGCCGATGGGCTCCAGGCGTAGCCACAGCCGGAAAGGTCCTGGACCGTGCGGGTGGCGAGCGGTTTCGATCCGGCGGCGCACCGGTCCGAGGGGGTGCCGTCGCTGCGCAGGCAGACGACGTCGCGGCTCTGGTCGACCGATCCGCAGGCGCCCTGCGACGTCGGCCAGTCCGGCGCGCTCCATGCATAGCCGCATGTCGCCGTCACGATCGTGCTGCGGCTGGTGATGGGACGCGGGCCGGATCCGTTGCCGGCACATGCACTGTCCGGGGCGGTGCGACCAAGCGTGTTGCGGCACGCCACGTCTCGCGTCTCCGTCCCGCGCGATCCGCATGCTCCCGACTGCACCCAGTCCGTGACCGTCCAGCTGTAGTAGTCCGGATCGCCCGGCTTCGGCGCAGGCGAGGGAGTCGGCGTGCCTGGCGGGGTCGTCGGGGAAGCGCCTCCTGTGGCGCCGGACATAGCTCCGAGAGCCTTGCGCATGACGACGACGTCGCCGCTCCGCCCCCAGGAAGGAGCGGCGGACGCGACCATCGCCACCCCTGCCAGCATGACCGCGAGACGACGCGATCGCGCGGACGTGGACAGGGCGGGCAGTGAAGCGGTCATGAGGTCTCGCCGTTTAAGGAGGCGGCGACCCCCAGCGTCGGCGCGTTCAGGCGATCACTATACTCGAGGCGTTCCGTGGTCCACCCGTATTTCAGGATGGACCGGGCACATCACCGAACACGATTTCCTTTTCCTGCCCTAGGGCCGTCCTGTACCGTCGGACTGTCCATGGCCGCACTCATGATGGACGCGAGCACCACGAGGTAGGCGCGCACCCCCGACAGGTCGTCGTCGCTCGGCTCATCGCGCATCTCGGGCCGCCATGCGCCGAGTGTCTCGACCAGGTCGATCGCCTCCGCGATCCGCATCGGCGGCAGTCCGGTGGCCTGCGCGACCACGCCGGGCTCCAGTCCGAATTCGAGCGAGGCCAGGGCCATCATCATTCCCTCGACGCGGTAGGGGATGCGTCCCGAGCCCTGGTCGGCCTCGATCATCGCCGTGGCGAGCTCGCGGAACGCCGGCGCGGCATCCGACACGGGCAGGCCCTGGAACATGTACCGCGGACCGTCGGCGGCGGCGACGAAGGCGCGGCCCACGCCGGTGATCTCGACCGTCTCCTCGCCGCCCTCCTCGCCGCCCCTGCGGAAGATGTCGGCGAGCACCATGAGGTCGACGAGGAAGCACGCGCTCTCCGTTGTCTCCGGGTCGGTGAACCAGCCGGCTGGCGGTCCGCGGTCCTCCGGCCATATGCCTGTCTCGTCCATGCGCGCGACGATGGCTCGTGCCCTGTCCGGGTCGAGGCACGACAGCGTGACGAGACGCGGCGAACGGCGGCCGACCATGATGGCGGTCTGCGCCACCGCGAGCTCGTCCTCCATGCCGAGCGCACGCGGCGATCCGTCCTCGTCCCTGGCCGCGGCCTGCGCCAGTATCTCCGCGAGCTTCAGGCGGATCTCGTCGTCGGATGCATCCGCCATCGCGCCCTCGCCCTTGCGGCCCATCAGGCCGAGCCGGTTGATCTTGCCCATGACGGCGTTTCGCCCGATCGGCGCCAGGACGGTCGCGATCCCGTTCGAGCCGACGCCGGCGAGCCACATCGTCTGCAGCCGGTCGAGCCTATCCTCGGTCCAGAAGCTCATGCTCGCGCCTCCCCTACCAGGACGGCGTCGATCCGTCCGACGATCCAGTGCGTCACCAGCTTCCACTGGCTGGGGTGCGGGGAGCTGCTCCCCTCGATCCAGCGGTAGGTGCTCGACAGGCTGTAGCCCATGTCGCCGGCAAGGTCCCTGACGTCGAGACCGCCCTCCCTGAAGGCGGCCGTCATCATGTCGGTGAAGCCGTCCCGATCCGACGGCGGTGCGGTCTGCAGGCTGGAGGAGAGCGTGTGCAGGGCGGCCATCCTGGCGGCTCGCATCGATCGGGTGAGGGGCGGAGGCTCCGCGGCTGCCTGTGTTGTCATTGCCTCGACGTACAGGACTGAGATGCGAAATGCAAACATTTCGCAGTTCGGAAAATCAGGTCGTTTCGGAGTTCGTTCGCTTCGAGATCAGTTTCTCGACAGCATGGCGCGCCTGTTCGGGTTCCCCTAGCGATCGCAGCTCCAGCCACCTGGGTTCGTCGTCGTGGACACCGTCCTCGGGCATGCCCAGGACCAGCGTGTCGTTCGAGATGGTCACGCCGGCGATGTGCCCGGCGGGGTAGGACCGCACCCCGTTCCGTCGGATCCGCAGCAGCCGCCGGTCGGTGACCGCCCAGTGCACGTCCATCTCCATGACGATCGCGCGTATTCCGACGACGTTCGCGAGGACCAGCAGCGCGAGCACGGTCCAGGACCATGCGGAGGGAGGCGCCGGTGCGTCGAGGACCGTCCGCTGCGCCACCACGCATGTCATGACGAGTGCGAGCACGTTGCCGGGAACGTATCGAATGGCGTAGCTCCTCGTCCCCGAACGCCCGGTCCAGACGATGGCCTCGCCCGGCTCCAGGGCCTTCAGGGCGATCCCCAGAGCCTGGCCGTCGTCCATCATGCGGCAAGCGCGCGGCTGGACGAGATCTCGACCGCATCGCCGATTGCCACCTCGCCCTCCTCCACGACGCGAGCCAGACGGCCGCCGCGCCATGCCGGTGTCAGCGCGGCCCTGAGGCCCGGATGCAGCGCGTCCATGCGCACGCATGGATCGCACTCCCCGGTGATCTCCACCAGGCAGGTGCCGATCCGCAGCAGGGCACCCGTCTCCATGGGCAGGGCGTCGCCCGCGACCAGGAGGTCGCACCGCCGTTCGGACCAGTCGATGGTCGCCTCGGCCTCGGCGCAAGCCGCAGCCCAGTCGTCGGCATGGACCAGCGTCACCTGACGCCTGCGACGCGACTTCTCGATGCCGCGGAAGTTGCCCACCAGTCCGGCGGCGACGGTCACGTCGGAACGGTCCAGCTTCTCCGGAACGGCCCTGGGCGCGCGGCGGATGGCGATGGCGGCGATATGCATGGTCATGGTCTGTCCTCCCTCGGCCCGCCGGATGTCGCGCCCGATGACCGGCATCGTGGCACGGATCGCGCCGCCGTCAAAGTCCTATCCTGAAACCGTCACGCATCGTCCCGGTCGGTTGATGTGGAGGACCCGATGCTTCATGGAGGAGCGATACCGCACGACCCGGAGATACGCATTGCCGCTGATGGACGCCCGCCCCGACCACGACTCCTCCATGCGCATCGTGGCGATGGCCGTGGCGCACGATCTGAAGCGCATCGCAGCCGGCGAGCGGCCGTCTCCGCCGATGGGGCTGAACAGATTCCTCAGGACGCACGCCGCCCTCCGCTCGCATGGCTGGGTGCACGTCGACGGAGCCGACCGACTGAGGGAGATATGCGAGCGCGTGTTCGCCTCGGAGCCTTCGGACACGCGTGCCTTCGTTCGCGGCATGCGAGGCGTGGCCGGTATCGTCGTCGAGGATTCCCAGGAAGGTCCCGCGACGCTCGCCGATACGGACGTGTTCTGGTCGTGCGTCGAGGCGCTGGGCAGGGAGACCGGCATCGCCATGCCTGACCGGGCGTCGTCCCGTGGCAGGCCGTCCATACGCGGTCACTGACTTCTGCATTTTCCTTCCCGAGGTCGGGTCTTTTTCATGCGTCGCTGAAAAAAGGGGGGCGGTGACGGATCAGCCGATCCGTCATGCCACCGGCTTTTCGTCGGGCATAGTGGCCCGCATCTTCACATGCCGTGTCCGGCTTTCTGATGGGCGATCGCCCGCATGGTATGCACGACCTTCCTTTCGGGCGGCGCGTGCACGATTTCCGTTCCCGTGTTTCGGGCAGGACGGTCGTCCTGGATCTCCCTGCCGGTCTCGCGGAACTGTCCGATGACGATCTCCGCGTAGCGTGGCGAACGCGGATCCAGGCCGACGTTCCGGAAGTCCGGACGCACGTGCTCGATCGTGTCGCCGGGTCGTGGCGACTGGGCGACACCGCGGAGCATGTCCCCGGTGTCGGCCGCGTCGGCCATCCTCACGATGCGTTCGGGGGACAGGACGCCTGCGCGGGCCTGCGCCACCTCGTACGCCATGACTGCACGGCGTATCGACACTTCCGACCCTGCTTCCTCGTACCTGGTCGGCCCCATGTAGCCGAAGCGTTCGGCATCGAGCGGTCCGATGGCCTCTTCGGCGGCCGCACGCCGGCCTGGCTCGAGCGGCTTGGGGTTATACGAGTGCTCGCACGCCATCGCGGCCATGTTGAGCGCCCTTTCGTGCATCGGTCCCACGCCGATGTAGGTCTCGGTCGCCAGAGCGGCGGCCGCGGCTCTCGCCTTGATCCGGACGGATATCGTCGGGCTTTCCGGATCGGCGATGTCGCGCATGTTGACGGTCATGAGCGTCCGCATCCTCACGGCTTCGCCCAGTGCCGGATCGAGCCCCTGGTCGCCGCCGGCTGTCGCGTAGCGATCCCCGTATACCTCGGCGGCCCTGGCCACGTGCAGCTGCCTGCGCGCTCCCTCCTTCGGGATCCGTCCGTCGCCGATCATCGTGACGTCCGGCAGCTTCCGGCGCAGAACCTCGTCGGGCGCCCCGCGAAGCGCCATGGCGGCGTTCGCCGCGAAGCATTTTACCGGATCGGCATAGTCACGGTTGGCGAGCTCGTCTTTGGCCGCATTCTCGGCAACGGCCGCCTCGGCCGTGGTCTCCCGACCGGTCATCCGCCGCAGCACGTCTAGGATCGCCATGTCGAACTTCTTCCCCCCTAGTGGACCGCGTGACGGTCATTGGAGGCCGAATGGTGCCGTTCCACGCGCCATTACGCAACCCCGTTCCTCGACGTACGGACAGTACGTCTACATGCCTACGGCAGACCCCGGCGAGGGCCGTATCGCGTTACGGGACGGAACGGGACGAAGGACAAGCGCAGACGTCAGCGCGCTACCGTCATGCCCCGCTCCTGCTTGGCGAACACCTTGTCGTCGACGAATACGATCACGGCTCCGGTACCGGGCCTCGACCCACGCCAGCGTCGCCCCTCGTACACCGCGCCGAGACCCGGGACCGGCACGGGGCGTCCCGGCGTTCCGACGATCCGTGCGACCTGGGAGGCTGTCATGCCTGACCGGATGCTCGCGTATTCCTCTGGCGAGATCGTGCTCCACTGCACCCCCATGTAGATCATGAAGACCAGAAACGTGCTGAACAGCGAGGCCAGGATGCCGAGCACCAGTCCGGCTATCGATCTCTTCCTGGGGGAATTCGTCCTGGCGAGGGCGTAGACGCCGGTCACGATCGCCGCGATACCCAGCAGCGGCAGCAGCAGCGCGGTGTAGAAGGTCATCCCCATGGGGAACGCCAGAAGGCCGCATACCAGCGAGATCGTACCGGCTCTGGACCGACGCCTGGGCTTTTCGTCCATTATGCTCTTCATTTCCTGCCTCGCTTCGGGGTGTCGACGTGGCATCTGCCGTCGTCAGATCAGAACCTGCTTGCCGGGACGACTGTCGCCGTCTGGTCGGGAGCTCCCATCACCACAGCCTGCGGCTGAGTCGAGCCGGGTGAGACCATGCCGAAGTCGACGGTCGTGGAGCCTGGTCCGAACAGCGTATCGCCTCCCTGCCATCGGTCCCCCGACATGGCGGTGATCCGGTAGGGACGGTTGGCCGGAAGCCGTATGCTCGCACGCTGGCCGGCGCGCACGTAGACCGTGGCATAGGCCGGTGTACCCGATACCATCGCCACCAGTGCGCTGCGGACGTTGACGACCTTGTCCTGCGGCGACTGCGTGGCGTCCCAGATATCGATCTGCCCCATGTCTCCGCCGATCGGCTGCTCCTCGCCCCACTGCACGGTGCCGTTGGCGGGGAACTCGCCAGGCCGTACCGCGGCCTCCTCGCGGGATGGCATGCGCTCGCGCGGACGTGCGACTGCAGGCGGCAGGTTACGCCCCTGGATGACTGCCATCGCCTCCGCGTTCTCGCGGCTGCCCGGTATGAATCGTGGCGGATCCTGCGCGGCAAGCAGGATTGCGATCGCCGTCAGTGCGCCGGCACCGCCTGTGTTGGCGCCGACAGTGCGCAGATGCGTCCGGTAGGATGGCTTGCGCCCCTGCGCGAGCAGGATGACGATCGCCAGTCCGGTAAGACCGAACCCGACGACCCGTATCATCGGCATGATCGAATACAGGCCCGCGAGAATGCCGTTGGCTGCGATCGCGCCGTACGGGTCGTCGGCTCTGGTCCTCGTCGAGACGGCGTCCAGGACGACATGGGGCATCGGACTTGCCAGCAGCAGTCCAAGAACGCCGACCGACATGGCCCCGATCTGGGACTCGGATGCGATCCGCATGAGATTGTCGAACGAGCTGCTGCGCCGTGCCATCGTCCTGGTACTCCTTGTCGTGTTCGGTGTCGGCCTCGTGGGCGACTGCGTGCTGGGCAGATGCAGCCGATTGCTCCACTCCTGCATTGGCACGTGCGCCGCGACCATCCGTTCGCCGATCGACTGCATGTCCTGCACGGTCATCGCGCTACTCGTCGCAGCCGCCATCGTCGTCATCCGGCGAGCTCGCAGCCATCCAGGAAAGATGTCGGCCTTCATTACCGGCACGTCGTCAGTGACGCTGCGTCCAAGCCTCGTCCTGGCTCCGACGAGGACGACCGGCCTGACCGCCGTCACCTGCATTCCCTGACGTGCGAGCCATTCGGCGATGCTTACGCAATGTCGCCTGGCCTGCGCGGTCGGGGACTCGATCGCTATGACGCGCGTTCCGTAGGTGGCCGTCCAGTCGCCATGCTCGTTCCACGACAGCGTGCCGTCGATGTTCTTGGTCTCGAGCACCCAGACGATTCCCGTCAGACGGTCGATGACGACGTGATCGCTCTGCGCGAGGTCCCTGCCCGTCCCCAGCCTGACGTCGTGCAGGACGGCGAACTCGTCATCTCGGGCGAAGTCCCGATCGAGATAGTGCGCAGTGGACTTCTCGCCCTCGACACCGCTTATCGTCTTGCTGATCTGCGGCCGGTGATGCGGATGCATCTTCTCCAGCCCGCGCAGAGTGCGCAGGTCGTCGGAGTAGGATCCTTTCTTGAGCAGCATCGCCGTCGCTCGCGATTAGTCGCGGGTGGCAGGTAGCGGCCCGTGAGGCCTGGCGTCCATGTTTCCCTGCATCTTTTCCCCCTGTACTGTCGGGGCATACCATGATGCAGGCATGACGCTCAAGCGTTCCATCCTGCTTTCGGTCTCGCAGCTGAATTCAGGATGGGTGGACACATCCCTGGACCGGTGCCGTTTGACTCCGCAGTCATCTTCGTAGGATCATCCACGCGAATACCGGACATCAGGAGTATTGACATGGTCCTACGCGGCGTCATCGACAGGATCATCGCACAGGATGGTCGTTCACCCAGTCCTCCTGTTTCATGGAGATGGGTGTCCGTTCCGCTGGCGCTCGTCCTTGCCGCCTGCTCCGGATCCTTTTCGCAGAGGATCCAGGAGGAAACGGGATGTTCAGTCGATCTCCCGCGACAGGTCTTCGGAGACTGCATGTCGAAGCGGTTCGCGGGTTCGGATCCTGCGGATGTCGACAGCGTGCTGACCCGTACAGGTCTCGTCAGAGTGAAGCCTGGCACGTACGTCTACTCGGGCGGCTACAGCTATGGACTGACCGTCTTCGTGCATGCCCAGAGTGGGAGAGTGGCCCGGATCAGCGCGATCTGATCGGGGCTTGTGGCGGAAGCGTGGAGGAGACGATCCTGCTCCACGCTCCCTGCCGTATCACGATGCCGGAGCGAACGTCACCTCGACGCGGCGGTTGCGGCGCTCGAGGACGTCGTCGGGGGTCGGGACCATCAGGTCCTTCTCTCCCTCGGTCTCGGTCGCGATCACGCGGGCCGGAATGCCCTTCATGACTAGATAGGCCTTGACCGCTTCGGACCGGCGCTCGCCGAGGCTGAGGTTGTACTGCGAGTGGCCGGTGGTGTCGCCGTGGCCGTTGATGTTGACGACCGATCGTCCGAAGCGTCCGTAGGTGGCGACGACGAGATCGAGGATCTCCTTGCCCTCGGGCAGCAGTTCCGCGCGATCGAGATCGAAGTATACGCCCCACGGACCCGGAGCCGGAACGTGGCGGTCGAATGCGGCCGCCGGCATCTCGTTCTCGAGCGGCGGTGGCGGCATGTCGGCGACGCGTTCGTACCTCTGGCATCCGGAAACGAGAAGCGCGAGCGCGATGACGCCGCCCATGGCGGACGTCCTGAATATGGTCATGTGTAGATCCCTTTCTTTCCCGAGCCATCCTGACACGGGATGGCGTGCATGTCGACTCTGCCGGACACGGTTTGATCCGCAGTGGCCTGACCGTCCGTCAGCGTCCTGCCTGCATCTGACGGCGGAAGATCACGACGTCGCCCTCCTGTCCCGGACGAGGAGGGGGAACGTCGCCGCACGTACGCGTCTCGTTCGACGCCGGGCGTGCACCGGTGCACAGACCGTCGGCGGCCGCGGAGCCGTCGGAGCGGCGGCACTGAACCTCGATGGCGCGCGTCTGTCGTCCCGCCTGGCATGCCGACCATGCGCCGATGCCCGTCTGCACCCAGTCGTACCGGCAGCCGGTCGTGTCCGCGACCCGCTCGCTCGAGACCGGACGCGAGCCGGCGTCGCAGCTATCGTCGGCGCTGGGCGATCCGTCACCGCGAAGGCAGGACACGGTCCGCGTGCGCGTGGTCGTCCCGCACGCAGCAGGCGTCGTCCAGCCTCCCGTCTGCCATGAGAAGGTGCAGGCGCCGTAGTCGGTCGCAGGGCGCTCCAGCGCCTCCTGCGCGCCGCACGACGCCGAAGCCACCGTGACCCCGTCCTGCCGGACGCATTCGGCGGTACGGGTCGAGACCGTCTCGCCGCAGGCAGGAGCGGGAGCGGTCCAGTCCGAATAGCGCCACGAGGCGGTGCACACCGAATAGTCGGCCACGGTCTCCGAGGCTTCGGGGCGGGTCGCGGTGCATGAGACATCGGCAGCCACGGCTCCGTCGGAGCGGCGACACAGCACCTCGCGCGTCCGCGTGGACGATCCGCAGGTGCGGGCCGGATCCGTCCATGCCCCGGCCTCCCACGAGAACCCGCAGGCCGAGAAGTCGGCGACGTCGCGGCTGTCGTCCGGACGGGTCTCGGACGGGCAGCTGGCATCTCCCGCCGCCTGGCCGTCCGAGCGCTCGCATCGGACGGCGCGGCTCTGAACGGTCATGCCGCAGGCGGGTACGGTGGCGCCCCATGCCTCCGCCTTCCACGAGAAGGTGCATCCCGAGGTCTGTGCGGAGGTCTCGCTGGCCTGTGGCCGTGCGTCGGCCTTGCAGGAGCTGTCCGACAGCGTGGCTCCCGTCCGGGGACCGATGCAGGTCACGGTGCGGGTACGGGTCGCCTCGCCGCAGGTCGTCGACCACTCTCCCCATCCGCCCGTCTGCCAGACCGGAGCGTCGGACCCGAGGAACGTCGCCTGGACGGCCACCCCGGTCGAGTCGAAGCCGTAGTCGCCGTTGGGATCGACCGCGAACGCGACGGACTGGCCGGGCTCTAGATGCTTCTCGTAGGAGAACGAGGTGGACTGGCCGGGTTCGGAGAGCAGCTTCTGCCCCTCTCCCCACGAGACGGTGACGCCGGTCGGATAGTGGTCGATGATCCTGAATCCGCCCGACAGGCGGTACGTACCTTCCCTCGGAGCGGTGAAGACGACCGCCGTCGGCTCGAAGTATGCCGGGTGAAGGAAGAGCATCGAGGCGTCGAGACCGATCGTCAGCCATTCTCCGTTGACTCTCGGCTTGTAGACGCCTGCGAACGCGACCTCGGCATCGATGATGCAGTCCCCCTGCTCCTCCATGCAGCTGGCGTTCTTCTGCGTCGCGAGACGTCCGCCGACGGTGTAGCGGAAGGGGCTGGATGCATCCTCGTTCGCGTCCAGCGAGAACGACCCGTGCGCATCCCATGTCTGGGCGCTGGCCTGGGCCGTCATCATCGCGGTGGCCACCAGAAGGGCGACCTTCATATGTCTCATGTCGGATAGCCCCACGAATTTCGGGAAATCCTATCCTGAAATGCATCGTCTGCGTCAAGACGGAGATTTCAGGATCGCTCCCCGTTCTCCTGCGTCGCTGTCTCGTTTTCCGCCCCTGTCGGGTCTTTTCCATGCCGCGCATACAGAAAAGGGCCCCCGCGAGGGAGCCCTTCTGGCTGATCTCACGCGAAGACGGAGATCATCAGGCCGGTGTAGACGCAGGCGGCGAGCGCCGACGCCGTCCGGGCGACGATGGTGTACATTCGATTCCCCTTTGGTGAAGGCCTTCGGGACGGCCTCCGCTCCCGATTATTATGTTTTAGGAGCGCGCAACTATCGTACGCGGAAAATCGGGTCAATCGGCAATCGAGCGAACCTGTCCCATTTCGGCGATGCTCGTCGCCGCCGCGATCTGGCCGAGCACGCGCCTGATGGTGCGCACCGCGGTGTCGCTCTCCTCGAGACCGTGCGCGATCAGCAGAGTGTCGAGCGCGCCCTCGAGATTGAGCGCGGCGTCGTTCGATCCGTCGACCCCGAGCGCCTCGCGGACATCCCTTGCCGCAGAGGCCGGAGCCGCCGCGAGCATGGCTGCGGCCAGGTGGTCCGCCATGGCGTCGATCTCCTCCTGTCCGGTGGAGATGTCCTGTCCGTCGACGGACAGATGGTCGATCAGCGGATACGGGACGTCGGATCCCTCGATACTCATGCCGGACAGGCTGTACCCGTTCAGCGCGTCGCGCAGGACGGTGCGGAGGGTCGGCTGCTGCTCGGAATGCTCGGTCATGTCGTTCCTCAGATGTCGCAGCGGGTACCGCCGTCTTCCTCGATCAGCGCCGGGCAGTAGCTGCCCTCGCCCTCTTCCAGATCCTGCGTCCGCCAGAAGCAGAGGAGCTCGGCGTCCGAGCGGAGCTGGAACTGGACGTTGCCGTAGTAGCCCTGGTGGTCGCAGATCGCAAACCATCCGGGCACGCCGTTGCTGCCGTCCTTGGCATAGGGGCGTCGCTCGCCGACCGGCCTGGGGCTGCGGCGATGATCGCTCCACAGGCGGTCGACCGTGTCCTCGATATCGTCCTGCGCATCGTCGTCGATGACGAAGCCGAGCGCTTTCGCCCAGACCTGGCAGCGAAGCCAGTCCACCTCGTCGGCGCGCGGGTCCGCGGCGATCTGCGCCTCGAACGCGGCGGTGGCGACCTGATCGACGGTCGCGGGCTGGACGGGTGCGTCCTGCGTCATGGTGTCCATGTCTCTCTCCTTGCCGGGTGTGTCAGGCGTATTCGCGGATCTGCTCGGGCGTCGCCTGGCCGGACCAGAGCGCCTCGTTCAGGGGATGGCCGTCGTCCCATCCTTCCAGGCCGCCCCGGTCGAGGTGGCGCAGGATGGCATACTGCGCGGCGTCCATGTCGGATGCCAGCCGCTGCACCTCGACGTTGACGATCTGCGCCTGCACCGCGCTGCCGGCAGCTGCCAGCTCGGCGTGCAGCGCGTTTAGCACTTCGACCGCCCGCGTGAACGCGATCGCCCGGTCCTTGAGCGTGTCGAGCATGTCGTCGGGCTGGGGGACGCGCTCGCGGATCCAGCGGATGCCGTCTACGATGGCGTCCATCTGCGTCGCTCCGCTTCCCATGCCGAGACCGCGATCGTATATTCGCTGGATCATGTCCGGAGCGCCCGGAGGCTTCATGGAGAAGTGGAATCCGTGCGCGTCCGGTCCGCTGACGAAGCGCTGCCAGTCGTCCGGGATGCAGTCGAGCGCCGCGCCCGGAGTCGCGGAGCCGGTCATTCGGTCGAGTACCTCGTGGATGAGGGTGTGGACTGCGTTGTCGATCATGATTCTTCTCGCATGACGGAGTGCGGTGCGACCATCGGCCGGCGCACTAGGTGTGGGTGCAGCACCGGTCCGAAGATCGAGACGGCGTCGAGGCAGGCGGTGGTTATGGCGTCCTCGTCCACGTCGGGCGAGGTCGAGACGAAGCGATGGGCATCGATCCTCTCCCAGTGCGGTCTCTCGACATACGCCTCGGCGGCACGGTCGAACGGCCGGGGTCCCAGCGCGTCCCATGCCTGGCCGTCCGGCCCCTGTGCCGCGAAGTGGAGGAAGTCGTCTCCTCCCTCCTCGGCGACACCGAGCACCGGCCAGCCGCACATCCAGTGGAGCGCGAAGGCGAGCGCCAGGCAGTCACCCTCGAGATAGCCGTGGATCACCGCCTCCATCTCCTGCGTGGAGCGGCCGTCGATCATGGCTCAGGCGCCGTGGTCGACGATGCCGAGATGCTCGCTGACGTCCTGACCGACCAGCACGCCCAGGGAGGGGTGGCCCGCACGATCGACGTAGGTGACGCTCTCGCCCATGAACGACCCTTTCCTGGTCTTGAAGAGCAGGCCCCGGCTTTTGTAGCCGCCCACGTTTCGTGCCTTCACGCGGTCGTACCGGTTGCCGTCGAGGTAGCCGCGATCGCGCTCCTTGTTCCAGTAGCTGCGCTCCTTCATTACGTCCTCGGGGAGGATCGAGCCTTCCGTTACGTAGACGACGGTCTCGCCCTCGCTCCAGCGCGGCGTGCCGTCCTCCTGGAGGTTGGCGACGACCTCGTGGGTCGCGTCGCCGTCCTGGACGGTGACGATGGTCAGGTTCTCGCCGTGGCGGCGTACGCCGGCGATGGTGGCGATGCGTGCGGTCATCCGATCGTTCCTTGCTTTGTCAGGCGGCCGTCAGGGCGTCGAGCGACTGTCGCAGACGGTCCGCATAGGGGTAGGGGAAGCCTTCGCGTGCCAGCCGGTCCATGACCTCGCGTGCGGGCTTCAGGTACTCGACGACCGGAAGGTCGCGCAGCATGAAGATCAGGCCGTCGACGTCGGGGTCGTCCGCATGCGGCGTGTCCTGCGCGAAGCCGAGCATGTCCATTGCCAGGCGGAAGACGACGCCCTCGTCGTCCATCGGCGTCGGCGGGGTGCGCTGCATGGTGGTCATGCCGGTGACTGCGTCCTTCACGGGAGCCATGCGGCCCGGCGTGGATGGAATCAGGGTGTCGAGAGGAAGGCGCGTGCCTTCAGGGATTCCGACGATGATCATGTCATGTGTCTCCGGTATCTGGAAGGGCTGGTTCAGGCGGCGAGACCGAAGTCGCGGTCGAGGTCGGCGCGCCCGCGCAGAATCTTGGGGAACTCCATGTTCCCCGCATCGTCCAGGCCGAAGTGCCGCGTCTCGACGATGAACTGCGATCCGCGCGAGCGTACCCAGTTCAGGTCGAGATCCTTGCTCCAGGAGCCTACCTTGCCCGCCGGGACGATCGCGCCGTCGACCACGCGGCCGAGGTGGAACACCGCACCGATCATGTCGGGACCTGCGCCGCCGACGATCCTGAGGACCACCAGGTCCTCGGTGACCGTGCGCTTGATCTTCCAGCTGTCTCCGCGCTTCACGTTGCCGTTGGTGTTGAGCTTGTGGGCCGCGCGCCGGTCCCAGGTTACCACGCCTTCCCAGTCGCGGACGCGGATCAGATCCTCCATGGCGGCGTAGGTCGGCGCATCGCAGACCTCGGCCCGGTGGACGTCGTCGCCCAGCCGGCCGGTGAACGCCTCGACCAGCTGGAAGCGGCGGTCCTGCGACATGGATGCGAGCTTCCCGTCGATGTCGAGCATGTCGAAGACGCCGAGTCGCGCCTGCATGTCGCCGCCGCGGCCGTTGATCGCCGCCTGGATCGCCGAGGTCGTGTCGACGCCGTGGACGTAGAGCTCCGCGTCGATCAGCAGTCCCTCGGGCTGGCCCGCGAACTGCGCGGCGAGATGCGGGAACATCGGCGTATAGTCGATCGACCAGCTGCGGCTCCAGATCGTGGCGCCTGCCGGACCGGTCAGGACGTGCGCGCGGAAGCCGTTGTACTTGCGCATGTGGGTGAGATTGCCCTCGGCGTTCAGCCTGTCGAACAGCTTCGGGTCCATCTGCTGCTGCGGTTTCTGCAGCGCCCAGTTTGCCGGAACGGTCATCTCTTTTCCTTCGCTATGCCTGTCTCAGCATCGCCGTCTCAGACCGCCGGCGGTACGCCGACCCAGTGCATCGCCACGACCGTGTCGTCGCCCATCACCTCGCCGGCCAGCCGACGGTCGCCGATGAACGTGTCGATGACGGTGGTCGGATCGGCCACGTCGGCGCGAAGCTCGCACAGAAGCCCGTCGGCCATCTCGGCGACGTCGATCACGATGCCGGGTCGACCGCGTGCCTGCATGGCGTCCCGCAGGCGTATGACCACGCCTCCGTCGCCGAGCGCGATGGCCAGCGTCCTGTCGACGGCCAGCATCGGCTCGTAGTCGGTGCCTGACAGATCGTGCCTGCGCACGACGATCCGGTAGGTCTCCTGGCCCTCGTGGGGGCGGCCCTGCTTGATGGCGAGAGTGGTCATCCGGTCTCCTGTGTCGAGCGATGGCGGTCCACGCCTGTGCGCGTAGTGCCATCATACGGAACGAAAGGGCAACCCCGGGCTATGGGGCGGGAGTCCTGCTCCCGCCCGCAGCCCTCAGACCGGGTCGCCGATGTCGGGCTGGCGCTTTAGATGATCGACGTCGTCGGGCAGGACAGTGCGCAGCACGCCCGCGTCCACCCGCCCCTGCTCGACCTCGCTCCAGTCGCGTCCGCAGCCGGAGCATCTGCCGGTGTCGTAGTCGATCGTCTGGTCGCAGTCGTCGCAGACCGAATCGTCAGGCCGGTCGTCGGCGTTATCGTCGTCCTCTTCGGCTGGGGACGCCAAGGGCGCAGGGCCGTCGCCACCCGTGGTGCCGGCCTGTCCCTCGTTGGAATCCAGCCCGCAGGTGATGCAGACGCCGCTTCCGTCCTGCGCCGTCTCGCCGCAGTTGTCGCAGGACCACTCCTCGTCGGCGTCCTGCTCCTTGGCCATCCTGCGGTCGTCGAGATAGTCGGCGATCCCGTCGGCGACCTCCACGTAGAACGGCCCCTTCCAGTTGCGGATCCAGTCGGGCGCAAGGACCGCCATCTGGAACTCGTCTGAGCTGTCGCGGTAGTCCTCCACGGCCCGGGCGGCCTTGGACCCCATGAGCAGGACCTCGACGGTAACGTCGATGTCGGTCTCGCCTTCGGGGTCGGTGTCGAGAGCGTCGTCCTTGACCCATGTCTGCGGGCCGAACCTTGCGGTGACGGCCTCGTGGTCGGCGCCCAGCAGGATCGCGATCGCCTCGTGCCAGTCGCGGATGTCGTCGACCTTCGCGGCCAGGTCGACCGGCAGCATGACCTCGAGCTCGATCCGGCCGAAGAACGTGTCGTCGTGGCACCGGATGATGCCGCCGACGCGACCGATCGCCTCGGCCCTTGCCTCGACATAGGTCTGGAACGAGCGCAGCGCGAGAACCGCCTGCTCGTGGCCGTCATACTCCTCGCCGGCGGTGATGGCGAAGTGCAGCCTGCCGTCGACGCGCGCCATGCGCCACGCATCCGCCCAGTGGACGGGATCGCAGTGGACGTGGATGTCGTCCTCCGCCGTCAGCAGATGACGCCACTCCGCGACCTCCGGATCGTTCGATCCGCCCTGGTTGTCGACGACGTAGACGATGTCGGGCTTCTTCTCGTCCGCGTCCGGGTTCGACGTCAGCGTGAAGGCCGTACGCCCGTCGTCGAGCGTACGCGTCACGACCGAGGCGACGGTCAGCGAGAGAGATCCTTCGATCGGTTCGGCTGCCGCCCCGGCGGTCTCGAATGCGTCGTCCGGCATGCGCAGCAGGCCACCGTACGGCGACACCCCGAGGCGGACGTGGCGGGTCGCGGCCGGCAGAGCCTCCGTCTCCAGCGCATATACCGCATCGCTCAGCGGGTCGCGCAGGACGGTGAGCTTCTGGCCGTCGTGCCAGGCGACGCCCAGCATCTCGGCGGCAGGGGGGTCGAAGCGGCCTTCCTTCATGGCGGCGACGAAGGCGTTGCCGTCGAGGAAGCCGAAGGTCTCCGAGGCGATCTCGAGGATCGCGGACCTCCTCCAGTCGACGCCACGCGAGGCGAGCGCTTTCTGGAGCCGGTCGAGTACGATATTCTGTGTGGTCGAACGCATGTGCTTCTCCGTTCGGGCTGGCCGGCATGGGAGTGCGGATGGTCCCTCTGTCCGCGAGCGCCGGCCGCCCAATCGAGAGGAGCGGTGTATGGTCGTTCACGGTCGTTTTGATACGACGCTTTACCGTCGCGCGGATGCGCTGGGACCGGCGGGCGCTGTCGTGGCCCGGAAGGCGGATGATCCGGCTTCCTCGTAGCCGCCGCGGCGACGGGCGGCGGCTACGGGGAGGTCGGAGGAGCGGCGCACTCT
>Ga0308164_10000445_pt1 | contig 72691 bp, 60 predicted proteins | sample PhyTR2_FD_201031 | JGI IMG/M metagenome (GOLD analysis project Ga0308164, IMG submission 201031) | Phyllosphere microbial communities from UC Gill Tract Community Farm, Albany, California, United States - DLSLT.R2 | ecosystem: Host-associated > Plants > Phyllosphere > Unclassified | place: USA... | reverse complement strand
TGTTTGCCATGATTTCTAAATTTTAAATATTAATATTTTGTGAATTGGTTTTCTTGATTTCTATATACCAAAGATAAAACCACATCCCCAAATTCTCAATAGTAGTTTTACTACACTTTTTTAGAAAGTAGATGAAAATTTTTACAGATTAAGGTTCGCTAGCAATTATGTAAGATTTAAAAACCAAAGGCATACCGATGATTCAAAATAAAAATTAGCATTAATAAACTTATTTTACTAGTCGGAATAGCCTTTCAGCAATTGCCTGTAGCTCATTAGAATGGATGATTTTGAGATAAATCCTACAAATTCATTATTCTGTTCCACAACAGGAAGGTACCAAAAGCCTGTATCATCAAAAACCTGGAGGATTTCCAATGGTTTATCCTGAGGTTTGATCAGTGCTGGCGGTGCTTTCATAATTTTAGTAACAGGCAGCGATGCATTATTTTCCTGATTAAATAGATACGGCCGGATATCATCCAGAGTCAGAATGCCTTTTAGTTTTCTGTCGGAATTCAGTACGGCGAAGAGATTTTTGTTGCCGTTTTTCACCAGTTCAAAGAGATCATTAATAGAAGCATTTTCATTGATGGTCTGCGCATTTTTATCGATAAAATCTTCGGTATGCAGAGAAAACAAAAGATTCTTGTCATGCTCATTGGTGAAAATCTTACCCTGATCTGCCAAAGATTTCAGCTCCGGAGATATGGGCGAAAACCATTTGGCTATCAAGTACGAAATGACGGAAACAATCATCAGCGGGAGAAATAAATCGTAGCCAAAACTGGACTCTGCAATCAGAAATATAGCGGTCAGCGGTGCGTACAGAACGCCACTCATTGCACCAGCCATTCCTACAAGAACAAGATTGGTAACGGGAACTTCCTTGAAACCGATCTGCTGACAGATCACTGCGAACAGAAATCCTACGGACCCGCCGGCAAAAAGGGAAGGCGCAAAGTTACCGCCATTACCGCCACTGAAAATAGTAAAAGATGTGGCAAACGCCTTAAGCAGACAAACTAAAATCAGAAAAACGATAATCGTGTATTCGCGGAGTTCAAAATATCTGAAAAAACTGTTTTCAACAATGATATTGGCGTGGCCATTTGTAAAGGCTTTCACCGTATCATAACCTTCTCCGAACAGCGGCGGAAAAAGTACACAGAGAAAGGACAGCACCGCACCGCCGAGCATCGCTTTCCGGAGTCTTGACATCTTAAGATTCTTTAGAAAATGCTCCACTTTTTGAGAAACAATCAAGAAATAGCGCGCATACAAACCTGTTACAATGCCGAGAATCAGGTAGTACGGCACATTTTTATAATCAAAAGCTTCGCGCGTGTAAAATCGAAAAAGTACGTCTTCCTGCAGCATAATCCTTGACAGCAGACTGCCACAAACTGCAGCCACGACAAGTGGTATAAAATCTGTAAAGACGACGCCTGTCAGCAGTATTTCAAACGCAAACATGATTCCCGCAATCGGCGCATTAAAGGCTGAAGCGATCCCTGCTGTTGCACCAGCCGCCAGAAGAAGTGTTCTCTCCTTATAGTTCAGGCGGTAAGTCTGTGCATAGTTGGAGCCAATCGCGGCGCCAGTTACAGCAATCGGACTTTCCAGACCTGCAGATCCTCCGAGACCAACTGTGATCGCACTTTGGACAATCTGGGAGTAGGTTTTTACTGAAGAAACGATACTCGAATTCTGCGCAATCTCGTAGAGAATGGCTCCAATTCCTTTTCTGTCCTGTCCTTTGAAAACCGTCAGAACGATGCTGGTCGTAAGAACAATTCCCAGAAATGGAAAAACTACATAAAATAAAATCTGGTATTCGAAATGGACTTTGTTAGTGATGAAAAAATGGATATTATGAACAATCGTCTTAAGCAAAACACCTGCTAATCCCGCGCTACAACCTACCAGGATTCCGGAAAGCAAAAGGAACTGGCTTCGGCTCAGCCTGTTGTTGAGCCAATGGAGAATCAGCTCGTAACTGCGGGCTTTTTCCAGACCGTATTGCTGAAAATCTCGTTTGAATTTTAAAAAACTGAGAAATCTTTTTTTATTATGAATGTTCACGTGCGTCTGTTTCGGTATGGATAAAATGGCAGTCAGAATGTTCCGTCTTCTGTTTTTTGGAACGTTTTACAAATATACCAAAACGAATCCGGAAGGCAGAATCCCTCAGACAGAAATCCCTTTTAAATATTTTTTGTATCTTACTAATGTTAATAATCGAAATCATTAATTAAAATAAATATATAAAAATTGTAATTATGAAAATAGGATTAATAGGATTTGGAAAGGCAGGAAAAGCTGTGGCCAACGTGATCCTTCAGCATCAGAACTTCTCTCTGGAATGGGTGCTGAAGAATAATGACAAGCTCAATGGCCTTTCTGCCAAAGACATTCTCGGCATTAGTGCTACGGACAGTGCCACCATCTATTCGCAGCAATCTACCGATCTGGAAAGCCTCTTCAGCGACCATCCGGTAGACCTTATCATCGATTTTTCTACCGAAGCAAGCATCCACCATTATGGTACAACAGCGGCACAGAAGAAGATTAAAATTATCTCTGCAATTTCGCATTATGGAGTCAATGAGACCAAGCTTCTGAAAGAACTCTCTGCGGAGACCGTCGTTTTTTGGTCTCCCAACATTACTTTGGGCGTCAATTATCTCCTGTTTGCGGCATCTCTGCTGAAAAGTATTGCGCCGGCTGTAGATATTGAGGTTATAGAGGAGCATTTTAAGTCCAAGTCGGGCGTCTCGGGAACCGCAGTCAAAATTGCAGAAGCGCTTGACCTGGAAACGGAGAGCATCAACTCTGTGCGAGCCGGCGGCATCGTCGGAAAACACGAGGTCATTTTTGGATTTCCGTATCAGACTGTACGCCTGGTGCACGAGTCTATTTCGCGAGAAGCATTTGGAAGCGGCGCATTATTCGTTGCAGAAAATCTGAAAAATAAGCTCAACGGTCTTTATAATTTTGAGGATATTCTGAGGCCTTACTTTTTCAGTCAATCTCAAAACAGTTTATCGTGAATTGAGTTTTATCTTATAAAGCTTCCTCAATCGCAGCATAAACAATGCCGACATCTCAGGAAGTCGGCATTGTTTTTACCTTAAATCACCAGCTAATTATTGATTGACGGTATTTAGAAGCCTGTAAGAATTTGGAGACATTCCTTTGACAGATCGGAAATATTTTCCAAAATGAGAATTATCGCTGAAGCCCAATTCGTAAGAAATCTGGATTACCGTCAGCGTAGAATGTATCAGCAAACGCTCTGCCTCCAGGATCACGCGGTTTTTGATGACCTGACCGGCCGGAATTCCGATAGAACCCTTCACCAGTGCATTAAGATAGTTGGGCGTGAGGCTGAGTTTCTCTGCATAGTCTGCCGTTGATTTGAGTTCTTTGTAATGCTGATTCACAAGATCCTGAAAACGATAGGCCAATTCTTTTTTGTGGTCTACAGATCTGCTGACAAGATTTTTCTTACTGGAATTTCTGATGTATTTCAACATGAAAACTTTCAGCAAAAGGCAGATAACCTCTTTGCGGAACGCCTGAGATGCAACAGATTCCATATTTAATTCGTTGAAGGTGATTTCGATATCAGCTGTATTTTCATCAGTCAGTAAAATAAAAGGGGATACATTTTGGAGTGCAGTATCGCTCTTTATCATCTTGTTGCCAGTGTAGACGTGGTTGTAAAAAGATTTGCTGAAGAGAAGAACCTTGCCGGAAACCGAATGGCAGTCTGTGAGGAAATAGACCTGATGATAATTAATGAAAAAGAATTTGCCCGGCTGCAGCTCGTATTTCCGGTCATCTATCATGATAGATCCTGCAGCATCCTTTAGAAGGAGGACTGCGTAGAACTTATTTTTGTAATGTAAGTCTGAATCCAATCTGCCAATGAAAGCAGGGTAGTCTATAATCGCGAATTCATTTTTTGCAGCAGTGTAATCTTGAAAATGACTGAAGGTCAACGTATGAATATTGTGATTCATAAGCTTTTATTTTTATCAAATATAGAAATTAAATACCTGACTTACATTTCATCGGTTTAATTTCTAAACTCCAGTATTTTCAGATCTTTCGGCTGGATTTTGGTCTCGATGACTTTATCGACATATTCAGAATTCATAGCACGCAGAACGGCCATATAATTCATGTTAAACTCTATTTTATCACCAACCCGGTACTCGGAATCTTGACCGGAAACATCCAGAATCATCATATCAGAACTTGCTCCAATAATTTTGACACCGTCTTCCAGCGGACTGATCTGATTGGGATCTACGTCCAGAATCCCGATATCTACGATGGCACGCAGCGAGGTTTTCCCTTTGTTGGACTGGTCGTGCAAAGGCTTTTCGCCCGTCAGGTTGGTTCCTGCATCACCAGCCGGAATCATTGGCTTTTGTACAAGCTCTATGATCTCTGCCGTCAGCGTAAAAACATCCTGATACATTCCTTTTATAGTCGAATCATTATAAACATCTGTTCCGAAAAACAAAGATTCTCCGATGCGGAAATGATTGATCCCTTCCGGTATTTTATTTTTAAAGATAAGGGGAATCGTGACCGAAGAACCCGCAGAAATGTAAGGAATCCTTTGCTGGTGCGCTTCTTCAATGATTTCTTTGTAACGGTTGAGTTTAAACAATTTCTTTTCGTCCGGCAGAATTCCGTTGAGGCAGTTCAGATTGGTTCCTATTCCGACGATATCAATGTTAGGTAGATTTTTGACTCTGGCAAAGAACCTGGAAAGATTTTTGGCCATAATACCTTCCCGCAGTTCGCCCATTTCTACCATAATCACCACCTTGTGAACTTTGTTTTGAATCACAGCCTCATCGGAGAGAGCCTGGATGGTATCGATTTCACTGTTGAAACTGACGTCAGCATATCTTACAATACTTTTCACGAGCCTTTTAGCAGGCGGTTTTATGTAAACGGTCTGCGTCTGTGGCGACAGCTTTTTGATATGCTTCAGATTGGTCAGTCTGGAATCGCAGACCTCTTTGTCACAGAAATCAAGCAGGCATTGAAGGAATTTTTCATTCCCGCAAAGCAGTTTTGCAACCACGGCCCATTCGATGTGATGTTCTCTGAAAAGATCATTCAAGTAGTTGTAATTATATTTAAGTTTCGTTGAATTTAAAGTAATGTGTGACATTTTATTTTTTTAATCGCATTTCAAGATATTTACTTGTAAAGCCAAGTTTTTTGTAAAGATGTATTGCCGGATTTTCCGGTTCGCAATGGAGTGCGATATCTCCCTCGGAAGATTCAATAGCAGTCTGCATCAGCAGTTTTCCAATGCCTTTTCCCCGGACTGCCTTGTCGGTAGCAATGTAGACCAGGATATTTTCGGGAATATAGCCGCCCATACCTGTTTTGTTGATTACCACTGCTCCGGCAATATGGTCACTGCTGTCATCTTTAGCAGTGATGATCAGTCCTCCCGGCTTATCTTCAATGCCCAGTGCATAATCTACTGCGTCAGAAATATCGGATTCGGGATCGCCGTACTGTTCCAGATGTTTGTGGAGAAACTGGATGATTTCAGATTTTTGCTGCTCATCGGTTCTGTTTTTTTGAGAATATTGCTGTGTAGTTATCATAATATTTTATTATCCGGGAGACGGAAGCGTGATGTCAAATCCTGCATTTCCGTACTGCTCATCGGGTTTTCTTGTGTATTTATTTTTGAGGAAGAACAGGGGAATATCAGTGTTATTGATCATCTGTTTGAAAAAGTTTTCCAGGAAAAAGGATTTCCAGCTGTTTTCATCCTGATAATTGAGGATGATAATGTCTGCCTCATCTTCCTTAGAATATCTGGAGATCTGACTGGCCTTATCCCGGGTGAGCAAAAACTGCGAGTGATACTCCTGCGCCTTATAATCCAGTGTCTTTTTTGCTTGCTGATAGGCATTTCTGATCTTATTAATATCATCGCCGCTACTGATTCCGAGCAGGTTGATCACACCCTTATTTTTTTTGGCGATAGTGAGCGAGAGATCTATTTTGTCGAACAGGTCATCCATAACGCGGATTGGAACTAGGATTCTCTCAAAAGCATATTTTTCGCAAGACTCCGGAACCAGCAGTACAGAACAGTTGACACCGGTCAGGATCTCATAAGACATAGAACCTAAAACGACCTGCGTGAAATTTTGCTTCCCCGATGTTCCGCTGATGACCAGATCCACATCTTCCAAATCGACGACTTCATTGATGCCGTGGATGAGACTGTCATTTTTGATAACAGTTTCAATTAGAAGATCAGGATATTGTTCCTGGATTTTAGACTTCAGATTGGTAAGTGCAGCTTGCGCTTTTTCCAGATTTTCTTTGATGATATCAGATCCCAAAACCTGTTTTCCGGTTCTGTCTATCACAAAATAATTATTTATATTATGAAGAACAAAAATTCTGGAGTGGTGTCGGGATGCAATATGCAAAGCCATCCTGACAGCATTATTAGATTTTTCTGTAAAATCTGTTGCTATCAGGATGGTATTGATTGAATTGTGCATTATTATAAAGACTTACTGTTGAAAAATTACTAATGCAAATCTCAGCAAATGCTTTATAAAATGATGTCAGGATCGGGTTGGATCGTGGTATATTTTATCTTTTTAAATTTAAATTATGATAAAATCGACAATGATCAATTGCCTCTGTAAGTAGAATATCCGTATGCCGAAAGCGTGATAGGTACGTGATAATGCATCTCATCCTTAATCTGAAAAACAACTTCTATAAAAGGGTAGAAGCTCTCTGTATTGTTTTTCTTGAAATAGTTGCTGGTAAAATACGTAAGCTTATAAATACCCTTGTTACCGCTGTCTGTCGGCAAAAAGTCAGAAATTCTGCCGTTGCTGTCCGTGTCTTTTTCATCAACGAAAGTCCATACTTTGGATTTGTCATTGTATTTTTCAAGTTTGATGCTCACGCCCTCTGCAGGAGCGCCCTTCGAGATGTCCAGGATGTGACTGGAAAGCTGATAGTTGATTTTCTGTGCGAAAAGTCCTGTAGAACTTAGTAAAAGAAGTAAAGTAATTGCTAATGTTTTCATATTTGTATTATTTGGTAAGTTGATTGTCTGTTGTAATTCCCACTTCCGGGATCGATGCCGATTTTGCGATCGCATCGTCGTTCTCTGGACTGCCGCCACCTGCTACGCCAACGCTTCCTATGATTTCGCCTTCAAAATAGACAGGCGTTCCGCCGCTCAAAAGCAGCAATTCAGGAATGGTGTTCAGATTTCTGGTGTCAGCTTTTGAATCGGCATTTCTCAAAAGCTGAAGTGTGGCGGTCTTGGTTGACAATGATGTAAAAGCCTTCTTCCTTGCCGCCTCGGTATTATGCGGACCTACCGTTTCATCTTTCATAATCAGAACATTGTTCCCTGAAGCGTCCACTACGGCAATGGCTACTTTTTTTCCTAATTTCGAGGCAGATGTTCTTGCGCGTTCAGCCATTTCTATTGCAGCGTTCAGACTCAATGTAGGGATTGATTTAACATAATCTCTTGACGATAGCGGTTTTAATTTATCAACTTTCTGCTGTCCAAAGTACATTGTGGAGCTCAGCAAAAGCAGAAGGATAGAATATTTCATCTTTACTTTTCTGCAAAGTTAAATCCTGCGGAAACCAAAAACGTTGCTCCAAGTCAACGTTTTCACAGCTTTGATTTGATCCTGCTGAGGGTAGAAGGAGAAAGTCCAAGATAAGATGCCGCCATTTTGTTGGAAACCCGTAAGAGAAGCTGTGGCTGATATTGGATAATCCATTTTACTTTTTCTAAAGCATCAAAGCCCTGAAATCCGTATATTCTCTTTTGGGCAACGATAAAACCCAACTCCAGAATTTCGGTATAAATCTTAGCAAACCCTGGAAAGGTCTCCGTCAGATCATAAAAATCATTTCTGGAGATACACAAGAGTTCCGATCGCTCAATAGTTTGCAGATATTCGTAAGCGGGTTTCTGATCAATAAAACTGGGTAAAGCTGTTGCAAAATTACCTTCAAATGCGAAGTAGCGGGAATTTTCGGTTCCGTCTTTATTGGTTGTAAAAAGCCGGATACAGCCTTTATTAATAAAATAATAGTGACTGCAGATCTGATGATACTCCAGCAAAATCTGGTTTCTGCCTGCCTTCAGGACTTGGAAACGCGATGTTATTTCCTGTAATTCAGAATTAGTAAAAGGAGATTTTCCTGTTAGAAATTGGGTCAGCTTATCATACATCAGATCAAATTTATTGTTAATTAAATGAATGAGATCAACGCAAATCTTTTTTGGTGACGAGGTATTTTAAATCGGTATTTCCGGCATTGCTGATGCCGTGCTCAGCATTTGGCGGACAGTACAGACTGGTATTGGGTCCTGCTTCCGCTGTTTTGCCGTCCAGATAGAATGAGGCTTTACCTTCCAGAATGTAGAAAAACTCCTCCTCGGGATGCCTGTGCGGTGCATGTGTGGATTTTCCCGGCGATACAATGCTCATTTTCAAGGTATTCTCTTCGGTAAAATTTTTGTCAGCAAACCAATACTGATAACCCGATTTTGTTTTGTTAGCCTTGCTCAGGTCAAACTCATTAACGCAATTTTCGATGGTGTATTCAGCTGCTTTTTTGCCTACAGCAGATGTTTGCGCATAAATAATATTTTGGAATGTAAGGCTGATCAGCAAAAATGTAGTCAGTCGGATCACTTGTTTCATCTGTCATTATTTAATATGGGAAGTTAGGCAATTATAAGCAGTTTGTGAAATTAGCATTCATATTAACTTAATCAAAATTATTATCAAAAAAAGGCTGGGGTTACTTCCCAGCCTTTTCAGATATATTAAGGATTTTTTATTTTGGTAAAGGCTTTAGCCTCGCATGCCGAAATGTTTTCCTGCTCATCTGTAATAAATAAAAACAGACTGTTGATAATTTATTCTTCGTCCTTCGCTTCAAAATTGATAGAATTGTAAGCTGAGTCTGTCAGTAGAGCATCAGCTTCCTTTTCTTCGGCAAGCGTAGCTTCCAGCAGCGATGCAATTTCATCTTCTCCCAAGGTCTTCGCAAAGGCGGCGAGTGTGCCGTAAGATGCAATTTCATAGTGTTCTATTTTTTGGGATGCCGAGATGATGCCTGCGTCGCGCACTGGGCCTACAGCCGTTTCTTCCATAATACTTTCGCCTTCTTTAATAAGGCCTTCCATTGCGTCACATTTCTTTCCGCGGCTGGATTCTCCCAGGATTTCGAAGATCTGCTCCAACCTTTGTACCTGACCTTCAGTCACGACTACGTGATCTTCTATAGCGGCAATCAGTTTTGGTTCAGAGGCATTTTTTGCCATTTTTGGTAAGGCTTTCAGAAGCGCTCTTTCAGCATAGACGATGTCCTTCAATTCATCAATAAACAATTCTTTCAGTCCTTCAGCAGCAGAAGATTTTGCCGCCACTTTACCGTTTTGGGTTTCTGTCTTTTTCATAATAAAAAGTTTAATAGGGTTAATTTGTGTCAAAAAAAGTACAAATATCAGACCTTTTAAAACTCATATGTATCTATCAAATAATGTGTTATCAATTTAATCGCATATTATCATAATATTTAACGGAAAAATCTAAAATGAATTGCAGTCCTCATTTTGCTGATTTTTAGTTATTTAAAACAAGTGATATTAAGAATTTTTGAATAGAAATAATTTTGGTAGAATTTTATTAATGTTTTAGCAAATTACTTTAGCAGATACGAACAATTTCTTGCCGCTGCTTATTACTAAAGAAAAAACCGGGCAGAAAAAAACACAAATATTGATATGACTGAATCATAAAAACAACTGCCCGGCTAATAGTTTTTGGTGTCAGAAAATTCTCTGCCCATTCATTATTTTCAATTATGGAATATCAAACTGTAATCTCTTATTGATATAAATCTGATTAATGATTTAATTCAATAATTAATTCAGAACGTTCGACTACTTAAAAAAAACTTTCCCTGACCTATAAGTCCGGGAAAGTATGTGCTTTCATCAGTTGCGTATTTTATAGGATCATCTTGTGTTTCATAATTCCGCTGCAAAGAAATCGCTATAGAAACGACTTTACAAACTTTACAGTACACGAATTCACGAAAATGAATAATAGTAATTGATTATCTTTGAGACTATAACAAATTGATTTACATATGTTTAAAAAGCAAGTTAACGAATGAATCTCATCAATTGATAACATTGTTCAAACCAAAATTAAAGATGTTTAATATCTATAAAAAAAGGCTGAAAACCTCGCTTTTTAGAGATTATTCAGACATTTACTGCATCTAAATCAAAATCTTAAGTACTGCTGCAAACCTTACTTATCCTTTTTATACTGCTGCAAAAACTCGGACGGCGTGACGGATGTCACTTTCCTAAAGGCTGCAGAAAATTTGCTTTGCGAGGAAAATCCTGTCTCCTCAGCCAATGCCGATATCTTATATTTGGAGTATTGTGGCTCGGTATTCAGCTTTTGAATGATGTATTTTACGCGAAGCTCATTGATGTAATTGGTAAAATCCTTGCCTTTGTAGCTGTTGACGATGTGAGAAAGATATTTGGTATTTGTATGGCAGTACGACGCGAGAAAAGGCAGCGAAACGCTGTTTTTCAAAAACAATCTGGACTGTTCAAATTTTTCCAGACTTTGCAGTATTTTCTGTTCAGTTTCCGTCGTCATCATCGGCGTTGCGGACGATTGAGAAAGCTGATGAACGATGATTTTTTCTTTTTCAACGACATTTGTGGTGAGAATTGGCTGCTCCCGCAAAGCGTTTTGAGACGATAGTTTGAATTCTTCCACTACACGTTTTATGTTCTCTATATTCTTTTTTTGACGCTTTCTGTAAATCACAAAAAAGACCAATGTAGCAATTAGAATCAGGGTGATAAAAGCAATTATCACATCATTATTTTTTTTCTCTTTGAGGATCAAGTCATTACTTCGTGCTAAGTCTGTGAATGAACTACTCACAAATTTTGCCGATTTATCGTCCAGTATTTTTGAAATAGAATCTTTTTTGACCTTAGAATTTTCAATTTTTTCGACATCTTTTGTTCCGGTATAATAATCTTCAAGGGTAATGTAAATCTCTTTTTTCAGACTCAGATATTTCGATTCTTCAGCAATTTTCAACGCCTGATCGATGTGTTTTTTGGCCAATTTAAAATCGCCTTTAGCAATGTAATTCTGGGCAATCCCGTTCAGAACCAAACCTTTTAGAAAATTGTCCGGCATAGCGTTTAGTTTCTCAAGAGCATTATTGTAAAGCCTGAGAGATTCTGTATAATTTTTAAGATGATAATAATTTAGCCCAAGAAGTTGCTCATTATTGGCATCAAAAAAAGGGTTGCTCTGCCCGCTGAGCGCAAAATATCGGATAGCTTCTTTTACAGACGTGATGGAATTGTTGTAATTTCTCATCTCAATATCGTAGTAAGCCTTCTCCTGCATCACAAATCCCATCGTTTGGCTGGCCGTTTTGGGATCTTTTATTTCTTTGATATAACCGATGGTGTCGTCGATGTATTTTTTGGATTGCTCACTCAATCCGAGATGCCGGTATTGACTTGCTAAAAATCCCGATATCTTGGCTTTCCAGGTATATTCTTCAGAATCCTGAAGGATCTGATCTGCCTTAAGTGCAAAGTCCACAGCCTTTTTTATTTCTCCTGCCTGCTGTAGGAGAGAGGCAGAAAGCATCAGGCTTTTGGCTTGCAGTTTTGGCGTTTCTGAGATGGAGAAGAGGGAATCTGCAATCTTTAGAGCTTTAGGAAAATCTTTTTGTGAGATTTCAAGATAAGTTTTGGTGTAAATCTTATTGTATTCATCAGGGTTCTGTCCTTTGGCCGGGCTAAAAAATGAGAAAAGGAGTAGTAATAAAAGAGAAATTTGAAACTTCGGTGTTCTTTGAAAATTGATCATTGCTTGTGCTGGTAAATTTTATTCAAAGATACTACTGTTTATTATAATGTAACAACGTTAATAATTGTCATTATTCATTTTATCATCATTAATAGTTGTTTATCTTTAAATGAACTGCATTCGAAATGAAAATTCTATAATTCTAGTAAAACAGCTGAAAATGAATTTTATGGTCGCTAACCAAATTCTTTTTTCCAGCGGATTTTCATCAAGGCATATTTTTGATCTGCTTCTGCCTGCTGCCACTTTTCATAAAAGATGGCAGCAGATTTTGCCTTTTCCGGATCTCCCGTTCCGCGTTCCAAATGCTCGTAATCTTTATCCGAGTCATATTTTTTGCCGCCTTTGTAATTAAAATACCGCCGCGCCCTGGTGAAGCCCATCTGCAGATATTTTCTTGCCATGTCGGCACCCACAAAATCATCATTGGCGAGATATTCTAAAAACATACTGAAAATTTTTTCTGAGCTTTCTTCAGCAATTACAGCGTCTTTGAAACGCCAGTACTGCCCGAGTTCTGACTTGTAAGGCTGGCAAATTAAAACGCCTTGCTCACCTTTGCCGACACGGTATTTTTCCGGGTGAATCCGGTAGTCAATATTGGGCTTCCACGGATAGGACTCTGAATCGAAATTAAGATAGCTTGGCTTATTGCTGCTCATAATTGTTTATTGCTACATTTTTTTCAAAGCGGAAGGTTTGTGAACTGCGCTTTTACCTGTTTTTTCACTCATCACTTCATATTGCGGACTTTCTTCAGAGGCTCTTCTCTGTCTGTTCATAAAAACAAAATCGGTGGTGTGTACCTTGGTGATTACGCCGTGGGTTTCGCCATTCTGAAATTTCCATCTCACTTTATCGCCTTTTTTGAGCATAATTTTACTTTTGATTAATAATAATATTCCTTTCAGAAAAATCGTATGGTTTTTTTGCATCCAAAAACTATACCTGCCAGAGATTCAATTTAATACAGCGATGCCGGTTTCCGGAAAAAAGCCACCGAAGCGCCCTTTATCAAATCCTTAAACAAGATTAGTCTAAGACGAAAGCGGCATAATTCAAATTAATTTGTATTTTCGCAACTCGATTATGCAGAAATCACTCAGAAACTTTTTTGTTTTATCATTAATGCTCGCACTTTTTTATAATGTGAGCGGTCTGAGTTTATGTATCGAACACGCTCAGCACAGCAAAAATGCATCTTCGAAAATTAAAAAATCTAAAACAGATAAAGAAACCTGCATTTCTCAGGACGACGATTGTCAGTGTGCACTTCATATGCAGATGAACCACGTCGTAATTCCGGAATCACTAAGCATAGATTCTTATGTTTCTGTTTTAATCAATTCTGAAGTACCACACAGCAAAGCCACTGCTTACCGCTGTTTACTAGACTATTTTAGCTCACGGGCACCGCCAAGCAATTCAGTAGCGGCAGCATAATCTCTGGATTTTGCCACCGGAAGAAATACAGATTTTCTAATCTGTAAGGTGCTATCTGTGGATTTTTATCTATTTGATAAAGATAAAGTCCTATTATTAATAGTCGACATCAATAGAATGTCAGTTTTATCCTTATATAATGACAACCCATTTTTTCAATAATGCGGAATTACATCATGTTGTTTCCGGCAAGACAAAAAGGCTGTTGGCGGTCTCTTTTGGATGCTTTTCTGCCTTTATATTCAGCCAGCAAATACCTCAGGATTCCGCCGAAGCCACGATACAAACCGTGGAAATCTTAGGCCGCAGATCCAAAGCCTACACCTCAGATTATTCTTTTGCAGCCACCAAAATTGCGATGAAGAACAAAGATATTCCGCTCACTCTCAACACCGTCACAAAAGAGCTGATCAACGATCGGCAGGCCTTCCAGCTGGGAGATGTAATGAAAAATGTGAGTGGCGTTTCTCCCTCCAGTTATTACAATCAATACAATATCCGCGGTATCAGCCAAAATGAAGAGGGCCAATTTATCAATGGTTTGAGGACCAGACAGTATTATTTTCTCCAGCCTTTAACGGCCAATATAGAAAGAGTGGAAGTTTTTAAAGGGCCGGCCAGCATTACGATGTCGAGTGTAGATCCGGGCGGAACCATCAATATGGTGACCAAAAAACCGCTGGATGTTGCCCGCCATGAAGTCAGCATTTCTGCCGGCAGCTTTGACACCTACCGTACAACGGCCGACCTCACAGGACCATTAAACAAAAAAAAGACAATACTTTACCGCTTCAACGGTGCTTATCAATCCGCAGAGTCATTCAGAGATCATGTGGAAAACAATGGATTTCTGATATCGCCGTCGATCAGTTTTATTCCTAACGAAAAAACGTCTGTAAATCTAGAACTGATCTACAACGATCTACACGGAAATCTGGATCGCGGACAGCCAATTTTCGGAGCAGTAGCTGGCAAAACGAATCTCAAAAGTACACCTACAAGTCTCAATCTTGGTGCGCCCACAGATTATTTTAAAACAAAAGAACTGATCATAACGGCATCATTAGCGCACTATTTTACTAAGAATATCAGTTTCAACTTATCTTATATGAAACAGTTCTGGCGGGAAAATCTGGAGGAGCACCGCACTACCAACAGCTTTGTACCCGATATTGACAATTCACCGATTAATAATCTTGCGATGATGCAGTTTGTCCGCAGAAATCAGAAATGGGCAGTTGATAACGCCAATGCCTATTTTAATTTCAGTTTTAAAACAGGGAATGTAGCGCATCAGGCTCTGGTAGGTTATGACACGCAAATCTGGGAAAAGCGCGATGGTGGCAGGCAGGATGCAGCACGTGGTTTCCTGTTAAAGGATGGCTCTGTAGCTGCATCTTATAACCCGTTGCAATCAGACCATTATCAAATCATTAATTATAATGGTGTTCTTTTGCCAAAGCCGAATGTCGCGCCGTTTGATCTTTCGCCGGGCGCTGAGAATTATCAGAGCACAGATTTATATACGATGAACGTGAAGTCGGCATTACCATCCGCACTCACTACAAGCCACGCTGTATACTTGCAGCATCTGCTGACGTGGAAAAGATTCAAGATTCTGTCCGGCATTCGTCAGGAATGGTTTCGGGACGTTACCAACTATAAAAAGTCCGATGAAACGTCGTTTGATAATGCCAAATTACTTTACAGATTAGGTGTCACTTATAGCATTACAGAACAAATTAACCTCTACGGGACTTATCTCACAGGCTATCAGCCGCAATCCAATACGGTAACGCTGATGCCAAATACAGGAAGTTTTTCCGGTTCCAATTCTGCTGCCAGATTCAAACCGTTGACTTCTGACCTAAAGGAATTAGGTTTGAAAGCCCAGGTTTTTGGAAAGATTTCAATCAATGTCGCGGTTTATGAAATCAATCAGCGGAACATCCTGATCAATGCCAACAACCCTGCGGAGCCGGACGAACTGATCCAACGCGGCGCCGACCGAAGCCGCGGATTCGAAGCAGAATTTACAGGTTACATTCTCCCACAATGGCACGTCTACGGCGGTTATAGTTATATTGACGCAAAAATCATGAACGATGCCAATGCAGCGCTGAATGGCTTGAGAAAAGAAAATACCTCGAAAAACTCGGTCAACATCTGGACACGTTACAACTTTTCAAACAGCATACTTCTGAAAAATGTTGGAGTGGGACTCGGAATGCTCTACCAAAGCTCAAAAATCCCTTGGTTTACAAGAAGTTTTGAGCTTCCTGCGTATGCAACGTTGGATGCAGCATTATACTATTCAGCTTTCCGGTCAAAAGTTAATTTTGCCCTGAATGTCAATAACATAAGCAATGAAACCTATTGGATCGGTGCGCAGAATTATCTAAGGTTGTTTCCCGGCGCACCAAGGAATTATCTATTAACAGCTACTTATAAATTTTAAACAATGGCCACATCCATTTTACAACTGATCATCAGAAAGACAAGGCAGGATCTGATGAAAGGAAAACAAAACTTCGTCATTGTAGGGACGGTTTTGATATTTTGCATTTTAAGTATAGGCGTTGGCTTTACGAAGTACGGGGAAGTCGGTTCAAAAGTTGAGGAGTATCGCAAACAGGTCCGCGAACAGTGGGAACACAGGCCTGCAAAACATCCTCACAGAATGGCACATTACGGCTATCTGGTGTTCAGAATTGGACATCCGCTGAGTATTTTTGACAGTGGACTCGACGATTATCTGGGAAATGTTATTTTTCTCGAGGCTCACAAACAGAATTCTGCCAACCTTTCAGAAGCCGGAAGTTCCGGAACATTAATCCGCTTTGGCGCATTCAGCAGTGCATTTATCCTGCAGTGCCTGGTGCCGCTGGTCATTTTATTTTTAGGATTCGGATTGATTGCCAAGGAAAGAGAAGATGGAACACTGAAAATTCTAAGTACTCAAGGTGCTGCCGGAAGACAGATCATCTGGGGAAAAATAATTGGGATCTGGCAGTTTTCTTTATTTTTTCTGTTGCCTGTGATTCCCGTTGTTATCATCGCTGCAAAGCTTTCTCAAGCTGTCGTTTGGTCTGATATTGTCGGTAGAGTTTTTGCCATTCTCGTAGCATATCTTGTTTATTATTTCTTTATCAGCAGTTTGACAGTCTTGATTTCTGCGAAAAGTAAGACTGCTTCATCTGCTTTGGTAAGCCTTATCGGGAGCTGGCTTATTTTGGTTATCTTTTTACCTAAAGGCACTCAGTTTGCCGCGCAGAATCTCTATCCTACACCTTCCCGCATTGCATTTGAAACTGCTTTGGAAAAGGATGTTCTGAAAGCCGGAGACAGCCACAATCCTGATGATCCTCATTTCAAAAAAATCAAAGATTCGCTGCTTGCAAAATACAAGGTGACCTCCACAGATCAGCTGCCCTTCAACTACAGTGGATTTGTGATGAAGGAAGGCGAGAAAATCAGTTCCGCAATCTATACAAAACATCAGAATGATCTCAATGAGTTATATAACAGTCAACAGCAGTTTTCCGATTGGAGTGCATTTGTAGATCCTGTGATTGCGGTGCGGAATCTTTCTATGATTGCTTCCGGAACAGATTATTATTCTTATACGCACTTCCAGGAACAGGCAGAACAATACCGTTACAAAATGGCTCAGAGGCTGAATGATCTGCAGATTGAAAAGATCAGTAATATAAAACCGGAAAAAGGAGGGCCGCCAGCCATTATTGAAGGTGATAACTGGAAAAAATTCCCTGATTTTGACTATCATTTCACCTCATTTTCCGAAAGTATTTCGGCCCAGTGGATGAGTGCGGCAGCTTTGTTCATCTGGCTAATGCTTTCTGTCGTTTTCATTGAAGTATCTGGCCGCCATCTAAAATTAATTTAAATGAAAAATTATTTATTCAAACAGTTTTACCGCAACAAGGCCTACATCATTGCGCTAATTTTTCTATTGGCAGCAGGTCTTATGTCACTCTACACAGGAAAGAAATTCCTGGAAAGAACTGATGATATTATTTCCAAAAGCGAGCAGTTTCAAAAAGAAAGTATAAGCAAAAATGTGAAATACCACCACGAAGATCTTGGTCTGATTTTATATTATATCAAATTTAATCTCGTCAATGAGACGCCTGCACTTTCAGCTTTGGCGATTGGAATGCGTGATCTCAATCCTTCGATTCAGGGCGTTACGATACGGAATCTGGAGGAGCAGCGTTACAATTCTGACTTTTACAATCCGGCGAATGCTGCGGTCGGCAATTTCGATTTCAGTTTTGTCCTGATCTTTCTTTTTCCACTGATCATTATTGCTTTTTGCTATAATCTGATCTCTGAAGAAGAGGAGAGTGGGCGGTGGAAACTGCTTTCTGTACAGAGTAGCAACCTGTCAAAATTGATCGATACCAAGATGCTGATTCGCTTTCTGGCCATTAGTTTAGTCTATCTGATACTGCTTTCGGTCGCAGCAGTGTGGCTGGCAATTTCTTTAGATTATTCATTTCTGATTTTTATACTATCAGGATGGTTGTATATCGCCTTTTGGTTTTTCCTTTGCCGATGGATTATCTCGTTCCGGAAATCATCCGCTCAAAATGCATTAATTCTGTTGATCATCTGGGTCGGAATCAATTTTATCATTCCGATGAGCAGCAATATGCTGATCCAAAAGTTTTATCCTGTGCAGGAATCTCTGAAAGCCGTGATGGAGCAGAGAGAAGGCTATCACAACAAATGGGACGAAGCCAAACTGCCAACTATGGAAAAATTCTACAAAGTCTATCCTCAATTCTCCAAATATCAGGTGGCGGAAAATGACGCCTTCAGCTGGACCTGGTATTATGCCATGCAGCATATGGGCGATCTGGAAGCGGCATCATCCTCAAGACAGTACAACTCAAAAATGGCAAAAAGGAATGAAGCTGCTGAGCTTTTAGGGTATTTTCTCCCCAACATCCAGACGCAAAATGTCCAAAGCTCCGTGGCAAAAACGGATATGAAACATCAGCTGAAATACAGCGCGGCGCTACAGAAATTCCATGAAGAAAAACGGCTTTATTTTTATCCGCTGATTTTCTCCGGGCAGACAAGTGACGGTGTAGACTGGGATCGGCAGACCATCCGATTTTTCACAGATGGGCAGGATATTTCATCTTTGAAAGCCATTTTGCCTTATCTAATTATAATCCTTCTTCTTCTCATTTTATCACAATCAAAATACAGGAAACTATGTTAAAGACCATTAATCTTCATAAAAAATACAATGAATTCACGGCACTGCAATCCTTAAATCTTGAAGTGGGAAAAGGTGAAATCTACGCACTGCTTGGCCAGAACGGTGCCGGAAAAAGTACCACAATTAATATTCTGCTTGGCTTGATAAAAGCTACTTCCGGCGATGCTTTTATTAATGAAATATCCGTGAGAGAGCATCCGGAAGAGATCAAAAAGCATCTGGCCTACATCCCGGAAACAGTCTTGCTCTACCCAAACCTGAGCGGCATAGAAAATCTCGATTTCTTTTCGCAAATCGCCGGATTCAAATACCATAAAGACGAACTGTCTGCTTTCCTGCAAAGAACAGGGTTGCAGGAAACTGCGCACCACAAGGATCTTGGCGGCTATTCTAAAGGAATGCGGCAAAAAGTTGGGATCGCGATAGCACTTGCCAAAGATGCAAAAGTGCTCCTGCTGGACGAGCCTACCAGTGGGCTGGATCCTATTGCCACAGCTGAGTTTACGGAAATCGTGCGCCAGTTTGGGAAAGAAGGAAGGACCGTTTTTATGGCCACACACGATATCTTCAATGCAGTGAGCGTTGCAACCAATATTGGCATTATGAAACAGGGAGAATTGGTTCAGAATCTGCAGTCTAGGACTTTCAATGCGGAAGAACTTCAGGAGTTATATCTTAAAACCATTTAAAGAAAAGAATTAATTAAGATCTTCTTATATTAGAACTCCCGGCTCTCAACCGGGATTTTTTTAGCTTCGAAAACTATTAAATAACAGATGAAAAATTAACAAATGATTTGATGCAATCGATTCTTTTATTGTATTAAAACCAAGATTTTCGGATTGAATAAAAATTATTAATAAACGAATATTTTTAAATTATTTTCTACAAATGATTGAGGTCATAAGAAAAAGGTATTTCTTTTGCTAGCTTCGTTTGGCTGCAATACAGAAAGTGAACTGTGGCTCTAAAAAAGATCAATGACTTTATGATTCTAAAACCATCGCAGATTGCTGTTAGTTCCGATGAACTTTCTGTAAGATCTCTTATATTTTTTATTGTTGAACTGGAAAATCTGCTGGGTTACATCGGAAGGCAAATGCTGCATTATGATGAGACTATAGCTGTTGCAGAGAGCGTTACATCGGGCTTTTTGCAATTTGCATTCTCACAGATGAAGGATGCCTCCCAGTTCTACAGAGGCGGTATGACCGTTTCCAACCTGGAAGAAAAGGTAAGCCTGCTGAATGTCGACCGCCAAGAAGCGGAGAAAACCAACTCTGTATCGGCACTTGTAGCAGAAACTATGGCTCTGAATGTGGGCAGAATGTACAAAACCGACTGGTCTATAGGCGTTACAGGCTATGCGGCTCCGGAAGAAAAATCAAACAGAAAACTGTACGCCTATTTTGCAATCGCCTACAAAGGAAAAGTGATCCTTTCAGAGAAACTGGATCTGCATTCCCGCACGAAATCTGTGAATGCTCAGCTTTATTACAGCGAATTTATCCTCGGATGCTTCAAGCTGGAGCTGGACAAGCTGAAACAAGAACAGATTTTTAACGACTAAAACTGTTTTGTTTTAATTTTATCAAGCATTGACTATTCAAAATTTAAGAAAATATAAACTGTAAATAATTTTCTACAGAATCATAATTGTGGAGTTGCAGTTTTTTCTTGAGTCTCATTTTGCATGCACGCACACTTTGTGGAGAAATACCAAGGATATTGGCCATTTCGCTGCCGTTTAACTTTAAAACCATCAGCACGAGAATGCGGATTTCTGCCTCTGTAACAGCAATCTCCGTTTTTCTGATTCTGCTGAAAAAGTCAGGGTAGATCTCTGAAAATCGTTTTTTGAACTGATCCCAGCCGTCGTCTGTAAAGATCTTCTGCTCCAGCAATTCACTGACATCATAATCGGTTTTGATCTCATTTTCTGGTTTTTTCAGCTGACTGATGATGTTGTTTTTATGGGTGAGATCTATGATGTACTGTTTCAAATCTTCCTCCTTAATTTGTAAAATTTGCCGAGAATTCTCCAGTTCTGACTCCAGCTGTTTCTTTTTGAATTTCATTAATGACAGATAACGGTAGACGAAAAATGCAGAAATCAGAACGGCGATCATCACGCAGAATCCAGCCAGCAAAAACCGGTTTTTTGAAATTTTCTTTTCATTCTGAAGGTTTTTGATCCGGAGGTTTTTGACTTCAATCCCCAGATTCGCCTGGTATTGAGAGAGGATTTTACTCTGATTGGCTTTCATAAGACTCTTTTCTACTTCATAATGTTTTTTGAAATAATAAAGTGCAGAATCCTTCCTGTTGAAAAGGTCATAATTTTGGGAAAGTTCATAGAGAGCTTCGCTGATGCGGACTTTGCTTTTGACTTCATAGCTTAGTTTCAGACATTTCCGGGCTGCATCCAATGCTTTTTTGCTGTTGCCGAGTTTTGCATATGCAGCGCTTAGATTTTGGTAAGCGATGGCTTCACCTTCTTTATAATTAATCTTTTTACACTCCGCCAGAGATAGAAGATAGTAGTCCAGCGCCGAACTGTACTGTCCGGAATATCTGTAAATCTGACCCTGATTATTGTATGCAATTGCGAGGTCTCGAGATTTGTTAATCTCCTTGAACAGCCTGATGGCTTCGTTGTTTTGAGTAAATGCGCTTTCAAAATTCCGCTGTTCTTTCAGAATGAGAGCGCGGTTGGTATGCGTGAGACCCAAAAGTCTTTTCATTCCGTTTTTTTCTGCCAGTTCAGCGGCTTCTGTATAGCATTCCAGCGCCGCGGCGTTATTCTCCAGGCGCCAGTGTACAAGACCAAGATTATTCAGAAGTGTTGCAGTCTCTGCCTCATCACCGGAAGCTTTTACTTTTTTGTAAGCTTTTGTAAAATAGTGGAGTGCTTCCTGATAATTTCCAAGGTGCCACTGCTCATCACCAAGATCTCGCAGGGATGCAAAAGATTCTTTCTCAGACTGACTTTTTTCACCGCCTGATTTTGCCTTCTTATCAGTACATGACACGTCCAGGAGGAGAATTATAAAGAGAAACAGGAATGATTTTACCTTGGATGGATACAGCATAATAATCAAAAGTAAATCATTATGGATGCAAAAACAAAAAAACGGCTCCCGATATTACCGGAAGCCGTTTTTTCTATTAATAAATATTATTTGATAATCATCTTTTTGGCTTGCCTGATGCCCGATGATTCCAGCTGATAGAAGTAAATACCGGAAGGTAAATTTGTTCTGTCAAACGTTACGATATTTTCTCCCGAAGAATAATTTCCGGACGCTATTTCCTGTACGAGACTACCTTGGGCATTATACAATTTGATTGTAAGCTTTCCACTTTTGTTAAGTCTAAAAGGAATCGTCGTTTTCCCGGAAACAGGATTGGGATAGTTTTGACCTAAAAAATCTCGATTTTCAGCAATATTTTGACCGTCAGAAATGCCAAGTACTGCATCGTGCTCGGTCTCAAAAAAGTAAAGTTCTTTATAAAAAGACTGGTTTCCAGCACTGCCAGCGAGGAGAAGTCTGCCATCATTATGCGGGACCAGCTTTTGCCCAAAAAACTCCGCATATTCCGGACCTGTAAATAGTGTTTCGCTTCTGTTTTGGCTGTCTTTATCCATTTTAATTAATGAAGAAATAGGGAAAGGCTCCTGAAAAATCTTATGAGGAAAAGGGTCTGTAACTACCTGGTTCATAATATAAACCTCATCAGACGCATCGATATGAAAGTCATTGTAGTAACGCAAATTCTCTGATGCAAAATTCCAAATCTGTTCGCCGGACGCACTGTATTTTAAGAGAACATTGTGTATATCTCCATTGATTGCAAGGCTATAGCCGGATACTGCAATATCGCCGTTTCTGAATGGTTTGATTGTGTAGGAACGTTCGTTTGTATCAGCGTCACCAAATATTTTGTTCCAAATGGCAGTACCAGAGGCATTTAGTTTCACCGTTATGATATCTTCAGAAAAAGTCTCATTATTTTTAACGTAACCATTGATATAAACACCGTTGTCCTTATCAATATAAAGATCTGTCCCATAAGATGAGGCACCTTCTACAGGCACCGTAGTCATCCAGCCGGCAGTACCATCGGCATTGAACTGAACCGCAGTCAGATTTACATTTTCAGATATAAAACTGCCGCTTCCGTGTGCACCAGCCAGAATAAGGCGTTTCGCGGAATCCACTTTTCCTGAATTGATGCGATAAATATTACTACCTGCTGTACCCGGAATCAGTGTTTTCCATTCTACGGAACCGTCCGCCGCCAGCTTGATACCTGCAAATGCGCTGGATGTACTTGCTTCACTTGCTTTTGCTGTACCACCAAGGTAAACCGAACCGTCTGCCTGCGGTTCCAGAATATAAATCTGAGGCTCGTAAAGCTGAATCTGCTGAGACCAAAGCTGGCTGCCTTCCGGCGAATATTTAATTACTTTCAGCTCCCTTGGATTCTGTTCCGCGCCCGGGAGCAGGCAGACATAGGAGTTGCCTATTGCATCTGCTCCAGCAATAATTCCTTCCGCTGCATTCCCATTTTCAGCATTGAAAACCGCATCCCAGGCTACATTACCTTCTGCATTATGCTTCACCAGGAAATAATTGTTATTCAGCATCCCGTCGGAATAGCTGTAGTAAGATCCTGTGGAAAATGTATTGCCAAGATTGTCGCCGAAGGAATTGAGCATCGCAGCATCCTTTGTTCCCAGGTTTGAGTAGACTGCATTCCATTCTGTACTTGGAGCAGAAGTAGCGAATTTAGATTTGACGGTTTCAAAAACGGATCCCTTGTCTGTGTAATATGAATTGACAGAGAAATATACGTTGCCCTCATCATCTGTTCCCGTTCCGGCCATCTGTCCCATTGTTGCCATTCCGGTGTTTGTAGAGATGACAAACGCAGACTTACCCAAAAGATTGCCGTCGTCAGAATATTTGTAAGCACGGGCTGCTACATCCTGTTCCCACTCCTCGGCGCCGGGCGTCATACCGTTGGCTGACAGTATGATATGATCTTCCTTGTCAAAAATCATTGAAGCATTATCAATATCAATAAGGTCTGCCGTTTCCCTTGCCCAATTCCTGCTGCCGTCTGCTTTGTAAGAAAGCAGTACCGTACCGTCATCTGAAAAACCTCCGGAATGGCTGCCTGCCACATATAAATTATTGTTTTTAAAAGCGATTTGCCAGCCTGTGGTTGCTTCAGTTTCGTTCCGGTATGTTTCTAGCCATTGCTGTTGTCCTTCGGGATTGTATTTAATGGTTCCTATACGGTTTAAAAAAATATCAAAAGTTCCTGTCACATAGATGTTGCCGTCACCGTCGGTTACGATTGCGCGTGGAACCGAATTGGTTACATCAGCAGGATTTTCAGGATCTGTGCTTTTATAATTATAAGCTTTTTCCCACAATTTGGAACCATCGCTGCTGTACTTCAACGTGTGGTAATTTAGCCAGCCTTCTGCATTTGGGCTGTAGCCGCTGACCAGAATATTTCCTTCATTATCGGCGGCGATGGCGGTTGCTTCGTTCCAGCTTTCTCCACCTGCGGGATTTTCAGTTCTGTGCCATTGTTCTGCGCCGTTGCTGCTGTATTTAATCGTCAGAAAATCCACAGAATTGCCGGACCAGGTGATTCCCGTGATGTACACATTTCCACTGGCATCGGTAGTCATACTGTTTGGAACCTCAAGACCATCTTTGCCGTTGTCATAGGTTTTTTCCCATATTTTAGTACCATTTGTATCATATTTGATGACACGGATGTCCATATCTTTGCCATTCCATTTGAGGCCGGATGCGATAATATTTCCCAAATTGTCAAATGCCAGATGCATTCCGTATTCTACAGCAAACTGTGCGGCAGGCTCCCGTCTCTGCCATAATATTTGTCCGTCTGGGCCTACTTTAATAGTAAAAAAGTCACCAGAGGATTGCTCTTCACTCGAACTGCCACCCGTTATATAAGTATTTCCTGAGCCATCGGTGACAGAAGCATATGGTACATTGTTGCCCTTATAAGCCTGCCCTCCGTAAAACTGATTTTTCTTTGATAAAGTCCTTTCTTCCGCTCCCGGCAAACCCATTTGTGATAGTAATTTCTGTTCAGGATTTATGGAAGATTTGGATGAATTTGGTTTGAATGAGTTCCAGCGGGAGAGCAATGCAATACTGCCATTTTGTTTGGAAGCAAGATAGCCGTTTTGCTGCTTAAGAGTTTTGCTTTGTGCAGCGGCCAGTGAGAATGCTGCCGAGGCCAAAACAAAAATAGATTTGGTAGTGAGGTTCATCAGATACAATTTAATTGTTTAGGTAAATTTATCCTAAATACCACTTAAAGATCGGTTTGCAGTGTTGACAATTGTGTTGACAAATGATTTATTATGTTAAATAACAGTCATCAAAGTCATCACATGGCTGGTAAATATCCATCTGTTTTCTCAAAATCTAATTGAGTAAGTTTTTCGGCTTTCAGAGAGTATCCGCCGCTCTCCAAGCACGTATTTGTTTTTGATTTTAATCGGAATTAAATCATTAAATTTGCAAAAAACAATAGGGTTCATGAATATCCTAAAAAGGAATAATGTTACGGTAAAAGGAAAAGGAGAACAGGTCATCTTCTTTGCTCATGGCTTTGGCTGCGATCAGAATATGTGGAGATACGTTGTGCCTGCTTTTCAGGACAGATATACCACGGTTGTTTTTGATCACGTAGGCGCGGGTAATTCTGACCTGTCGGCTTATTCCTTCTCCAAATATGATCAGCTGGAAGGCTATGCCGAAGACATCGTTGAAATTGCAAAGGAACTTAATATCACAAATGCTGTTTTTGTTGGCCATTCCGTCAGTGCATTAATGGGACTGATTGCATCAAAAATGGCGCCCGAACTTTTTTCGAGATTAATCCTTGTATCGCCATCGCCATCGTACATCAATGATGAGGATTACAAAGGCGGTTTCAGCAGAGCAGAGATAGATGAGCTGCTCGGATCTATGAATGACAATCACCTGGGATGGTCTGCTACTATGGCTCCTGTAATTATGGGAAATCCCGATAGGGCAGAGCTGGGACAGGAACTGACCAACAGTTTCTGCAAAACGGATCCCGAAATAGCAAAACATTTTGCAAGAACTACTTTTTTGAGCGACAAACGTGATATTCTTACAGACACGAAAATCCCTGTATTAATTCTGCAATGCAGCGATGATGTGATCGCACCCGTAGAAGTGGGACAATATATGCACAGAAAAATGAATGGCAGTACACTCGTAATTATGAATGCCACAGGGCACTGTCCCAATCTGAGCGCACCAGAGGAGACCATTTCTGAAATAGGAAAATTTTTAAATGACAAATAACCAATCTCCTGATCTTTCAGAGAATTTTGACGACTTTTTTGAATCCTCATTGTGTGGATTTGTCATCACCGATGGCCACGGGAAAATCACAAGAGTGAATAAATGTGCAGCGAACTGGCTAAACGGCATTCCCAGTCATTTCGTTGGTAAGCGGATCTCGGATATTTTCTCTGTCGGCAGCAAAATATATTTTGAAACACATCTCTGGCCTCTGCTCCGCATCCAGGGAGAGTTTGACGAAGTATCTGTTGAACTTGCCGATACCGGGAAAGGTAAACTTCCGATCTACATCAATGGTTACGAAAGGAGAGATGAGAATGAAAAGCCTGTCTTTATGCGCTATACTTTGTTCAAGGCTACAGACAGGAGGCTTTATGAAGAAAATCTGCAGCAGGCTAAAAAACTCGCGGAAACCAAACTGAATTTAGAACAGGAGCAGGCAGTGGTGCGGGAACAGTTTATCGCAGTTTTGGGTCACGATCTTCGGAATCCTCTCGGCGCCGTAATAAGTGCGACGGAGCTGCTAAAGAGATCGGAACACACAGACCGGCACAACAAATTACTGAATATCATCCAGTCCAGTTCTGTCCGGATGTACGAGATGATCAACAATATTATGGATATGGCGCGCGGCAGACTTGGCGGCGGGATCTCTATAAATCCCGTGCCTGTAGATCTTGAGGCGCTGCTGAAAGAGGTGAGCAATGAATTGAAAATCGCCAATCCCGAACGGTCTATACAATCTAATTTTAAAATCGATAATGTAATACTGTGTGATCCTGGTCGAATAGCACAGCTGGTATCCAACCTTCTTGCCAATGCTATTGCTCACGGCGATTCTGAATCTCCTATCGTGCTTTATGCAGAAACGTCCGATCAATTCTGGGAGATTACGGTAACCAATGAAGGGAAGCAGATTCCAGACGACACGATAAAAGATCTTTTTCACCCTTTCCAGCGGGGCGGTACGGCATCAAACCACAATGGATTGGGACTTGGATTATACATCTCTTCTGAAATTGCAAAAGCGCATCAAGGATCTTTGACAGTGACTTCCACAGAAAGTAAAACATCCTTTATGCTGCGTGTAAGTCTTTAGGATTAAATATAAATAAAACCCACTGCGCCAGTGGAATTTTCTAATTCGTTAAGTCTCAGCTAGATTTATTTATCTTAAAAAAGTTTTCAGAAACGCCTGGGAATTTGTCCATGCAATTCCCGGATATCTGTCATTCTCAAGCTGGCTATGATGGGTTTTAAACATAGAATACATATATTGACCCTGCTGAAATTTGGCGTAAAGTTCATTTTCGGATGCAGGATTCTCGGCTCTTTGCTTTATTATAAAGTCCATAAATTCTGCCAGACCGGAGATTTTCTGAACTTTGAAATAGGTGCCTGTTATCGTTTGTACATCTTCAAAAATCATTTTCGGGCTCACCTGGAAACTGGCAATCTGCAAGTTACGCGGTGCTGTGGCATCCAAAGCAAGCTCTGCCGTGAAAGATGCAGTATCATCCATTGTTGTAAAATCCAGCTTCCAGTCTTCTTTGTCTCCCCAATATCCGATAGTTTTTTCTTTAAGGTTTAGGATAGGTGTATTGTACATCAGGATATCTGCAAAGCAGCCGTTAAAAACGGAAGAAAGCCGAATTGGAGCCTGATCTGCATACTCTTTGAATATTCTCCTGAGATCAAAATTGCGGTTTTCGCCTGGATTCAGATCATTGTAATCTGTACAGAAATCTGAAGGTACAAATCTCTCTACTCCCGCTTTTACAGCGGCATCCAGAATTCTTTTCTGAAGGTCGACAATTACATCTCCTAATCCTGCAACTGCGGATACAACACAACTGACGCCCTCACATTCTTTTGAGATTGCATCGGTATTCTCCATATCCACTATTGCAATTTGGACACCTATTTTTTCGAGGACTTCAATTTTATCAGGATCCGTGGAATGTCGCACTATGGCTTTAACCTCTGCACCGCGATTTCTAAGTTCTCTGCAGATTCTAAGGCCCAGATTACCTGTTGCACCTGCAACCAGAATTTTATTTTTTGTCATACTATAATTTTAAGATTTTAAAAAAGGCAAAATAACGGCCAGAACTTTCTCCGGCTGCTCTTCAAACAGATAGTGTCCGCTGTCCGGAATACTTATAATTTCTACATTTTCGGCTACCAGAGGCAATCCATAATTCATATAATTATAACTGATGTAACTGCCAATTCCCAAAACAGGCATCATCAGTTTATTATAGGTGCCAGCGTCCTCTATATCCTTGTCAAAAGTCTGGTACCATGCGTTGGACGCTCTGATGCTTTCTCTGTCATTATACGCCTCTGCGTAGACAGCTTTTTCCAATTCGGACATTTTACTTTGGTCGATCATTACATAATCGAAAAGCCATTCCTGCAACAGGTTGTATCTGCCTTCCAATAATTGTTCGGGTAGGCCTTTCACTTGATTAAAACCCATCCACCATGCAAAAGGCATATTGCCGTCCATCTTTTCAGTAAAGGTTCCAGGCTGCGGAATCAGTGGCATTTGATATAATCCTTCTGTGGGATGAGAACCATCCAGGACAACTAATTTCTCGGTAGCCTGCGGGAAGTTAAATGCGAAACTCATGGCAACCATTCCGCCAATATCGTGGCCGAGGATAGAGATTTTATCGAATCCGAGTTCTGTGATCAGGTGATGGACGTCTGTCGCCATCGTTTTTTTATCATACCCGGACGCTGGTTTTCCGGAGCTTCCCATTCCCCGCAGATCCAGAATAATGACACGGTATTGTTCAGCAAGCTGCAGAGCGACAGGACGTAGAGAATACCAAGTCTGTGGCCAGCCTGGCAGGCAGATGAGCGGTTTTCCGCTGCCACCTTCAACGTAGTGAATTAAGACACCGTTCACCGTGGTGTATTTATTTTCAAATCCCGGCAGGTTTTTGATCAGTTCGGCGTCGGAGTATTTTATTTCGGACGATTTTTCAGCAGTGCTCATAGTGATGATTTTGTATAGATACAAAAATAGGAGCTCTGCGATCCCGCAAAACTACCATCTGGTAGAAAGTGCTACTTGATATTTTTCCGGATCCTGCTCAGCGCGTTGGGCGTAATTCCCAGAACACTGGCCAGTTGCTTTACCGGAATTTTCTGAAGCATCTCTGTGGTAGTCATAAATTCCAGATATCTCTCTTCTGCGGTAAGCGTCTGAAATTTTAAAATCTGATCAATCATCCGGACGGTTGTTTCTTCCCATATTTTGCGGCTGAACTCATGCCAGACTGGGACGTGGGCGTACAGAAACTCCATATCTTTTTTGTCGATCACGATCAATTCTGTGTCTTCGATAGCTATAATGTTGAATCGCGTAGGCTTTTGAGGATTGAGGCTGGAAATTTCGGTCAGAAATTCATTTTCAAAAACGACCCACGTGGTGTTTTCGCCGCTTTCGTTTTCATAAAAAAAACGAAGTCCACCGGATACTATGAAAAAATACTGCTGCGCGATCTGGCCTTTTTTTAAAACCAATTTACCTTTCCGAACAGTCTTACTTCTGCATCTGGAACAGACGATATTGAGTTCGGTTTCGTCGATGCCTATGATGGTTCTGATGAACTTTATAAATTCTTCCATGAGCTTATTATGATGCCTGCAATATTATATTTTTTATTTCAACAGTAAGGATTAAATCAGATTAATTATCGTGTTCAAATCAAAAAAGACGCGGTAGATATTTTAACTGCTGTAAGCTTGACTGATAAAATGTGATTTCAGTCATAAATTTCTGTTTTGGATATGGCTAATTTTACTTTGTACTGTTGATATTTCAATTTGATAACGAAAATATTTCAAGAAACAAAAAAAACTAAACGTTCTATGATGACAGATGAGATTAGAATTATGCGCGGACCCAATATGTGGTCTGGCAGTCACCACCATCTTATTGCTCTTAAATATGATCAGCAATCTATCCCCAAAATAACTTCGAGCCAACATTTGCTGATCAGCAATTATTTTTCATCAAATTATAATTTCACCAGCAAGTATGATGATTTTGGCCTTTGCCTGTTTGATTATACGCTCCGCTTAGCATCTCTTTTGCAGGGCGAGTCCCATTACCACGACATCGCTTCTCCTTCCAAAGGCACATTTTACGGTATTCTGGAATATGATATCGAGCAGGCCGGTCTGGAGTCTCTGAATTTAGCGACAGAAATTATACAGTCACTTATAATTAATAGAATTCCTGTAGCTTTTGATCAAGCTACGAAGCAAGTTCAGGCTATTCGCCTTTTCCACAGTGAAGGTCCTTCAAGCGCCATAATTATTGAGGCCGCCAGAAAACGGAATATTCCGGTCTGCAAAGGTCCTGCAGGCTACACTGTTTTGGGTTACGGAAACAAGCAGAAAAGATTCAGCGCTGCCATTTCACACAATACTTCTTGTATTGCTGTAGATATTGCTTGTGATAAGGAACATACTAAACTATTCCTTCAGAGTGCCAAAATACCGATGCCGGCTGGCCGGTTGGTAAAAGACGAAAGTGAACTGGCAGAAGTGGCCGAAAAAATAGGTTATCCACTGGTCACCAAACCATTCAATGGAAATCAGGGGAGAAACGTCACCTGTGGCATCAGCAATTTTGAGGAGCTTCTGACGGGATATCGCTGTGCTGCAGAAATCTCAAAAGCGGTAATGGTGGAAAAGGAAATTAAAGGTTATGACTATCGGATTCTCGTTGTCGGTCATCGGTTTGTTGCAGCTTCTTTACGGCAGCCTGCCTGCGTTTTGGGTGACGGCCGCTCGACAGTTTCAGAATTGGTAGAAACTGAAAACCTGAATCCTCTCCGTGGAGAAGGTCATGAGAATGTCCTGACCAAAATTAGTATTGATTCTGCCGCAGAACTGCAGCTTCAAAAGCAAGGTTTTCACCTGCAATCTGTACCGGAAAAAGGACAGCTGGTTTTCCTGAAATCTACAGCAAATCTAAGCACTGGAGGCACTGCGGAAGATGTGACAGACTCTGTACACCCTTCCAATATTCTTTTAGCAGAAAAAGTGTCCAGAGTGATCGGGCTGGAAGTATGCGGCATCGATATTATGAGTCCCGATATTTCCCTGCCACTTGCCGAGAATGGCGGCGCCGTAATAGAAGTCAACGCCGCTCCAGGATTGCGGATGCATAAATATCCGTCCAAAGGAATGTCTAGAGAAGTAGGTGAACCGATTATCGATTTGATGTTCCCCTCCGAGGACGAAGGCCGGATCCCAATTGTTGCGATCACCGGTACCAACGGTAAAACGACCACTACGAGGCTGATGGCTCATCTGGCATCATTTGCCGGCCACACCGTAGGATTCAGTTCTACCGACGGCATTTATATCGGAAATGAGCGGCTGGTCTCTGGCGACTGCTCGGGACCGCAGAGTGCACATACGATTTTACAGGATCCAACCGTGGATTTTGTTGTTCTGGAATGTGCCCGCGGTGGTATCATCAGATCAGGTCTGGGATTTGACCAGTGTGATATTGCTATTGTTACCAATGTTGCTGCAGATCATCTGGGTCTTAAAGATATTAATACAGTAGAAGATCTTGCCAATGTAAAAGTGGTGGTGCCGCGCACCGTGAAAAAAGACGGCTGGGCCATTTTGAATGCCGGAGATGAGCATTCATACGCTATGAAGGATAGGGTAGAATGTAAAATTGCTCTTTTTTGCTGCGACGAAAACAATCCTAAGCTTCAGGAACATATGCGAAATGGCGGCGTAGCGGTCTACGCAGACAGCAGCCGGGATATTTTCATTTGGGATGGCAGCGGTAAACAATTCATCCTCAATGCAGCAGATGCCCCGTTGACCTGTGGCGGCAAAGCAGAATTTATGATCGAAAATCTGCTGCCTGTGGTTTTAGCAGGATATCTATCCGGAATCCAGGTGGAGCAGATTGCAGCGGCACTTACGGATTTTGTCCCTGGTGCGGAGCAGACTCCGGGTAGGATTAATGAGTTTGAAATTGGTGGTGTGAATGTCATTGTAGACTATGCCCACAATCCGCACGGTCTGAAAGCACTCGCAGGATATCTCAGAAATCTTCCCGAGAAAAAAATCGGAATAATTGCCGTTCCGGGAGACCGTAGAGACGATGATATTATTGAGTTTGGACAGATAGCGGCCGGTATGTATGATGACATCATCATCAGGTTTGATCAGGATATGAGAGGCAGAAGCGAGGCGTCAATTGTTGAACTTTTGGAGAAGGGAATCCGTCAAGTAAAACCGGAAATTGAGTGCAAAGTCATTGGCGATGTACTTCCAGCAGTTCATTTTGCCATAGAACACTCACAGCCGGGAGATTATGTGGTAATCTGCGCAGATAATGCAATCCAGACTGTGGAACTTATAAAAAATATTAATTTTAGTAAAGATTTAATTAAACCTGATTAGGAATTATTCTTTACAACTTCCAACATATGATCGATATCAAAAGGTTTTTCGATAAAATCATCTGCATTGCAGTTTTTGGATAACTGCTCCAGATTTTTGGACGTAGAAGTCAAAACAGCAGATAAATCTTGGGTATCGGGATCAGATTTCAGTTCAGAAATAATCTCCGAGCCTTTTTTAGAACCTTTCAGATGATCGTCTACCACCAAGACATCGGGATCTATATTCTCGATATCCTGAATGGGCTCGGTTGTAAGCGATGAGGTTACATCAAAACCCTCATCCGTCAATACGTCATCCATTATATTTAAAATATCCTCATTATCCTGAATGAGAACAACTTTTTTCTTCATGATTATTTATATTCTTTTATAAATGTAAGGAAAAATATTTAATGTGTTAAATTACCAGAGATTACCGGGAAAAGATATTGGAAATTTGACAAAATATCTGTATTTTTTTCCTTAATAAAATCAATTTTATAACTTATTGATTTTATTAACGAGGTAGCTTATTATCTCAGCAACCTGCTGCGACGGCTGAGAAAAATCATTTTCTACCCAACTTTTAATGACTGCAATACTGCCTTTTTCCCCAAATTGATAGGCCATTTCCAGGAGTGGCTTTGTTTGATCTGTCAGTTCTATTTGATTTTCTACAGGGAAGTTTTTTCTCACGCTGGTCAGGATACGCGCCAGAATTCCGCTACCATCGGCTTTGGTGAATACGATTTTGCTCATCTCCTTATCATCTTCCAGAAGCTGACAGCTGAGGAGAATTACTTCGTCCATTTTATGGCTTTTACGCAGTACTTCAGAGAGCTTTTCATAAACTTCCTCTTCCAGTTCCAGCAGGATATCCAGCGGAATATTGTAATGTCTGTAAAATGAATTTCTGTTGACATCTGCCATTTTGCACAATTCTGTGATAGAAATCTGGCTCAGTTCCTTATCCTTCAGCAAATCAAATAAAGCCTCCCGCAGAAACTTTTTGGTATATTGAACGCGTCTGTCTTTTCTTAAATCCATCTTAATGTTATTTTTTTACGCTACAAAAGTGATCCGAATTGTTCGCTATTGTACAGAATCCTGCACATCGGAATCTCCATTTTTATTCCATTTGAATAGTTTTACAGTGCAATCATCAATTGAAAATGATGAAAATGCACAGAAAAGCTGCCACGAATTTATGGCTTATTTCGTACGGGAAATGTCGGAATAATTATTTTTTTAAAATCAATAAAATGAAAGAGGCGAAAATTAATACGAAGAAAAGAATTCTTCTGACCGGCGCATCCGGAACAGTCGGATTTGAAACCTTAAAACACCTTGTCAAAAATCCCGATTATGAAATCACTGTTTTTGATATCAAAACTTCAAAATCTTTACGGATGCTGACTCCGTTTCGTGGCCGTGTGGACATTATCTACGGCGATATCGGCGATGCAGATTGGGCTGATAAAATCAGTTATAATAAAGATGTGGCAATCCATCTAGCAGCCATTATTCCTCCGCTGGCAGATCTGGACACCCAATTGGCTTACAGAGTAAATGTAAAAGGTACTGCAAACCTGACTGCTGCCCTTGAGCGAAATTCACCAGACTGTTTTTTACTGTTCAGCTCCAGCATATCGGTGTACGGCGACCGGGTAAACGATCCGCAAATCCTGGTGACAGACAATCTGCGTCCCAGTCCGGGAGATCAATACGGCGAAACTAAAGTGCTGTGCGAGAAGATCATCACGGAGTCAAAACTGCAGTGGTCTATCTTCCGGCTCGCTGCGATTATGGGCAATCACAAAATGTCCCGACTGATGTTTCATATGCCTCTGGATACGGCTTTGGAAATCTGTACGCCGGAAGATACGGGCCGTGCATTTGCCAACGCTGTGGATGCAGAAGCACCGTTGAAAAATCAGATTTTTAATCTTGGCGGAGGCGAAGAATGTGTGATCAGCTACCGTTCTTTCCTTAATAAAATGTTTGAGTCCTTTGGATTGGGCGGTCTCAGCTTCCCCGAAAAAGCTTTTGCAGAGAAGAATTTTCATTGCGGCATTATGAAAGACGGCGGTCAGCTGGAAGAAATCCTAAGGTTCCGCAGGCAGACATTAGATGATTATTTTGAGACAGTGAATCAGAAAGTGTCGCCTTTTCAGAGGAATATTACTTTTCTGCTCAAGGCTGTGATTAAGCGACGGCTGCTTGCTCAGTCAGAGCCTTACAGGGCTTACAAAAATAGAAATGAGACAGAAATGAATCACTTTTTCAATTCAGGGAACGGCATTAATAAAAGAGTATCTTAGTCAATTAATAAAACAGAACATATGTTACAGAAAATAATGGGAATTGTATTGCTGGTATCCATCAGTACAGCTCTCAGTGCACAATATCAGTTTACAGTAGAAGTGACAAGGCTGGTGCCGGGGAAAGGTCACGTCTATCTTGGACTTTACAACAAGAAAAAAGGATTTCTGGACGAAGGTACCGCCTCTGCCAATGGCAAAGTGCGTGCAGTAGGGAACAAAGTTACCTATACTTTCAAAAATCTTGCTCAGGGCGAATATGCTGTAGCTGTGTATCAGGATGTGAATGACAATGGGAAATGCGACAGAAATATGATTGGCTATCCCACCGAAGGTTTCGGCTTTTCAAAAAATTACAAACCCAGATTTTCCGCTCCGAAATTTGATGAGGTCAAAATTGCCGTCCGCGAATCTACCAATGCAAGCATTGCATTGATTGGTAAGTAATTTACTGACGCGGATCTTCGCAAGTTTATGATTTTTTTTATTTTTCGGTTTTTTAAATTTCTGTAGAAAATTCCCTTTGCTTAATAATTAAATAACTTTTGTTATCATTCAATTATCATTAATTGATCAACACTTGTTTATATTTGTTTAATAAAGCATTATCTTTATGAATTGAGGCAGATGATTTTGCTTAAGTATTGATCCCGATCATCATTATCAGTAGCTTCAGTCAAAATAGATTTCCGAAAAATTTCACCGAATTAAATTTTTCTCTTTATAAAAACTAAACTTATGAAAAATCTAGGATCGATTGCAGTTTTAATTCTGTTGTTTGCGTTTTCATTTACAAATGCTCAGAAAATCGGGGACGGGGAAACGGTTGACCTCAATGGTCTGGCTGTGACTTTCAGTATTCTGAATAAGGAATCTGTGACGGTAGGCGGGAAGGCTTTTGACCGCTACAAAGTGTCGGCCCGTGCGGTCAATAATTCGCCGAAAGCTTACAATATTAGGTTGAGCAATGCGCCGCAAATCGTTACCAACACTGCGCTGGTAGAGCTTAACTGCATCAATGCAACGGGTGCAAAACTGACCTCTAAAAAGCTGGATCTGAAAATGAAAGCGCAAAACGTAAATGTTACTTATTGGGCCTACACGAAAGAGGGCAAATACCAAAGTTCTGTTGTTCCCATTGTAGCTTCCTATTACCTGGATATCGGAGACTCTGTAGATGACAATGCAATTTTCATTGTTCCGGCGGGCGAACAGCCCAATGTTTCTGTAAGGAAACTTCAGTAATCTTAATTTTATTAAGATCCTACCTAACTACCATAAATTTCCGATTAATATCTTGGAAATATCATCGTTTAAGTGAAAACTCTGCAATCGGCAAATAAAATATAATCTCATAAAAAAATCCCATCTTTTACACAATTAAAAAGATGGGATTTTTTTTGGTTTCAATTGCTTAATGAACTTAAAAGTTGACCCTGATATCGCAGGGTTTTTTCATCCTGATAGTTACTGTAGAAAGCTCATCCTGAACTTCGTAGTCCGCTTTAGAATAATGACCGTCTTCCTGTTTTGCATGAACTTCCACTTCGCCAAATCCAACTTCCACTTTAGGGATCTGGATGAAAAAGTCGCCGGTTGTGTCATCTTTTGTAAAATGTTCTTCTTTAAATTCTATAAACTGCATCTTATTTCGGTATTGGTTAGTTTTAAGTTTGATCAAATACTATACAAATCTAACTATGGCAGATTATTATTTTGAGCCAAAAAAAATGTGATTATTCTAAAATGAAAAGCAACTTATTGATTATCAAATAAAAACAATTAAGTATTAATTTTTATGACTTCTGTTTTACCCGTTTGATAATTTATTATTAAGAAAGTCTTTCATTAATCCACAAAAGTCGAAAATTGTTCATTCAAAGTTAAAATTCGATTTCTGATCAAGTCATATTTCAATGATAGTTTTACCGCAAATCTATAAAAGAAATGAAATCAATTTTACTCTTGGCTGTGATGCTTTGTTTTGGCATCACATCTGCGCAGGAACTCTTTCCTTATTTGCAGGCGCCATCACCAACTTCCATCTATGTCAACTGGAAAACTGCGGGAAATGCTGAAACTACCGTGGAATACGGCACTTCTCAAAGCCAGTTGAACACCACGAAAACAGGTACCAACAAAATCCTGTCAGACACTGGTTATCCGGCCAATTATTATTACCATTCCGTCAAAATAGACGGTCTGACAGCGAATACCAAATACTACTACAGAATCAAAACGGGCAACAGTACTTCGCAGGTTTATTCTTTCAAAACTTTGCCTTTGCCGGGACAGGCTGCAACGGCTGACGGCCATCTCAGATTCTTGGTTTTAGGAGACAATCAGATGAAAAGTGTTCCGAGATTCGACTCTCTGGTTTCTGCTGCAAAACGTCAGATTGCCAAGAAATGGGGCTATGACAAAGATCCTTCAGATAATATTGCAATGACTGTGATGGTGGGCGATCAGGTAGACGTCGGGACTCTGGATCATTACGAAAATGTTCATTTTTCAAAGAACAAAAAACTGTCCGGATTTCTACCAATCCAAACGCTAGTTGGCAATCATGAAACCTATGGAACGTTGGGAATGCAGGCTTATTATGATCATTATATTCTGGATGACGTCACTTACAAAGGCATCTCATCAGGTTCCGAAGCTTACTACGCAAGACAGGTTGGGAACACGCTGTTCGTTTGTTTCGATACAGAGCATCCTTCAAATGATCAGATTGTCTGGCTCAATAAAATTTTACCTCTTGCTTCTCAGGATACTACCGTTCAATGGATTGTTTCTCTGGGTCACAGACCTTATCAGGCGGAGCAATATGTGGGTGATATTTCTACCTGGATCAGAAATACGGTAATGCCGATTATGAATACAAGTTCAAAACATATTTTGCACATTGGAGCGCATCACCATCTCTATCACAGAGGTCAGCTGAAGGATTTCCCGACGTACCAGATAATTTCCGGCGGCGTTGCCTGGGATCAGTATTGGGGAATGTCGTCTGAGCAGGATTTTGAGGATGTTCAGAAAACACTTTCCAACTGGATTTACCAGATTATTGATGTTGATACCGTTAATAACACATTTGATGTCGAAGCCTATTCCATCGGAAGCGCTTTTGAATGGAAGGATAATGTATTGATGGACACTTTTCACCACGCTAAAGGTAAACCGGCTCCTCAAAAACCGACCATCACGAACAATTATACCGGTCAGGAACTGGAATTGCCGATCACGATCGAAAGTTCGCCCTATCAATCGACTTCCGACGAATTGCTTAATACCACGGAATTTTTAATCTCAAAAACTCAGGATTTCAGTATTGTTGAAAAAGATATCTACAGAGATTTTGAAAACCTTTACGGCAAGTTGGGAAGCAGAACAGATGAATCCACTGACGTTAATAAAAATGTTGATATTACAAAAGCCACGGTTATCAAAAATGCTTTGACCAACGGTACTTATTACGTAAAAGTAAGGCACAGAGACAGAAATCTGCAATGGTCCGCTTGGAGTGACATAAAGTCTTTCAAGGTTGTCAAAAGTACGGTTCTCAACACCCAAATTGTTCCCGACAAAGCGGAGTATGAGCAAAATCAACCCATTAAAATCAGTTTTACAGATACGCCAGGAAATGCAAAAGACTGGATCGGTATTTACAAAAAAGGCCAGAATCCGGGCTCAGCCAATCCTTCGCAAATCTGGAAATATACCAACGGACAGGTGAGTGGAAGTATGACTTTTACAACCGGTTTGGCAACTAAAGGCCAGTATTACGCCACATTGATGGTGAATGACGGCTACACGGAAATCGGAACCAGAAAACCATTTTATGTTGGTCCGCCGGTTACGCTGGCAACAGATCAGAATACTTATCCTGTCAACGGAACGGTAAAATTGAGTTATGCCAATGCGCCAGCCTTATCAAAAGACTGGGTCGGTGTTTACAAAGTAGGTACAACACCGTCGTCTGCCGTGACTTCTCCAAAATGGGCTTACGTGACTTCGGCCAATGGGACTTATAGCTTTACAGGACTGCCAAAAGGTTATTATTTTGCACAATATTTCCTCGAAGATGGCTATACAGCGGTTGGCAGCAAAATATTCTTCCAGATTGGTGATGACATCACGCAACTGATGATCAATAAAACAATTTATAACCTTAATGAAAATATCATGGCCACCTGGACAGATTCACCGGGAATCGTCAAAGACTGGCTGGGAATTTATCATAAGAATGACAATCCGAACATCGATCCTTTGGTAAGTTATACTTATTTCAATGGTGTTGCCAACGGAAATGCGGAGATTCCTGATGATAAATTACCTACAGAACCGGGAAGTTATTTCATCGTGATGTTTACAGATGATTCTTATAATGAAGTGTCCAACAGAGTAGAATTCGAAGTGGTGGGAGAGACGCTCGGAACCAACACCAATTCTTCCGAAAGCGGCATTCAGGTTTATCCAAATCCTGTAAACAGCGGCGATAGAACGTATATCAAAGCAAAATATCCGATAGAGAAAATTGACGTTTATGATATGACGGGAAGTTTATTTTACACTTCAAAAAACATCAACAACAATGCAACATCCATCATCAATCAAAGTTTGCCAAAAGGGGTGTATGTTCTAAAAATATTCTCTAACAAACTTTATACTGTAAAAATGATTGTAAAGTAAACGCTAGAGTTTAATGAAATTTAAAATCCCCGAAGACCAGCTGGTTTTCGGGATTTTTTTATTTAAAGTTTACCATCATATTGGTATTAAAGCTGAGCACAAGCTTTTTTTGAACTTTTTATTAATAATTAAACAAATGATCACCCTGTCGGAGACCTGCCAAATTTCTTTTTAAAGGCCGATGAGAAGTGGGAAAGGCTTTCAAATCCCAGATCCAGATATATGGCTGATGGCTTCCTGCTTTTATTTTCGATCAGATGACGCGCTTCCTGGAGTCTTTTGTTTTGCAGCCATTGTCTGGGCGGCATTCCGAAAACCTTCTGGAAATCCCGCTTGAAACTCGCCAGACTCCTTCCCGTAAGCTGGGCAAACTTTTCAGTCGTCACATTGAAATGGTAATTGCTGAGCATAAATCTCTCGAGATCTATCTTATAAGGCATAGAAAAGTCAAAAAGGAAATGGCGGAGTTCCGGCACTGCAAGCAGCAGAAGTTTGACGCCTTCCTTTATTTTCAGGATTCCCAACTCGTCTGTCATAGCCGCTCCGGAGCTTCTGGCGTACGGAACAACCGACTGGAAATAACCTTTCAGAAAATCGTTGGAAGGAATGATTATATTGGATCGACCGGAATACTTTCTGTCGGGTTCCAGATTTTCTTCCAAAGCTATTTTCCGGAGAAGATCGTCCTGAAGCGAGATGACGATGGTTTCATAATTTCCTCCGGCAACCGGCGTTTTGCTGAGCGTTCCCAATTGATTTTTCCCGATCAGAAGCATCTCTCCGCCGGTCATCGAGATATTTTCCACAGAAGTTTCCATAGTCAGTTGCCCCGAAACCTGAAGAATCAGTGTGTGCTGATTCCAAATGCAGACCTTCTCTTTTTGCTCTGCGGAGAGGTAAGAATAGAAGATGACGCCGGGTAGGATTTCTGCTGGACTTTCCATTTTATCTTTGTAAGTATGTGCCGCCTTTTATGGCACCTGTTGCAAATGTAGTATTTAAAACAGTCATCTCGTCTGCTTCAAATTCAATATCCATTGCTGCTATATTTTCCGCGATTCGGGATCGGCGGCTCATGCTCACCAGTGGCATTATGTAATCGCCTTGCGCTCTTACCCACGCGATTGCAAGCTGAGTTGGCGTGCAGCCTTTTTTGTTGGCCAGAGCTTTCAGGACTTCCACTTTTCCCAAATTATGAATTAAATTTTCACCCTGAAAACGTGAAAAATGATTTCTGTAATCGTCTTCTGCAATTGGTGCTTTCAAATCGCCTGTCAGTAAGCCTTCAGCAGTGTTAGCAAATGCTATGACGCTAATTCCCAATTCTTTTGCTGTGGGAAGCAAGTCATCTTCAATCCCGCGGTCTGCCAGAGAATATCCGATTTCCAAAGCACTTACAGGATGGATGCTGTGGGCTTTACGAAGCTGCTCGGCATTAATTTCAGATACTCCTAAATGGCGCACTTTTCCTTCTGTAACAAGATCTGCAACCGTCCCGATAATATCTTCTACAGGAACACTGCCATCCATACGGCTGGGCTGATAAAGATCTATCGTTTCGATTCCCAGGCGGGTAAGAGAATAGTTGATGAAATTTTTGATAGAAATGGGCCGTAAATCCATTCCCAGCCATTGCCCGTTGTGGAATACTGCACCAAATTTAACACTGATAAAAGCATCGTCCCGTCTTCCTTTGATGGCTTTTCCGATAAGCATTTCGTTGTGTCCTGCACCATAGAAATCACCGGTGTTCAGAAAATTAATACCCTGATCCAGGGCTTCATTGATCGTTGCTATACTTTCTTTTTCGTCTGGTGTAGGGCCGCCCCAGATAGAGGACATTCTCATACACCCTAAGCCAAGATTGGAAACGGATGCATCGGATTGCCCGATTTGAATTTTTTTAATTGTTGCCATTTTAATGTTGTTAATGATTAAACAAAGGTCAACGTTTGATTGGCAATTTACTGTCGTGTGCGGCTCAAATTACTTGTCTTTACGGCTCATATTTTTAATGATTTTAATGCAAAATTGAATCTTGATCATTTTTAGCATTAAACTAATAGCTGTGATTTTCTGAGAATGGATGCATTTATTTATCAATAAAAAATGTGTATGATCGACTGTCATGTACCATCCTGTACATACTTTCCGCAAAATATGTATACATTTAAAAGGTTGGAAAACATACAATTATTTACATTTTTTCTGGCAGCAAACCATTCAGATTTAATCCTCACCAACCGATGAATAATAAACCTTTCAAAGACTCATTGTCCTCCGGGCAAGCGAAAAGAAACTACGGTGTTCCTTTGATTCTAATTACGAGTCTGTTTTTCTTCTGGGGCTTCATCCATAATCTGGATCCTATTCTGATCAAACATTTGCGAAGTGCCTTTCAGCTCAATCATTTTCAGGCTTCGCTGGTAGATTCGTCCGTTTTTGCAGCGTATTTTTTGCTGGCTATTCCCGCCGGACTTGTCATTCAGAAATATGGTTATAAAACCGGAATTCTGCTTGGTCTTTTCTTTTTTGCAGCCGGCTGCTTTATGTTTGTTCCGGCCGCAAATGCGATCAGTTATCCGTTTTTTCTGGCAGCTCTTTTTGTGCTTTCGTGTGGTCTTGCCATTCTGGAAACGGCCGCCAATCCTTATATTACCATCTTAGGTGCGCCCGAAAAAGCACCTCAAAGACTTAATTTTGCCCAGTCCTTCAACGGTTTGGCTGCATCTGTAGCACCCATTGTTGGCGGAATTTTCATTTTGGGCGACGAACCGAAATCGCAGGAAGAAATCAACGGACTTAGTAAGGCTGCAAAATTAGCCTACATTCAAGCCGAAACTTCGCTGGTAAAAGGACCGTATATCATTCTTGGGGTCATCATTCTTTTGGTAATGCTCTTGTTTCTATTCGTAAAACTGCCAGAAGTAGCGGCGTACAAAGAAAAATCAACAAAGAACTTTCTACAGGTTTTAGGTGTCAAAAATGTTGGCTGGGGCGTTCTGGCGCAGTTTTTTTATATCGGTGCGCAAATTTACATCTTCAGTTTTCTTTTGGTTTTTGCCGAGGATGCCATCGATATGGAAGGTCAGAAAGCCAAATATTACGCTGGTGTTGCAGGGTTTCTGTTTATGATTGGACGTTTCGCAGGCACTTTTCTGATGAAATATATGGCGCCGCAAAAACTATTGACCATTTACAGCATCATCAGCATTATTTTGACAGTCTACGTCACCGCAGGATCAGGAATCTTCACTTTATATGCACTTGTTGCGCTCACATTTTTTATGTCCATTATGTTCCCGACTATTTTTGCTTTGGGAATAGAGGGCGCCGGATCAGATACAAAACCAGCTTCCAGTTTGCTGATCATGTCTATCGTTGGAGGCGCCATTATACCGCCTGTTGCAAGTAAAATCACAGATCTCTCGGGGAATATCCATTACTCATACGCTGTTCCTGTGTTGTGTTTTGTGATCGTTCTTTTATTTTCATTAAGGTTCAGAACTAATCAAACATCAAAATAATCATTGTTGAAAATGAGCCATTCAATTTTAAGAAGACCGAAATCATTTACGAAGCCGTTGTATTCAACTTTACAGAAGCCATCAGAAACTCAAAAAATAGTCAATCTTTACACATTTTAATCTTTTAATTAAATATAAATGTTTTCATTAAAAAATAAAAAAGCCGTTGTCACCGGCGGCGGAAGCGGAATCGGGCAGGCAATCGCAATTCAGCTTGCTGCCAATGGCGCAGAAGTTCACATCCTAGAAATTACCTTGGAAAAAGGGCAGCAAACGCTTGAAAAAATACAGTCAGCCGGCGGCAATGTTAAAGTGTATGCGTGTGATGTGTCCAAGCAGAAAGAAGTTTTAGAAGTTTTCGATCAGATTGGACCGATCAATATTCTGCTCAATAATGCAGGAATTGCACACATCGGAAAAGCGGATACGACTTCAGAAGAAGACTTCGACAGAATTTATAATGTCAACATCAAAGGTGTTTACAACTGTCTTTTTGCAGCGATTCCGCAGATCAGAAAATCAGCTGGCGGTGTGATTATCAATATGGCTTCTATTGCCGCATTGGTTGGAATCCCAGACCGTTTTGCCTACAGCACTGCAAAAGGCGCCGTAAAGGCAATGACGATGAGTGTCGCGAAGGATTATATCACTGAAAATATCCGTTGCAATTCCATTTCTCCCGCACGTGTTCATACGCCTTTTGTGGATGGATTTTTAAAGAACAACTATCCCGGTCAGATCGAAGAAATGTTTGACAAACTATCGAAAACACAGCCGATTGGCAGGATGGCTCAGCCGGAGGAGGTGGCTGCTTTAGCATTATTTCTTTGCAGCGACGAAGCCTCGTTTATAACCGGTGTAGATTATCCGATCGACGGCGGATTTACCACTTTGAATAATTAAAATTTAGATATGAAATTAATAAAATTCGGAAAACCGGGACAGGAAAAACCCGGCGTCATTATCGACAATAAAAGGTATGACGTATCTCATCTGGTACAAGATTATGATGAAAACTTTTTCTCCGCCGATGCCATAGAAACTTTGAAATCTGAAATCAGAAACCAGAATCTGTTGGAGATTTCGGCAGACGAACGGTTGGGATCTCCTTTGGCAAGACCTTCCAAAATCATCTGTGTAGGACTGAATTATAAAGATCACGCCGCAGAAACCAACGCCGAGATTCCGCAGGAACCCATTTTATTTTTCAAGGCTACCACTGCAATTGTAGGCCCTGACGATGATTTGATCATTCCTAAAACCAGTACAAAAACCGATTGGGAAGTTGAGTTGGGTATCGTTATCGGGAAAAAAGCGAGCTATGTTTCTGAGGAGAATGCATTGGAACACATCGCAGGCTACGTCCTACACAACGATTACAGTGAAAGAGTCTTCCAGCTGGAGCGAAACGGACAATGGGTGAAGGGAAAAAGCTGCGATACTTTTGCACCGATCGGACCTTTCATTGCCACACCGGACGAAATTGAAGACGTTCATAATCTGCGCCTTTGGCTGAAGGTAAACGGGCAAATCCTGCAGGATGGGAATACTTCAAATCTTATTTTCAATATTCCTTTTATCATAAGCTACATCAGCCAGTTTATGACCTTGCTTCCCGGTGATATTATCAGCACAGGAACGCCTGCCGGTGTAGGTCTTGGGCAGAAACCGGAGCCTTGGTACCTGAAACCCGGCGACGTCGTAGAACTGGGGATTGACGGTCTAGGAAGCAGTATGCAGAAGGTAAAAGCTTACGGCGCATAAAATCCAAAATAAATTCATCACAGTAAAATCTGTCAAAAATGATCATCGATTCGCACGTCCATTTCTGGAAATTTGATCCTATCCGCGACAGTTGGATCACAGAAGATATGTCTGTCATCAGGGAAGACTTTCTTCCGTCCGATTATTCTTTATTAATGAAAAACAGGGTGGAAGGCTGCATTGCTGTACAGGCCAGTCAGAGTGATGCGGAGACCGCTTTTTTGCTTAATTTAGCTAAAGAAAATCATTTTATTAAAGCGGTCGTAGGCTGGATTGATCTTTCTTCAGACCGGATTGAGCAAGCACTGCAGAATTATAAATCAGAGACATTAATCAAAGGCTTCAGGCACGTTGCTGAAGGCGAAGCGTCCGGTTTTCTACTGCAAAAAAAGGTGCTAAAGGGAATTGCGGCGCTTCATCAGCAAGCTTATACATTTGATATCTTGCTGCGGCAGGATCAGCTTTCGGATGCGGTGCAACTTTCAGAAAAACTGCCCGATCAGCCTTTTATTATTGATCACTGTGGAAAGCCGGATCTGAAGTCGGGAAATCTGAATAAATGGAAATCCGATATGTCGGAATTGGCAAAAAATCCAAAGATGTATTGCAAATTTTCTGGACTTCTGACGCAGGGTCACCGGAATATTATCAATGAAAAAGAAATTTCTGATGTGCTGGATTTTGTGTTTTCCCAATTTGGAATCAGTCGTGTAGTTTTTGGAAGCGACTGGCCTGTGATGCTTTTGGGCGGAAATTATGATGAATGGATTTCGCTGATTTCAAAGTATGTAAGCCAATTCCCATATGAAGAACAGCAGCTATTTTTCTCCGGAAATGCAGCCAAATTTTATAATTTATAATTTATGAATTTACATCTCGACCATAAAATAATCATTGTAAGCGGCGGTGCAAAAGGCATCGGAAAAGCAATCGCAAAAATCCTTGCTCAGGAAAATGCGCTGCCAGTCATCATCGGCAGAAACGAAGACGACAACAGAAAGACTGTTCACGAAATCCAAAATGCCGGCGGAAAAGCCGATTTTATCACTGCCGAACTTTCCCGACCCGAGGAATGCAAAAAGGCCATTGCTGGTGTGGTCGAGAAATATGGCAGAATCGACGGAATCGTCAATAATGCAGGCGTCAACGATGGAGTAGGTCTGGAAAGTGGCTCGTATGAAGACTTTCTTGAATCCTATCATAAAAATGCGGTGCATTATTATCTACTCGTGCATCACGCGTTGCAACATCTGAAGGAAAGCAGAGGTTCTATCGTAAATATCGGCAGCAAAACTGCGGAAACCGGACAGGGCGGCACTTCAGGATATGCCGCAGCCAATGGCGCTAGAAATGCTTTGACCAGAGAATGGGCTGTGGAACTTCTCCCTTACAGCATCCGTGTCAACGCTGTGATTGTAGCTGAAGCCTGGACACCGCTTTATGAATCCTGGATCTCGACTTTCAACAATCCCGGGGATAAACTTAAAAGTATCACTTCAAAAATACCTCTGGAGAAACGAATGACAACCTGCGAGGAAATTGCCAATATGACAGCTTTTCTTTTGTCTGAAAAATCTTCGCATACCACAGGACAACTGATCCACGTGGATGGCGGCTATGTGCATCTGGACAGAAGTCTGATGTAAAATCTGATCAATATCAAAAAAAACGATTCTTAATAAGCTTTAAAAAATTAAAAATAATGACGATTTCCAGAGGTGTTAAAATAGTTGGTTTAATTTTATTAAGCTTGTCTGCACAGCAATTTTACGGACAAAAATTTGATCTGCTTTACCTGAAACTACCTGTTTCGGAAAGCAGTATCTCCTCAAAATTCAAAATAGAGGACCAAAAATTTCAGTCGGTGAACTTAAGCCAATTTCGATCCATGGAAAAAGAGGCGCTTACCTTCGGTGGACAGTCGTTGTACGGCAGTATTGATAACAGTCCCGACACGGCATACCTTGCTAATGTTGTGAGATTTTACATTAATAAAAAAACAAATCAGATTGAAGCCTATCGCCTGCAAATCAAAACCACAGCAGAAACTCATAAATTGGAAAAATCGCTGCAAGCAAAGTTTGGCAAGACTTTTTACTACTATAAAGATGACGGGATGAACTTCAGAATATGGGAATATAACGGGAGTACCTATTTTCTGGAAGTGAATGCCACAACCGTTTACAATGGCCACGCAACCATTTCCGGCGACCTTTGTGTGATCAGCAATGCATCTGCAGCATTTTATGAAAATTACCTGGCAGGCGGTTTTGCTTATTACGCCGATTATCTCTCAGCCAAGAAAAAAAGCATCAAAAAGAACTACACCTACAACGATTTTCTGACAGAGATGAAAGCGGATGGCAGAGATTATTATCTGAAAAAAGCTGTGCGGTAAAATGGATCATTATGGAAAAACCTGATGTTTTTTTATTGATATTCATAATTTCCGCGGATCAACAATTTTATTAAAAATTTAAAAAATTAATGATATGAATGAGAACTTTCAGCGAATCGAGAAATGGCTAAATGATAATGCCTCGAAAATCTTAAACCAATCTCTGCAGGATCCGGCCACGTCTGATGAATTATTCGTATTGGAGCAGACGATCGGCAAGAATATTCCTGATGATTTTAAAGCGCTTTATCTTTGGCATAACGGTCTGAGCGATGAAGAAAATTTCGGCAGTCTTTTCTTTGGGATAGATTTTTTTCCGATAGATCGCATCATCGCAGATTATATTGATAAAAAAGAAAACTACAGTAACCAAGCGTTTCCACTTGACAAATCTGACCCTGAAATCGATCCTTCGAACATTTACAGTCAGAACTGGGTAAAATTTGCTTTTGACGGATCTCATACCGGATTATATCTGGACCTTGCGCCGAACACTAACGGAACTTATGGACAGATTATCTTTATTGATGATGAATATAGCGCAGGTATTCTTGTGGCCGAGTCGACTACCACACTGATTGCAAACTTCGCAGAGGATCTGAACAAAAATCTTTACCATCTGGAAGAAGACGCTCTGGAGGACGGCAATCATTACCTGGCCACCGATCCAAAAATTGGCATCGTCAACTGGGAAATGAGTGACCGATGGCGGCGCTAGATTGATTCCGTTTTATCTTTTGCAAATCAATCGGCTTTTAAATGATTCGTTTAATAAAGTTGAGAACCAATGCTTCGGTCCTAACGTTTTAGTCACCAACGATCAGAATGGGTTGGGATTTGATAGTGATCTTAAACAGAGTTTTTATTATCAATCAACATTAAAAATAAAATTATGAACTACGAAGAAGCTTTAGTTAATAAAAGAGATCAAATTGCCAGTTCTGATGGCTCATTAAATGAAGAAAATACCTTCATCGTGCCCGAAATCCGTGAGGAAGCGGATGCATTTATACAGATCATCGTTCGCGGTATTGTGAAATATTCCGATCCACTATGCAAAGACTATTCGAGCAACGGAAAATTTGCTGTTTGGATTAATAAATAAATTTTTATGTCCCTGTGCGATCTGCGATATTTGCAATTGAGCACATTTTAATTTTAATAAAAAAGCGAAGAGTAATAATCTCTTCGCTTTCTGTTTTATAGAATCAGAATCTTAAACTTAGTATCCGGGATTCTGCTTTAACTCTTTCGATGCATCCAATGTTGCCTGAGGAATAGGGAAGATCCTTCTGTAGGGCTGGGATGCGGGTTTTGCAGTTCCGGCAAGATCAAATTTACCAAATCTGATCAGAGCTTTTCTTCTGTACATTTCCCAATACAGCTCGTAGCCGGATTCTCTCACCAAAGTGTTGGCATCCAGAGTGGTGATCGCCACGCCCGGTGCATTGTTAAACAAAGCCTCACGCGTTCTGGAAGTTCTCAGTTTATTGATGTCTGCCAACGCTGCCACAAGGTTTCCATTTCTAAAATACGCTTCTGCGCGCATTGTATAAATGGTTCCCAATCTGTACAAAGGAACATCCATCCCGCTTGTGCCATTGTTCCCATATCCGGGATCGAATTCAAACTTGAAGTTTCTGACACCTCTGTTGATCTGAGCCTGCGTGAATACAGATTCCAAAGGTTTATCAAAATTAAGCTCCGGTGTAAAATCTACAGCAAGTGTGGTGTTTTTTTCAGTGAACAATTTGGTCACTTTTATTCTGCCATCTGCAGTCATTTCAAAGTTTCCACTCGCAAGCAGTTTCGGTCCGTATTGCTGTCCTGCCTGCAAACCGCGGTTGAAGTGAAACCATGGTTTCCCTGTTCCTTCCACTTTGCTTGTTGCCGGGACACTCACATCAGTTCCGTCATTTTTAAACCACGTCCCGTCATCATACTGATAATATCTGTGAAAACGCGGATCTGTAAAATTGCCGTTCCAGGAGTTGTAGAATTCAGGTGTGATGCACGAAGCGTTTGTGCCTCTGTTGTCCGGAGACGGTTTCTGAATCCTTTCCATAGACATATAAGCCAAATCATTGTCCGCATTTCTATTGGAATTTTTCTTTTGAACGATTGAGAAAATCATCTCTTTACTGTTGCCATTATTGATATCAAAATTGTGGAAATAGTTGGATTCCAGGCTGAAGAGACCAGAGTTAATAAGAAGGCCTGTGTACTGAATGACTTTGTCCATGTCATTTCCTGTGCCGCCAACAGCCGGTTCTGTGAAATCAAAAGAAACAGCCTCACGTTTTTTCAGAACAGCTCTGTTGAGATACATATCTGCCAGTAAAGCGTAGGCAGCCTGTTTGGTGAATCTGCCTGCGTGCGTGTTTTGGGTCTTGATATCGGCCAGATTTGGAATGAGACTTTCAACTTCTGTAATCAAAGCATCTATTGAAGTGTCTGCCTTTTTCACTTCTATTGGTGCATTTATATCATTAGGATCTCTGTACGGCGCCTGTCCGTACAGGTCCAGTGTGTTGTAGGTATAATACGCTAATAATCCTTTTGCTTCCGCAAGGAATAAGCTCTTGTTGGCTATATTGCTCTTGTTGATACTTTTAATGGCCGTCAAAGATTTTGTGATTCCGGAAGTCAGTTGATCCCAAGTATTTTTCACCACGTCATTGTTAGAATCCCAGGTGAACTCGTGCATTGCGCGCCATTTTCCACCATCGCCCCAGTCGCTGCCTCTTGTTGGCAAAAGTGCCTCGTCTGTAGAATATTCCTGCAAAGCGAACACGCTTCCGTGGTCTACAAAAGTTGCATCGCCCAACTGCCCGTAAGCTGCCGCGATTGCACTTTCCGGATCTGCCAGATTTTCGGAACCCAAAACCTCATCTATTACCTGCTCATCAAGATTGGTACAGCCAATCATTCCTATGGTTAAAAAAGCAATTACAGCGCTATTGATATTTAAATATTTAGATTTCATATCTAGATTTTATTGTTTTTATTGGTCATATGTCATCGCTCTGTCCTCATTTGTTTGCTTTCGTTTCCGAATGCGGGCGAATTCATATTTAAGTTGATTAAAATTTAACAGTTGCTCCAAATAATACCGTTTTTGCAGACGGATAAGTGGTGTAATCGACACCTAAAGATTGGTTTCCGCCTACTTGTTTGTTGGTATCAGTCAGCGGATCGTATCCTGTATAATTGGAAATGGTCCATAGATTCTGGGCACTCACGTAAAGGTTCAGACTTTTCATCCACTTCAATTGACTGATGTCGAAAGTATAGCCCAATCTTACATTGTTCAGACGGATAAAGTCTGATTTTTCCAGGTATAAAGAAGATAGCTGCGGCTGATTGGTAAAACTTGCTCCGGAATCGGCAAAGTTTTTCAAAACATTTCTGTCAGACGCCAGATTGTTGATATTAAGGTTCAATGCGGTGTTATTTACCAAATATCCGCCGGCCTGCCCGATGAACGAGAATCCAAAATCAATCTTCCTGTATTTCATATAGGAATTGATTCCAAAAGTGAAATCCGGAATAGCACCTTCAAAAATCTTTTTGTCCTTCTGGCCAATTGTTCCGTCGCCGTCAACGTCTTCATAGATGTATTTTCCGTTGGCATCTACTCCCAGATAGTGGTACATAAAGAAAGATCCCGCTTCGTAGCCATTTTTGTAAATATTGGCAGTAACGCCGGACTGTCCGGGTCCGGAAATTTCTCCGGAATAGATGGCCGATACAGGAAGGTTTTTCACCACATTATTCACCGTTGCGCCATTCACATCCATTGTCCAGGTAAAATTTTCCTTTTTGATGATATCTGAGCCTAACGTCACTTCAAAACCTTTATTGACGATCTGTGCCTCCACATTTCTCCAGACAGTAAGCGTAGGGCTCAATACAGGAGAAGGAATATTCAGAATCGGATCTTTGGTTGTTTTGTGATAATATTCTACAGATCCGTAAAATTTGTTTTGCCACAAACTGAAATCTACCCCAAAGTTTGTCTGTTCCACAACTTCCCATTTCAGATTAGGATTCAACGTTCTTGCTATTTTAACCCCATTAATTAAATTCAGATTATCATATAAATAGTAGCCAGCATCTGCAGCCAGTGAGTAGCTGTCCTGGGTGATTTTATTCGGCACTTCCTGATTTCCTGTCTGTCCCCAGCTACCTCTTAATTTTAATTCGCTGACGGCTTGTGAATCTTTCAGGAAGTTTTCATTTGAAACCGTCCAGCCCACAGCAACCGACGGGAAATAACCATACTTTTTGTTGTCTCCAAAACGCGTAGAACCATCTGCTCTAATGGAAGCGGTGAGGAGGTATTTCTGGTCAAAATTATAGTTAACCCTTCCGAAGTAGGACTGCAGCTCGTTTTCCTGCGCATATCCGGCTCCCGGAATAAAAGCTTCTCCCGAGTAACCGGGATTATTTTCTGGCGGTATTCCAGTACCTTGAGCGGCAAGCGAATTTCTAAGACCAAAATAAGTTCCGGAGGACTTGAATTTCTGATAGGAAAAACCACCTAAAATGCTGAAATTGTTTTTATTAAGGCTAAAATCATAGGTTAAATAATGCTCCAAAAGTACATTGTAAGAATCCAGATTGGCCTGTACGTACATTCCTTTCGGTGTTCTGTCTGTAATATTTGGAAACATCGTTGTGTTCCTTTCAGACATCGTTTTGTCGATTCCGATATTTAATTTGTAATTAAGACCGGGCATCAGTCTCAAAGTGGCTTCCGTATTTCCCAAAACGCGGAAAGTATTGGTTTTATCAGCATAAACGCTTAGCAGATACAAAGGATTGTAGTGCGCATTCATATTGAAATTGGTATAATTTCCTGACGCATCATACACAGAACGTGTCGGATTGGCCATCAAAGCATGGATGATGACCTGGCCGTCTGAACCGCCGTTGGCACCATTTGGAATTCCGGTTTCTTTGATATCACTGGCCGTGAGGTTCAGTTTTACTTTTAACCGCTTGTTATCAAAGAAAGATTCTTCAGCGTTGATACGCGCCGTAGTTCTTTTAAAACTGCTGTTTTTGACGATACCGTCCTGATCCATATGCGACATGGATGCAAAGTAACTACCCGTATCTGTAGATTTTGAAAAGGAAACCGAATGATTCTGGGAAGCTGCCATTCTGTAGATTTCATCCTGCCAGTCTGTATTGCCGCCGTGGTCGTAGGATTTGTCCAGAAGGGCAGATCTGTATTCGTCAGCAGACAGAAGATCCAATTTTTTGATGACAGAAGAATAACCTAAATACGTATCATAGGTAAACATAGGTTCACCCTTTTTACCTCTTTTTGTGGTGACCAAAACCACACCGTTGGAACCTCTTGCACCATAGATGGCAGCAGCAGAAGCATCCTTCAAAACAGTGATAGATTCTATGTCAGAAGTATTCAGAAAGTTGAGCGGATTTTTGGCCTGCGTATTTCCAAGACCTACATTTGGGCTGCCGGCACTCACAGCATCGTTACTCAATGGTACACCATCTACCACAAAAAGTGGCGTGCTTCCACTTCGTACCGAACCGATTCCCCGGATAGAAACATTCACGCCGGCTCCCGGTTCGCCACTGGACTGTACCACGCGGACGCCTGCAACTTTTCCCTGCATCAGATTGTCCACAGAGATATTCATCCCTTCTTTGAACTGCTCTGCTTTCAGCTGGCTTATCGCACCTGTAAGGTCGGCTTTTTTCTGTGATCCGTAGCCCACGATCATCACTTCGTCTATCAGAGCGTCATTGGATTGCAGTGTTACGGAAACACTGTTGCCTGTAATTTTGGTCAGTTGGTCAGTTCCGTCAGAAGAAACAGAGATGGTCTGCCCGATGTCAGCCGAAATGGTAAAATTTCCCGAGGCGTCTGTGGTCGCGGTATTTCCGGTTTCTACAACCGTTACTGTTGCACCTTCTACAGCAGATCCGTCCGCACGGAGTACTTTTCCGGTAATTGTCCCGTTGACCTTCGAAAAAACAGGATACTTTGCATTAAGTCCTTCTGCACTTGCCTGGTTTGCCACCAAAAAAAGTATTGCTACAGGAATTAGCTTTTTAAATTTAAATAAATTAATTTTGTGGTACATGTCATTAAGTAAAGTAATTGTTAGAGATTACATTGCTTAGTAAAAAAGCCGCTGTTGTTCCCGCAACAGTGGTTTTTATTTTTTAAAGCAGATGTTTAATTTTATATTTCGGAATACAAAGTAAATCGCTTTGTTTTGAATTCAGTTTAACAGAATATTATGTTAAAATAAATAATTTATAACAGTCTCAATTTAAGACAAAGAGGAAATTATTCGCTTTTAATTCTATATATACGCGCGTTTTTCGTCATTCACATATTCTTAAAAAACACTTAACGCAACGGATAAACTTCGGGAAAAACAGAGTTCCTAATTTCGCCTCCATAAACTTTGAAAAAATGAAAAAGGCAGTTTCCCTCGCTTTATTTTTATCTTCCACCAGTTTTTGTTGGTCACAATCCATTAAACTTGATGATTTGAAAATCAATGAAATACAGGTGATTGGCTCCCACAATTCTTACAAAAAAGCAATACTTCCGGAGGTCTACAGTTATTTGTCCGAGAGAGATTCGATGAAATTTCTGCCCAGAATTCAATATGAACATATACCAATACCGGAACAGCTGGATCTGGGACTTCGCAATCTCGAAATTGATGTCTATGCAGACAGCAAAGGAGGCAAATATGCGCATCCGAAAATTCTGGATCTTGTGAAAACAACGCAACCGTTTGACCCGGAAAAAAAGATGTCAAAACCGGGCTTCAAAATGATCCACATCACCGATATCGATTATCAGACCTGGTATTACACACTGGAAGATTGCTTGAAAGACCTTAAAAAGTGGTCTGATGCCCATCCTGATCACGATCCTGTTTTTATCACTTTGGAACCAAAAGACGGGAAAGCCAACAGTTTCGGGACTGAGCCGGAACATTACACACCGCCGCTTTTTGATGATCTGGACAATGAACTGAAAAAATATCTGGGCAAAAATAAAATCATCACACCGGATGACATCAGAGGAAATTACAAATCGCTGAATGAAGCTGTTCTTCATAAAAACTGGCCAAAAGTAAAAGACGCAAAAGGGAAGTTTCTGTTTGTATTAGACAACAACAGCGAGAACAGAGATTTGTACGCAAAAGATCATCCCTCATTAAAAGGCAGAATGGTATTCACCAATTCCGATCCCGGAACGCCTGAATCTGCTGTTCTTTTGCTCAACGAGCCACAGAAAGATCTTTCCAAAATACAGGATCTCGTAAAGCAGGGTTACATCATCCGCACGAGAGCCGACGCCGATACGATGGAAGCCAGAAGCGAAGATTACTCCAGATTCGAGAAAGCCAAAGAGAGTGGCGCGCAGATTATCACCACAGATTATTATTTACCTAGCAAACTCTTTAAGTCCCGCTACAGAATTGGTTTTGACAACAATTCTTACGAAAGAAAAAATCCGGTACTCACAAAATAACCTTTTTTCAATTAGATTTATAAGGAGAAGGCCGTCTATTTTTGACGGTCTTTTCTGATTTTGATCTCATCACTAATTCTGTTCAAGGTTTGTTTTTCCAGATCGATTTCGAAGTGATCTGACGGATCTCCTTTTGATAAAAGCGACCATATTCTGAATAAAGATTTCAGTTGAATAATGAAAGGATCTTGGGATTTGTTTGATTCAAAATAGTCTTCTAAACGTTGGTATTGCTGTAATCTCAACTTTGGAATATCAGTTTTTGCCAGCTCATCAGCCGACTGAAATTTATACAAATCTAATAGCAGATCATCAAATGTCCATTGCCTGAACTTTCTTGTTTTAAGTCCTTCTTTTTTTAAATATTTTTGAGCCTCTGCATCATTTAAATTGAGAGATAACAAAAGAAGATCTTCGCCAGTTAGTTTACCTGCTTTTACCATAAAATCCTGTGGCCAATCATTAGGAATCATTCGCAGACGAACCAGTTCTTTCAAATGAAAAAGCATAAAATCGTGGTAAGATTTAGTCTTCAGAATATCTTTGTTCCAAAGTGTTTTACTGCTGCTTTTTTCCAGAGCTTCATACTCTTTTTCATACAAAGGGAAAAGATCGTCAAAATGCGGAACATCATTCAGCACCTTGGTTTCGACTTCCAATTTGCCGGATGATTTGATGGTCAAAATTTTATAAGCCGGCAGATACGCTGCTAATGACGGAACCTGAACGTTCACCAGCATTTTGTCCCCAAACTTCCTGATTCCCGTATCATTAATGTGCATATGTCCTGCAAAATGAATATGTAAACCGGCATCGGCAAAGAGTTTTGCAACATTTTCCTGAGGAACACGTTCCAATTGCCATTTTTTTTCGCCCAACAGTTTTTTAATGTCATCTGTGGCACCGTCATTAAAGTCGATCATCGGATAATGTGTAAACGCAATCAGTGTTTTGTGATTTTTCTTAGCTTCTTCAGATATTTTCTTCACCCAATCTATCAAATGTCGCTTGTTCGTCAAAACATTATTATATCCAATGCTTGCACCTTTGAAATTTGTAGGATCCTCAGATTTCCCGTCAATATTCTTCGGAATATAAGTATTTCCGTCGATAGCAAGGATCCATACATCTTTCACAGGTTCTGCAACGTAGCTCAGATCCGGAACAGAGAAGCCTTCTGACACTTCGTACATTCTTCTTGAATAATCTGCAGATTCCAAAGCTTTCTGATAACTGTAATCCTGAAACACAGCTTCATCAAAAGGTGTACTCCAAAACAGATTATCTTTTTGAGGATAAAATCCAAAATCTTTCAGTTCATGCAAAATATCCAGATAGCCGGATTCTGCAATGTCTTTGGTAATAATTGTTGGCGATGTCTCTGCCAGATTTGCTTTGCTGTAAATCCCAATGGGATTCCCGTCGTTTCCGAGGAAATCAGCTTTGCCGGCATCCTTACGAAACGGTCCGACAGGATCGTGATTGCCTGTGGTGAGGTAGAATCTGATCCCGAATTTCTGCTGGTAATGATCTAAAATCCGTCGCAATCCGCGGAGATTGTACGCTTGTCCGTCATCAGAAAAGTCGCCTGGCATGGCGACAATTTTTATATCTCGGGCCGCAATGTCGTCCATTGCTGCTATCAGTGCAAAATAGTTTTCATTGAAGATCCTTGTCGAATGCAGCTGCGCATCCATAGTTCTTAAAATGGTTGATTTTCCGGTTTTTGGGTTGGTGATTCCTTTAAAACTGTTATCAGAAAAGTCACCATAAAGATCCTGAAAATGGACATCTGACAGGAAAGCAATTTGAACAGGTTTTTGAGCAGACACAAAAGTGATCGCAAAAATCAGAATGGCGAGGATGGTCTTTGTCATTTAAATGGTCTAAAATAGCGCTAACTGCCGAGACCGGTTTTATGCAAACATTAATTAATTGTGAAAGAAAATGCTGACACTATTTTAAAAGAGATTTGCTTTCTTAAATGAGCGCTATTGCCATTTTGAAAGGCTTTATCCTTTTATTATCACTCAGCAATTCTTCTTTACAATATGGATCATATGATCGAGATCGAAGGGTTTTTCTATAAAATCATCTGCTTTGCACGCTTTTGAGATATTTGCTAAATTACTCGCGGTAGAGGTCAGAACAGAGGAGACTTCTTCGGTATCGGGGTCAGATTTTAAGTCGGAAATCACCTCTGATCCTTTCTTCGTTCCCGGTAGATTATCGTCTACGACCAGCAAATCAGGTTCTATGTTTTTGATTTGCTCAATGGGCTCTGTGGTAAGCGATGCGGTCACTTTGAAACCTTCTTCCTGCAGCACGTCATCCATCAGATTTAGAATATCTTCATTATCCTGAATAAGTACAATCTTCTTTTTCATGGCTTATTAATTTTTAGTTGGTAATATGATTTGGTATAAATTCGATGACGCGGTAAATTTCTATTTCACAAGACAGAGATCATTTTAAAATTTTGTGACCATCAACTTTCGTCTGCGAGCAGAGTTCAAATTTGTAATGTCTTTCTATAAAAGTACATCAACCTAAAAACAAATTTTATGACCTCAATCATATTTTATAGTTTTTCGAGTCTTTTGAAATCATCTTAGCAAAAAATTTCACTGCTAAATCGTTTTTTTTATGAATAAATTAACATTATAATCAGCGTCAAAAAGCACTTCATTTTATACATTTGCAACGAAAATTCTTTAGAGGTTTTCATGGTTATTAGTTTTTATCCCCATATTATTTGGGGATTTTTTTGTTTAATTATTTTAAACATCATTATTCTACAAAAAAAAGGCATCTGCTTGTGAGATACCTTTATTGAATGTGATAAATGAAATTGATTTTACCTGATGATTTTTTTAGTTTTTCGATCTCCGGAATTTTCGGTTTTAATGATATAAATACCGTTCGAAAGCGAAGAGACATCCAGCCTCATCTCTTTATTATTAGTATTTTTGAAGATCAAAATCCTGCCTGCCGCATCATAAACTTCTACTTTTCCGAGGATTTTTGAGGATCGAATGACGTAGTCTGTGCCATCTCTGTACACTGTAAAATCTTTAGTTGTAGATTCATTAGCGTTGAGTACGGCATCTTTGTAAACAACTTCAAACCGGTTTTCATCAGTTCCTTTTGCTGCAAAAAACGTATAGCTGCGTGACTCGTTCATATCTATCGTTTTCCTGAGGGTTTTATCCCTTAAATAAATTTTTTGATTACCGTCGAAAATGCCTTCCGAAGTCTGAAGTCTGATGGTATAATTGCCGCTCGCAGAAAATACATTACCCAAAGGCACCACGTCTTCCGTGGAAAACTGGTCAGACCTTCCCTGGATTGCTAATTTCCTGGCGTCTAAAATGGAGTAGAAGGAATCTGAACCAACCGTAAACAGTTCACCATCAAAATCGGTTTCATACCCATTGCCTGCGCCCGGAATATATCCCACCAATATGGTATTGACCAGATTGGAAGGACTGCTCATACTGAGCCAAAACCTGTTTTTCAGACTTTTCTGATAAAAACTGCCGTCATCCGTTACCCGGATGCCATTATTGAAATCTAAGGGAAGGTCTTTTCCTGCCTGTTTTGCCTGTATTATAAATCCTTGTCCCACTTTTATTTTTCCGTTCGGGATTATAGAACCATTATAAGGATTTTCAGGATTGTAAGTAGCCGGCGATCCTCCAGTACCATTGTAAACTGCATAATTATTACCACTGTAAGCAGATCCGGCCTGGGCTGCGGTGTAGCTGTTGTTGGTCCAGAACCAAACGGTAGAGTAGATTTTGCCGGAATTGGCAGAATGCAGCAAATCAAAATCGATGTTGGAAGGATAAGGATTGCCAACAAGGTTGAACCCGTGATCACCATTGGTCCATTTCAGGTTTTGATACTGTAGATTGCCGTTGTTTGGAATTCCTGAAAAAGTATAAGTTTTAGAATAGCCGTTGGCGCCATTTTCCGCACGGATCGCATAAGCTTTTCCTGGCAGAAAAACAGGATCGTTGGTCACCGAAAATTTGTCGTTGGACTCATTATACTGCAGGTAGCCATTTGCCACCGTATTGGGTGAAAATCCACCTGCACCCTTGATTATCTGTCCGCTGACGGGCGAACTCCAGTATACATAATCCATTTGTCCGGTAATGTTATTCATATCACTTACCAGCCTTTCCGCGCGGATGCTGCCTTCATTCACAACATTATCTGTCTGAATCAGATTGGCATCGCTTTCTACGACAAAATTGGCATCGCTGCTGTTATTAATGATTTTACCTTTGACAGTCACCGGATAATTTGATTTGATTCTTATGCTGGCTCCCGCATTCAGAGTTAGGTCGCACACATTCAGAGTACCATTAATCTGAGTATCGTAATTTCCGTCAATAATAACCTGACTGCCCAGTACAGGCATTCCATTGGACCATACATTCCCGGCCCACGTATTCGCTGCTTCCTTGATTTGTGCTGCATTAGTAGCAGTATAACACGTCTGCGAATTTTCTTTAACCTGACAGTAGTACTGATAATCTTTAAGTCCGCTGAGATCAGAAATACTGAGTGTTTGGGAAGTCGCTCCGGAATAGATAGCATTATCTGAAATGGCAGTCCAGCTACCGGAAGTACCAAGCATATACCATTGGTATTCGAGTATATTGCCTCCTGCATAACCTTCCGCGGCTGTAATTGCCAGGGAATTGGTGACAACACCGCAGTTGAGTGAAAATAGAGGCTGCACAGTGATTGTTGGGGAGATTTTTACTGACGGAGCTTGCGCAACAACTCCAGCCAGACACTCGCCTTCAGTTATATTCTGTACAGTCCATTGATTTTCTGTGTAAATTGTGCTCGGCGACAAATATTCATTTTTCCTTTTTAGGTAGAAACCGATGTAGTTCGGCACTTTTACATCATCTACAGTCACAGAATTTTTCACCAGTCTGAAACCGTCATTAGCATTGAATCCTGCTGCTCCGAAACTTCCGTTTCCTGTAGATGTATAACCACATTTAGAAGAGCTTACTGCTACAACTGCTACGGATTCCGGTGCTATACTGCCGCTCAGATTTGCGTAGGTCGAATAAGTACCGCCGTAATCACCTGCTTTTTGAATAGCATAACCTGCCAGATTTACAGTAGCACCTGTTCTGTTGTAGAGTGTCACAACGCCGCCGTTGCCGCCATTTTCATCATAGACTTCATAGATTAAAATATCAGAAGCATTTTGATTTCCGGTTCCTACAGCGATAACCTCGCAACCAGAAGTTTCTTTATTTATAGGCGTGAAAAAGGTTTGTGAGTCACAATCCAGGTTTGTATCAACAGTCACAGTTTGCGCGTCTGCATCAGTCGGGACAATTGCTTTGATCTGCGTAGCGCTGATATACTCCACGGCAGCTGAGACTGTCCCAAATCTCACTGCAGAAGCAGGTGTAAAATTGTTGCCTGTAATCGTCACCACTGTTCCGGCAGGTCCAGAAGTCGGAAATACTGTAATAGTTGCCGGTGAACAGGCAGGCGTGTAGCAGGTGAAATGAAGATCATCGATGGCGACACGGGCTCCGGTGCTGGTAAGCGTCACCACAGCAGTTCCGGAAATGTTGATATCAGATATTGTCGTAGTCTGCACAGTAGCTGAGTAGGGTATTGTACCTACAGAATTACCATTGACCCGGACGGTAAGACTACCTGCATTATCACTGAAAGGCAGTTTTGTTGTCAAAGTGATACTGCCGATACCATTAGCGAAAGAAGGAGAGGTAAGTACGCCATTTCGTATGGTCACTGCTTTGCCGGTGATCGTCTGATCTGTTCTGGCATCTGTGGCCGTCCAGCTTCCACCGTTATCTCCGGTCCAGGTTCTTGTTGCATAAGACGAAGCAACAGGTGTCAGTTTTTCAAATGTTTCAGAGATACAAGACCCCTGAGTGACGGTAAGTGATACCTCATCAGATATCTTGCTGTTGCAGGCATTACTCACAATAACTCTATACTTAAATCCTGTTTTTGATAAAGGAACTTCTGTAATGGTCAGCGTATTGCTGTTTGTTCCGGTGTTTGTCCAGCTTTCCTCCAGACCCGGCTTTTTTTCCTGCCATTGATAAATAAATGGTGCTGTACCTGCAGCTGCCACTGTAAATACCACATTACTGCCAGCCAATGCATTTTGGTTCGCAGGCTGTGAACTTATAGTTGTTCCCGAGCTGATGGAAATAGGCGTTTGTGTCTTGTATGAACCCAGACTCCAGCAATTGCCATTGTAAGCTCGGATGTAATAGTCGCCTGAGAGAGCCACATTATGAGGTTCGGAAATAACTGCTTCTCCCGTGAATATTACAGGATCTGAAATAGAAGTTCCGTTTGCAGCGTTTTGCCAGTAATAGCTGATTCCTGCCTGCGGTTGGCCGGCGCCGTGTTCATAAGTCAAAACAGCTGTTCCGCATGAAGGATTTTCTAAAGGGGTAATCTCGCCATTGGGATCGGCCGGTATATCACAGAGCGTAGCCTGGCTTCGTGGGTTATTTGTAATGGTTTGATTGCTGTAAGTGTAAGTCCCTGAACAAACATTATATTCATAGGCCGTGTACCAATATGTGGTAGACGGTGACAGCCCTGAGACTGCGGTGCTGGTGCCATTACCCACGTAGATGATCTGCTCTCCTGTGCCCGGATATACACCCGAGGCCGAAGGCAAAGAACTGCTGTTCGCAGGATTTGTAAAGCTGTTGGTTGTGTTGATTTTGATAATCCTTCCCGATCCGTTGCCTGCAGCAAAATTCACGGTCATTCCTGCACTTGTAATATTTGAGAACGGTAAAATAGAAGACTGTACGCTTGGTGCCAGACAAGGCAATACCGTCCCCGTAAGGCTTACCTCTTCATAATCGGACTGAGAAGTACCGCCGCCGTTGATCAGTATTGTATCTGTATAATTAGTAGAAGTAAGGCCGGCTTTCAGTCGTACGTAAATCGTCTTCTCTTCGCCGGCGTATGACGAGGCTAACTGAATATCATGCAACCACGGACCGTTATTATTTTCTGAAATTTCAAAATGATCATTGATTGTAACAAGCACAACCGGATCCGATGATATCAAAGTACTTCCGGACAATTTAAAGGATTGTACCGCAGATGGCCCGTTACTTTCGATATAACTGAAACCTGATAAATTGCCAGGTGTTGCCGTCAATAATGGTCTTGCCTGGGTAACATTAATCTGAACCGGATTACTTACAACAGCTCCACAGCCAGCAAATGTAGCCTCGCAAACAACATAATAGGTGCCAGGTGTGCTGAAATTTGGCGTGTAGCTTGCAGCTGTTGCGCCTGCAATACTATTATCATAAGGTCCGCCTGCAACCGTTGAATATTTCCATTGTCTCGCTGAGCTTCCGGCCGCAGATGAGGTAAGCGGGCTGCCGTTGGATCCTGTAAATAAATCCTGAGTTACTGCTGGTGAAACAGCCGATGTTCTCAGATTAATACTAAATACTGCCGATTCTGTAGCATTAGCAGAAGCTGTGCTGGCGATGACTCTTACCTTGTAGCCGGTGCCAGTTGCTGTTCCGGCGGGAATTACCGCTGCAATACTTCCCGCAGCTGATGAAGTTCTGGAACCTATCGCAACCGGAGTTGTCGGGAAAACACCGGAAGCATTGGAGAGTTGCGCTGTAAAGGTATTATTTGACGAAAAAGTGCCCGATATGCTGTAAGGAATATTGATAGCAGCTCCCGAAGAAGCGGTGACACAAAACGGTGATCCCGTAATTGAACCGGTGATAACTGATGGACCAGACGAATAAGTAATTTCTACAGAATGCACATAGACACTGTTGGTAGTACAGGTCACATAAAGCTGTACAAATCCTGTAACAGCATTTGTGGGTGTAAAAGTCAGAGCACGGTTGGCTGTTCCGCCCGTGGTTGATATTGTTTGTGAAGTTCCGATCCTGGTACCGGATTGTGCAGCTGCAGTCGTACCGGTGACTGCAAATGCATTGATTGTTCCCGCTCCGGATGATGCGTTGGTGGAGTAGTTGACAACCACTTTGGAAATGTTGGAAAAGGAAACCGGACTATTCCCAAATGCACCTGTAGCACCGGTATTCACCTGAATTCCACGTGCTGAGAGATAGGCCAATCCGTTTTTACCGGAAGTCCAGTCGGCAGGCGATGCACCCCAGTTATTGGAATCGAAAGTGTAAGTGGTGGTTTGACCGTCAACAGTGAGGCTGAGTATGAGAAATATTAGGATTGATAACAATCTGGAAGGCAATACATTATTCAAATGATTTCCAGCGAATAATTTTTTTTTCATAGCGTTTTCTTAATTGTGCACGCAAATATAACTTTAAAGAAAATCCAAAATATGCAGTGATTTATTGTTAATGAAAATGTAAAAAATGCTTTGAAAACGTCTCAAAATCATATCGAAAACGGCTATTTTATGATTATTTGAGGTTTTGTTTAACATCCGCTTAATCTACAGTTCAACCTTTGGCAAAATATATGATAAAGATCTCAAATCAATTATTCTAAAATCGCAGAATAGCCTTAAAAGACCTGTTGACCGGGATGAGTAAACACTCAAAAAAAAATATATTTGCAAAATGCAACCAGAAACGAAACTTCTACTCCAGAATAAATGGATGTCTCTCGCCTTACTCGCAATCGCTTTTTCTTTGATTTACAATCCGCTGACGAAGTTTCCGTATACCTTCTGCGTCATCATCCTTTTTATTTTAATCATAACTTATCTCCGGGACGGGAATTTGGAGGCGCTAAAATTCAGAAAACTTGGTTTCCGGGAACTTAAAATCATTATAATTGCTTATATGGCTTTGGAACTGAGTGTCGATTTTCTCATTCAGCCGCTGGTCAACTGGCTTTGCAATGAGCCGGCAGACTACTCAAGCTTCGAGCATATTAAAGGTGATCCACCGCAGTATTTTAAATGGCTTTACAGAATGTGGCTCAGCGCTGCCATAGGAGAGGAGTTGCTGTTCCGTGCTTTTGCGTTCGCACAGTTAAAAAGGGTCTTTGGCGACAGAAAGCTGATTATCGTCCTTCTCTCAGCCATAATGTTTTGCCTGCCACACTTTTACCAGGGAACAGCAGGCCTGATTATGACCTTTATATTCGGGATTGCATTTGCGCTACTGTATATGAAATTTCAGAATATCTGGATCAATATTATGGTCCACGGCTTGATAGATACTGTTTTTCTCACCTTGAGTTTTATGGGATATTTAGAGTTCTATCAGTTTGTTTGGTAGATCACTTATAACCCCAATAGCCGTCATCGGTTTACAAAAGACGCTGTGGAAAAAGCCGTATTCTCATCAATTTTTTCCTTTGAATCCAGTGATTTTATCCCGAATTTTTCGGAATATAAAATCCTGTAGTTTTCGAAAACAACCACCCTGAATCCGGGAAGTTTGTACTTTTTTAATTGCTGATCGATATCAGGCTATCGGTAAAAAAGCGGTAATCTTTGTGCTGAGCAAAAAACGCAGAACTTGTCACTAATAAGAGAAAAAGGCTGAGGCTAAGGATAGTTTTAATTGTAAAGTTATTTTAAGTTTGATTAATATTTCGATACAAAGATGTGGAAGCTCATTACAATTGATTGTTTTTACAATACGTGTAATATTTTTATCTTACATAATCAATACAAAGAAAGAAGAGACTGAAATAAAATATGAAATTGGAGCACTTTCTATTAGATCTTCTAAAAAAATCATCTTTTTATTGTGATGAATTTTTAATCATTTCTAATGTGTTTTTTAATTGTGTTAATATTATCGACAAAAAATAAGGTTTTTCAAAACTTAGAAAAACCTTATTGAGACGGTGGTCAAGCATTTTGATTTCTGGGAGTTGTAGCAGTCGCCTTTCTGGAAAGCAGAACTGCTACAATCTCAAAAGCGCCTAAAATAACGTGAGGCAGATAAATCCGGTCGCTGAAACCGAAAAGCCACGGCGACATTAGCAAAAGAAGTCCTGCAATAAAATCGATGGTGAGGTGAATCTTGTAAGGAAACACACGGACAATGCCGTACTCATAATTTGTAAAAAGGCTGTAAACAAGCGTTGAAGCGCCTAAAACAACAGGAATGACGGTTGCGGCCGTGCTGTCAGCAAATCCTAAAAGCCAGGGCGCGGCAATGAGCAGAATTCCGACAAGATAATCTAAAAGAGCGTGGGTTTTTGATGAAATCATAACATAAAATTTTTAGTGTTGTGGATCAGAATAAATTCAATTTGCATACCAGCGAGAAGCCAAAAACGATATAAGTGATTGATTTTTAATATGTTTAAAGGGTGGTGTGATAGAAAAAAAATCTTAGAAACTGACACGTTTATGATCTCAGTCCTATTATGATTCGAAACTAATTTTATGAAGGGTAAAGAAAGCAACTGTAATTAAGCAATTAATTCATTTCACATTAATTTGGTTCAGTTGCGCTCTTTTTCACAAAACTGATTTCGCCGGTCCTTTCGATATAAATCCTTTCTATATTGCTGAGGTCGTCTGTCTGAGCAGTTTTTCTAAGTTCCTGCATCACATCCTCTGTATGAAGCAGGGCGCGATCCAGATTAGCTTTTATAAAGTGATCGTTTTCAAAAATAATAATCCTTCGGCCTTCCACCAGTCTGAAGTAATTGCTTTTCATCTTGTACCAGCTCAGAAACCGATGCAGTAAAACAATGGCTGTACAAGTCGTCAGTACAGGCAGGAAAGGGGAGGCGCCAACAACGGCACGGCTCAGGATTGCGCCCAACAGGATCACGATGATATTGTCGATAGGCGAGCCCATCCCAAAAGACCGCCTTCCGGAAATTCTTATGAGCACCAAAGCCAGCAAAAAGACAGTAATACCGCGGACAGTCATTTGCAGCACACTCAGTGCAGTGCCGTCTCCCCAAAATTCTGTCATAATTTCATAAGTCACATTCATGACAAATCATTTTTTATTAAAATTTTCGGCACAAAATATAGGAATCAAGATAAAATGTTTTTATGATGTAAGTCATAATCTAGCATGTATAATTCACCATAATTTATAATTATGATCTTGGTCATAAAATGTTGAATAGCAATCTGCTAAATTTACTATAACACAAATGGGAGAAAACTTTCGCATTAAAACTGACTTTACATAGATATCAGTATTAAAAGATTATTGATCTTTAGAGCTTAATGTGTAACTCAGTTATAATAAGAAAACGGTCAAATTTAAAGTCATTGATAGTAAACCAACTTTGAACCGTCGATATTTTAATTCTCTAAATCAAAGCATTAAATACCAAATAAATCATAGGATATGAAAAATAAAATTACAAGGCGAGATGCTATCGGTAAAATAGCTGCAACCGTTGCTGTGGCGGCAGTTGCTCCAGCTGCGTTGGCACAGTCAAACGGCAGCGAAACGAGAAGAGCGAATCAATTGAAACTCACAGATCCTCGGAACAAATACACCAAACCACCATTTAAAAAGCAGTCACAGCCTTTTCCTGGACTGGCAGCCAGGATGACACCGGTTCCTGACCATGGTGAGAAAAGCTACATCGGCTCCGGCAGACTTTCAGGCAGGAAAGCCCTTATCACAGGCGGCGACTCCGGCATCGGCCGTGCAGCTGCCATTGCCTACGCCAGAGAAGGAGCCGACGTCGCCATCAATTATTTGCCTGCGGAAGAAGAAGATGCAAGGCAGGTCATCGATCTTATAAGAAAAGAAGGGCGTAAGGCTTTTGCCATTCCGGGTGACATCCGCAGCGAAGACTTTTGCCGCCAATTGGTCAATCAAGCTGTACAGCAATTGGGTGGCTTAGATATCCTCATCAATAATGCAGGTCATCAGAAAGCCTATCCATCAATACTAGACATCAGTACCGACGATTTTGACTGGACGATCAAAACAAATATCTACGCTCCTTTTTGGATTACAAAAGCAGCGCTGCCTCATCTGAAGCCGGGTTCTTCCATTATCGGACTGTCATCTGTACAGGCCTATGACCCGTCTGCGGATTTGTACGATTATGCGCAGACTAAAGCAGCGACCACCAACTATGTGAAATCTCTAGCCAAGCAGTTGGGTCCGAAAGGCATCAGGGTCAATGGCGTTGCGCCGGGGCCGGTTTGGACACCTTTACAGGTGAGTGGCGGCCAGACCCAGGACAGCCTTGAAAAATTTGGTAGTGATACGCCTTTGGGAAGGCCTGGCCAGCCTGCGGAGTTAGCATCAATATTCGTGCAGCTGGCAGCAGACGATGCCAGTTTTGCGACTGGGCAGATCTATGGAGCAGCGGGAGGCAATGGGCAACCTTAAAAAACGTGAGCTACATATCATTCAACTAGAACTTATCAGCTACGAATTGACTTTCTTTGAGAGAAAAATTAATTCCGTCCAATACTATTTGTTGGGCGGAATTGTTTTTTTAATCCACGAATGATTTATCAATTAATATAGGAATTAGTATTTTGACGCATTTCGATCGTTTCTTCTTTTCAAAGAACAATAATTCAGTCTCCATTGGTAAAATTTCATTATAAAGAGAAATTTCCCGAGGTACTTTAACGGATCCCAAAAGTCAGCGTTTATGTTACAAAAGTTTAATAATGTATATTTGGTCTTATAATAATTGTTATGAATGCACCCAGACCATCACGAAATATCAAATTTACATTCGATAAAGGCGTTACAATACCAAGCCTGATCTTTATTTTGGGCGTATGTATTTTGTCTGTATTATTTCCGGTTCAGATCAACGCTGCGCTGAATGTCATCAAGAATTTCATCTTCGTCAACCTCAATTGGGTTTATGTCTGGTGTGTGACGATTTTTGTTATTTTTCTGGTTTTTCTGATGATCAGCAAATATGGGAAAATCAAGCTGGGCGCCAATGACAGCCGTCCCGAACACTCTTTTTTTTCGTGGATCTCGATGCTTTTTGCGGCGGGAATGGGAATCGGGCTGATGTATTTCAGCGTTGCAGAACCGATGCAGCATTATTCTACTGATGCATTTTCGGAGAGTCACATCATCAGCAGAGCCAAGAATGCGCAGCTGTATACTTTCTTCCATTGGGGCATCCACGCATGGGCAATCTATGGGCTTGTAGGACTTTGTTTAGCCTATTTCACCTACAGATACCGGCTTCCGTTATCACTTCGGAGCTGTCTCTATCCACTTCTAAAAGACAGGATTAAGGGTAAATGGGGAGATGTTATCGATATTTTTGCGCTGTGCAGTACTTTTTTCGGCATTACAACCACCTTGGGTTTTGGCGTTGTCCAGCTCAACTCCGGATTGGAAACAGTGAAAATTTTGCCCGATACAGGCTTCATCTATCAGGTATTAATTGTGGTCGTTCTGGTATCTATTGCCGTTTTTTCTGCTACCTCCGGCGTCAACAAAGGCGTTAAAATCTTAAGTAATATCAACGTTATTATTGTAATTATCCTTCTGTTTTTCGTGCTTTTTTTGGGACCCACAGTCTATCTGATTGGAAGTTTCACTTACGGCCTCGGCAATTATATCAACAATTTTTTTGATCTCACTTTCAATACTCACGTTTATGAAGACAAAACGTTGCCGTGGTTTTACAATTGGACCATTCTTTACTGGGCGTGGTGGATATCGTGGTCACCTTTCGTAGGTATTTTTATCGCTAAGATTTCAAAAGGGCGCACGATCCGCGAATTCATCGCTGCTGTTTTGATAATCCCTACGCTATTTAATTTTATCTGGATGTCAGTTTTTGGCAACAGTGCCATCTGGTTTGATTTTAACGTCGCAAATGGTGCTCTCAGCGCTTTGGTTTCTGATCCGGATGCGTTGATGTTCAGATTTTTAGAATACCTTCCGCTATCAAAAGTGTTGAGCTTTATTGTTCTGATGGTGATCATTATCTTTTTTGTGACGTCTGCAGATTCGGGAATGCTTGTGATGGACAGTATTTCGTCTAAAAACTCAGACAAATCGCCTAAAATTCAGATGGTGTTTTGGGGCATTCTTTTGGCCACTTTGGCGCTGATGTTGCTCAATGCAGGCGGACTGGAAGCACTACAGACGATGACGCTGATTACGGCGCTGCCATTTGCTGTGATAATGCTCTTATTCGTAGTATCACTGATGAAAGCTCTGGTGATAGACTACCGCTATTACGAAAAAGGCCTGTCTGTTTCCACAGTGCCCTGGTCCGGTGAATTCTGGAAGGAAAGGCTGAAAAAAATTGTTTCTTTTAAAACAAAAGATGCCGTCAAAATATTCATAGACGATCAGGTTCTACAGGCTTTTAAAGAGTTGAAACAGGAATTTGAACTCAACGGGATTTCGGCCGAAATCAATTATCAACCGGATATGATGAAGGTTGAACTCGAGATCCGCCATGATGTCGTCAATAATTTTGTCTATGGCATACAGGCTCGCAAAAGAATTGTGTCCGAATATATGGTGGAAGATGATAATCTGCCCGATCTTGAGAGCAATATAACGTATTTTCCTAAAACCTATTTCGGCGATTCCCGCGAAGGTTATGACGTCCAGTATTTCACCAAAAACGAATTGATCAGTGACGTTCTCAAACATTACGACCGCTTTTTGAAAATCATCGCAGAAGAGTCCAATGAAATGTTTATCAGCAGTAACAGCAATATCAAACGGCATTGAAACCTACGGAAGCCAGTCATAAGTTCAGCTCAAAAATGAACATGAAATATTATTAGAATTCTTATCAGCCATTTCTACTTGCTACCTTGGTGGTTTAGCTCGATAAAACATCAGCATTTACCATTTATAATCCAGCATTTATTTACAAGAACAGCCCTTAATTTTTTTGGCTTTTTAAATCGTTCTGAAGGTTAATTTTTCTGATGTCGTCTTTGATTTCTACAAAAAGATTCTGGATACTGAGCTGCGCAAATTCTTCAGGTTCATATTCTTGTGTTGAAATACTGCAGGCAAATTCCCAAAGTTCCTTGATTTCTCTCAATGGTATTTTGTAGGGCTCGTAAAAATTATTGTCTGCTTTCACGCAAATGCCATCGGCTTCGTGAAACTGGAATCTTTTATAGGTGATACCATCATTGACGGTAATGAAAATATAGGTTTTGTCAGTTTTCAGCTCAGAAAGATCTTCAATATATTTCCCGACGATGTAGGCTCCGTCTTTGTAAGGCGGCATAGAATCTCCCTGTACGGGGAATGCACGGTACTTTCCGTTACGCAAAAACGGCAGAGAAATCGTTTGTAGATTTTCTATATATTCAGGATCGGCGTAGCCGTTGAGATAGCCCATCGACGCTTTCTGAGGAATGATTTCAATCTGATTATTACCGGAAGAGTCCACCGTTATAGGAACTAATATCCTATTATCTGGCAGGTTCAGCATTTCCTCCAGCGGGTATTTTCTAAGGTCAACCGCTACTAATAAATCGATGCTGACACTGAAATACTTTGAAATCCGCATCAGAATTTCAATCGGAGGTTCAGAAGTGCCGTCCTCATACTTAGCATACCGAACTCTCGTAATGATTAAAAGATCGGCTACTTTTTGCTGAGAAAGCTGTTTCCCAGCCCTCAAAAATCTTAGATTATCTGACAGTTTTGACATTGTTATGATTTTTACCAACAAATATAATAAAAATTGATACACCACGTATCTTTAAAGATTATAATTAATTTTCAATAGTGGGCAGCAAACTCAAAAATATCTCGGTTTTTAGCCAATTTCTTACGAAACTGAAAGAAAAACCATTTACATATATTTGCCCTGCAAAACAATTCATATGTTCAAAAAAGCAATTACTGTATTTATTCTTGTCCTATTTACGGTTTTTTGTCCGGCCCAGCAGGTCCGGCCCTCAAAATCATCTGAAATTTACCGCGATCTCAAAACCCTCAAAAATATACCGAAAGTTTTATATCTCGCCGCTCATCCAGATGATGAAAATACGGGATTACTCTCGTGGTTAATCAATGACCAGAATGTGGAAACGGGCTATCTGTCCTTGACAAGAGGTGATGGCGGTCAGAATTTATTAGGTACAGAGCAAGGTGCTGCATTGGGTTTGATCAGAACGCACGAACTTTTGGAGGCAAGAAAATTAGACGGTGCGCAACAGTTTTTTACCCGCGCGATTGATTTCGGTTTCTCAAAAAATACAACCGACACTTTTAAACAATGGGATGAAAACACCATTACGGCCGATGTCGTTTGGGTGATCCGCAATTTCCGTCCTGATGTGATTATTTGCCGTTTTCCACCTACTGTTGCGGCAGGACACGGGCAACACGCTGCTTCGGCTGTACTTGCGGAAAAAGCTTTTAAGTTGGCAGGCGATAAAACTGCTTTCCCAGATCAACTGAAATATGTGAGTGTTTGGCAGCCTAAACGTTTGTTGTGGAACACTTTCCGCTTTGGTTCTGTCAATACAACTGCCGAAAATCAAATGAAAATTACCGTTGGGCAATACGACGCACAACTGGGATTAGGCTATGGTGAACTGGCAGGATTGAGCAGAAGCTTGCATAAAAGTCAAGGCGCCGGAACACAGTCTGTGGCAGGAATCAAAACTGAATATTTTTCACACGTTGACGGCGAACCAGCAAGATCTACACTTTTTGATGGCGTAGCTAAAACCTGGACTGCAAAAGGAAATACTGATATTGACAAGGAATTGGATAAGATTATTTCTGCTTTTAATTTTAATGAACCTGACTTAAGCTTACCCGCTTTATTGGTTTTAAGAAAAAAAGTGATGGCGCTGAAAGATTCAGATTTAAAAAAGGATAAAATTAAATCTCTTAATCATATTATTCTAAGCTGTGCCGGTTTTATGGGCGAGGTCGTGACCAATCAGGCTGAAGCGGTTGCCGGAGAACAGTATAATTTTAAATTAAATCTAATCTCAAGAGCTGAAAATCCTGTTGTTTTAGAAAATGTAAAATGGCTAAGTCAGTCAGAAAATGTCAACAGAAAACTGTCTAAAGATTCTTTAATTACCATTCAGCACGATATTCAGATTCCTGCTGATGCAGCCCTCACAGAGCCGTATTGGTTGGCAAAACCGGCTAAAGATGCTTCAACTTTCTCTGTTCCAAATGATACTTTAATCGGTTTGCCCGAAGCAGAATCACCACTGAATGTTTTGCTGAGTTTAAAAATAGGTTCGGAGAAATTTCAGGTTAAACTGCCTTTATCTTTCAAGAAATTAGACCCGGTGCGCGGCGATGTGGTCGAAGCCATACGTATCGTTCCTGCGGTAGAACTGAAATTTAACCAAACACTTTATTTAGTTAAAGAAAATGAAGATTTGAATTTAAGTTTAAATTTTAAAGTTAATTCAAATAAACAGTTCAGTAATGGAAAAGTCAATCTGATGTTCAACGGAGAAAGATTGGGTGGCGGTGATTTAAAATCCATCAGTGGAAAAGATTTTACCATAGATTATATCATTCCAAAAGCTAAACTGGCGTCAAAACAATCCAACCGTTTGCAGGTGGATGCAAATTACGTGGTCGACGGCACAACTTATAACAAAAAACAGGAGTTAATTCAGTATCCGCATCTGCCTTCTTTACAGTATTTTACGCCTGCAACGGTAACTGTGATGAAAGGTGATATTCAGTCGAAGGTTAAAAAAGCGGCTTATATAGAAGGTGCGGGAGATTTTATTCCTGAGTTTCTGCGCATTGCAGGTATTCAGGTAGATGCTCTGAAAGATGCAGATTTTTATGGCAATCCGGATGGAATTGGCGGAAACAGCAGTCAGAACAAGCTTTCACAATATGACGCCATCATATTGGGAGTTCGTGCAAACAATACAGAGAAAAAACTGGGTCGCTGGATGCCTTTTTTATGGTCTTACGTAAAAGCGGGAGGTAATCTGGTGATGCAGTACAACACCAATCA
>Ga0308164_10000444_pt1 | contig 72808 bp, 44 predicted proteins | sample PhyTR2_FD_201031 | JGI IMG/M metagenome (GOLD analysis project Ga0308164, IMG submission 201031) | Phyllosphere microbial communities from UC Gill Tract Community Farm, Albany, California, United States - DLSLT.R2 | ecosystem: Host-associated > Plants > Phyllosphere > Unclassified | place: USA... | reverse complement strand
CCAGCGTCAAAAGCGCTGCGCCAGGACGAAGTATCTCAAGGGGGCCATTTGGTCCCCTTTTCTTTGTCTGCTGATAAAGTGCGCAGAACGGCGCTACGCTTAAACAGTCTTAATGACGTCAACCCGCACTCTAGTGAGGAAAGCATGAAATCTGGCATCTGGCAGTTTGCGGGTGTAAGTCTGTTGTGTCTGAGCATCGGTGCTCAGGCGCTGGCCGACGAACGTGATGAACCACCGCGCAATCCGCTTTACGGCAGCCCTGGTGAAAACGCGCAGCAGCGTCAGCAGCAACAGCAGCGTGCTCAAGAGCAGATCAACCAGCAGCGGCAGATCCAACAGCAGCAAAACCAGCTGCGCCAGGTCGAGCGTCAGCAGCAACAGCAGATCAACCAGCAGCAGACCAATCAGCAACGCCAGATTCAGGAGCAGCAGAATCAGCAGCGTCAGGTCGAGCGTCAGCAACAGCAGCAGATCCAGCAACAGCAGCTTCAGCAGCGCAACGTCGAGCGCCAGCAGCAACAGCAGATCGAGCAGCAACAGCGTGATCAGCAGCGCCAGATTCAGCAGCAGCAAAACCAGCAGCGTCAGCAGTTGCGCCAGGCCCAGGACAACCTGCCGATCCAGAGCGGCCCGAAAGAGGCGTGGCAAACCCAGCCGCCGCGTCAGGGCTATTACCAGGACATTCCACGCGGCAACAACCGCAACTGGCAGGCCGGCAACGGTCGCCCCAATGACCGTTGGGAAGGGCGTCCCGACGGGCACGGCAATGGCTGGGGGCCAGGTCCGCAATATCGGCCTGGCTATGCGATAGATCGCGTACCGGGTGGCTACTCGCGTATTCCCTATCGTGGTCAGGACTATTACTACTCAGGTGGCTACTGGTATCGCCCGCAAGGCCCGCGTTATGTCGTGGTGACACCGCCCTACGGCGTGCGTGTCAGCAGACTACCGTCCTACTCTCAGGAAGTATGGATCGGCAGCAGCCTGCTGTTTCTGGCTGCCGGCACCTATTACGCCTACCAGCCGGACAGTCAGGACTACGTGGTGGTCAATCCGCCGCAGAACGAAGCCGTGTATCAGGCTCCGCCGGCCGAACAGCAGGGCAATGGCTACGATCCGGTGGCCTACCCTGCAAACGGGCAGAGCCCGCAGCAGGTCGAGCTGGATAAATACCAGTGCTACCGCTGGGCTGCGGAGCAAAGCGGTTTCGACCCGGCCAATGTCACCGGCCAGCCGCCGCCTGACGTGGTCGATCTGTATCGTCGCTCGATGGGCGCGTGTCTGGCGGGGCGAGGTTACAGCGTCAACTGATGGCGGTCAGGCACTGGCCTGCTTGACGACTTCCTGAGGGTCGGCGTGTACCAACACCTCGGCCTTCGGGAATTGCTTGTGAATGGCGTCAGCCACCTGGTCACAAATTGCATGGGCGACCGATAGCGTCAGGCTACCCGGTAGCTCCAGGTGCAACTGCACAAACCAGTGATTGCCAGAGATTCGTGTACGCAGATCATGCGCCCCGAGCACTCCCGGCACTTCGCACGCCAGTGCCAGCATTTGAGTACTGACATCGGCGGGCAATTCCGCATCCATCAGCACCGATACCGTTTCGCGGGCGATTTGAAAGGCGCTCCACAAGATATACACCGCGATGCCCAGACCAAAATACGCATCCAACTGCTGCCAGCCGAAATACGCCAGCGTCAGCGCCACCAGAATGCTGGCATTAAGCAGCAGGTCTGAACGGTAGTGCAGCGAATCAGCGCGGATCGCTGCCGAGCCGGTCGCCTTGATCACCCGGTATTGCAGAGTGAGCAGTGCGATCGTCAGCGCGATGGAAACCACCATCACCACCATGCCCAGCAGCGGTGCGCCCAGCGGTTCCGGGTTCTGGATGCGCTCGACGGCCTGAACGGCAATCAGCACACCACTGACGGTGATGAACAACGCCTGCGCCATGCCCGACAGCGCTTCCGCCTTGCCGTGGCCGTAGCGATGATCGTCATCGGCAGGGCGCAATGCGTAATGCACCGCCAGCAGGTTGAGGAACGAGGCCGCGCCATCCAGCAGCGAGTCGGTGAGACCGGCCAGCAGGCTCACCGAACCGCTCAGCCACCAGGCAACGCCCTTGGCCAGGATCAGCGTCGTGGCGACCGCCAGCGAGGCCCGCGTCGCGAGCCGCAGCAGTCGGGAATGTTCGGCAGTGGTGCTCATGACGCTTCCTTGAACGGGATCGATATCAGGCAGCCGGGACCAGGCCCAGTGCTGCCAGTTGCTCGACGCTGCCTTTGTGCTGGATCAGGCGTGGATCGTTCAACGGCAGGGAACGGCCCAGCTCGGTTTCAATGATGGCTTGCAGCTTGGTGTTGTCGACACTGCCATCTGCCTTGAGCGCCTTTTGCAGCTTTTGCGGATCGATCTGCGCATGCTCGCCGGGCCCGTAATAGATCGCGCCGGTGGCGAAGTCCACCGCAAACGCAATCACGCCCGGAACGATATAGAACAGCAGCGCGAAAGCATCCAGCGCCGCAATCGCCGGGTCAACCTTGCCATCGATCTGACCACGACGATCAGGATAGAAAATGCTGCCGCAGGCGGAGATCTGAGTCAGCAACGTGGCGACCAGAACGCCACCGATCAAGCGAGAAGGAATGCGCATGGAAAGCTCCTGAGATGAAGAGGGCAACTATACAAGGCAATGACTGCAAGGCTAAGACTATTGAGTGATGGCGTGGTTCTGCGGCCGTTAAGTTAACCACATGGGATGCGGAGCCATCGCAGTGGTAGGAGTGAGCTTGCTCACGAAGGCCCTGAGCGGGCGCTGAAGATTATCGAAGGTGAGATCGGCCAGGAACACAGCTCCCGCGCCGATGCCCCTTACCGACCACGATTAACATCTGGTTTACTGTGCCGCACGATAACTACAAAAACTCAGGAGTCATGTATGCAACCGATTCGTCTCGGTCTGGTGGGCTACGGCAAGATTGCGCAGGATCAACACGTCCCTGCCATCCACGCCAACCCCGCGTTTGAGCTGGTGGCCGTGGCTACGCAAGGCCAGCCGTGCGCCGGGGTAGAGAATTTCAAATCCTTGGGCGAACTGCTTGCGAGCGGGCCGCAGGTCGACGCGATTGCGTTCTGTACGCCCCCGCAAGGTCGCTTTGCCCTGGTGCAAGAGGCGTTGGCTGCCGGCAAACACGTGCTGGTCGAGAAACCGCCGTGCGCGACCCTGGGTGAGGCGATGGCGTTGGTGACCCAGGTGCAAGAGCAGGGCGTCAGCGGTCTGTTCGCCTGGCATTCGCGTTACGCGCAGGGTATCGAAGCGGCGCGTGAGTGGTTGTCCACCCGCACCCTGCAGAGCGTGCAGATCGACTGGAAAGAAGACGTGCGCAAATGGCACCCCGGTCAGGCGTGGATCTGGCAGCCCGGTGGCCTTGGCGTGTTCGATCCGGGTATCAATGCCCTGTCGATCGTGACGCACCTGCTGCCAATGCCATTGTTCGTCGAGTCTGCCGAACTGCGCGTGCCGAGCAATTGCCAGTCGCCTATCGCTGCGTCCATCAAAATGTCCGACACGCGCCATCTCGATATCCGCGCCGAGTTCGATTTCGACCATGGTCACGACGAGCTCTGGAGCATCGAGATTCGCTGCGCCGAAGGCACGTTGCGCCTGGACAACGGCGGTGCGCTGTTGAGTATCGATGGCGTGCCTCAGTCTGTTTCGGAGGAGGGCGAGTACGCCGCGGTGTATCGCCACTTCCAACAGCTGATCGGCGATAAAGCCAGTGACCTGGACCTGCAACCGTTGCGGCTGGTCGCGGACAGTTTTTTCGTGGGCAGTCGGGCATCCGTTGAACCGTTCTACGACTGAGAGCCTCTCAGGTACAGGTGGGGCAAATCGCGTTGCGCGCCCCCGCATACGTCAGCCTGACAAGAGAGCAGAAATTGGACACAAAACAGCCTTGGCCTTCCAGTGAGCAAGAGTTGGTAGAAGTACGACGGTTTAATAAAACCCTCGCGCGGATGCCGCGTTTCCAGATTCGCAATCGCGTCACGCCCCGGTTGATTCAGGCGCTGTTGCGTGCGGCGCAGATCGGCAGTGCCCTGAAACCGGGAGGCCATGACCTTCGCATCGAGAAAAGAACGGTCAGCTCGGATAACGTAGCTGTGCCCGTGCGCATCATCCGCCCCAAAGGCAAACCCCGGGCCGTGGTGTTCGACATCCACGGCGGCGGATGGGTGATCGGCAATGCCCAGATGAACGATGATCTCAACGTCGGCATGGTCAGTGCCTGCGACGTGGCCATTGTTTCGGTTGATTACCGACTTGCTGTGACAACCCCCATCGAGGGCCTGATGGAGGACTGCTTTTCTGCCGCCTGCTGGCTGTTGGGGAAGGATTGCGAAGAGTTTGCCGGCCTGCCGGTTATCGTGGTCGGCGAATCCGCTGGCGGGCATCTTGCCGCAGCCACCCTCCTGAAATTGAAAAGCCGACCTGATCTGTTCAAGCGCATAGTGGGTACAGTCCTGTACTACGGCGTTTACGACCTGACGGGGACCAAGAGCGTGCGTACCGCAGGGCCGGAGACGCTGGTGCTGCATGGTCCGGGCATGGTCGGCGCCATGCGCGCGCTCACCCCTGATCGAAGCGACGATAAACGCCGTGAACCGCCATTGTCACCACTGTATGGCGATTTGACAGGCCTTCCGCCCGCACTGATGTTCGTCGGAGAGATCGACCCGCTGCTGGATGACACGCTGCAAATGGCCGAGCGCTGGGCCAACTCGGCAGAGGTCGAAATGCACCTCATGCCCGAGTCGCCGCACGGCTTCATCCACTTCCCGACCACGTTGGCGCGCAAGGCGCTGGCGCGCAGTCGCGAGTGGATCAATGAGCGGATCGATGCGCTGGGTTGAGCTCGTCGCTCAACCTATCTCCGCGACCCACTTCGATACCGGGTCGCCACTGCTCAAGCCCGGCTGCACAAGACCGTCGATCATGAAGGTCGGCGAGACGTGTATGCCGTTCTGGCGAGCGTATTTGGCATGCCATTTCACGGCCTGCTCAAGCTCGGGATTGGCGAAAGCCTCTGCCAGCGCGAGGCCGCTGTAACGCTCGATGCGCGCGATGATGTCGTTGGGCGTCGCGTCCATGTTCGGGCCGGTGGCGTGGTGTTCGAACTCGAATTCCTCACGGTGTGACGCAACCGCCGCCATGACCGCCTTGGCGCTTTGCTTGCCGCCTTCAAGGGTCGCAGCCGCCAGAATGCAGCGCACGATGACACCCGAAAACATGTGCCAGGGCTGCGATTGCAGGCGGATTTTGACCGTGACCCTGTCTTCTCCGGCCTGAGCCAGCAGCTCATCGAGCTTGAAGAAGGCCTTCACCGAAAAGGGGCAGGTCGGCTCAAGGAAGACTTCGAACAGACGAGGCCCGTGGCCCCAGGAAAGTGCTTCGGAATGCATGGTCGTTTTACTCCCGTCGATGGTTGTGTAGAAGACGCGCCGGTTATACGCACCAGAAGTGTTCTCCCGGACACCTCTCGTTCCTCACGCTCCGCGTCACACATTGCAGCGCTGACGCCTTAACCAGATGCAGGCACCCTTAAAGCCTGACCTGCGGATCATGCGGGTTTGAGAGCCGGTTCGGTCATGAGTTCGATTTTCAGGCCAGCAACGCGGTAATCCAGCGGACCTGTTGCGCAACGTCCTGCAGCTTCTCCTCGTTCACGGCTTGCTGCGCGCGTTCGAAGTTGCGCAGCGTCTTGTGTTTCTTGCCCAGCAAACGCTGCCATTTGAGCAGAAACGCCGGGCTGCGCGCCTGCATCTGCAGCGGGCCGAAAAACAGCTCCTCAGCCGTGTACTGCACGGGGCCTGTGCGTTCGGCGACGATGATTTCGTAGTCGAAACGATTTTCCCGCAGCACCTCTTCGCTTACGATGCGGTAGTCATGCTGCATCAGCCAGACACGCAACGGTTGCTCTCCGCCGTTGGGTTGCAGGATCAAGCGTTCCTGACCGCTCAGGCGCGCCTTGCCCGCTTCAAGGATGTCGCGAATCGTCTCGCCGCCCATGCCGCAGAGACTGATCGCCGTGATCGCGTCTTCCGCTTCGATCGCTGCCAGACCATCGGCCAGGCGCACGCTGACCTGATCCTCCAGATCGTTCTCGCGCACGGTACGCTCGGCTGCGCAGAACGGCGTCAACGCCACCTCGCCAGCCACCGCTGCCGCAATGACACCACGGTTCAGCAGCGCCACCGGCAGATAGCCGTGATCCGAGCCGATATCGGCCAGTCGTGCACCGGGTGGCACATGCGTCGCCACACGCTCAAGGCGCATGGACAATCTCTGTTCGTTCAACGGCAACCCCTTTCACCCTAAACGCCCGACAGCATGGCCGGGTCCGGGCGCGATTCTGTAGAGCAACGCGGCGCATTTCAACTTTCCGCGCCAAAGCCCACGGCTCGACCCCCACCTGTCGCTCGCGTAGGCTTGGCGTTTTCCATCCTTTGCAAAGCAGAGATCCCATGGCAAACGCAGACATCACCTTCACCCCCGATCCAGACCCGGAGTCCATCTCCTCGGACGTCGCCGACTTCAATGGCGTGCTGGTCAGCACCCAAATCCCCACCCATCCCGACGGTAGCCTGGAACTGGGTGGCATCACTGAGCAGAGTGAATGCACCCTGCGAGCCCTGAAAGACGCCCTCGAACGCGCCGGCAGCTCGATGGACCGGGTCATGCACCTGACTATCTACCTGACTGACATGGCCGATCGCGCAGCCTTCAACGAAGTGTACAAACGCTTCTTCAAAAAACCGTGGCCCGTGCGCGCAGCGGTGGGCGTGGCGGCGTTGGCGGTTGAGGGGATGCGGGTGGAAGTGACGGCGATGGCGGCCAAGGCGGGCTGACCGTAATGCACACACCTGACTGATGCTCGCGTCAGCGCTTTGCACCTGTGCAGAGTTGCATATCCCGTGGAACCGGATCTCGTTGCTTGCCACCAAGGCGGTATGAGTTTCCGGAGAAGCAGATGATCAACCTCACTAACCTTGCATCTTCGTTGGCGCGAGTGGCGCTCAGCGATTCGACAAAGCCGACGATAGACCGCGCAATAAACGTCGTCAGCCATATCGCTGGCAAAGTGGCGTTGCAGGTCAACAGTTCATTGCTGGAGCAGAAAGGCCGGCTCAACGAGCGTCAGCAGCGAGGCCTCGAGGTGATCCTCGACGCATTGCTCGGCAAGGAACCGGTGACCCATGTCGAGACGCACGAAGGGGGAGGCCGATTCAATCTGGCGCGAGCTGCCTTCGACGTGGCCAGCGTTGTCTGGGAGCGCGATAAGTCGATGCGCAACGTGATGAGCTTTTTGGGCGTCAGCGACAGCCAGGGCAAGATGTTGTTCTCTCTGGGCAAGACGCTGGCCGACGCGATGGCCAGTCTCGAACCTGAGCATGGCAAGCACAACAGTGAGGCGAACTACGCATTCTTCTCCAGCAACTTGAAGCTGAACAAACTGATGAATGACATCGCTGACCAGGTGATCAACGAGATTCGTCAGCAAAGCACCGATCGCGTGCGACGACCCACACCGGGACCATCCTGGAGACCTGAAAGCACTCAACAGCAAGCGCGCCCGCAAACGCCTCCAAGCGCTCGCCCCCAAGCCAACAGCGCGCCACCACCGCCGAAAGCCCAGCCCAATTCAGGCGCTCAGCGGCCGTCAACAGAGCGGCCCCACAAAACACCCGCTGCTGGCGCGTCCGCGAAGGTAGACGATTCCGCCCCCGCCAAGCCACCCGTCAAGCCGTTGTACGAGCACCTGGGCCTCTCGGACATGGCGGCGGACCTCTCCGCAGTCAAAAAGGCTTACAAGAAGGCCGCGTTGAAGTACCACCCTGATAAAAACATGGGCAACGTGACCGAGGCGAATGAGCGTTTCAAAGTAATTTCAAACGCGTTCAGGATTTTGTCCGATCCAGAATTGCGCAAGAAATACGACAATGGCCTTATTGATGAGAACGGTAACGAGTTCAAGACCTGACTTTTCGGCGTGAGGCGTGCTTGCGGCAGTCTTTCTGGCGACTGCCGTTCAGCTAAAATACGCCGCCTGATTCCCCAACCCCACCCCGGTATACTCCCCGCATCTCTCCGGGAGCCCCCATGATCTCGTTACCCATCGATGCCGTCCTGCCAGCCTTGCGCCAGGCCTTGTCCACACGCCATGAAGCCGTACTCGAAGCCCCTCCCGGCGCGGGCAAGACCACTCGCGTGCCGCTCGCGCTGCTTGAGGAAACCTGGCTGGCCGGGCAGACCATTCTGATGCTGGAGCCTCGGCGCCTGGCGGCGAGAGCCGCTGCCGAGCGCTTGGCCAGCGAGCTGGGCGAGAAGGTCGGCGAGACGGTGGGCTATCGGATTCGTCTGGAAAGCCGGATCGGCCCGAAGACGCGTATCGAAGTGGTCACCGAGGGGATTCTCACGCGTCGTTTGCAGGACGATCCGGCGCTGGAAGGTGTGGGGCTGCTGATTTTCGATGAGTTTCACGAACGCAGCCTGGATGCCGATCTGGCCTTGGCCCTGAGCCTCAATGGCCGGGAACTGTTTCGCGACGATCAGCCGCTGAAGATTCTGCTCATGTCGGCCACGCTGGAAGGCGAGCGGTTGGCGGCGTTGCTGGACGATGCGCCGGTGGTACGCAGTGATGGGCGGATGTTTCCGGTGAGCATGCAGTGGGGGCGTCCTTTTCAGCCCGGTGAGTTTGTCGAGCCGCGCGTCGTGCAGACGGTGCTGGATGCGCTGGGCAGCGAGTCCGGCAGCCTGCTGGTGTTTCTGCCGGGGCAGGCCGAGATTCGTCGCGTCAACCAGCAACTGGCGGAAGCACTGGGCGAGCGCGCCGACATTCTGCTTTGCCCTTTGCATGGCGAGCTTGATCTGAATGCGCAACGCGCTGCCATCGAACCGGCTCCCAAGGGCACGCGCAAGGTGGTGCTGGCGACCAACATTGCGGAAACCAGTCTGACCATCGACGGCGTGCGTGTGGTGATCGATGCCGGGTTGGCGCGGGTGCCACGTTTCGATCCGGGCAGCGGCATGACGCGTCTGGAAACACAGCGTATCTCCCGTGCCAGCGCCACCCAGCGTGCCGGGCGGGCAGGGCGGCTGGAGCCTGGCGTGTGTTACCGGCTGTGGTCCGAAGCGCAACACGATCAACTGGCCGCCTACGGGGCGGCAGAAATTCTTCAGGCGGACCTCGCCGGGCTCGCACTGCAACTGGCCCGCTGGGGCGTCACGCCTGCGCAACTGGTCTGGCTCGACGTGCCGCCTGCCGCGGCTTATGCACAGGCGCAGGATTTGCTGGTGCGCCTGGAGGCATTGAACAATCAGCCGGGTCAGCCGCCAGCCCTGACGCCACACGGTCAGGCGATGGCTGAGCTGCCTGCTCATCCGCGCATCGCCCATCTGCTGTTGCGCGGCCATGCGCTAGGGCTGGGCGAACTGGCGTGCGACGTGGCGGCCTTGCTGGGCGAGCGCGATATCTTGCGCGGCGCTGGCGCGGACCTGCACAGTCGCCTGACCCTGCTGGCCGGCACCGAACGCGCGGCGCGCGGCGCACAAGGCGGGGTACAACGGGCCAGACAACTGTCGCGGCAATATCGCGGGTATCTGCGCGGCGCGGCGAGCAGCCCGGTCAGCGATCCGGACCACTCACGCTGGCTGGGCGCCTTGCTGGCCTTGGCCTACCCGGATCGCGTCGCACAGCAACGCCGAGCGGGCGGCGCCGAATACCGACTGGCCAATGGTCGCGCAGCCCTGTTCGCCGAGGCGGACGCGCTGATGAAACAGCCGTGGCTGGTCATCGCGGATTTGGGCAGTCGTCAGGGCCAGCGCGAAGAACGCATCTACCTCGCCGCCGAGTTCGATCCGGCACTGTTCGATTCGGTGTTGGCCGAGCAAGTCATCAGCGTGGACCAGATCGACTGGGACGAACGCGAAGGTGTATTCCGCGCCGAGCGACAGCGCAAAGTCGGTGAATTGATCATCAGTCGCGAACCACTGACCGGCCTCGACGAGACAACCCGCAGCCATGCGCTGCTGGCGCTGGTGCGCCGCAAAGGCCTGGAACTGCTGCCCTGGACGCCGGAACTGCGTCAGTGGCAGGCGCGTGTTGCACTGTTGCGCGGCCTGGATATCGAGAAAAGCTCAGCAAGCGAGTGGCCTGATCTGAGCGACGCGCAACTGCTGGCGACACTCGAAAACTGGCTGATGCCCTACCTGGGCAAAGTTACCCGGCTCAGCCATTTCAGCCAGCTCGACCTGTCTTCCATCCTGCGCAACCTCCTGCCATGGCCATTGCCGCAACAGTTGGAAGCGCAGGCACCCCAGACTCTGCAAGTGCCCTCTGGTTCGAATATCCGTATCGACTACAGCGAACATCCGCCGATTCTATCGGTGCGGCTGCAAGAGCTGTTTGGTTTGTCCGATACGCCGCGTATCGCCAACGGGCGGCAGGTACTGAAACTGCACCTGCTGTCCCCGGCACGCCGCCCGGTACAGGTGACGCAGGATCTGGCTAACTTCTGGCGGTCGACCTACATTGAGGTAAAGAAGGATTTGAAAGGGCGGTATCCGAAGCATTACTGGCCGGATGATCCGTTGGTGGCTGAGGCGACGGCGCGGGTGAAGCCGAGGGGGACGTAGAGGGCAAAATACTGGTTAAACCTTCTGGACTGGATGTTCTGTGCCTGAATTTGGAAGCGCCGCTAAGGCCCTGTCCCACGCCCCCGAGATCGTCATTTTCACGGGTGCGGGAATCTCAGCTGAAAGTGGCATCCCCACGTACAACGATCCATTGACCGGTATTTGGGCTCCATACGATCCGCGCAATATGGAAACAGCCAAGGCCTTTCGTGAAAATCCTCCGTTGGTATGGGGATGGTACCTGTGGCGGCGCCAACAGGCCTCTAAAGCAGCTCCCAATGATGCACATCTCGCGGTGAGCCGACTGGCCAAATCAGGGTATAACGTCTCTGTGATCACTCAAAACATTGATGACTTGCATCAACGAGCGGGATCTGTGGATGTACTGCATCTCCATGGGAGTTTGCACCGGCCGGCGGCATGGCTAACGGAATAAATGCAGGTGGGAGCGCCGGGCTTTTCTGCGCTTGCAGCCGAATCCATTTGTGGACGAGGTTTGCGTTGAGACTATGGCTGAGTGCGACGCTGGCAATCGAGGCGCCGGGTTGGGCACACTCCTGAATGACGTGGGCTTTGAAGGGCTTGGAATAGGAACGGCGTGTTGGCTGCATGAAATAACCGCTTAAAAAGCTAGAACGGGTGTCCACTTAAATTTAAGTGCACACCATGCCCTGGCTTTGTCGGGCTGGGTAGATGACTGGGTCGGACGCATACGGATGGATATTGATGTGTGCGACGATAGGAGAAAGGTGTGTGTACGGCTGCGCGGTTTTAGTGTACAGGTGATGTTGAATGGTTTGCGGTGTTGCAACTGTAGCTCAGTGACTCGTCACTGCCTGATGGCATATGGCGATTTATGCCTATCTACGTGGTCTCCATTGCCATCCATGGGGGGCAGAGCATCGAACTCCTAGTCTCATTGTTAGTATATCTGGAGCTTGAGCATGCTTTGATTCCGGTCGTTCCTCAACGGATTTTTGTGTGCGCTAAAGTCTATGGACTCTGTGAGGAGGCGTTGCAGTACAAGATGTTTAGAGGCTTCTTTACTGAGCCAGTCAAGGAAGTCCCTGACGGGCGGATTTCGTTCTCTGCCAGGTACACAGGCCGAGACATAATGGGTCCCCGTTAGTTTAACCTCGGGCTTGTATGGCGTTAAAAAGCCTCGGGTAACACTGTCGACGGCTAAGACGTCGCTGGCGAGCACCATCCCATAGCCAGAAGTTGCAGCTTGCAAAGCATGATGTTCATCGTCGTACTCCATGAAAGTGGCGTTGGCCAGCCAATCGTCGTGTCCCGCCGCTTGGCACCAAGTCGTCCAGTCGAATGGGTTATGGCCATCAGCCTCCCAACGAACGTTGATGAGTGGGGACCTTGTTTCTCCAGATAAGGGCGTCCTGTAGGGCGTATAGGCCTGAAAGCTTTCGTCCATTAGATGTAGCTGATAGGTATCAGGGACCTCTTCGAAAACGCTGCTAATAGCCACGTCGATACTGGCGTCTCTGTGCAGGTCTGCCTGTGTTTTGCTGGTGATGATGTTGACTTGCATCGTTGGATGGCGGCGGTAGAAATCCCCTAATCTGGGAATGAGCCACAATGAGGCAAATGCATGGGTGGTTGTGACGGTGATTGCGTTCTCGTCGGTCTGTGAGCGTAGTTGACTAAGACTTTGGTTTATGCTTGAAAAATGCTGATGGATATTCTTGTATAAATCAAGCCCTTCAGTCGTTAGGGTGACTCCCTTGGCTACTCGCTCAAAAAGCAATAAGCCGAGCCAGTGTTCTAGTGATTTTATTTGATGTGAAATCGCTGAAGGAGTAACAAAAAGTTCAATGGCAGCCGCTTTGAAGCTGCTTAGTCGAGCCGCTGACTCGAACGATCGTAGAGACGTTAAGGGGATTTTTGAAAACATATTAGCCAGCACTCCATTGTTTGGGCGAATACATGGGCTATAATGTTTGTCCGGTTATTTTGGTATGTCAATCTTGCCGTGGCCTTGTCCCCGTAAAGCCGTACACCAACCCCTGCTAAATTGATACGGCTCCAAGCGCCTGAGCTTTCTCGGTGAGCGATAGTTCAAGGCGCTGTGCGGATGCTGTTCATTGTAGTATTCGAAGGCATTGCCAGGTTATACAGAGCCAATTTCTCGATCTGGCTTGGACGCTTACGCCACGCAACCACCCTTGATCGTCTTCATGAAGCTCTTGGCCATGCCGTTGTTCTGCGGGCTGCGAACTGGGGTGGTTACCGGTTGGATGCCGAGCAACTTCACGCTCTGGTACTCGGTCTATCTTAGCCGCGGGTTTCCCTTGTCGTCCCTTTTGTCCCCCCACCTGTCCCTCCACTTCCTCGTCGGATGAGGTCGAATGGTATTGAACACCATCGGACAGGGAAATGCCTGAAACCCCGGAATAGCTAGGCTACCGGCAGGATTCTCGAACGCGTTACGATTACTTCGGACAAATAAAAAGCCGGCTTGTGGTTAGCTTTTTAGCCCGCGCGTCACTCCTGAGTAAAATAATCGCTTTTGAGTTGCTTTATTTCGTCTCTCTGCTTAACGCTCACGCCCAGGTTGTGCCCGGGCCATAAGCCGGGCGAGCTCGACACCATCGATCAATACAACCTTGATATCCAGGCCGAGTGCCGTCTCTCGCGCCCATGTAAAAATCCGAAGTGGTAATGAACACACCCTTGCCGATGAATTTGTCTATTTCAGGGCGATGCACCGTTCTCCGCTGCGACCAACACTGGGCGCATGGGTGAGGTCCAAGCTCCGTCTCCAGGCCATCAGCGGCAAGATAACGGGGTTATGGTTGGGTGATCGTGGTTTCTGAGCTGGACGTCACCTTAGAAGGCTATTGCCCAGGTGACCCCTTGGGCGGCACCACCGACAGTGCCAATAAGGTCGCCGATTTCCTATGGGGAATACGATTGATGGCTGGGATAGACGACTGATTAAAGAGCTGAGCGAAGTGATATTTATTGGCCATCTATGTGTGGCCCGCAAACGGCGAGCAAGAAGCCATCAAGGAATAGATGAAGCGGAATGAATAAAATACATCAAGGATGAATTTATATAATTTGTTGGTATTTTCATTCAGTGATAGTTTTTGCTGAAGCGTTAAAGCAGTGGCGAAGATCCTGGGTTCGGCCAGGGCGATGTTCTTGACTCCATGCTGAAAGAAATCTGAATAGTAGGGCGGTGAGGTGATTCTTACAGACCCGAGCTTCAAGGTATTTATAAACGTTAACTCAATCAGTGTAGATTAAAGTTCTGGGGGGTTGTCATGGGTTTAAAATTATCAAGTGTTCCTTTTGAAATATCATACCCAGCTCAGAGTTTTGGCGTCGAAATCGAGAATTTAAAACTGCACAAAAATCTGTCCTTTGACACGATCGCAGCGATAAAAAAATGCTTGGCATATCGCGGGTTTGTGTTATTCAGGAATCAAAATCTTACACGAAGAGAACAAATCGCAGTCACGCGACTGCTGGGCAATCCGAACCTGAAGTTACACTCTTGGGCGCCGCAGATAGAGACAGCTACTTTTGGTGATGACGAGGTGATTCCTAATGGGCTGCCGCTAATTAATCATGGGGAGATTTTGTATTTTGTGAATGGCCCGGATTTTTGCGACAAAACTCAGGATGAGCATGCGATATGGGATGAGAAAGACAATCATACCAAGGGTAAGGGAACTTCGTGTTGGCACACTGGCGACTCGGAAGCCATAAACGTTGAAACGATTAATTGCTTATATGCAGAGCTGGCTGCCGCACAAGGCGGAGCAACGTTATTTTGCGACACTGTTGCCGCCTATAATGACTTGGAAGACAGCCTGAAAAAGCGTATTGATAATCTTCGAGTGGTTCACTACTTTGTCGATCCTCAGCGTACTGAACCGGTCAGCCAACCATTAGTTAAAACCAATCCGATCACGCGGCAGAAATATCTTTATCTGAACTACAACACTATGGAGCGTGTTGAAGGGCTGAGTAAGTCAGAGAGCTACAGGCTCTTAAAGTTTCTGTTTGATCATCAAATTAAAGATCAATACGTTTATGAGCACTTTTGGAAGCAGGACGATTTTCTGATCTGGAATTGCAATGGCACCATGCACAAGCGTGGTGCGCTGGTCTCGAACCACAACAGGATCATGCGTCGGACGCAAGCTATTATTCCGGAGTTTACCAGTTACTACGAACGGGATAAAAGCCTGGCAGTGACCAGTCATGATAATGAAGACTGGCATCCCTATCCTTTTGAGCGCGCAGAATTGGAGTCGGCCGGGTCGGCTTGATCTATTCGTTGAGGGTGCGTTTAAAAGTCCCTCCGTTGCGGTGGAATGTGCAATGGCTATGAAAGAGTGAATACATGAAAGAAAAAATCAAATCTTATCTGACTCAAAATTTCTTATTTGAGTTCGATGAGGATATAACAGAACAAGATGATCTCATCAAACTCGGCTTGATCGATTCGGTAGGTTATATTCAACTTATTTCTTTCTTGAAGAAGGAGTTTGGTATTGTGTTCACCCAGGAAGATATGATGGGCAATGTGCTGGTTTCTATCCAGAATATGGTAGAGTTTGTCGAGAAACGGGCAACGGCCACCCGGTAGTTCCGAGGTGCGGTTTAGAGGCCCACCAGTCCATCAGATACTGTTGTCAGTCAGGCAGGGCAGCTAAAGTTTGTCGATGCTTTTCTCCGTAATATTATTCGGTGTTTGTGGCGCGTGCGCGTTGACCTTGGCAAAAAAACTCCAAGCCGTGATTGGGACTTTCGACCTTCGCTAAGGCGGTAGGGCGCTACAGTTCTGTGTGGGGTGCCAACTTAAACTTTGGTGGGTTTATTTTTATGTGTGGGATAACTGGCTTCTTTGGTGTTAAAAATAAAAATCTCGATGAAACCACCGTCATAAAAAATATGCTTTCAATGATTGAACATCGAGGCCCCGACCAGGCAGGGTATTATGTCAATAATTCCATGGGCCTCGGCACCATGCGTTTAAGTATTATTGACCTTGCGGCAGGCATTCAACCCCTCAGCGATAGCACAGGTCAGTATTGGATTTCATACAACGGTGAACTGTATAACTACATCGAGCTAAGGCGTCGATTGCAGGTCTTGGGACACCATTTTTCCACTGAGTCCGACACCGAAGTGGTGTTGCGCAGCTGGATGGAGTGGGGTGATGAGGCCCTGGAAAAATTTAATGGCGCTTTCGCCTTCGCCATTTATGACACGGTTAAAGATGAAGTATTTATAGCGCGCGATCGCTTTGGTAAGCGCCCGCTGTTTTATACGCAAACCGACGGTGGCTATCTTTTTGCTTCAGAGATGAAGTGCTTTTTTGGCTTTCCAGGGTTTGAGTTCAAGTTTGACGAAATGTCCTTATCCTCAATCCTCGCCCATTGGACACCCCTGCCATCGCAAACCCCGTTTCAGGGCATTCGTCAGCTGCCACCTGGGTCCATCATGACCTTGCGCGGGGCTCAGTGTGAGATCCGGCCCTACTACGCCCTGGATTTTCGCGCTGTGGATTTTGATGGCACTGAAAATGAAGCCAAGGAAGAAATCCGCAACACTCTTGAGCAGGCGGTCAAGCTCAGACTGCGCAGTGACGTGCCTATGGGGCTGTACCTCAGTGGTGGTGTTGACTCCTCCGTGTTGACCAGTATTGCGGCAAGGGTCATCAAGCAAAAGCCGCTGCGCACGTTTTCTGTGGAGTTTGAAGATAAGAACCTGGATGAGTCGAGTGATCAACAACTCGTCTCTGCGTTGTTCTCGACCAAGCATGAACGGCTGATTATTAACCATAAAGACATTGTTGATAATTTCTCGGCGACGGTTTTCCATGCTGAAATGCCGTTGTTTCGTACCGCGCCCGTGCCGATGTACATGTTGTCCAAGCATGTTCGCTCGACCGGTATCAAAGCGATTCTGAGCGGAGAGGGAGCGGATGAAGTATTTCTGGGCTACAACATCTTTAAAGAGACTCTGTTGCGCTCCCAGTGGGACACCACTGATCACGATGAGAAGAAACGCTTGCTGGCCAAGTTGTATCCTTACATGAAAAGCTTCAGTGAAGACAATGACTCGAATTTGATGGGTTTCTATAACGCTTATGCGAAAGAAAAAATCCCTGGGTTGTTCTCCCACGAAATACGTTTTCAAAATGGGCGCTTTGCCAGTCGGTTGCTGAAAACCAAGAATGATCCATTTGCTGGCATTCAGGCATGGGTGGCGAAAGACTCGGTTTACAGCGCGTTAAGCCCAACACAAAAAGCCCAGTGGCTGGAGTTCAATACCTTGCTTTCCGGGTATCTCCTCAGTAGCCAGGGCGAGCGTATGGGCCTTGCTCATGGTATTGAAAACCGCTGTCCATTCCTCGACATCAATGTGCAGAAACTCGCCTCTTCCATCAATTTGCGTTTTGACGATGGCTTTACTGAAAAGTACATGCTGCGCATGGCCTACGATGGAATTCTGCCGGACCGTATCATTCATAAAGCCAAAACACCGTATCGTGCGCCGGACAGCGGGCCGTTTGTCGAACACGCCCTCGATTATCTAAATCATCTTTGCGAGTCCAATGCGCTGGACGCCATCGAGCTGATTAATCCGGTGTTTGCAAAAGCACTGATCAAAAAAGTGGTCGAACGAACCCTTGCCGGCGGTGAAGACATAACAGTCAGAGACAACCAGGCGTTTGTCTATCTGATGTCCTTGATCGAGCTGGATAAATGGTTTGTCAAACGTCAGGGCGCGGCTTATATCAATCCTTGCCGGGTGGATAAGTTGTTGGTTCAAGCCGTAGACGCAAGGCACTAGAAACCAAAGGGACAACGTTTATGTCAAGCACAAAAACTGACCTAGATAGCACCCAGGTCGCTATTGTCGGGGTTGGCCTTCGCCTGCCTGAATCAGACTCTATTGATGCCTTCTGGAGCAAGCTTAAAGCTGGAAAGTCCCTGATTAGTGAGGTGAATGAAAAGCGTTGGTCGAAGGCTGAGCTTTACGGTGATCCTAAAACCGGCGGCGATAAAACATCGAGTATTTGGGGCGGGTTCGTCGACGATATCGAGTGCTTCGATGCCAATTTCTTCGGGATTTCGCCCCGTGAAAGCAAGTTCATGGACCCCCAGCAACGTATTGCCATGGAAATGGCTTGGCATGCCTTTGAAGACGCAGGGATATGCCCATCCAGCGTGAAGGGGACGAACACCGGCGTTTTTATGGGGGTGTGTCACTGGGATTACGCTGAGCTGTTGGCGCTGAATCACACGCCGATTGATCCTTACTTTCCGACGGGAACGGCGTACTCGATTTTATCCAACCGGATCTCTTATTACTTTGACCTCAAAGGCCCCAGTATCAGCATTGATACCGCCTGTTCAAGCTCGCTGGTGTCGTTGGCGTTAGCGGTCAATGCCATCAAGTCCGGCGAGTGTGAGCTGGCCTTGGCCGGGGGGGTGAATTTAATCTGGAGCCCGCAGCATTTTATCGCCTTTACCAAAAATGGAATGCTCTCTAAAGATGGCAAGAGCTATACCTTCGATGACCGCGCCAATGGTTATGTACGCGGTGAGGGCGGCGGGCTTTTGCTGCTCAAAGCGCTGGACAAGGCCATTGAGGACGGGGACAACATCTACGCCGTGGTGCGAGGTATTGCCAACAACCATGGGGGTAAAACCGGCTCACTGACCGTGACCAACCCTCAGGCGCAAGCGGACCTGATCGCAGAGCTTTATCGACGCAGTAATATTGATGTTCGCGATGTTAGCTATATCGAAACCCATGGCACCGGCACGCCGTTGGGTGACCCTATCGAGATCCACGGGCTTAAGAAAGCCTTTGCTCAGGCGAGCCACGCTGTCGATGACCCGCAGTCCAGGAAGAACTACTGCGGTATTGGCTCGGTTAAAACAAATATTGGACACCTGGAAGGTGCAGCGGGTGTTGCCGGGATTATCAAGATTTTAGCCGCGTTAAAGAATAAAGAACTGCCCGGAAACCTGAACTTTAAAAGCATCAACCCCAAGATAGAACTGACAGATACGCCTTTTTATATTGTCGACAAGCATCAGCCTTGGGCGAGTCCTGCGGAGGGCTCGACAGGGCGCATCGCCGGTATCAGTTCATTTGGATTTGGTGGCAGCAATGCCCATGCGGTGATCCAAGAGTTCATTCCTGAAACCGCGCAGTTGTCAGCCCGTGCAGTCGCTGATAACCATCCCGTGTTTGCGATCCCTGTGTCGGCCAAGTCAAGTGAGTCGTTGGTGGCGTATGCCCAGCGTCTGCTGGCGTTTCTGGAGGACAACCCTTCTGACCTGCCCGGCATTGCCCATGCATTACAGTGCCAGCGCGACGCGCTCACAGAACGCGTGTGCTTTGTGGTTGAGTCTATCGACGAACTGAAACTGGCGATTCGGAGCTTTATAGAGACACGCGCTGCTGCCGAGCACACATTTGTAGGTAACTCTTACGATGCCGGAGAAGGCAAGAAACTTCGGAGTTACGCCGAAGAAAATCGAGCGTCACTGACTGAAAACTGGATGACCAATCACGATATGCTCAGCCTGGCCCAGTACTGGGTTTTTGGCGTTGACGTCGATTGGAATGACCTTTATCTCGACGCTAGCCTGATCCCCGCGAAAGTCCGCTTGCCGCTTTATTCATTTGAGCGCACGGCTTACTGGTTCCCCAAAAAGAACGCTGATGTGGCCAAGCCAAAACAGCCGGGTACAGTCGAATTTACGCTGTCGAGTAAAGCCTTCTTCCTGGAAGATCACACGGTTAATAACCAATCTATATTGCCGGGTGTGCACTATCTGGAAATGATTTTATCGACGATTCCCCGTGCCGATAAAATGATCAATGTCGACTTCTCAAACGTATTTTGGTTATCGCCATTTGCCATCGAACTGTCCGACGACGACGTCGATATCAGAAAGTCGATTTACCTCGACTTCGACAGTAAGCAGGCTGATGCAAACGCTGCCTCTGGGCAGCCAGGCAAAGGCTTTCGTTTTTATACCCATCCCAAAAATATCGAAGGGCAGGCTAAAGATAAAGTCCGTGTTCATGTGCAAGGCGAGTATCAGCCGGGTTCAACGGTAGCCGATCGTATTGACCTGCCGGACATGTCGTCATTCAAGAAAATTCACCGCGATCAATGCTATCAATACCTTCAGAGCACAGGTATTTACCATGGCCCGAGGCTGCAGGGTGTCGAGCAAATCCATGTCGGCGTGGATGAAGTCTGGGTAAAGGTTTCAATCGCTGGGAGTCAACAATCCTTCTCTGCCCACCCGGCAATTCTCGACTCGGTATTGCAGGCCGGTATTGCGACGGCGTTGTCCAATAACGCCTCGCGTTATCCCTATGTTCCTTTTTCACTCGACAGTTTATCGGTCTATCAGATTTTCCCCACGACCGTCTGGGCTCGTATCCGTGAGAAAAATCGATTTGCCGGCACTAAAGCCTCGTTGACCTTTGACCTGAATATTTTTACCGAACAAGGCGAACAGGTAGCGTCGGCGAAAAACTTTACGATGTTCTTATTGCGCAGTCCCGTGGGTGAGCAAATGACCAGCAAGAACAACAGTGGCTCGAATGAACCGAGTAGCCAGAATCTTTATTTTTCGAAACAGTGGGTTGTTGACAGTACAGACCATCAACAGCCGCCAATAAGCTCAACAGCGTCCGCAGATCGTGTTAATCACGTGCTTGCCCTTTATGTGGGCAGTACGATTCAGGATGATCGCTGGATCGCCAATTATCGTAATCAGGTGTCTGCGCAAACGTCCTGCACGTTCCAGTCGATGGCGCTCTCTTCCCCTGAGGCAGTGAGCAGCGCACCGACGATTGAAGCGTACTCCCACGTGTTTTCATACATTAAAAAACTCCTGGAAACCAAGCCTAAAACTATTCAACACCTTTTGGTCTGCGCCTCCTCGACACTGCCGGATGTGATCCGCTCCAGCCTGACTGCGCTGCTGCGGGTCGCGCACAATGAAAACCCACGGATCCAGGGCCGCTTTGTATCGATAGAAAACTCTCCGCTGGTCGATTCCGGATCGATCATCGCCCGTGAGTTTCTCATCGCCGACGGAGCATTTAGCGTACGTCATGATGCGCAAGGCCTGCGTCGGATAGAACGGATTACAGCGCAACCCGTAAGGCCTGTTCAGGGAAAAATTCCGGTGCTTAATGAACAGCCGGTGTTCTGGATAACCGGCGGGCTGGGGGGTATTGGTCAACTGATTTCCAGGCAGCTCGCAGCGGATTTTCCGGGGTGCACGCTCTACTTGACCGGGCGCAAAACCGCCGCCGAGCAGCAGGCTGTTTTCTCTGCCTTGAAAAGTGAAATACAAGCACGGGGTGGCAAGGTCGATTATCAGCCACTCGATATTACCGATGTCGTTGAGGTCGAGAATTTTGTCGCTGCACTGAAGAATACTCATCACAGCGTTGATGTCATATTCCATGCCGCTGGCCACATTGCCGATAACTTCATCTTGCGTAAAGAGGTCAAGGATTCGCTGCCAGTGCTGTCGCCAAAGCTCGATGGGACGCTGGCTATTGATCAGGCGATCAAGCGTCTGCCATTAGGCAAGTTCGTGCTGTTCTCTTCGGTGGCGAGCACGTTTGGCAATGCTGGCCAAAGTGACTATGCCGCAGCCAACGCCTTTTTGGATGCCTTCGCGATTGATCGCAATCAACGGGTGCGCGAGGGGGAGGGGACCGGGCAGACGATCGCCATTAATTGGCCGCTTTGGCAAGAAGGTGGCATGAAAATGGACGCCGGCACCTTAGCATCGGTGCATGAAACAACCGGCATGGAGCCGCTTCCCACCCATGAAGCGATGCACGCGTTGCGTTATGCGCTGACCACCACCGATGATTCTCCGATCCTTGTCACGTACGGCAACCAGGAGAAAATCCACGCTTACATCGCAGGCCTTAACCAGCGCAGCGTTGTGCCTGAGGGGGGCAGTCAGGAGAGTCCTGATCCCTCGAAGAGCGGTGATGACGTCGATAATGAGGCCCTGTTTCAATATGCCCAGGACTATCTGAAGGGCAAGTTGGCTATCGTTATTGAACGCGACGCCAAGACGATCCGAGGCGATCAGAAAATCGAAGAGTACGGCTTTGACTCGATTATGGCGGTAGAAATGATCCGTCAACTCGAGGGGCAATTCGGTCAGTTATCAAAAACGCTGTTTTTCGAATACTTCACGATCAATGAAGTGGCCGATTATCTGATGGATGAATACAGCGAAAAACTAAAGAGCCTATACCTGGAGGGCAGAGCGCCTGTCGTCGAGGTCGCAGCTCATACAGACACGCCCTCTAAAGACAAACAAGTCGCTGAAGAGGCGGCTGCCGCACCGGCACCGTCGATCAACAAGCAAATTGAAGCAGTACCTGTCGCCAGTCAGGTCGCCGCCGATGACCGTGATCAGCATGATATTGCGATCATCGGTCTGTCCGGACGTTATCCTAAATCGAGAAACATGGATGAACTCTGGGAGTTGTTGAAAAGTGGCCAGCATGCGTTCGAGAAGATCCCGGCGGATCGCTGGAAGCACGACGCTATTTACTACAAAGAACGCGATGTGTGGGGTAAGTCGACGATCAAGACCGGTGGCTTCCTCGACGACATAGACAAGTTTGATCCGCGTTACTTTCAGATTTCTCAACTCGAAGCCGAGAAGATGTCACCGGAAGTCCGGCTGTTCCTCGAAGTGGGCGTCGAGGCCCTGGAAGATTCAGGCTATTCAAAAGAGTCGTTGCAACAGCTGTATAAAGGCGACGTGGGTGTTGTCGCGGGCACCATGAGCAACCACTACAACTTGTATGGTTTCCAAAACAACCTCACGCGGGGCGGTTCTGCCAGCGGCAGCTACACCGGCACGATCCCGAACATGCTGTCGTATTTTTATGGGTTCACCGGCCCGTCCTTGTTTGTCGACACCATGTGCTCGGCGACATCGACCTGCATTCATGTGGCTGTGCAAATGCTGCGGTCTGGTGAGTCGAAAATAGTCGTGGCGGGGGGCATGAACTTGCTCCTGCACCCTTACAACCTGATCTCCAGTTCCCAGGAACATTTCACCACCAAAACCTCAGATGTCATCAGAAGCTATGGGATTGGCGCCGATGGCACTATTTTGGGCGAAGGCGTGGGTGCCGTGGTCCTGAAAACCCTGGCAGATGCCAAGCGTGATGGCGACAACATCTGGGGCATTATCAAGGGAACAGCCCTGTCCAATGCTGGCGTACGCAATGGTTTCACCGTTCCGCAGCCGCATATGCAGGCTCTGGCGATAGAAAAAGCGATTGAAGATGCGCAAATTGACCCGCAAACCATTGGTTACTTCGAAGGCCATGGTTCGGGTACTGAACTGGGCGACCCGGTCGAAATAAAAGGCGCTACCCAGGCCTTCCGCAAATACACCGATAATAAGCAGTTCTGTCCGATTGGCTCGATCAAGTCGAACGTTGCCCACCTTCTAGCGGCCGCTGGTATCGCCGGCATCTCGAAGATCTTACTGCAGTTCAAGCACCAGCAGATCGTGCCGTCGCTGGGTGCGGATACGCTCAACAGCAATATTCGTTTCGAAGACTCACCGTTTTATGTGCATAAAGAACTGCAGTCGTGGCCAGCTCCTCGTTCCGAAAGCAACCTGGTCTTACCGCGTCGAGCATCGATCACCTCCATCGGTGCTGGAGGGATGAACTCGCACATGATTTTGGAGGAGTATGTCGACCCTCGGACGACCAGCCGCAGCCCGCGCCAGACCCAGCAACAGCTGTTTGTATTTTCGGCGACCAATCGTGATTCGCTGGTCAGGAACCTGCAGGGTTTTTCAAGCTACCTGAAAGACCACCGTGATGTATCGCCCGTCTCGCTGGCCTACACCCTGCAAGTGGCCAAGAACCAGATGAAATGCCGCCTGGCATTCTGCGCAGACAGCGTTAATGAGGTCATTGGGTCGATTGATAGCTGGCTGGGTGGTCTTTCCAGCAACCGTTCCGTGCGCTTCGTGGACAGTGCGTCGGGTGCGACCAAGGAGTTCTCCAGGAGGGAACTGAGTCAGGCTATCGAGAGCGCTGAGCTTGAGACATTGGCCGAGTACTGGACCAATGGCTCGACCGTGGACTGGTTTGCCTTGCATGGCTTGAATGACCAAGCGGCCCTGGGTGCGATGATTAAAGTACGCATTCCGGCTTATCAGTTCGAGAAGAAACGCTGCTGGTTTGAGGTTCTGGAAGACGCCCCAAGCGTTATTGATCCTCTGGGCAACCGCAACAAATATCACCCGCTGGTCCGTGACAACACCTCCGACCTGAGCGGCATCCGTTACTCCGCTGATTTGATCGAGATTGAAATCCTCGACTACCTTTACCGGGTCAAGAAACAGCCGCAGTTAATCACGTTCAGCCTGCTCGATGCGGCGATTGCAGTGATGAAGCAGGCTGATCCGCAAAGCGGCTACACCTCTGTGCGTTGGGAGTTGCTGGCGCCTACCCCTGTTGTGCCTTCGCAGCTGTGTTATGCGGTGGCATTGAATGATCAAACGGGGCAATTTTCTGACGTTTACATCTCCTCCACAGCGGATGCGTCGACGCCGCATCAACTGTGTGCACGGGTCGAATTTGCCGTGCAAGCTGGCGATGGACGCAGGGTTCTCCAGCAGCCTTTTCCCGCGTTTGCGAATGCAACCGTTCGGGAAAGCCTTTCCGGTGCACAGGTCAGCAAAGCGCTGGAAGAGCACAAAATCGTTTTTGGCGATTACGTCAGTGCTATCAGCGAGCTGCAGTTGATCGGTGAACAGCGCTATCGCGTGCACTTGAAAGATACTGATTATCGACACAATCACTTTGCCCGCAACACGACGTTTTTATCCGAAATCGGTTCGGCGTTGCAACAAGCCGTCCTCTACATCGCCTTGCGCCAAGGACTGGACCATTGGAGCGACTACGCGCTTTGCGCCTGCAATGTCCAGCTGGATTTAGCGTCTGTGTCGAAGGTCAGCAGCCTGCTGTTCTCCCTCGAATCGTCGGGGCAAGCATTGCGCGGAACGATTGCGTTGGCTGATAAGAATGGCACTTTGTTGTCCCTCTTGGACGATGTGTATCTCGCCAATAGCCAAGCCATTGAACCGCGTGCCGCCAAGACCATTGAGACGGCCAGCTTCCGCAGCCAACCCGTTTTCCGCCACGAGACTGCCGAGTCTCCGCGACCAGTCGCCGCCGCTGGCACGGAGTCCGACGGTCTCGGCAAAGCCGTGTCTGCCATCGTCGCTAAGCTTTTGAAGTTTGATGAATCCGAAGTGGACGCAAGAACCAGCTTCTACGAGTTCGGCTTCGACTCCATCGGCTTAACCCAGTTGAGCAAAGAAGTTAACGAGACGCTGGGCGCCAGAATCACCCCGGCCGTTTTCTTTGACTGCGAAAATATTGAGGCATTGTGTTTTTACCTCAAGGATCAAGGCGTCAGCGGCACCAGTGAAGAGGCGCCACAGAACAGCGCCTCTGCAGTGAACCAGGCTGCAACGCCGGTTTCTCGCGTCGAGAAACCAGAGGCCGAGCGGAATCACCGTCTGCCGGACCCTCATGAATCCATCGCGGTCATTGGTATGGCCGGACGATTCCCGGGGGCCGCGTCGGTTGAAGCGTTGTGGTCGAACCTGCTCAATAACCAAGACAGCATTCAAGACTTCCCCTACCAGCGTTACAACCAGGACACCCAAGCGGCGTTCGCCGGTGTGGCATGCGTCAAAAAGGGTGGCTACCTGGATAAGGTAGACGGGTTTGATGCGGCGTTTTTCAATATTTCGCGGGTTGAAGCGGAGTTCATGGACCCACAGCAACGCCAAGTCCTGGAGGTGGTCTGGCACGCCGTTGAAAACGCCGCTTATGACCCCAGCCAGTTGCCTTCGGACACCGGGGTATTTATCGGGGTCAGCAACAATGACTACCGGGCATTGCTGCAAAAAGACCAGGAGCTGGACGGTTACATCGCCACGGGCAACTCTCACGCCATGCTGGCGAACCGTGTGTCGTTCTTCCTGGACATCCACGGCCCGAGTGAGTCGATTGACACCGCGTGTTCCAGTTCACTGGTCGCTATCCATAATGCCTGTGAAAGCCTGCGTTCCGGCTCGGCGTCCTTTGCCATCGCCGGTGGGGTCAATCTGTTACTCGACATCCAGGGCTTCGCCGAGCCTGACCATGCAGGCATGTTGAGCCTGGACGGGCGTTGCAACACCTTCTCGCGCAATGCCAATGGTTATGTTCGAGGCGAGGGTGTGGGCGTGGTCATCCTGAAGCCGCTTTCGCTGGCGCAGAAAGACGGCGACAACATCCTGGCCGTGATTGAAAGCAGTGCGCATCAGCATGGCGGCCGGGCCAAGTCGCTGACGGCGCCGAATGCCAAGAGCCAGGCTGAGCTGTTGCGTACAACCCTTAAAAAGATCGACTTGAGCCAACTGCAATATGTTGAGGCTCATGGTACTGGCACCGAGCTTGGCGATCCTGTAGAGGTCAATGCGCTGAAACAGGCGGTGACGGAAACGCATGGTTTGCCGATTTATCTCGGCGCGCTGAAAAGCAATATCGGGCATCTGGAGTCAGCCGCAGGCGTGGCCGGCCTGATCAAAGCGGTGAAAGTACTCAGCGAGCGGACGGTGCCCGCCAATCTTCACTGCTCACCGTTGAACCCCTATATCGAACTGCATGACAGCCGCTTCGTGATCAACGAACGCCAGTCCAGCTTGAAGGCCAGTGATCAGGGGATTTTCGCGGCGGTCAGCAGTTTCGGATTTGGCGGCTCGATTGCCAGCGTCGTTCTGCGCCGTTATGAAAGCAATCGGACGACTGCTCGTGCGCACCGGGCGTTTTCCGGGCACGAGGTGGTTCTGGTGCTGTCGGCGAAAACTCGCCGTGGGCTGGTCTCGCAAGCGATCAATTTACGCCAGCACCTGTCCAGTCATCCCGAGCAGATTGAGGAGGTGGCTTACACCCTCCAGGTTGGGCGTGCCGAGCTGTCTTACCGTTTGTCGATTGTGGCCATGGATAGCGCGGATGGCCTGAACAAACTCACGCGGTTTATTGAAAGTGAGGCCGCACTGTCCGATGCAGACTTCTCGACCGGGGCCAATGAGTTAAACCACGTGTCCATCTTTACCGGGCATATCAAGGGCTCGAAAACCGAGAAAATGTCCAACGAGGCACTGCCAGAACTGCTCACTTTGGACAATGCCAATAGGGTGGCGGAGCGGTTTGTTAAAGGCGTTAAGTTTAACTGGAATTTGCTCTACGGAGGCGCACGGCCTAATCGGGTTGTGTTGCCTGGTTATCCTTTCGAACAGCAGCGGTATTGGCTGCCTAAAGACCAAGTGACCACCTGGTATGACGTCGATAATTTTTCAAATGAGCAATTTGTAGAGCACTCATTTTATGAAAATTTACTGGACAGAGTGCTTGTGGACGATCTGGATACCGAGACGGTCCTGCAGCTATTGAGAAAGGATTAAGGGTGTCGTCATGAATAACGCCAATGAGATTGCTAACTTTCAGCGTTACATTATTGATCAACTCAAAGCGGGTCGTATTACTAAAGAGCAAGCGGTTCAGGCGCTGGCCAAAACCGACGCCACCGGGGGCCGTATGCGTGAAGAGCAGTCCGGGCCGCCGGGCAGTACGCGTTATGTGCCGGTGTGGCGCGATGCGCCGCTTGGGCGCGCGCTCGATGTGGCTCAGGCTCACGAACAGCATTGCGTGGTGGTCGTAACGGAGCACGGTCATGAGCGGTTGGTGGATACCTTGAAAGCCCGCCTGGATCAACGCCTGCTGGCCCGGATGACGGTAGTGTCGGCTCCCGAAGAGGCGGACGCCAAAGGCACGCTTGCCGACCAGATGAGCGGTTTGGCCAGTGCGATGATCCTCGACGTTTTCGTCAGTTTGAAGGCGCAGGTCACGGCCATTTTGCAGCATGGTAAAGGCCGGAAAAGCTCGGCGGATACGCTGCTCCAGGTGTTTTTTCTGAGGCCCGATAGTTACGCTGAAGACAAAGTAACGCACGAATCTGTGTATGTCGGAGTGGAAGCGGCTATTTCAGCCATGCTGAAAACCCTGAATAAGGAGCACCCGAGCATTACCACTCAACTGGTGGCGCTTGATGAAGCCTCCTTGGGTCAGTTAAGCCAAAATAGCCTGGCCGAGGAACAGCACAGTCACGCGGCGTATGTGCGCTACCTCAAGAATGTCCGTTATGTTCAGGTGTTTGAAACGCTCAGTGAGCTTTCTGATGGTGCGTCGTTGCAAAGCTTTATAAAAACCGATGCGAGTTATCTGATTATAGGTGGCGTAGGCGGTATTGGTTTGCACTTGGCAGATTACATTTTGCGCCAGGGGCAGCAGGCCCGCGTCGTATTGACCGGGCGCCGCAGTGAAGCCGATCTGCAAAGTAATACGCCGTACCTGCAATTGGTAAACACCTACGGAAAGTCCCGGGTTTCCTATCTCACGGCGAACGCGGCGAGCTACTCGGACCTCAAGTCGCTGTTGATCAAGGTCGTCGCCTCCCATCACCTCGAAGGGATTTTCCACTGCGCCGGCACGTTGAATGACAGTTTTCTGGTCAACAAAACCGTCGAGCAGTTTGAAAATACCCTGGAAGCCAAAGTCAGTGGCAGCATCCATCTGATTCAGGCTGCAAACGACGTCAGTCAACAGACTGAAACGGGCTTTGACTTCATCCTATTTTGCTCCTCTTGTGCAGGCCAGTTAGGTTTTGTCGGCCAGATCGACTATGCGGCCGGCAATGGATTCATTGATGGTTTCAGCGACGCTCGAAACAAGGTCGGGCGTAACGGCTTTGATCGCCTGTTGTCGGTGAACTGGCCGCTCTGGGAAAACGCCGGTATGGGTGTTGATCAGCAGGCGCTGAAAGAACTCCACGTCGAGTACGGTCTGTTGCCGTTGCCGGTCGATGTGGCCCTCAATCACGTGAATACGTTGTTACTGGCCGCCGATACCCACCGTGTTCTGGTGACCTATGGCGATCCGGTGAAAATTGATAGCCAGTACGTTAACGCTAAACCACAGCGGAACCTGCAAACCCCGGCGCTCAGTCAGCAAACGGCTCAAGCAGCCAGCGGGAAGGGCGCAGTGACATCGGTTGAGACTGCCTATGATCCATTGGTCGCTCACCTCAAACAGTTGATCTCCAGCGTCCTGAAGCTGGAGACAAGCAAGCTCGACACCTTCGAGCCGTTGCAAAGCTACGGCCTCGACTCGTTTTCCATCATGCGGATCAATCAGGCGTTGAGTGAGCATTTCTCTCGACTGTCGAAAACGCTGCTATACGAAGTGGAATCCATTCATGACCTGGCCACCACACTGAGCCAGTTGCAACCCGACGCGGTGCAGGCGTGGCTCGGCGCGGTTGCCCCGGCAGCGAGCCAACAGGCTCCGCAAGCCTCTGCCCGTCAGGACGCTCAGCCGCGTCCGGCAGTGCCCCGCGCAGTGGATGCGCAGGCCGGTGATGCGGTCGCCATTATTGGTATTAATGCGCAGTTTCCGGGGGCGGCGAATATCGAAGCGTTCTGGGAGCTGTTGCGCAACGGCGTGAACGCGGTGACCGAGATTCCTGAGTCGCGCTGGTCCCTGGAAGACTTCTATGCCACGGACAAAATCGAGGCCATCAGAGACGGTAAATCCTACTGCAAGCAAGGCGGGTTTCTTGAACAGGCTTATGATTTCGATGAGCAGTTTTTCAAGCTCTCACCACGAGAAATCCTCGCCATGGATCCGCAGGAGCGGCTGTTTATGCAGTCTTGCTGGCGTGCCCTGGAGGACTCTGGTTACACCAAAGATAAAATCAAGCAGCAGTATGACGGCGACGTTGGTGTCTACGTCGGCATTACCAAGACTGGCTTCAATCTCTACGGCCCGGCACTCTGGAATCAAGACGAACGCACGATTCCGACGACCTCGTTCAGTTCTGTCGCCAGCCGTATTTCTTATCTCTTCGACCTCAATGGGCCCAGCATGCCCATCGACACCATGTGTTCATCGTCGCTGGTGGCGATTCATGAGGCGGTCCATAGTCTCAAGGCCGGGCGTTGCCAGATGGCGATTGTCGGTGGCGTGAACCTGTATCTGCACCCCGCAAGCTATGTACAACTCTGTGCGTCCAGCATGCTGTCGCAAAAAGGTCAGTGCCACAGTTTTGGCGACCAGGCGGACGGCTTTGTACCGGGTGAAGGTGTCGCGACGCTTATTCTGAAGCCGCTTCGGCAGGCCCAGGCAGACGGCGACCGGATTTACGCAACAATCAAAGGCTCGGCGGTCAATCATGGTGGCGCCGCCAAAGGCTACACCGTGCCGAACCCCAAGGCGCAAACGGCGGTGATCGAGAAAGCCCTGAACAGCGCCAATATCACAGCGGGCGAACTCAGCTACATCGAGGCTCACGGCACCGGGACGGAACTCGGTGACCCCATTGAGTTGAACGCACTCAAAGCCTGTTTCTCGGGTAATGACCTGCCTGAGTCTTCCTGCGCGATTGGCTCGGTAAAAAGCAATATCGGCCACCTGGAAGCCGCCGCCGGTCTGGCCGGTGTGATCAAAGTGGTGCTGCAGATGCAGCACCGGGTCCTGGTACCCAGCCTGCACGCACAGACGATCAATCCTAACTTGGAGTTCGACCAGTCGCCGTTCTATTTGCAGCGGGAGCTGATCGAGTGGCCATCGCGCAACAACCGCAATCGTATCGCCGGTGTTTCGTCGTTCGGTGCGGCGGGGGTGAATGCCCACGTTATTCTGGAGGAGTACACAGCGCCGCAGGAACAGGTCGTTGGCGCACCTGTCGGGCAAGAACATGTCCAGGCGTTGGTTTTCCCTTTCTCTTCGAATACCGAACAAGGCCTGAAAAGAAACTGCCGTCGGTTCCTGGATTTCCTTCAGGCGCAAGCGCCTGAAGCCTCCACTGCAATGGATATTGCGACGTTTATTCGCGCCACGCTTCGGGGGCTGGATAACAATCTCTCGTTGAATCAGGTTGACGATTCAACCCCCCTGGTCGATGCCGGGCTCAAACCATTTGATTTCTATCGACTGTTCGAGGCCGTCAACACCCGCTACGGGCTGAATCTGTCGATGCTCAATTGGCAAGGCAGCGTATCGATTGGGCGACTGGTGGCGGTTATTCAGGGCGGCGCTTCATCGTCGACCGTACCCGCGTTGCGTGACGTCGCGTTCACGCTGCAAACGTGTCGAAATGCCCATCAACATCGCGTCGCGATTTGTGCCAGGGATCTAGCCGGTTTTATCGAGCGCCTCCAGCGCTTCCTTGGCGAGGAAGACCTTCAGGTTAATGGTAGCGGCCTGTATGCCGGGGTGAAAACTCACCGGTTTGAAGAGCTTTCCAAGCAAAGAGCGCTGGCCCACGACCGCGTTCAGATTGCTTTTGCCCACCACGAGTCGGACGCCTTGGCGCAACTGTGGGTCAATGGCAGCTTTGAGCAGTGGGAAGGTTTGTACAGCGATGGGCTGCAACCGAAAAAATGCCGGATACCCGAGTATGCCTTTGCGGCCAACACCCATAGCTTCCTGGACAAAGTCGGTTCGAACGCAAGGGCCGTAAGACACCTGGATCAGCCATCAGAAGCAGGGAAGGTGAGCGCCGAAATCATCAGTCACGTGCCCGTTCGCCTTGAAGTGCCGGCCGTTGCCGGATTCATTCGAGAAAGACTGGCCAATGTACTCAAGATGGATGAGGCGTCGATCAACAATGAGGTGTCGTTTGTCGATTACGGTCTGGACTCCATTTTGGGCGTTGATTTAATCCATTCGCTTAATGAACAGTATCGTCTCGGTTTGAAAACCACGTGTATCTACGATTATCCGAATGTCGAGGATCTATCCCGCCATGCCCATGGGCTGATTACGCCTGTGACGATCGTCGACTCGTCGACTCAATTCGCTCGGCCAGCGCCTCAGCTACTCAGCGAGTCGCCTGCACCTGGCCAGGAACGCAACCAAAAGCCGATTGCAATTATCGGCATGAGTGGCCGTTTTGGCGGTGCCGATGATACCGAGGCGTTCTGGAACAATATCCGCGACGGCAAAGACAGCACCGAATCGGTGAATCGTTGGGACCTGGCGGACTATCTCAATCAGGAAAAGTATCGCGACGGTGTTTGCCAGCGCGGTGGATTCCTCAATGAAATTGATAAGTTCGATGCGATCTTCTTCAACATTTCCGGGGTTGAAGCCACGTATATGGACCCACAACAACGCCTTTTCCTCGAAGAGGCGTGGCATGCCCTGGAGGACAGTGGCTATGCAGGCAGTCGCCTGACCCCTGAAGTGAAAGATCAGTTCGGCATTTACGTCGGCGGCTGGACTGGCGACTACAACGAAGTGTTCGAGGCCAGTGAGGCACCGGCGCAAGCGCTGTGGGGCAACATGGGCTCGATGATTGCGTCGCGGATTGCCTATTACCTGGATTTCAAAGGGCCGGCGCTGACCATCGACACTGCGTGTTCAAGTTCGTTGGTGGCGATCCATCAGGCTTGTAAAGACCTGCGGCTGGGGATCACCAATACGGCGATTGCGGGCGGTGTATTTGTACAGACGACGCCGCGCTTGTACGTGCAGGCGACACAAGCCGGGATGTTGTCGCCCACCGGGACGTGCTCGCCATTTGATGAAAACGCCGATGGTTTTGTCCCCGGCGAAGCGGTCGGGGCGATTATTCTTAAACGTTTGGACGATGCCTTGGCCGATGGCGACAACATTCGCGCGGTCATCTACGGTGACGGCATCAACCAGGACGGCAGAACCAACGGCATCACGGCCCCAAGCGCCGTTTCGCAAGAGAAGTTGCTGAAACGGGTGTACAAGGATTTCGGTATTACCGCTAACGACATCTCCATGGTGGAGGCCCACGGCACCGGCACCAACCTGGGCGACCCGATTGAGTTCAACGCACTCTGTGCAGCCTTCACCACGGACTCCGCGCACAAGAATTACTGCGCCTTGGGCTCGGTCAAAGCCAACATTGGCCACACCCAATTTGCCGCCGGTATCTCGAGTGTGATCAAGTCGGTGCTGGCACTGGAACACAGCACCATTCCGCCGCTGATTCACCACACCAAAGGCAACTCGCGAATTGATTTGGCCGGTAGCCCGTTTTATGTCGCGAAATCTTCGCAACCGTGGCAAGCCAGAAATGGCCGGAGGCTGGCAACGATCAGTGCCTTCGGTGCCAGTGGCACCAATGCACACGTGGTGCTCGGTGATTTACCCCAGCCGGTACGGCACACGGCGGAAAATTTTGGGCCGCAGTTGATTCTGCTGTCGGCGAACTCTGACCCACAGTTGGTCAAACTCCTGCAGAAACTGCGTGAGCACCTCGAGTCTGACGCGACGGTGTCGCTGACCAACATCGCTTACACCTTGGCCTGCGGGCGCAGGCACTTCGGCAAGCGCGTGGCGATTCTTTGCCGCTCGGTTTCTGAACTGGCCAATGCACTGGGCTCCCTGCTGTCAGCAGCCAAGCCGAGCATGCAAATCTTTACGCCGAGCGACCTGGGGCAGGGCAATGCCCAGGCTTTGCTGAAACAAGCGCACGTCTATATTGAAAACGGCCAGGTCAACGACGCTTCGTTCCAGGGCAGCATTTGTAGCCTGCCGGCAAGTCCGTTCAATTCCATGTCGTTCTGGGCGTCTTCGAAGGATAAAGCGCCGGCGAAACAGGCCTCCGTTGCACGTCCGAGTCCTCCCGCATCAGCCCCACGAGCCACGGCGGCAAGGTCAAAAGCCGCCAGCAAGTACTGTGAATTCACCCTGACGGTGGATGATTTCTTCATCGCGGATCATTTGGTTATGGGGCAGAAAGTCCTGCCCGGCGTGATGTATATCGAGCTGATGAAACGCAGTGTTTGCGCGGTGTATGGCGACAAGTTCAAGAATGCCTACCAAATAGCGCTGAACGATATTGCCTGGGTTCAGCCGATGGTCTTTACCGACGCCACGCCACGCTTACCGATTATTGTGGAAGTGACAGAGCGAGGCGACAACGCTGACCTGAAGGTGCTGAGCCGAGATAAAAAGCAGCTGTATGCCCAAGCCATCTGTGAGTTGTCGTCAGGTCAACAGGTGCTGGCAGAAGATCAGTCGTTCAGTCACCTGAAAGCACAGGGGATCCGGTTCGATGAGATTGACCTGAGCGCGGCAGGGCTGGCCCAGTATCGAAAAGTACCGGCAGCGCAATGCTATGACTTGTTGCGTCGCCATGGCATTACCCACAAGACCCGTTTGCAAGGTATCAAGGCCCTCTACTTTTCGCCCTCGACGGTCATCGCTCAATTGCAACTGCCGTCGATCCTGGCGAATAAACAGTCGCCTTTTTCGGTTCATCCCTGCCTTGCGGACTCTGCACTTCAGGCCATCTCGATTCTCGCTGTAGCGCGGGATAAAGCCAAACAAACCAGGGATCAGGGTGGGGTGCAAACCCGGGTTCCTTTTGCAATAGACCGCTTTCAACAGTATCGGGAAATTCCACTCAACGCCTGGTCGGTTGGGCATGTGCTGAATGATGGCAAGAAAGAAATCTGGACCATTGTTATCTACGACGCGCAATCCAATGTCTGTGCGGTGCTGGATGGTTATCGCCAACGGATACTGTCCGGTGTGCCGCGATTGTCTGAAGCTTAAACAGGTCCTGGTGTTTGGGTGCTATTGATTGTTACCTCTGGGTAGAAGGTTTGATATGAGCAATGCCGTGCATAACATTTATGCCGTTAATCGTTGGCGGCCAATAGCGGGCAGCCCGTCGTTGGCGACCGATGAAAGCGTTCTGGTTATTATTCCAGTCACTTCTGCGGCGGGTGTGTCACCAAACAGGCAGAGATTATTGTCGTTGGTTGACGGTCAGGCTCACTGCAGCTTTACTGCGCTGGATACGCTGGAACGTATGACCGCGACACTGGCGGACTACATCCCGGGAACGATTAAAAGTATCCTCTGGATCGGCGGTAGCCTTGATGTCTCTGTGCACGCAGAGGATCAAGGTTTACAGTATGGTATCGAAGAAAAAATCTTCTTCAGGTTCTTCAAGGCGTTGCTGGCATTAAAGGCTGATGAAGTCAGGTTGTCGATCACGGTCGTCACCAAGAACAACTTCAATGTCAACAACGAAGGCACTAACACAGCGGTCAACGCCGGGTTGCACGGGTTTGTCGGTGCCGCTGCGAAAGAATACAGCCATTGGACGATAAGCTTGCTTGATGTCGATGACGCCTTTGTGGCGAGTGCGACCTCAAACCCCTCGCTGTTGCGCTCGTCGCAAGGCATTGAAAAAAGAAAAGTCAAAGGACAGACGTATTGCTGCCGCGACGATCAATGGTATGCCGAGCACCTGGAGGTGTTGCCGGTTGAAAACGGCAGTGAGCCGGTCAATCCGATCTACCGTGACAACGGGGTATATCTGATCATCGGTGGTGCCGGTGGCCTGGGCCAGGCCTGGACCGAAAGTCTTTTGCAACGGCACGATAGCCAAGTCATTTGGGCAGGTCGAAAAGCCATTAATGATGAAATCCGTCATTCATTGCGTGCCATGGAGAGACTCGGTCGTGCTCCCCTGTACGTATCGGTTGATGCCACCCAGCCACACCAAATGGAGCAATTACGACACACCATCCTCCGTCAATATGGCCGGCTGAACGGCATTATTCATTCGGCAATCGTCCTGGAGGACAAGACGGTTGCCAATATGTCTGAAACAACCTTTAGTTCGGCCCTTGCTGCGAAAGTGGATATTTGCCGAAACATCGAAAATTACTTTGCCGATCTAGACCTCGACTTCATCGCCTTCTATTCCTCGATCCAGAGCTTTGCTCGCCAGGCCGGGCAGAGTAATTACGCTGCGGGGTGCACCTTTAAAGACAGTTTTGCCCATTACTTGCAGGCCAAGTGCGCAACTTCCCATGTCAAAACCATGAACTGGGGGTATTGGGGAACCGTCGGCATTGTCAGTGATGCGTCGTATCAAAAGGTGCTGGAAAAAAGCGGGATGGCGTCAATCAACCCGACCATCGGCATGTTGGCCTTTGAGGCGTTGATTGCAGGGGATCATTTACAGGCCAGTTTTATCGCTGCCTACGATCCAGAAAAAATAACATTGATAGATAAGGTGACACTTCATCAGAACACTACAGAATTTGGTTTTGTGCAATCAACAACTCAGTTAAATAACGATGGAGTGGAGGGCTGTATGATGGAATATGTGTATCGGAATGAACACTATATGGCCCTAAGGGAGGAAGGCGTTTTTTACCTGGAGGACATGGACAGCTACCTTTGCCGGATCGTCGCTGCCGACCTTGAAACCTTGGGCGTGTTTTCCGGTACTGAGTTTTCCGTTGAAGACGTGCTTCGCAAGACCGATATTCGCGCAGGTTTTTCGCGCTGGTTGACGGAGACCCTGATGAGCCTTGTGCGCCAGGGCTACCTTCGTCACGACGCCGGTCAATTCAGCAAAACGGCAGAGTTTCCTGAGAGCGATGCCAGCGCAGCCTGGCTCTCCTGGAACACCGCAAAAGTTGAATGGCTGCTGGATGATAATAAATCCGCTCAAGTCAAACTGGTTGAAGCCTTGCTGATCCATACCAAGGAGATACTGACCGGGAAAATAAAGGCCACCGACGTTATGTTCCCTGACTCTTCGATGCGCATGGTCGAGGGTATCTATAAAAACAACCGCGTTGCTGACTACTTCAACCTGGTGCTTTCGAGGACGGTGGTTGACGAAATCAACACGCTGCTGGCCGCTGACCCTCAGCGGAAAATTCGCATTCTGGAAGTGGGCGCTGGCACCGGCGGTACAACCGCCGTGTTACTCAAGCACCTGGCGCCGTTTCACGCCAACATCGCAGAGTACTGCTACACCGACCTTTCGAAGTCGTTTCTGTTTCATGCCCAGCGGGAATACGGGCCAGGCAATCCATTCTTGCGCTACGAGATTTTCAACGTAGAAAAGTCGGTCGATGACCAACCACTGCAGCGTGATTACTACGATATTGCAGTTGCCACCAACGTGTTACACGCCACCCGTGACATTGCCGCCTCGATTCGCCGGGTCTGGGAAGTTTTGAAAGATCAGGGCTCATTGATCGTCAACGAGCTCAGCCGCAATACCTTGTTCAACCACCTCACGTTTGGTTTCCTCGACGGTTGGTGGTTGTACAACGACGATCACATCAGGGTGCCGGGCTCTCCGGTTCTGGAGCCTGCCACGTGGCACAACACCGCCCTGCAAGTGGGTTACGGCTCTACGCAGTTCCCCGCCGAGCTGGCCCACGACATGGGGCAGTTCGTGATGTTAATGCGTGCGCAAAAGCACGCCGCGTCCCTTGCCCCCAAGGTCGTTGAGTCCGGATCCAGTCATTCATCAGGGAACGAGTCCTCCATGCATACCCCGTCAAATACCCCTTCGGCTGTCAACGTTGCAATGTTGAAAGCCAAGAGCCAAGCGTTTTTCACTGATCTGATCGCCGACGTCGTTCAGCTTCCTGTCGATGAAATCGCGCTGGACCTCTCCCTCGAAAAACTGGGATTCGATTCTATCCTGGTCGTCACCCTCACCAATAAACTGCGTGAGCATTTCGAGCAGGTCAGCAGTTCCCTGCTGTTTGATATTGATAGCGTCGAAGGCATCATCGATTACTTTATCGAGCAAGATAAACAGGCCTTGGCGGCGTTGCTGGGTATTGATTTCAGCGATGCACAACCACCTAGTGCTGCCCCGGTTGCCGTTGCTTCTCACACCCAGGCCCCTGCCAGCGCACCTGCGGTTACTCAGTTTGACGTGATCGACCTGGGCGCATTCTCCCTTCAAGAGGTTGACGCCCCGTCGGCGTCAATGCCTCAGGTGTTTGATTTCCAGGAAACCTACCCTGAACCCCGTCGTTCCGGCGATATCGCGATCATCGGGCTGAATGGTACTTACCCTGGCTCGCGGACCCTGGACGAGTTCTGGGAAAACCTGTCGCAAGGTCGTGACCTGGTGACCTCAGTGCCCAAGGCAAGGTGGGAGCAAACCGGCTTTAATCGGGTCGAAAATCCGGAAAATTTCAAGGGCGGCTTTATTGACGGCTTTGACCAGTTCGACGCGGAGTTCTTCGACTTCAGTGAAACCGATGCGCTGCTGACAGATCCTCAGGAGCGCAAATTCCTCGAATGTGCCTTCTCGGTGCTGGAAGATGCGGGCTACACCAAAGAGTCCCTGGCCGAAAGTGACATGACCACCGGTGTCTATGTCGGCGCGATGTACCAGGAGTATCAGCTGCACAGCGAAACGGCTAAAGGTCTGTACGAAGGGCAGGCCATCTCCAACAGCTTTGCCTCCATTGCCAACCGTGTTTCCTACATCCTGAACCTGGAAGGCCCTAGCGTCGCCATAGACAGCATGTGTTCGTCATCGCTGTCCGCCGTGCACCTGGCGTGCTCTGCGTTGAAGCTTGGGGAGATTGATTACGCGATTGCCGGCGGGGTCAATCTGACCTTGCATCCCAACAAATATGGTGTGCTGAAACAGGGCGGCGACCTTTCGCAGACCGGTAAATGTGCGAGCTTTTCCGAGAGTGCAGACGGCTATGTACCGGGAGAAGGTGTTGGTGCGGTCTTGTTGAAACGCTACGAGGATGCGCTGCGCGATGGCGACCACATCTATGGGGTGATTACCGGGTCGCTGATCGTTCACGCAGGCAAGACCAATGGGTATACCGTTCCAAGCCCGAAAGCTCACAGCAAGCTGATCTCAAAAGTGGTCCAACAGGCCGGCATTCGTTCTGCGGACATTTCGTACATTGAAGCGCACGGTACGGGCACCAATCTGGGCGACGCCATCGAAATTCATGGGCTGAGGCAGGCGTTTTCTATCGATCAAGACTCGGCACAACAAGGTAAGTTCTGCTCGGTAGGCTCGGTGAAATCGAATATCGGTCATTGCGAAAGTGCCGCAGGCATGGCCGGTTTGACCAAGATTCTGCTGCAACTCAAATACCAGCAAATCGTCCCTTCGCTCCACTCGAAGAAAATTAATAAAAACCTGCAGATCGAAAAAACCTCCTTCTCGATTCCCCAGTTGCTGTCCCATTGGCGTCTGCCGAATAAAGAGGTCAAAAAGCGGATTGCCGGCCTGTCGTCCTTTGGCGCGGGCGGTGCGAATGCGCACTTCATCATCGAAGAGCACGAGGAAGTGTCGAATCAGGTCAATTACACGATGGATTACCCGGAACTGATCGTGTTGTCCGCAAAATCAAAGGAGGCGCTACACCAGAGAGCTGCGCAGTTGCTGGGCTACATCCACTACAACGCTCAGCAAAACACCTCCCTGAACAACCAGCCACGATACTGGTTGGGCAACATTGCCTATACGCTGCAAACCGGCCGCACTCAAATGCCGTACCGCCTGAGCTTCCTGGCGGACTCCATCGAGCACCTTGAAGACAACCTCGATGCATTCCTGAATGATAAAAAAAGCAAATCCCCGCTGCATGTCTGCTATGCCAGCGAGATGGACGCCACAGCGAAGCTGTTGTACGAGGATAACTCCCTTGAGCTGATTCTTTCTGAATGGCTGAAGCAAGGTAAATACCAGAACATCGTCGCGCTCTGGGCCAAAGGGGTGGTGATTAACTGGGGCGGCCTGCTGGGGAAAAGAGGGCAACGTATCAGCCTGCCGACCTACCCGTTCTCACAAAACCGTCATTGGTTGCCGATGGGCAACCACACGGCCGGCGTGTCTCAAAAAGTCGAGGCAGCCCCTGTGCAGCAGCGGGTGAAAACCGTAGCCGCTATGGTTGAACCGGTCGTTGAAAAAGTCGCAGGGAAGATTGTTCAGAAAACCGTTGAGCCGGTGGTTGGCGAGCCGGTCATTACGGCACCGGTGGCGGTCGAAAAAGTCACCGCCGAACCGAAGTCGTTGTTTATTCATCGCTGGAACAAGGTGGACGTGAGCCCACATCCGAAACCGGCGCAGGCCGATACGAAAATCTGTGTCGTTGGCCTGGACACCCTGGACTACTTCCAGCGAGATCTGGAGACCTGCGGCCTCGATGCCGGCTCTTCAGAATGGCAGCAAGTCCTGCCGAACGGCTTTGCCCAGTCTTTCGCTGATCTGGCCAAGTCCGTCTCACGCCAACTGGCGAAGAAGGTCAAAGCCTGGCTGGCGGACAGCACTCAGCCTTTGCACCTGCAAATCATCATGCCGTTCGATCGCCAGTATCAACTCTATGCAGCATTGACCGGGGCGTTGGAACAGCACGTGCTGGGTGCTGCCAATGTCAAACTGACGATTATTTACTGTGAAGCCTTGTGCTCGTTTGCCAACATTTCGACGCTGATCAACCGTGCAGCAGACACACAGACTCACATCGCTGAATACCTGTGTGCCCACGACAGTATCTATGCCGGCAGCGTGCAGAAAGTCAGCCAGTCGGAATCAGGCTCGTTACTCAATGACAACGGTGTCTATGTCCTGGCAAACGGCTTGAATGAGGTGGGCCAAAGTGTGATTCGTGCGATTGATGATGAAACCAGCGGGTGCCATATCGCAATCCTGGGTGACGCGCTTTCAGCGCCAGACATCGATGAGCAAATCGGGTTACTTCAGAACAGCCTGGACAATACCAAAGTCGGCTACTACGCGGCTGAACTTGACGATAGAAAGTCCGTGTTCAATGCACTGTTGCTGATAAAAGACCAGCTGGGCGATATCCAGGGTGTGCATTACATTGTTCCGGCCGATGACAAGGTTCAGCAGCATAAGGAACCGTTGAAAGACAAGGCGCTTATTCGTCATCTCGCGGCACTGATTAACCTAGATGAGGCGACCTACTCATTTGACTCCCAGCTGCAATCGTTCTCCATCGTCATGACCGTCGAGGAACACGACAGTAAACAGCTCAACACCCTGGCAAAAACCTTTGCTCGTTATCGCGCGGCGTTGCAGGGTAGTGGTTACCGCGAAGGCAAGACCGTAGCGCTGGAAGTGGAGGGCAACGCGGCCAATGACATTGCCACTGCATTTATTCACGCCCTGGACAAAAACCATTCGGATGAGCAATTCGCGTTCATCTGGAAGGCCGCAACTCTCGCTGACAACACGCCAGTCATTCAACCGCAGGTAACCGTGGAACCTCCCGTTGCATCGCCTGCGCCACTGGCAGCGGTCGCGCAAAAACAGCCAGCCTATTCGTTTGATGGCGCCAGTGACGAGTTGCAGGCAACGGTTTCCTGGTTGGTTTCAATCTCCTCGGAGTTGCTGGACAAGGAGTCAGCTTCGTTTAGTCCTGTAGCAACGTTTACTGAAAACGGCTACGAGTCGATCAGCATTGTTGGGTTGTGTGAGTTGATCAACAGCCGTCTGGGGCTGGCGATCTCTGTGGTGGTGTTTTTCGAGCACGACACCATTCAGTCGTTGGCACAGTACCTGGTGGCTGAGCACGGCGACCAGATTGAAGAAGTGTTAGAAACCGACGTGGAGGGCTGATGCAATGAATGTCAGGACCGATGCGCTCGCCAGAGACACCGCCTCGCCGCTGAACCAGGGGATGGTCTATCCCTTGCACAGGATATTTATGTTCGGCGGGCAGGGGTGTCATTACTATCAGATGGCGAGCCATCTATTCCTGACGCATTCAACGTTTCGTGAAGCCATGCTGCGGCTGGATCTGATAGGCCAACGCATACTGGGTAAATCGGTAATCGCGGAGATTTATCGTAAAGACAAGTATCGCAGCGATGACTTCTCCTCTATCACGTTCACTCATCCGAGCATCGTGATGGTGCAACTGGCACTGGTCTCAGCCCTCGCTGCTGAAGGGATCACCGCTGACTCGGTGATCGGCACGAGTTTGGGGGAGTTCATTGCCGCTTGTGTTGCCGGTGCCATTTCGGATACGGATTTATTGGCTGCAATCTGTGATCAAGCCTTATTGATCGAGCAGTTTGCAGGACAAGGCAAGTTGCCGAAAGGCGGCATGCTGTCGGCATTGATTACCCCGGATGAAAGGGACGCACTGCTCGCCGAGTTTCCTGAAGTTGCTGTTGCGGGTGTGCATCACTCACGACACGTCACCTTTTCGGGAGATACGTGGGTGATTGATGCGTTGGAAAAGAGCTGCCAGCAACGAGCTTTTTTATATCAGCGGATCGTTGTGGACTACGCCTTTCATTCGCCTGCCATACGCCCGTTAAAAGCAGCTTCTTTAGCGTCGATAAAAAAGTACACAACCGGGGCATTCACGCTGCCTTTTTACTCCTGTGCAACGGTTGCGCGGTGTCGTGTGATTGACGCCGAGCACTTTTGGGGGGTCGTTGAGTCACCCATCAACTTTGCAGACACCATCGACTTGATAGAGGCAAGCGCCACAGGCGCGACGCCTGTGTATGTTGATCTTAGTCCTTCCGGATCGTTGCATGGATTTGTCAAACAGCATCTGGGTGCGTTCAGGGCAAAGCAGGTCCCTGTGAGCCTGACGCTGATGTCGTTGATGAGTAACGACACGACTCAATACCAGGCCGGCGTGCTGACCCTAAAGCGCCTTGCAAAGGCGTATAGCGAAAGCGCTATCGCTCAGCCCGGGCCTCAAGACACTACCTTGGTAAATCATTCTATGGAAAAGACTCGAACAAGCGTGGTCGGCAATAATCCAGCAAAGAACACTGCCCTTGTTTTTCCGGGACAGGCCTCACAGCGAGTGGGCATGGGGCGTGAATTGTTCGAACGTTTCCGTCGGCAGACTGAAATCGCCAGTGATATTCTGGGATATTCCATTGAGCAGCTGTGCCTGGAAGACCCACAGAAGCAGTTGAACAAAACACAGTACACGCAACCTGCGCTGTATACCGTGTGTGCATTGCAGTACCTCGCCTATCAGGAAGATAACGAGGTGGTGATCGAGTTCCTGGCCGGGCACAGCCTGGGAGAATATGCGGCGCTGTTCGCCGCGGATGTCTTTGACTTTGAAACGGGACTGCGCATCGTCAAGCACCGCGGGGAATTGATGTCTTCCGCGAATGCCGGTTCCATGGCCGTGATCCTGAATTATAAAGCTCAGGATCTGCAGCAACTGCTCAACGATAACGGCATTACCAGCATTGATATTGCAAACATCAACTCTCCGGATCAGTTGGTGATTGCAGGGCCGCATCAGGCGCTGGAGGCGTTTGAAGGCATTATCAACTCGCTGGCGGGTACCTACATTCCTATTCCGGTGGGGGCACCTTTTCATTCGCGCTACATGCAGCCGATAGCACAAGATTTTGAGCGGTTTCTCGAGCCTTTCACGTTTCGACCGATGAATAAAACGGTGATCAGTAACGTCACCGGTTTGCCCCATCAGAATGAAATGCTGAAGAACCAACTGGTGAAGCAACTGTACAGCCCAGTGCAGTGGTTGGACAGCGTTCGTTACTTGATGGGGTTGGAGGTCGATGAGTACGTAGAGATCGGTCCTGGTGATGTGCTCACCAAACTGACAACAAAGATCCGCCATAAATGCTCGCCATTAGTCTTGGGTGAGAAAGTCATTCGCCAGGTGCCAGGCAGCACAGAAAGCGCGGAAAGCAAGGTTGCCCGGCAGCCTGCGAAAGACGGGTTGGGTAAGGCTTTCAAAAGTCGCTGGAGCCGGGGGGATGAGTTTTCTAGTTATTTTGGCCTGGCTTACCCTCATGTCCTGACGCTCTCGGAAGATAATCTGGATTATTCTTTTATAGAGCGTGCGCAGGCGTGCGGACATCTAGCTTTTCAGGCAGTCCCTTGGACCGCTGAGGCGATTGATTCTGGTAGCCTGGACAGCATTCTGTCGAGACTGGGCGCCAAAAGATCCAATGACTCCGGGTGTGTGGGGGTGGCTATTACCCACAGTGAAAACGATAAGGTTCTGTTTTCAAAAGTTCTGGCGCATCAGTTGAACGCTGTCGCCCTGACCGGCGTCTACGGTATGACGACTGAACTGGTCTACTACCGGGTTATTTCGGCCTACCAAGGGCGTTTTAGTAGTACCCCACAAAAGAACAAGTTGTTTATCCGCGTGGATGATCCTCGCTGTGTTCAGGGCTTTTACCAGAAGCTACCGCAAGGTGTTCTTGAGCGTTTGCACCTGCAAGGGCGAATTGATGCTGCTCAGTTTGAGTTTGCGAAAAACATCGCTGCCTGTGATGCCATTATTCTCAATAATGAAGAGCATGACCTGGAGGCATTGATGGGCATTAACCGGTTGAGGGTTGAACACCCTGAACTGGATATAAAGATTGGCATCGAAGGCGCGCTGTCGGCCCCGAACGACTTCACTCAAGGGACGCTCAGTCAAATAGATTTTTTTGTCAGCAGTGAGTTGAACGTGCTGATAGGCGAGTCTTTTTTGCCTGGACTGATCAGGCAGACCCTTTTTTCCGCAAGCGACGCCTTTATAGTGGATCTCCCAGATCCTAAGACGATCCATTTTGGTGGACGAGCCAAGACGTACATCACTAATGATCCAGCGATTCGCCAGCGTGCGGGTAACGCCCATGGTTGGCTGTCGGATGATCAAAGGCCAACGCTATGCAGGTTGCTACCGTCCAACTATCTGGCCATTTCCGAATGGCTCAAGGTTCAGTTCGTCAATAAACAGCCCTCGTTGGCTGAGTTAAGCTCGGCTCTTTTGAATGGCGTATAGGCTGCCAGGGCTTTGAGTAGTTGGACTGTCTCTTTTTTGTATATATTTAATTGCCAGGGAATGCCGGTATGTCCAATCTGTTTATTTCTAACGTCGTGTTTGATTTCGGCGAGTCGAAGTCAATTGATAGCTTGTCATCTTGCATTAGTCCTGATGAGCTTAAGGCCTTTCGGGCGGGCGGCTTTGAATATTATGTAAATGAAAGTCGTGACGTTTATGCTGTGTGCGAAAAGGTAGCCGCGAAGGTCCTGGATGAGAGCCATGTCGGTCGAGAGGATGTGACCGATATTGTCTATATCAGCTCAACCAAATTCATTGACAAGGTCGTTGGCCTGAGTGTTTACCTCTCGAAGTTGGCAGCGAATATCGGTATTCATAAGGCGACGTTGTATGCCTTGTCTGCGGGGGAGTGCGGTAATTTCGTTCATGCCTTGCGTTTTTGTGGGCAGATCCTGCGGGAGCGCCCAGACAGTAAGGTTTTGTTGGTATTCGCAGAAAAGCTGATGACTGACGAGGAGCGGCATTATCCTGGAACGGCGATTTTAAGTGACGGGGTGGCAGTTTGTCTGGTGACCTGCGAAAAAACCAGAAACTGCTACGAGGTTATCGCGCGGTCGGAGGCCACCGACCACCGAGTCACTAAGGCTTATGCTGAACAGAAAAATATTGATGCGTTGCGGCTCGCCTTGACCGCAATTCATACGCTGTCTAGGGATATTTTTTTGAAAGTTGATTTTGATAAAAGTGCTATAAGCCACTTCATAACCAATAACTTTATTATGCACTTGTCCAAAATGTACATTATGGAGGTCGGCGGCGACGCCTCAAAACTCAGGCTGCCAACGCTGCCTCCGAAAGCGCATGTTTTTACGATAGATAGTTTGTTGAATCTGACTGGGACCCCGATGGATGATGGTGATTTGGCCTTTTGCCTGAGTTTTGGCATGTTTTTTTGGGGGGCATGCATCGTTAAGTACCATGCCTGAAAAGGCTTTATGACCGCGTGTTTATGCCTTGGGGACGTACGCGCGCGGACGGGGTCGAGTTGCGGGGCGCGCGGTGAGTGACCAGGTATTCAATGATTTTTTGTCAAGTGAAATGTTGCTGTTGTGCAAGGGTGTGATATGCATGAACTACTGAAGGTGGCGATTGAGTCTGCTGTACTGTTATTTGCTCCGGGACCGACGAATACGTTATTGCTGGCGGCCGGCGTGTCCAAGGGGGTTTTGAAGTCTGCTGGTTTACCGCTGTTCGAGCTTTCCGGCTACGTGATTGCGATCACCTTCTATTCCATTCTGATCGAATATGTCTCGGGCAATACAGTTTGTCTGTTTTTCATGAAGGTGTTCTGTGCGGGCTATATATCTTACATGTCTTGCAAGACGTGGAAGCTTTCAGGTGACTTTTTAAACGCGACCGAAACTATTTTGGGATTTAATATATTTATTGCTACGCTGTTTAATCCGAAAGCATTTATTGTGTCTTCGATCATCTTTTCCGTTACGCTTATCGACGATCCGCTTTTAATTGCTCAGGAAATGCTGGTCTTTTCTGGGGTTATGTTGCTGGCATCCCTTTTTTGGCTGAGCGTCGGAACTTTTGTCAATCTCCATTCGCAAGAAGGAGGGGGCACAAGGCAGGTAATACTTAAAGCATCAGCATCGGTATTGATGATGTTTTCTTGCGCTATATTATATTCAGGTGTTTCCAGCCTGCTGAGCTAATACTATTGATGACCACTATGAGCTGGACAGCGGTTTGCACAACCGTCTGTAGCAGCAATCATACCCTCCATGAATTTCCCCAAACTCCGAAGGATCACACGTGAGCCAGTCCCTGATTGCTGCCCTGCAAAACCCGGCCCTGTTCCCCCATCCGGTGGATCAGTTCCACGTCATCGAGACCCATATTTCCTGGGTCCTGCTTACGGGTAACTACGCTTATAAAATGAAGAAGCCGGTGAATTTCGGTTTCCTCGATTTCACCACCCTGGAAGCCCGCAGCCACTTTTGCAATGAAGAGCTGCGCCTCAACCAGCGCCTGACCGATAATTTGTATCTTGAAGTGTTGCCAATCACCGGCAGCGCAGAAGCACCGCAATTGGGCGGCGACGGCCCGGTAGTCGACTACGTGCTGAAAATGCGCCAGTTCCCACAAAGCCAGCTGCTCAGCACCTTGCAAGCCAACGGCGAACTGACCAGCGCGCACATCGATGAACTGGCCAGGCAGATCGCGCACTTTCACCTGAATGCCCCGAAAGTGCCGGCCACACACACCGCCGGCACGCCACACGACGTCATGGTGCCGGTGCTGCAGAACTTCGAGCAGATCCGCCCTTTCCTCAGCGACAAGGCTGACCTGGCACAACTGGAAGCCTTGCAGGCCTGGGCCGAAAGCAGCTTCGAGCGCCTCAAGCCACTGTTTGAACAACGCAAGCTCAATGGTTTCATCCGCGAATGCCACGGTGATATTCACTTGGGCAACGCCACTATGATTGATGGCCATGTGGTGATCTTTGACTGCATCGAGTTCAACGAGCCATTCCGCTTCACCGACGTGTATGCCGACACCGGTTTCCTGGCGATGGACCTGGAAGACCGTGGCCTCAAAAGCCTGGCGCGGCGCTTTATCAGCCAGTACCTGGAACTTACCGGCGACTACCAAGGCCTGGAGCTGCTGAACTTCTATAAAGCCTACCGCGCCCTGGTACGCGCCAAGGTTGCACTGTTCAGCATGCCTTCCGAGGCAGACGCGGTGCAGCGCGCAACCACCCTGCGCCAATACCGCAACTATGCCAACCTGGCAGAAAGCTACAGCACTACCCCCTCGCTTTTCCTGGCCATCACTCACGGCGTGTCAGCCGTCGGCAAAAGCCACGTGGCCATGCGCCTGGTAGAAGCACTGGGGGCAATTCGCCTACGTTCGGATGTAGAGCGCAAGCGCCTGTTCGGCGAGCAGCATGTCGAGAACAAGCCGCAGGCAGGGATCTACGCTGCAGATGCCAGCGCCGCCACCTACGCGCGCTTGAACGAGATCGCCGACACCGTACTGCGCGCTGGTTTCCCGGTGGCACTGGATGCGACCTTCCTCAAGCGTGAACAACGCGACGCTGCGGCGAAAATCGCTGAGGCCACCGGCGCACCGTTCCTGATCCTCGACTGCAATGCGCCACAGGCCGTGATCGCCGCTTGGCTGGCACAACGTCAGACAGACAAGAACGATCTGTCCGACGCCACCCTGACCGTCATCGAAGGGCAGCAGGCCAATCGTGACCCGCTCAGCGCCGAAGAGTTGCTGCTCAGCAAACGCGTGGAGACCAATGAAAGCGGGACGCTTGACGCGTTGGTTGCGCAAATTCGTCAGCGACTGTCCCGTTCGTAAGTAAAATTTATTGACATCAAGCCCTCATCAGATAAGGGTCAAGAAATACTGGCATTTTTCTTGACCCTTTTTGCGCCTTTTTCATGCTGACGTCGCCGACAGTGGCATCGTAACTCCATCGAGCCTTCCTCGGTCATCCGCAGTGCCGACAGCATAGAACGGCACCCTCTATCTTTTTGCGTAGGCTGAATCAAATACATCGAGAGTGAATTTAAGTCATTTGCTGCCTGAATATGCCAGCTATAGCCTTAATCGAACAACATTACCCCCCACCTGTTCAGCCTGCTGCAGAGTCACGTCCCACGGCTGGAAAATACTGTGCGCTGGCGCTGGCATAGCGGTGACGTAGCGATCTGGGATAACCGCGCCACCCAGCATTACGCGCTGGATGATTAAGGAACCCAAGAGCGCATCGTACGCGGGGTGACCTTCAAGGGCGAAGTACCGGTGGGCGTGCAAGGACAGCGGAGTCAGGTCACGAAAGGTCCTTAAAGCGGAATCTGGACGTTGCAAGCCAAATTGCAAGTGTCGATCGAAAAAACCAGCTATAGCAGACCAACAACTATTGATGGTGTAAAACGTGAAGGATAATCATGCAGAAGATATTAGTTGGCCCATAGTACGGTACAGGAAAGCTATGATGCTCACTTCACAGAAAAACGTTATTAATACGGGTGTTCCAAGTCGAACTGCTTTTCAGGTTGCCGAACTCCGGGCCGCTCATCAGCTGCTGGACGAACCCATCATATTCAACGACCCGTTGGCCTTGCCGATTCTTGGCGAGCAGGCGGCAACCGACCTGCGACAGTATCCATTCCAATCCAACGATCTCCATGCGCGAGGCATACGTGCTGTCGTGGTTACTCGTAGTCGATTAGCTGAAGATGAACTCAAAAAATTTGTACACTCCGGAGTGAAGCAATATGTCGTTTTAGGTGCCGGCCTTGATACATTCGCTCTCAGGAATACTTATCTTGAAGAGGGCCTTCATGTATTTGAAGTGGACCATCCATCTACCCAAGAATGGAAGAGAAGTCTCCTTAAAGAAGCGTCCATAAAAGTACCTGACTCATTGACGTTCGTGGCGGTTGATTTTGAAAGTAACACCTTAGCCGAAGAACTGCAGAAAGCCGGTTTCCGCGCAGATCAACCTGCATTTTTTTCTTGGTTAGGCGTGACGATATACATATCCCAGGAAGCGATACTTGACACACTAACGTTTGTCGCGTCGCTGCCAAAAGGAAGCGGCGTAATTTTCGATTACGGCGTCACCCCTACGTTGCTCGATCCCATTGAAAATGCCATAGGCGATCATCTTGTGAGTTTGATCGGGCAACTGGGTGAGCCATGGAAAACATGGCTTGACCCCGCTGTCATTGAACATGAGCTTCAGAGTATAGGATTTCAGTCCGTGAGAGACTATGGCTCTGTTGAGCTGAATAAGCTCTATCTGGCTAGAAGAAAGGATGGTTTGCGAATGCTCGGAACATTTCGATTGATATGTGCGAAGACTTGAGTATGGGTTTGCACGGATCTAATAGGTGCGGTTTCGTGCATACAGTTGTTGCTTCAACCCTCTAACTCTACGTGACGGTCCCAAGCAAACGGCCCGCCTTGTTAGGGCCGTTTCGCTTTGTTATGGGCAGATCTTGCCGAGGGTGTCATCCTCTCAAAAAATATCCTCTCAAAATGTCAATCCTCCATAGCGAGATTGACAGTCAACGGTGTTGCTGACGAAAACGCCAGAAGTCCACTAATTTAGAAGCTACAACGCTGTCAATGTCGCAGGTGCTAGGTGATAGAAAGCATTACTGGCCGGATGATCCGTTGGTGGCGGAGGCGAGGGCGCGGGTGAAGCTGAGGGGGACGTGAGGTCCGGGAGCAATGGCTCGTAATCCAGTAGACCGAGAGGCTAAGCCGTCAAGCTCTGCTAACCGATCACGTTGAACTGCGTCAGGCTAATTAGGGGCTCGGCTTTTCCAGCGGACTTTATAAAGCAAAAGCGCAAAAATGACGGCAAGAGGCTATCTATCCGGTTAAGCTGCCCGCCACTCAACCAATGGACAGGAATCCATAATGAAAACTAACTTAGCTTTGTTGTTGCTGGCAGTCATCTCTATCTCGGGCTGCGTTCAAACCGCTTACAGCAAAAGCATCGCAGTGACCAAGGATGCATCGGGGCGTATTGTGCAGACCGTTGAAACAGAGACGGTCACGCAGCCAGGTCAAGGTTATGAAATGCGTCTTGAGAAAATTCAGGGCGTGCAACGTTGAGTTGATCTCTAGAGGGAGAACCTCTTTATTCTAGTCACTTAGCTTGCAAGCGAGACAGTGACTCAGAGAACGCCAGGGCGCAACGCCCTGGCAGGCAGCAGATGTCACTTTTTCTTTTTAGCCGGCTTTTCAGCCTTTTCAGCCTTATCTGATTTCTTGGCCTTTTCTGGCTTGCTATCAGCTTTTTTGGCCGCTTTCTTTGGCTCGGCGTCTTTCTTCTTGTCTTTCTTTTCAGAAGACTTGGAAAGCGTCGAGGCCGCTTCAGATTTCTTGGCCGGTGATGCCTTCTTGTCTTTCAGGTCTTTGCTGGCTTTCGAGGCTTCGCCTTTACTTTTCTTGTCGTCTTTAGCCACGTTGATCACCCTTTGGTGTATGCCGGTATTGGCACATCGCTCGTGGAAGTATCCACGGGCTAATCATTAGGCGAGCGCGTCCAGAAACGGTTCCAAGTATTTGATCATAATCGGCTGTTGAAGCACGTCATTCGGAAGTCTGGTGACCAGCCAGAGTATTGAAACCTGAATGCCGCTTTCCACCTCAAGGCACCACCGGCAACAAAAACCGCCCAATCACCGGCAAATGATCAGAGATCAGCAACGTATCATCCCGCCGCACCCTCGCACTGACCCGCTTCAGGCTCGGGCTGTAGAACAGATAATCCACTGTCCGGTCCGGCCCGTTGATGCGGCTGTCGTTGGGGAAGCGCGTCAGCCATTTGCTGCGGTCGATGCCGCTGGATTCGGCGTTGTCGGGGATCATCGGGTATTTGTCCCACAGCTCGTGCAGTTCGCTGTCGGCGGCGTAGCCAAGGCGCTGTTGCTCGGGGAGGCGCTGGTATTGGCCCAGCGGCAGCAGGTTGAAGTCGCCGCCGATCAGCCAGGGCGTGCCGCCGCTTTCCAGCTTGTCCAGCTGTGTTTCTGTGGCCGCGACCTGTTTTTGTGCGGTGTCGCCGGCGTGTCTGGCGGTGGTCAGGCTGGTATTGATGACGGCCAGTTTGCCGCCGTCACGCAAGGGCAGGTAGCTGACCAGCAAGGCATCCTTTGGCTGGAACTGACGGCTGATGATGTTGGCGTCGGGCACCGGCAGTTGTATACGTTCGGCGCTGTCGATGTGGAAGCGGCTGAGGGTCGCCAGTTTTCTGCCGACGCTGCCCCAGATATGCGGGTTGGGTACGAACTCTGCCTTCCAGTAGAACGCCTGCGTGCTGCATGGGTAGAGGTCCGCGACACGTTCCTTGATCAGCGCCAGCTGATCCTGATAGTCGGAGTTCTTGGCGCCATCGTCGACGCCCTGCAGCAGCACGATGTCGGGCTGTTCGTCACGGATGACCCGCGCCACTTCATCCAGATTGTAAGCAAGGTCTTCATGGGTCGGGCGTTCATCCGGGCCGCTGCCGTCGGCCATGTCATACCAGAATACATAGCGTTTACCCGCCAGGTACTGGATGTTCCAGGTCATGACTTTCAGCGCTTGCCCCGGCACCAGTTTCGGTGCCTCGACCGCAGGGTTGCAGCTGGCCGTGAGTAATTCACGGGCTGGAGGACGCCAGGTCAGTTGGAACACCAGTAACAGCAATACGGCGACCAGCAGCAAGCCGTACAGGGTCAGACGTAGCAGTAAACGGGGCATCGGCTCGACTTGGGGCGCCTGGCGCTCAGTGAGGGATTCGGCATTGAGCATACCGAATCGACGCGCCTGACGTCAGCCTTTGCTTCAGGCGCGGTGCGCGGGCTCGCTGATCAGCATGAACAGGCGGAACGTCACGATGGTGGTGAACAACTGCAGGAAGCTGCCGATGCTGTCGGTGATTACGGAAACCGCTGCGCTTTGCGGTTCCGGAAACAGGTACAGGCTGGCGCCCTCGAGCAGCCACAGGGGAATATAGACGCTCAGGACACACACCAGAATGCGCGTGAAGTGTCCGGTGGTCATCTGCATGCTTTCGCGCATGGCCATGAACGGCGTGAGTTTGCGCAGAACCAGCAGGTACTCGCTGAACGCCAGTTTGATCATCACCCAGATGCCGGGTACGACGAACAGTGAAAGGCCGAACATGATCAGCAGGGTGCTCATGGCCGAGAGCACGGCGAAGGTCGGCCACAGGCGCACGGCCATGGCCAGTACATCGCGGGTGTGTACGTCCTCGCCACGGCTGCGTGCGTCGAGAAACAGGATCAGCGCGGCCGTATAGACAGGGTAGAAAAACAGCCCGATCACCAATGCATAGGCAGGTGACGTGTCGGCGGACATGGCGCTGCCCAGCGCTTGTTTGGCCAGCACTTCAAGGATCACGACAGGCAGGCACAGCAGCGCGATACTGCCGAGATTGCGCCGAAAGAAATAAAGCGAATCCTGGATGATGTTCAACGGGTTCATGGAGATAGATCGCAGGCTAAAAGCAGGTGCACACTTTAGCCCATGGCCCCTGTCGAACCAAGCGCAGTGGTTTTCGGCGCACGCCTTGTTATCTTTTTCTTCATGTCATTGAAGCGCGTCGATGAGGCCCCATTTTCTGCACATGGTCCTGCCATTGCGGCAGGGAAGAATTCCAGTGGCAACTCAGTGAGGTGGTCATGAACAGCGAAGAGCAAACCCTGATTGACGGTCTTTTCTCGAAACTGAAAGACGCTGAAACGGCATCCGCCCCGCGAGATGCTGCGGCCGAGGCGCGTATCAAGGAGCATCTGACCCGTCAACCCGCTGCGCCGTATTACATGACGCAGGCGATTCTGGTGCAGGAAGGGGCGGTCAATCAGCTCAATCAGCAGGTAAAACAGCGCGACGAGCAGATTCAGCAGTTGCAGGCCGAGCTCCAGCTGGCCAAGGGGCAAGCCTCATCCGCGCCAGCGAGTGGCGGGTTTTTGTCGAGTATCTTTGGCAGCAGCGCCCCGCGTGCATCGCAGCCGCAACCGAGCCAGCCTTCCAGTGGCGGCTGGCGTGATGGTGGTGGTTTCAATCCTGCACCTGCGCCCGCAGCGCCGCAGGGTGGTTATGCCGCGCCGGCTCCGGCTGCCGGCAGTGGCTTTCTTGGCGGTGCGCTGAAGACTGCGGCCGGTGTAGCGGGCGGTGTGTTGCTGGCAGAAGGTATTAGCAGCATGTTCAGCCACCACAGCCAGCCGCAGGAGATCGTCGAAGTCATTCACGACGCGCCACAGGCTCAGGACACCGGCTTGTCCAATGACCAGGGCGGTTGGGGACAGCCGGATCAGCAGTACACGGCTGACGACAGTTTCGACGATGGTGGCGACAGTTTCTCGGACGATGATTCGTTCGTTTGAGGATGTGACGGTCGTTCTTCATGCTCCCACGCTGGAGCGTGAGGAGCGATAGGTGCCCGCAAGGTCGCTGATCGTGCCTGGACTCTGCGCTCATCGTTATACGCAAGTCTGCTCTTGATTCTGGCCGCAAGCCGTGGGAGCGAGCCGGGCTACGCTTCGCTTGCTCGCGAAGGGGGCTTTATAACCGTCGAAAATACATCGTCTGAAACACCGTCTCGCGAACAAGTTCGCTCCTACGCCCTGCGGGCAGAAGCTCGAAAGTCACGTTTTCCGGGCTCTTAAAGATTTGTGTATGACAATGAGCGCTGGAGCGCGGGAACGATAATCGCTGTGTCGACCTCAATTCCTTCCTCAAACTGGCATACTGGGCGCCGATTCACGTTCCGGATCGCTGTAACCCGTGGGCATGTTGCCCGCCATGAGGAATTGCGGTGAAGAAGATCGCGGTGTTCGCCGACGTGCAGAACCTGTATTACACCGTGCGCCAGGCGCATGGCTGTCATTTCAATTACGCCGGCTTGTGGGCGGATATCAGCAAGCGCGGCGAGATCGTTCACGCGTTTGCGTACGCCATCGATCGTGGCGACAGCAAGCAACAGCAGTTCCAGCAGATCCTGCGCAATCTGGGGTTCACGGTCAGGCTCAAGCCCTACATCCAGCGTAGCGACGGTTCGGCCAAAGGGGACTGGGATGTCGGCATCACCATCGATATCATGGATTTCGCGCCGCAAGTGGACGAAATCGTGCTGGCGTCGGGTGATGGCGATTTTGACATGTTGCTCGAACGCGTGATCAGCAAGCATGGGGTCGAGGCGGTCGCCTACGGCGTGCCGGGGCTGACCGCGAACTCGTTGATCCGCGCCGCCAGCCGTTACGTGCCGATCGAAGGCGCGTTGTTGTTGAAATGAATTTACAGGGCCAGGCCAGTGTTGGAACGTATTGCAGTCATCGACTTTGAAACTACCGGTATCTCCCCGGGCCATAGCTGCCGGGCGACCGAGATTGCGGTGGTGATCATGGAGCAGGGGCGTATCGTCGAGCGCTTTCAGAGCCTGATGAATGCGGGCGTGCGTATTCCTGCGTTCATCGAAGGGTTGACCGGCATCAGCAACAACATGATTCGTACCGCCCCCAGCGCCGAGCGGGTGATGGGCGATGTGGCGGATTTCGTCGGTTCGACACCGCTGGTGGCGCACAACGCCTCGTTCGACCAGAAGTTCTGGGATTACGAGTTGTCGCGTATCGAGCGCACGCGCGAACAGAGCTTTGCCTGTTCGCTGCTGCTGGCCCGACGGCTGATGCCCGGCGCACCGAACCACAAGCTCGGCACGTTGACCCGCTATGCGCGCCTGCCCGACACCGGCAAGGCTCACCGGGCGATGGCGGATGCGGAAATGGCGGCCAACCTGACGGCGTACCTGACCAACGAATTGCGCCAGACCCACGGCATCTCTGCCATTTCTCACAAGATGCTGTGTTCCCTGCAGAAAGTCCCCGCCGCCAAGATCAGCGAAACGCTGAAGCGCCAGCGCGGCGTCTGACCGGTCAGTGCTCCTGCTTGCCGTTGCTGATCAAGTAATCGGCCGGCAGGCTGCGCTCCACTGCCGTCGACAGCACGATTGACGTCTTGCTGAAGCCAAACTTGGCGATCCGGTTGATCAGGTCTTCCAGGTGCGGCATCGAATCGACCGCCGCGCGCATGATCACACACGGGTCGCCCGTCACCCGATAACACTGGATCAGTTCGGGGACTTTCCACAGGTCCTTATAGGCCTGCTGATTGCCATGGCTGCCCATGCGCAATTCGATGATGCATTGAATCGGCAGGCCGACTTTCGACAGATCGACCTTGGCCTCGTAACCGGTAATCACGCCACTGGCTTCCAGCTTGGCGACCCGCTCGGCCACCGCGGGCGCGGACAGGTTGACCAGTTTCGCCAGCTGCGCAAAAGACGCCCGGCCATTTTTCAGCAGCTCATCAAGCAGAATCCGATCGTATTTATCCAGGGTCATGGTGTGCCTCGTACCGAGCAATGGGCGGTTTTAAAATAAAAGGAAAGCAGGCCTGACAAGCATTGAATCGTAAGTTTCAGCGCGTTTTAAACAGGTTTGTCTGCTTAATATTCGACTTCGGCCTTCATACAATAGGTCAACCATAACAATGATCCCAGAGCCAAGCCATGCCTCAATCCGTTCGCGTTTCGCCCTTGCTCATCGGCGCCTTTCTGGCCTTGTACCTGATCTGGGGTTCTACCTATCTGGTGATCCGCATCGGCGTGGAATCATGGCCGCCGTTGATGATGGCCGGTGTGCGCTTTCTGATTGCTGGCTGCCTGATGTACGGCTTTTTAAGGTTTCGCGGCGTGCCGGCGCCGACCTGGGCTGAGTGGAAAGCCGCGTTCGTGATTGGCTTCCTGCTGCTGGCCTGCGGTAACGGCGGTGTGACCCTGGCCGAACACGCAGGCGTTGCGTCAGGTGTGGCAGCGCTGGCGGTGGCGACCATGCCGCTGTTTACCCTGCTGTTCGGGCTGTTCTGGGGCAATCGCACCACTAACCTTGAATGGGCAGGCATCGTGCTGGGCCTGATCGGCATCGGCCTGTTGAACCTCGGCTCCAATTTGCAGGCCAGCCCTTATGGCGCCGCCGTGGTGATCTTTGCCGCCGCCGCCTGGGCGTTTGGTTCGGTGCTGAGCAAGCACCTGCCGTTGCCGAAGGGGCCGATGGCCAGTGCGGCGGAAATGATCACGGCGGGAGCGACGCTGCTGATCGGCAGTGCCTTGAGTGGCGAGCGTCTAACGCATATGCCGACGGCGGCGGGCTGGGGCGCGCTGCTGTATCTGGTGGTGTTCGGCTCTATCGTCGCGTTCAGCGCTTATATGTACCTGCTCAAGAACGTGCGCCCGGCAGCGGCGACCAGCTACGCCTACGTCAATCCGGCCGTGGCAGTGATGCTTGGCGTGGTGTTCGCTGGCGAAACGATTGGTGTCGAAGAGTGCATGGCCATGGTGGTGATCATCAGTGCCGTGGTGCTGATTGGCCTGCCGCAATGGCGCCGGTCGCCGCCGCGAGAGGCCGTATCGACACGCACAAGCTAACCGAGGCGCGCCGGACAGGTTAAACTGCGCGCCTTGCGTTGAATCTTTCCTACGGTATTTCCATGACATTCGCCTCTCTCGGCCTGATCGAACCCTTGCTGCGCGCCCTTGAAGCGCTCGGTTACCAGACTCCGACGCCTGTACAGACTCAGGCAATTCCTCCGGTACTGGCGGGCCGCGATCTGATGGCTGCTGCGCAGACCGGCACCGGCAAGACCGCAGGTTTTGCCCTGCCGCTGCTGCAACGGCTGACCATGGAAGGCCCGAAAGTCGCGCCCAATTCGATTCGCGCGCTGGTGCTGGCGCCGACCCGCGAGCTGGCCGATCAGGTTCATGAAAGCATTCGTCAGTACGCCGAGCATCTGCCGCTGACCACCTACGCGGCTTACGGCGGCGTGAGCATCAACCCGCAGATGATGAAGCTGCGCAGGGGCGTGGACGTGCTGGTCGCGACCCCAGGCCGCTTGCTCGATCTGCACCGCCAGAACGCGGTCAAGTTCTCCCAGTTGCAGACGCTGATCCTCGATGAAGCTGACCGTATGCTCGACCTGGGCTTTGCCGAGGAATTGCGCGGTATATATGCGGTGTTGCCCAAGCAGCGCCAGACCCTGCTGTTCTCCGCGACTTTCTCCGACGAGATTCGTCTGCTAGCCGCGCAGATGCTCAATGACCCGCTGACCATCGAAGTCAGCCCGCGCAATGTCGCGGCGTCGTCGGTCAAGCAATGGGTCGTGACCGTCGACAAGAAACGCAAGGCGGATCTGTTCATCCATCTGATGAAGAAGCATCGCTGGGGGCAGGTGCTGGTGTTCGCCAAGACCCGGGTTGGCGTCGATCAACTGGTGGATCGCTTGCAGGGTTTGGGCATGAACGCCGACGGCATTCACGGCGACAAGCCGCAGGCCACCCGCCAGCGTGCGCTGGACCGCTTCAAGAGCAACGAAGTGAAGATTCTGGTGGCCACCGACGTGGCGGCGCGCGGTCTGGACATCGATGACCTGCCGACCGTGGTCAACCTGGACCTGCCGATCGTGGCCGAGGATTACATCCACCGTATTGGCCGCACCGGCCGTGCGGGGCTGACGGGGGAGGCGATTTCGCTGGTGTGTGCCGATGAGGTTGAGTTGCTGTCAGCCATCGAAGTGCTGACCCGCCAGACCCTGGAGCGCAAGGAAGAGCAGGATTTCGAGCCGGAGCATCGCGTGCCGAGCACGGATGCCAGCGGCCAGATCCTGAAAAAGCCCAAGAAACCGAAGAAACCCAAGGTGTCGGGCAGCAAGCGCAACCTGGGCAAATGGGTCGACAGCGGCGAGTCCGAGCCTGCGCCGGTGGTCAAGCCGGTGCGTAAAGTACCGGTCTTCAACACGGGTCCGCGCAAGAAGAAGCCTTAAGGCGCAGTGCGCATTCAACGCGGACGGAGCGCTCATTACTACACACAAGTTCGTTTTTGATTCTGGCCGGAGGCCGTAGGAGCGAACTTGCTCGCGAAGGGGCCTGCATAATCGCCGAAAATGCATCGATTGAAACACCCTCTTCGCGAACAAGCGAAGCGTCGCCCGGTTCGCTCCTACGCCCTGCGGGCAGAATCAAAAGCGGACTTTTACATAACGATAAGCGCGGAGCGTGGCGACGATCATGATCAGCGCGATTGCAGCCACTCGACCATCCCCAACCCTGCAGCGCGGCCGCTGGCGAAGCAGGCGGTCAGCAGGTAGCCGCCGGTCGGCGCTTCCCAGTCGATCATTTCACCGGCGCAGAATACGCCGGGCAGTTGCCTGAGCATCAGACGCTCGTCCATGGCCTCGAAGGTAACGCCCCCTGCGGTGCTGATGGCCTCATCAATGGGGCGCGGTTTGATCAGGGGCAGTGGCAGCGCCTTGATGGCCTCGCTCAACAGCTGCGGATCGGCAAACGCTTCACGAGGCGCAAGCTCGCGCAACAGCGCTGCCTTGGCGCCGTCCAGCCCCAACTGGCTGTGCAGATGCTTGGACATCGAGCGCGAGCCGCGGGGTTTGCTCAGGGCTTTTTGAATGTCTGTCAGCGCTTTGGCGGGCAGCAGATCGATATCCACAACCGCTGAACCGTGAAGGTTGATCTGTTCACGAATCTGCGCCGACAGCGCATACACCAGGCTACCTTCCACACCCGTCGCGGTCAGCACACATTCGCCCAGACGCAGGGCATGGCCATGCAGGCCCATCGCGATATTTTTCAGCGGCGCACCGGCAAACTTGTCACGCAGCAGGTCGCTCCAGGCGCTCACCTCGAAACCACAATTGGCGGCCTGCAAAGGCGCAACCTCGACCTGTCTTGCCTGTAGCCATGGCAGCCAGGCCCCGTCAGACCCCAGCCGCGCCCAACTGGCGCCGCCCAGCGCCAGCAACGTGGCTGCCGGCTTGATCGCCAGTTCACCGTCAGCATGAGTAATGCGCAGGCTGCCATCAGCGTTCCAGCCCGACCAGCGATGCCGCGTATGAATCGTGACACCGGCATCGCGCAGCCGCTTGAGCCAGGCGCGTAGCAGGGGGGCGGCTTTCATGTCTGTGGGAAACACGCGCCCCGAGCTGCCGACAAAGGTCTCGATGCCCAGTGCATGAATCCACTGGCACAGCGCATCAGCGTCAAAGCCGCGCAACAGCGGTGCGATCATCGGCGACCGTTCGGCATAGCGCGCCAGAAAAGCGGGGTAGGGCTCTGAGTGGGTGATATTCATACCGCCCACCCCGGCGAGCAGAAACTTGCGCCCGACCGACGGCATGGCGTCGTACAGATCGACCCTCAGTCCGGCCTGGCTCAACACTTCTGCTGCCATCAACCCCGCAGGGCCGCCTCCGATGATGGCGACGGTTCGGGCAGTGGAGGGGGCGAGGTCGGTCATGGTCAGCGAAATATCGATAGCAGAGGGGTGGGGCATTCTACCCGAGCGCTCTTTCAAGGTGTGGCGCACGTCATGGCCTGCGACTGAGGCGAAGTCCCGCGCAGGGTCACAGACCCATGTCGTTCCAGACCCGTTGCGCACTGTGATGGAGGATCCCGTGGCGCCTTGCGAGTGCCAGGCGGTCCTTGCTGTAGCCACCGCCGATAACGCCCATGACCGGAATGTCGCGGCTCAGGCAGTGACGCAGCACCGCTTCGTCGCGATTGGCCAGCCCTTGGTCGGTGAGCTGCAGATAGCCCAGCGCATCATCCTTGTGGACATCCACGCCTGCGTCGTACAGCACCAGGTCCGGCTTGTAGAACGGCAGCAGGTAGTTGAGCAGGTCATCGACCACGTTGAGATAATCGGCGTCGCCCATGCCCATCGGCAGCGGGATGTCCCAGTCGCTCTGCGCCTTGCGTGCCGGGAAGTTCTTTTCGCAGTGCAGCGACACGGTAATGGCATCCTCGGTATCGGCCAGAATGCGCGCCGTGCCGTCACCTTGATGCACATCGCAGTCAAAGATCAGGACCTTGTCCACGCGGCCGCTTTGCAGCAGGTACTGACTGATCACTGCCAGGTCATTGAAAATGCAGAAACCCGCCGGGTAGTCATAGTGCGCATGGTGGGTGCCGCCCGCCAGATGGCAGGCCAGGCCATGCTTGAGAGCCTGTTCGGCCGTCAGCAGCGAGCCGCCTACCGCACGGATGGTTCGGCGTGCCAGAGCCTCGCTCCACGGCAGTCCGAGACGCCGCTGGTCTTCGCGCGACAGATCACCGCTAAGGTAGCGGCTGATGTAGGAAGGGTCATGAGCCAGCGCCAGAATGTCCGCCGGGCACAACTCGGGACGCATTAATTGAACGTCACTGGTCAGGCCGCTGTCGATCAAGTAATCGCGCAACAAACGAAACTTGTCCATCGGGAAGCGATGATCCGCCGGGAATTCCGGGCTGTAGTCTTCGTGGTAGATAAGCGGTAGGGACATTTTGCGTCCGTTGGAGGGCCGAAGCCCGATAGTGCCAGTAAAGTATCCGCACGCCCAGTTGTGTGGCGCAGCGGACGGCTGCACTGAAGCCCATTAATGTCTCGTGACACGGGAGAATCGATGGAACCGATACTCAAGCTTGATAGCGCCCGACTGCGGATGCGGCAGTGGCGTGACGATGACTTGCCGGCGTTCGCCCGGATGAGTGCGGACCCTCGCGTCATGCGCTATTTTCCGAAGCCCCTGAGCCACCTTGAAAGTGCTGCCATGATCGGGCGGCTGCGGGGTCATTTTGCCGAACTGGGTTTCGGGCTCTGGGCGCTGGAGCGCAAGGACACCGGCGAGTTCATCGGTTTTACCGGGCTGCATGTGGTGGGTTTCAAGGCGCCTTTTACACCGGCCGTGGAGATCGGCTGGCGCCTGGCTTATGACCACTGGGGCCTGGGCTTTGCCAGCGAGGCGGCCTGGACCGCCTTGGGCTGTGGTTTCGAGCGCCTGGAGCTGAAGGAGATCGTGTCGTTCACGGCGGTCAATAATCAGCCGTCACAAAAGGTGATGCAGGCAATCGGTATGCAGCAGGATGAGTCCGGCAGTTTCGATCACCCGAACCTTGAGGACGGCCACCCGCTCAAGCCGCACGTGCTGTACCGGATCAGCCATGAGCAGTGGCTCAAGACGCTGAAGCCTTGATCAGGGTGCAGATTGAATTAAGCCAACCATCTTAAGTCTGTATCATTCCGTTCCAGTGGGATGGGCCCGAGGCCTGTCGGAAAATGCAGCGACTGCTGTTGCCGTACCAGTGCAAAGTCGATGTACGAGAGGAATGAGAATGAGCCAAGTGCTGGATGATCTGGTTGAGTTGCTGACGCTGGAAGCGATTGAAGAAAACCTGTTCCGCGGGCATAGCCAGGATCTGGGCTTTCGCCAATTGTTTGGTGGTCAGGTGCTGGGTCAGTCGCTGTCCGCCGCCAGTCAGACGGTCGAAGAGGACCGTCATGTTCACTCGCTGCACGGCTACTTCCTGCGTCCTGGCGATGCCGGTTTGCCGGTGGTCTATCAGGTGGACCGCGTACGTGACGGCGGCAGTTTCAGCACGCGCCACGTCACTGCCATTCAGAAGGGCAAGCCGATTTTTACCTGCAGCGCTTCGTTCCAGTACGACGAAGAGGGCTTCGAGCACCAGGCGACGATGCCGCAGATTGTCGGCCCGGAAGACCTGCCGTCCGAGCTGGAGTTGCTGACCCGCCGCGCGCACCTGATTCCTGAAGCGATGCACGACAAGTTTCTGCGCCCCAAGCCGATCCAGTTCCGCCCGGTGACCTCCGAGGATCCCTACGATCCCAAGCCCGGCGAGCCCGTGAAATACGTGTGGTTCCGCGCCGATGGCAGCCTCTCGGACGTGCAGGCGCTGCATCGTTACATGCTCGCCTATGCCTCTGACTTCAACTTGCTGACCACCTCATTGCTGCCACACGGCAAAACCGTCTGGCAGCGCGACATGCAGGTTGCCAGCCTTGACCATTCGCTGTGGTTCCACAACGACCTGCGCACCGATGACTGGCTGCTCTACGCGATGGACAGCCCCTGGGCAGGCAACTCGCGCGGCTTTTCGCGCGGCAGTATCTTCAACCGCGACGGGCAATTGGTCGCATCGGTCAGTCAGGAAGGGCTGATCCGCCATCGTAAGGATTGGGCATGACACTCGAAGGTATACGGCACTGGGTATTCGACATGGACGGTACCTTGACCGTCCCTATCCACGACTTCCCGGCCATCAAACGTGAATTGGGCATCCCCCAGGACGACGACATTCTTGGGCATCTTGCTGCGCTGCCCGCTGAGGAATCGGCGGCCAAGCACGCCTGGCTGCTGGAGCATGAACGCGAGCTGGCGCTGGCTTCGCAGCCTGCCGAGGGCGCGGTCGAGCTGGTTCGTGAATTGTCAGCGCGCGGTTATCAGCTGGGCATACTCACCCGCAACGCTCAGGAGCTGGCCTATATCACCTTGAAGGCCATCGGTCTGGATGACTGCTTTGCCGTCGAGGATGTACTGGGCCGCGACGAGGCGACTCCCAAACCGGACCCGGCAGGTTTGCTGCAGCTGGCCACTCGCTGGAGTGTCGAGCCGGAGAAGATGGTCATGATCGGCGACTACATGCATGACCTGAACTGCGGTCGTGCGGCGGGCGCCAAGACCGTTCTGGTCAACCTGAAGGACAACCCCTGGCCAGAGCTGACTGACTGGCACGCGGTGGATTGCGCAGAGCTGCGCGGGATGCTGGGATGATCTGAGCTGCCTATTGTGCCAATGCGGAGCGCTCATCGTTATCCACAAGTCTGCTTTTGATTCTGGCCGAAGGCCGTAGAAGCGAACTTGTTCGCGAAGGGGGCTGTATAAGCGCCGAAAATGCATCGACTGAAACACCGTCTTTGCGAACGAACTAAGCGTCGCCCGGTTCGCTCCTACGCCCTTCGGGCAGAAGCCTGGAAGCCCTTTATTCCAGGCGGTCTAAACCTTGTATGTAGCGCTGAACGCGGAGCGTGGGGACGATAGTTAGATCCAGATCACTCAAAACGGCTTGAACAGCACCGCCTGGCCTTGCGGTGAGGTGAAGATCCCGTCGCCGTTGTGGCCTACTTTCGGCACGATCACCAGACGCTGGTTCAGCCCTTCCGGGTGACGCTTCTGCAGATAGTTGAAGTAGTTCTGCCCACGAATCAGGCGGTAGGCGCCTTGCGCTTCGGCGGCACAGGTCTTGTCCAGCGCCGGGTGATTGCGGTCGGTGTCCAGCTCGCCCATCAGGTAAGTGATGTCGCGCTTCACGTAATTCTTTTCGATGTCAGCCGGCTTTTCCTTGCCCGAGTAGAACGGCATCTTGTTGAGGCCGTATTTCCAGTCGTTGAAGTTCGGGCAGCTTTGCGCCGTTACCGGTTCAGGCCGTTCCGCGTCGAAATACGCGTAGGACGACGGATTGGCGATCACGTAACGCAGCTTCACCCCTTCACGTTGCAGCAGGGCGTCTTCCTTGCCGCCGATCATCGCGTAGCGCTGCACCACCTGCGCACCACCGGAGTGCCCGGCAATGACGATTTCCTTCAGGTTGGGGAACAGTTTGCTGTCGCTCAGGCGCTTGAGGATGTGGTCCAGCACCAGGAACGAGCTGACCGGCTTGGGATCGGTGGACGTTGCGCCTTCCATCCAGCTGTTCTGGCGCCAGCGCAGGATCGAGTCAGGCAAGTGGTGCGCAACGATATCCCTTTCATCCAGAAATTGCGGGGCGATCAGCAAGGTCTTGCCGCGCTCTCGGGACTGGTTGGCCGCACGTTCGATGCTGCGCAGGTAGGTTTGCGCGTTGCGCAGGCGACCGTGCAGGACGATCACCACGCGTTCGATCTTCGGCTTGGGATGTACCCACTCCTGGCTCAACCCGAGGGTCGCCTCGGCACCATTGATGGCGAGGCGATCCGGGCTGATGGAATTGACCGCTTGATCCTCGGCATGCGCCCCGAGGCTCACGAAGGCAGTGCTCAACAACAGGACCAGAAGCGGTTTAATCATGTGCTCAGAGACTCTTGGCGGCGAATGTATCGCATTGATTGATTTGACCTTGGGCAAAGCCTGCCTTGAACCAGCGTACACGCTGTGCAGACGTGCCGTGAGTGAAGGAGTCTGGGGCGACTCGACCACTGCTTTGCTGTTGCAAGCGATCATCGCCGATAGCGTTGGCCGCGTTCAATGCTTCTTCAATATCACCCGGCTCGAGCCAGTTCAAACGATTTTGTGCGTTGTAGGCCCAAACACCGGCAAAGCAGTCCGCTTGCAGCTCCTGGCGGACCAGTAAACCGTTGGCACCTTCCATTTTCTGTCCGGCCTGGCGAGCCTTGTCGACCTTGGCGGAAATGCCCAGCAGGGTCTGTACATGGTGCCCGACTTCGTGAGCGATCACGTAAGCCTGAGCGAAGTCGCCAGCGGCGGAAAAGCGCTGAGCCATTTCACGGAAGAACTCCATGTCCAGATAGACCTGCTGGTCAGCCGGGCAATAGAACGGACCGGTTGCCGAAGTAGCGCGGCCGCAGGCGGAGTTGACTTGGCCGCTGAACAGCACCAGCGTAGGGTCCTTGTATTCGCGACCGTTCTGGGCGAATACGGCGCGCCAGGTGTCTTCGGTGTCGCCAAGGATGCTGCGCACGAATTCGGCCTGCTGGTCGTTGGCCGGCGGCGCTTCACGCGTTTGCGCGCTGGGCGGGGCGCTCTGCTCGGTCACTTGACCGGTCAGTTGCCCGAGAATCTGCATCGGGTCCTGGCCGGTCAGCAGGCCGATGGCGACGATGATCACGATGCCGCCGATACCCAGCCCTTTGCCGCCGATGCGCATGCCACCGCCACCACCGCCACTGCTGCCGCCATCGCGCGCATCGACTACGTTGTCGCTGCGTCGGCCTTTTTTCCAGAGCATGTCGGATCCCTCTTCTTTTCGTGCAATGAGTGTCGCTGCTGATACGCGAATACGCCAGTCCGGCGTTCCGGCCAGCGTCGTGTGCAGAATGCGAGGGTATAGAGGTGTAACGGGGCTGATTGGTTCGCGCAAGCTTTGCCGTGGCTGTGTTTTGCTGAAACCTGCCGCTGTCAGGCCTGTTTCACGGGCTGCGCGTTGAGCACGTCCGGCGGCGAGGCGTCGGCAAAACGGTCGACCTGGCGCAACGATTTGAAGCCCGTCATCCAGGCGCCGACCACGCCCAGCGTGCAGACACCCCCCAGAATTGCGGCAGGGATTGCGCCGACCAGCGAGGCGCTGGTGCCTGCGCGGAACTCGCCCAGCTCGTTGGAGGAGCCAATGAACAGCATGTTCACCGCATTGACCCGGCCGCGCATGTTGTCCGGCGTCGAGAACTGCACTAGCGCCGAACGGATGAATACGCTGACCATGTCGGCCGCGCCCGCGATCAGCAGGGCCAGGCACGATAGCCAGAACAGTGTCGACAGTGCAAACACCAGATTCGCTACGCCGAACAGGCCGACGGCGAGAAACATGGTCATGCCGACGTTGCGCTGCAACGGGCGCATGCTCAGGTAAATGCCGACGCCCAGTTCACCCAGGCTCATCGACGCACGCAGCATGCCCAGCCCTTGCGGCCCGAGGTGCAGCACTTCATGGGCGTAGATCGGCAGCAGCGCCACCACGCCGCCGAGCAGCACGGCGAACAGGTCCAGCGAAATGGTGCCAAGGATGATCGGCCGCGAGCGAATGAAGGCAATACCCGCGGTGAACCGGCCCCAGGCGCTGGAGCCCAGTTCCACCGGTTTACCGGCAAAGGGCGTTGCCACGGGGGCCAGAAAAAGGATGCCGGCAATGAATGCTGCGACGCAGACCGAATACGTCAGCTCTGCGCCGCCCAGCCAGTACAGATAGCCACCGATCAGTGGGCCTCCGACGGTCGAACAGCGCATGATCACGCTGTTGGTGGCGATGGCCGAGGCCAGTTGGTCGCGCGGGACGATCTGCGGCAACAGGCTTTGCAGCGCCGGACCGGTAAAGGCGCGGGCGCAGCCGTACAGCATCAGCGCGCCGTAGATCAGCCGCAGGTCTTGCAGCTTCAGCGCCGAGAACACCAGCAGAATGACGCCACAGATCGCCTGCACACCCCAACTGAGCATCAGGATGACCTTGCGGTTGTAGCGGTCGATCAGATCCCCGGCAGGCATCAACAGCAGCAACATGGGAATGAACTGAGCAAGACCCACATAGGCCAGCGCCATCGGCTCGCGGGTCATGTCATAGACCTGCCAGGCAACGACCACCGCCTGAATCTGCATGGCAAACACTGCCATCAGGCGCGAGAGGATAAAACTGACGAAACCGGGTTGGCTGGACAACTTGACCGGTACAGAAGGCGCGGAAGACTTGGAGCTCAAGAAAAAGGATCCCATTGAAGCAGCTGATTCAGGTTTTTGGTTTATACCCCAGCGTATCGATAGGAAGCTAATAAATATTCTGACAGTTTCGCAGTTGACGGGCATGAAAGAACTCTCGTTCCTCACGCTCCAGTGGGAATGCATTTCACGACGCTCCGCGTCGCAAGAGGACGCAGAGCGTCCAGAAAGGCATGCGACGCAGAGCGCCGCACGATAGTCGGATTATCGTTCCTCACGCTCCAGCGTGTGAATGCAGTTCTCGACGCTCTGCGTCACAGATCTGCGCCGCGCCGCATGTTCAGGATAGGACGCGAAGCGTCCAGAGCGTCGGCAAGATAGTCAGTCAGAGGGGCCTCAGCGCCTAACCAGCAGCACGCCCGATTCCATGTGGTGGGTGTACGGAAACTGATCGAACAGTGCGCAGCGCTCGACCCTGTGGGTGTCGTGCAGTTGGGCGATGTTTGCGGCCAGGGTTTCCGGGTTGCAGGATATGTACAGAATGCGCTCGAAGCGCCGGGTCAGTTCGCAGGTGTCCGGGTCCATGCCGGCGCGGGGCGGGTCGACGAACACGCTGCCGAAATCGTAGCTCTTCAAGTCCACACCGTGCAGACGGCGGAACGGGCGCACTTCGTTCAGGGCTTCGGTCAGTTCTTCGGCTGACAGGCGTACCAGTGTGACGTTGCCCACGCCGTTGTCATCCAGGTTGCTTAACGCCGCATTGACCGAGGTCTTGCTGATTTCGGTCGCCAGCACCTTGCGTACGCGGGTGGCCAGCGGCAGGGTGAAGTTGCCATTGCCGCAATACAGCTCCAGCAGGTCGTCCTGCCGCTCGCCCAGCGCATCGAAGGCCCAGTTGAGCATCTTGCCGTTCACCGTGCCGTTGGGCTGGGTGAAAGCGCCTTCCGGTTGCCGGTAGCTGAAGGTGCGGCCAGCCACGTCGAGCTTCTCGGTCACGTAATCATGGCCGATGACCAGCTTCTGACCCTTGGAACGGCCAATCAGGCTGACGTCCAGTTCGGCGGCCAGTTGCTCGGCTGCGGCCTGCCATTCGGCGTCCAGCGGGCGGTGATAGCACAGGGTGATCATCGCGTCGCCTGCCAGCGTGGTCAGGAAGTCCACCTGAAACAGCTTGTGGTTCAACGTCGGGCTGGCTTCCCAGCGCTCGCGCAGCACCGGCATCAGCGCGTTGATGCGCTCGCTGGCGATCGGCAGGCCTTCGAGCAGGATCGGTGTCCTGTTGTCGCCCGGCGCGAACATCGCGTAGTAGCGCTTCTGGTCTTCGCGCCACAGGCGGAACTCGGCGCGCAGCCGATAGTGTTCGCGTGGCGAGTCGAACACCTGCGGTTCGGGTGCATCGAACGGTGCCAGCAACTCGCGCAGGCGGACGGTTTTTTCTTCGAGCTGACGGTCGTAGCTCGCAGGGTCGAAGGGAACACTCATGCGTTGAACCAGCCCAGCTTGATCACGAACAGGATCGACAGGATCACCAGCGCCGAATTCAGCTCGCGCCAGCGTCCCGACAGCAGCTTGATCGCTGTCCAGGAAATGAAGCCAAAGGCAATGCCGTTGGCGATGGAGTAGGTGAATGGCATGGCCAGGGCCGTGATGACTACTGGCGCTGCGACCGTGATGTCATCCCAGTCGATTTCCGCCATGCCGGACGCCATCAACACGGCGACGAACAGCAGCGCGGGTGCGGTCGCGAAGGCGGGCACGCTGCCGGCCAGTGGAGCGAAGAACAGCGCCAGCAGAAACAGCACGGCGACCACCACGGCAGTCAGACCTGTGCGGCCACCGGCGCTGACGCCCGCCGCCGACTCGATGTAGCTGGTAGTGGTCGAGGTGCCCAGCAGGGAGCCGGCCATCGCGGCAGTACTGTCGGCGATCAGCGCACGGCCCATCTTCGGCATGTGCCCGTCCTTGCCCATCAGCCCGGCGCGTTTGGCCACGCCGATCAGGGTGCCGGAGTTGTCGAAGATGTCGACGAACAGGAAGGCGAAGATGATGCTGACCAGACCGACGTCCAGCGCACCCATGATGTCCAGTTGCATGAATGTGGGTGCCAGCGAAGGCGGCATCGACACCACACCGCCAAACGGCGAGAAGCCCAAGGCGATGGACACCAAGGTCACCGCTAGGATGCCGATCAGCACGGCGCCGCGCACCTTGAGGTAGTCCAGGGCCACGATCAGAAAGAAGCCCAGCGTTGCCAGTACCGGGGCGGGCTGCTTGAGATCGCCCATGCCGACCATGGTCGCCGGGTTGCTGACCACGATACCGGCGTTATGCAGGGCGATCAGTGCCAGGAACAGGCCGATACCGGCCGCAATCGCCGAACGCAGGGGCAGGGGAATGCTGTTGATGATCCATTCACGGATGCGGAAGATCGACAGGATGAAGAACATCACCGCTGAAATGAACACCGCGCCCAGCGCTACCTGCCAGCTGTGGCCCATGTGCAGGACCACGGTGTAGGTAAAGAAGGCGTTCAGGCCCATGCCCGGTGCCAGAGCAATCGGGTAGTTGGCGATCAGGCCCATCACCGTCGAGCCGATGGCCGCTGCCAGGCAGGTGGCGACGAATACCGCGCCCTTGTCCATGCCGGTTTCGCCGAGGATGCTCGGGTTGACGAACAGGATGTAAGCCATCGCCAGGAAAGTCGTGACGCCCGCAAGAATCTCGGTTCGCACGTTGGTGTTGTGTGCCTTGAGTTGAAACAGCCTTTCCAGCATGTCTGGCTCTCCGTGACGCGGCGCGCGTCGTGAATGATCGACTCCAACAGCAATGCACAGACTGCAGGGCAGCCCGTTTGATTTTTGCGGGTCGGAAAAAGCCGCGCATCATACCAGCAGCTTGGCGGGATGGCTGCCTGTGGATGACGGCCTTTCGATGACAAGTACGCTCATCAAGAAAGCCTGAACGTTGCAAACCTCGCGAAGTCCCACCCCTTAAGACGCATAAAAAGTGCGCTAAGTGACCGCCTACCGTGAGGTTTCCATGAGTGCAACGACCCCGAATCCCCAGGACTTCGCCACCCACGCGATTTCCCTGACCCTGAACGGACAGCTCCGCCAACTGGATGTGCTGCCCTGGACCACCTTGCTTGACCTGCTGCGCGATCAGCTCGACCTGGTCGGCACCAAAAAAGGCTGCGACCACGGCCAGTGCGGTGCATGTACCGTACTGCGCGACGGCACTCGCATCAATGCCTGCCTGACCCTGGCGATCATGTGTGACGGCGCCGAGCTGACCACGATTGAAGGCCTGGCCGATGGCGACCAGTTGCACCCCATGCAGCAGGCGTTCATCAAGAACGATGCGTTCCAGTGCGGCTACTGCACGCCCGGGCAAATCTGCTCGGCAGTCGGGCTTGCCAATGAGGGGCGCGCCAGCACGCGTGCCGAGATTCAGGAACTGATGAGCGGTAACCTGTGCCGCTGCGGTGCCTACAGCAATATCCTCGCCGCCGTCGAAGAGGCGCTGCCTCAGTTCCACAATGCAGCGCCGAAGCCGGAGGTGAACGCATGAATCCGTTTACCTACAGCAAGCCGACCGACATCACTGCGGCGGTCAACCTGAGCGGACCGGCCACGCGTTTCATTGCAGGCGGCACCAATCTGCTCGACCTGATGAAAGAAAACGTCGCCACGCCCGAGCACCTGATCGACATCACTGGCCTGCCTTTAAAGGATGTCAGTGAAACCGCCTCGGGCGGTGTGATGATCGGTGCGCTGGTCAGCAACGCCGACCTGGCCTATCACCCGCTGATCGAAGCGCGTTACCCGCTGCTGAGTAAAGCCGTGCTGGCCGGTGCTTCGCCGCAGCTGCGCAACATGGCCAGTACCGGCGGCAACCTGCTGCAACGCACCCGCTGCTATTACTTCTATGACACCGGCGTGCCGTGCAACAAGCGCGAACCGGGCAGTGGCTGCCCGGCGCGCACGGGCCTTAATCGCATTCATGCGATCCTCGGTGCCAGCGAAGATTGCGTCGCGACTCACCCGTCCGACATGTGCGTGGCCCTCGCTGCGCTGGAAGCCGTGGTGCATGTTCAAGGACGTGCCGGCCGCCGCACTATCGAGTTCGCGGATTTCCATCGCCTGCCGGGTGATGCGCCGCAACGTGACAATCAGTTGGCTGACGATGAGTTGATTGTCGCCGTCGAGCTGCCTGCAAACGGCTTTGTCAGCCACAACGCTTATCTGAAGATCCGCGACCGTGCGTCCTACGCGTTTGCCCTGATATCGGTGGCTGCCGCCATCGATCTGGACGGCGACGTGATTCGCGACGTGCGTCTGGCATTGGGCGGTGTCGCGCACAAGCCGTGGCGCGACAAGGCCGTCGAAACACTGTTGGTCGGCAAGCCGGTCACCCGCGAGAACTTCGCCGCTGCCGCGGACGCCATGCTTGAAGATGCCCAGCCTCTGGAGCACAACGGTTTCAAAGTCAGACTGGCCCGCCGCGCGATCATCCGTGCCTTGAGCGATGCCGCAACAGGAGGGAGCGCCCAATGAACCAGCCATTTTCGCCAATGGGCAAGCCTGTGGACCGCGTCGACGGCCGATTGAAAGTGACCGGTGGCGCACGTTACGCCGGCGAATACCCTGAAGAAGGGTTGCTGTATGGCAGCGTGGTCTCCAGCACCATCGCCAACGGTCGCGTCGCCAGCATCGATACAAGCGAAGCGTTGAAGGTTCCGGGTGTGGTCGCTGTCATTGACCACACCAATCGTCCGTGGCTGGCCAGTTACGACGAAAACTATGAGGACGCCGATTCGGCCGACGGTTCGCCGTTTCGTCCTTTTTACAACGACAACGTGATGTACAGCGGCCAACCACTCGCGCTGGTCGTCGCCGATACGCTGGAGCTGGCGCGGCACGCCGGCTCGCTGGTGCGTATCGAATACGAGCAGCAGGAGCACCAGACCGATTTGCAGGCCATGCTCGATACGGCCTACAAAGCGCCTGCCGAATTGCCGCCGCCGCGTGGCAACTTCGAAGGTGAACTTGCCAGCTCGGCGTTGAGCGTGGACGTGACGTACAGCACGCCCAGCGAATACCACAACCCGATGGAACCGCATGCATCGACCGTCCTGTATCAGGCCGACGGCAGCTTGCAGATTCACGACAAGACCCAAGGCACGCAAAACTGTCAGGACTACCTGCACAAGGTCTTCGGCCTGGAAAAGGACAAGATCCGTGTGCTGGCCGCCTTTGTCGGTGGTGCTTTCGGTTCTGGCCTGCGCCCGCAGTATCAGTTGCCGCTGGCGGTGATGGCTGCACTGCACCTCAAGCGCTCCGTGCGCTTGACGCTGACCCGGCAGCAGATGTTCACCTTCGGTTATCGCCCGCGCACTGTTCAGCGCCTGCGTCTGGGCGCGGCTGCCAACGGTCGTTTGCTGGCGGTCGGTCATGAGGCGATCGGGCAGACTTCGCGCTTCGAGGACTTCAGCGAGCACGTCGTGGAGTGGAGCGGCATGCTCTACCACTGCGACAACGTGCAGTTGACCTACAAACTGGTCCCGCTGGACGTCTTTACGCCGCTCGACATGCGCGCGCCAGGTGCTGCCCTGGGCATGATCGGCCTGGAATGCGCCATGGACGAACTGGCTTACGCCTTGGCCATCGACCCGGTGCGCCTGCGCCTGACCAACTACGCCGAGCGCAACGGCAACGAAGACAAGCCGTATTCGAGCAAGGAATTGCGCGAATGCTACGCCCAGGGTGCCGAACGCTTTGGCTGGTCCAGCCGCAACCCTGAGCCCCGCAGCATGCGTCAGGGCCGTCAGTTGGTCGGCTGGGGCATGGCGGGTGGTGTCTGGGAGGCCATGCAGATGAAGGCCAGCGCCAAGGCGCGCCTGCAAGCGGACGGCAAGCTGGTGGTTAGCAGTGCTACCACCGACATCGGCACCGGCACTTATACCGTCATGACGCAGATCGCTGCAGAGTCGTCGGGTATCGAGGTGGATAACGTCAGCTTCCTGCTGGGCGACTCTTCGTTGCCGACTGCGCCGTTGCAGGGCGGCTCGTTCACGGTGTCTTCAGTCGGTACTGCGGTGCAACAGGCCTGCCAGGCGTTGCAGCGTCAGGTACTGGAAGTTGCCAAAGGGCTGCATCCGCAATTCGCTTCTGTGACGCCGGATGAGGTTCGCTTCGAAGCGGGCAAGCTGTATGTCGGCGATCAGGCGCTATCGATGGCTGAACTGGCAGCGTCTCAGGCCCATGGTGTCATTGAGGTGCAAGTCGACGCCGAGCCGGACAAGAAGCGCGAAGCCTATGCGGCAGCCACGCACTCTGCGGTGTTCGTCGAAGTGCTGGTCGACGAGGATCTGGGCACTATCAAGGTCAATCGTGTGGTCAGTGCCGTCGCAGCGGGCAGGGTCGTGAACCCGAAAATGGCGCGCAGTCAGATTCTGGGTGGCGTTGTCTGGGGCATGGGCATGGCGCTTCAGGAAGAGGCGATGCTTGACCACGACCTGGGCCGTCCGATGAACCACAGCCTGGCCGAGTACCACATCCCG